>Ga0335073_10007551_pt1 | contig 15255 bp, 9 predicted proteins | sample Lox_Sample_22_FD_207093 | JGI IMG/M metagenome (GOLD analysis project Ga0335073, IMG submission 207093) | Soil microbial communities from Loxahatchee National Wildlife Refuge, Florida, United States - Lox_Sample_2.2 | ecosystem: Environmental > Terrestrial > Soil > Wetlands | place: USA: Florida... | reverse complement strand
TGGCGGGAAATCTGATTGCGGGCTCAGATGGCACAGGGCTGGTCTACCGGATTGACAAGACGGGCAAAGGCTATGTGATTTTCGACGCGCCCAAACGCGAGATCACTTCGATTGCCATCGGTTCGAATGGGGCGGTCTACGCGGCATCGGTGGGCGAGAAAGGACACAGCAACCTGCCTCCACTGCCGGTGACCGGAAATACATCTGTAACTGCGACCATTACGATTGTGCAGCCAGGGTCAGTGCAGGCATTCAACGGCAATACGCTGATTCCCGACGGGACGGAGATCTACGAGATTGCGCCGAATGGCGCGCCGCGCAAACTGTGGGCAGGGCATGACGATATTGTGTATGCGCTGAAATGGACATCCGGTGGATTACTGGCGGCGACGGGCAATCGCGGGCGCGTATACCGCATTCAGGAAAACGGAGAGTATGCGGATGTGGCGCACCTTGAAGCGTCGCAGGTGACAGGCTTTGCGGATTCAGCGCGCGGCATCTATCTGGGGACGGCGAATGCGGGAAAGCTGTATCTAATGAGCCATGACGCGGCCGCGTCGGGAACGTATCTGAGCGATGTCTTCGACGCAGGGGTATTTTCGCAGTGGGGACGGGCGGAGGTGGATACCGGTGCGGGTGCCAACGCGAATAACTTCGATCTGCTGGCGCGCGCGGGGAATGTGGACAATCCGCTGCGGGCGTGGAGCGATTGGAAGAAGGTGACGCCGAACGTGGGGCCTCTGGGTCTGGACGCGGCGCGCTTTGTGCAGTGGAAGGCGCAGCTGCGTCCGGGGGCGGACATCGCGTCGGTGGGGATTAACTATCTGCCGGTGAATGTCGCTCCGGTGGTGGATGAGATTGTGGTGGTGCCAGGCGCGCGAGTGAATTCGGCAGGGATGCAGCCTCCACAATCGCAGGGAACGACAATCAACTTCCCTGCCCAGCAGAACGTTAACGTCATCAGCTTTGCACAGGAGCCGGGGCGCGAACCGCTGCCGGCGGTGAAAGACAAGACGGCCGTGACGCTGCGCTGGCTGGCTCATGATGACAACGGCGATGACCTGAGCTTCTCCGTCTTCTACCGCGGCGATGGTGAGCAGAACTGGCAACTGCTGAAGGATAAGATCACCGACCGGTATCTGAGTTTCGACGGGGCGCTATTGCCGGACGGGCCGTACAGGGTGAAGGTGGTGGCCAGTGATGCCCCCTCGCATAATCCGGGCGAGGCGCTGACCGGAGAACGGGTAAGCGACCGGTTCATGATCGACACGACGCCGCCGACGGTTACGGAGCTGACGGCGAAGCTGGTAGAGGGCAAGATTCATGCATCGCTGACGGCGACGGATGCGGCGACGCCGATTGCTCATGCGGAGTATTCAGTGGATGCGGGGCCGTGGCAGTACATCGAGCCGGTGGGTAAGATTTCCGATTCGCTTACGGAGCGGTTTGACTTCGATGCGCCACTGAACCCGCCAAGGCCGGGAACGCCAGCTCCCGCGAATGCGAGCGAGCATGTGATCACGGTTCGGGTCTATGACCGCTATGAGAACGCAGTAGCGGTGAAGGCGGTAGTGAAGTAGGCGGAATGCGTTTTGAACTCTTTGTCGCCGCGCGGTACCTGAGGGCGAAGCGCCGTCAGGCTGTGGTGGGCGTGATTACCGTCATCTCGATTGCGGGCGTGGCGGTGGGCGTGGCGTCGCTGATTATCGCGCTTGCGATCACGAACGGCATGCGGCGCGATCTGCAGGACAGGCTGCTGAGCTCGACTGCTCACGTGGAGCTGATGCGCGTGCAGAGCGACGGCATCAAAGACTGGCGGGCACTCACGGAGAAGCTACGGCACTTGCCTCACGTGACAGCGGCGGCTCCGGGGCTGTACGAGCCGGTGCTGTTGTCACGCGGTACACTCTCCGGCGGCGCGATGCTGAAGGGGATAATTCCGACAGAAGAGCGCACGGTGAGCGATCTGCTATCGCAGATGACTGCGGGAAGCGCGGCGCCGCTGTCGCAGGACGAGAACACCACGGATGTGGTGGGCGAGGCGACGCCTCCGATTGTGATCGGATCGGACCTGGCGAATACACTCGACGCGAAGGTGGGATCGACTGTGATGGCGACCAGCCCACAGGGTGAGCTGACCCCCTATGGGTTGCTGCCTAAGCTGCAGCGATTTCGCGTTGTGGGGATATTCCACTCCGGGTTTTATCAATACGACTCGAGCTTCGGCTTCATCCGGCTGAAAGATGCGCAAGCGCTGTTCAGCGAGCCGGACGTAGTGTCGATTATTTCCTTCAAGGTAGACGACCTCTATCACGCAGACCGCATCGGAAAAGAGATTGAGGCTGCGGCTGGTCCAGGCTTCCTGACGAACAACTGGATGGAGGAAAACCGCGAGCTTTTCCGGGCCCTGAAACTGGAGCAGGTGGTGACGTTTATCGTCATCGGGCTGATCGTGTGCGTAGCGGCACTGAATATCCTGATCGCGCTGACGATGATGGTGATGGAGAAGACGAAAGATATCGCTGTGATGATGTCGTTCGGCGTGGAGCCAGCACAGGTGAGGCGGATCTTCCTGATGCAGGGGTTTCTTATCAGCGTGATCGGTACTGCGCTCGGGTTGGTCCTGGGTTACCTGCTGGCGTGGGTGGGCGGCCACTATCGATTCATCCAGCTCTCAGCGGAGGTTTATTCGATTGATTATCTGCCGTTTGCGCCGCGGATTATCGATGGGGTGGTAGTGACGCTGGTGTCGCTAGGAGTGTCGCTGCTGGCCACGATTTATCCATCGGGGTCGGCGGCGCGAGTTCTTCCGGCAGAGGCGCTGCGCTACGAATGACCACGGACGAAGACCTGTCCGCGGGGACCCCGGCCCTGCTGTTCGTGGCAATTTAAGGATGACAATCAACAGGTCATCTCTGAAAATGCGTTTCGCGGCATCTCAGCATCCATGGCAAGTGCACGTCGCATTAGTTCGTTTATTGTTCTTCTGTTTTTCCTCTGGAGTTCGCAACCAGGTTTCAGCTATTCCCTGCTGACCCACGAGCAAATTATTGACCTGGCATGGAAGGGCTCCATTGTTCCGATGCTGCTCAGCCGCTATCCAAATACCACGCCAGCGGAATTGGAACAGGCACGCGCGTATGCGTATGGCGGCTCCATGATTCAGGATGCCGGATATTATCCCTTCGGCCATGCGTTTTTCAGTGATCTGACGCACTACGTGCGGACAGGCGATTTTGTGGCAAGCCTGATTCGCAACTCACGCAATGTGTATGACCTGGCGTTTGCGCTGGGCGCGCTTTCACATTATGTCGGAGACTGCATCGGCCATCACGATGCGGTGAATCCCTCGACGGCTGTAGAGTTTCCCAGCCTCGAGGAAAAATACGGGCCGGTGGTTACCTATGACGAGAGCCCGCATGGCCACGTGAGGACTGAGTTCGCTTTCGACGTCGACCAGTTGAGCAAGCGGCGGCTGGCACCGTCGGCGTATCTGAGCCATGTAGGATTACAAGTCTCGCCGCGACTGCTGGAAGTCGCGTTCTTTGAGACCTACGGGCTGCACCTGAGAAACATGGGTATTGACCGGCGAGCTGCGGTGGGCACTTACCGGCGCTCGGTTCGCTCCTTTATTCCGTCGATCGCGCGCGCCGAAGTGTTGCTGCACAGGAAGGACTTTCCTGAAGATGCGCCCGGACCGGAATTCGATCTCTATGCGAAAAGAGTGAGCGAAGCGGACGCATTCAATGGCTGGGAGCACTACCGGAAGGGAAAATTCAGCCTCAAGACCCGTCTGCTGGCGTTTGTGATCGTGATTATTCCCAAGGTGGGGGTCATCTCCGACCTGGCTATTCGCGGTCCCCAGCAACAGACAGAAGAGAGGTATGTCGAGAGCGTCAACCGCTCGCTCGAGCGCTACGAACAGGTGTTGGGATATCTAACCAGGAATCCGAGTGCAGAACCTGGAATTACGATGAAGCTGGAAAACAGGGACCTGGATACCGGGGCGAAGGTGCGGCCGGGCGGATATCGACTGACCGACCAGACCTATGCTCAGCTTTTGCAGAAGGTTACAGCTCTAGGAGCACCGGTTCCCGTGACGCTGAAACGGGATCTGCTCAATTACTACTCTGACCCTGCAGCGCCGATCGCGACCAAACAACACGAGGCCGAGTGGAAACGGGTTCAGGAGCAGCTGGCGGTGCTTCAGACGATGCCGGTGATCCGGAGAGATTTCGATCCTGAAGATCCCGACCAAACTGAAAATGGGAACGTAGCTGGTTCGCGATGAATCCCGAGGGGTGACTCCCAAGCATCGTTTTTTCCTATTTTGTGTCAAAGGATGATAGAGGTAGATATGGAGCTTGTTTCTCCGGAACCGCACGCCCCGGCTGGAACTCCGTATCGTGACGCGAGTATTGCCGGGCAAATGAATCCTTCCAGTGATCCGGCGCGTCCAATTTTGATACAAGCCGTCGATCTAAAGAAGGAATATACGACTGGCCGGGGACGGCTGGTTTTGTTCGACGGATTAAGCTTTGAGGTCGCCGAAGGCGAGATGCTGGCGATCGTGGGCGAGTCGGGCGCGGGAAAAAGTACACTTTTGCACATTCTTGGCGCTCTTGATACCCCTTCGGGGGGTGACGTATACTGCGCCTCAATCCAGTTGAGAACGCTATCGAGCAGGCAGGCCGCGTCATTTCGCAATCGCGAGGTGGGATACGTGTGGCAATTCCACTATTTGCTGCCTGAGTTTACGGCGGTTGAGAACGTGGCAATGCCGCTGCTGGCGCGGGGCGAGTCCAAGGGGGCGGCTCTGAAGACCGCGGGGAAATGGCTGGACGAGGTGGAATTGGGCGACCGGGCACAGCATCGGGCGGGAGAGCTATCCGGCGGCGAGCAGCAGAGGGTTTCGCTGGCGAGAGCGCTGGTGACTGGTCCAAAGGTGTTGCTGGCCGATGAGCCTACGGGGGATTTGGACAGCCGTACGGCGAGCGTAGTGTTTGATCTTATCGAGCGGCTTCACGATTCTCATGGACTAACGTCGGTGATCGTGACGCACAATATGGCATTAGCGAATCGATGTACGAGGGTCCTGCGTCTGGAGAAGGGACGCATGGAGGAGATTTCTCCGCAGCTGGTTTGATTGCGGGGTGTCAGGCCGGGCGAAGCGTGAGCCGATCCCGGTGGAAATGGGATGGATGCAGATGACCGCATTTTCAGAGATGGTAGCCCAAACCGGCATTGTGCCGGGTCGCCGACTTCTTTGGTCGCGGCAACCTGAGGCAGCTGCCAAGGAAATACTTTCTCTGAAAATGCGGTGATGGCAGCCAGCCTCAAAGCCGTATCCAGGGCAAGATACTTACGACCTTAGGTTTTGGGTCTAGTGCTCTGGGAAGCGGCGATACGGACGAAGGCTCCGGTGGTCCGGATACCCAGCCGTACGGCAGGGATTGCAGGACGAGCCGGAACTTTTCCAGGGGGAACATGTTCGAACGCTACACGGAAAAAGCACGTCGCGTTATCTTCTTTGCGCGCTATGAAGCAAGCCAGTTCGGGTCGCCGTACATCGAGACGGAGCATCTGCTACTGGGGCTACTGCGCGAGGACAAGGCGCTGACCAATCGCTTCCTTCGCTCTCATGCATCGGTTGAATCCATTCGGAAACAAATTGAGGGACACACCACGATTCGTGAGAAGGTTTCGACTTCGGTCGATCTGCCTCTCTCAAATGAATGCAAGCGCGTGCTGGCCTATGCGGCGGAAGAAGCCGAGCGGCTGTCACACAAACACATTGGAACGGAACACCTGCTGCTCGGGCTGCTGCGTGAAGAGAAGTGCTTCGCGGCAGAGATTCTGCACGAGCGCGGGTTGAAGCTGCTGGCGATTCGCGAAGAGCTGGCAAGAACGACCCAGGAGAAGGCTCCACAGCAGCAGCGGAATCGCGAGTCGAGCCTGCTGGCGGAGTTTTCGCGTGACCTGACTCAGGCGGCGATGGATAACCAGCTTGATCCTCTGGTCGGGCGCGATCAGGAACTGGAGCGGGTGGTGCAGATCCTGTGCCGCCGGACCAAGAATAACCCCGTCCTGATCGGCGAACCGGGCGTAGGCAAGACGGCCATCGTGGAAGGGCTGGCACAGCGTATTTCGGACGGCGAAGTGCCGAGTTTTCTGGCCGAGAAGCGGGTGCTGGCGCTTGATCTGTCACTGATCGTCGCGGGTACCAAGTATCGTGGCCAATTCGAAGAGCGGCTTAAGACGATCATGAAGGAGTTGATGGAGAATCAGAACTCCATCGTATTCATCGATGAGCTGCACACACTTGTAGGCGCGGGATCGGCTGAGGGATCGCTGGACGCGGCAAACATTCTGAAGCCAGCTCTATCGCGTGGCGAGATTCAGTGCATCGGCGCAACCACGCCGGCCGAGTATCGCAAGTCGATCGAGAAGGATCGCTCTCTCGAGCGGCGATTCCAGGCAGTCAAGGTGCCTCCTCCGAACGAAGAGGATGCGATCAAGATCATTATGGGTATCAAGGACCGATACGAGAAGTTCCACGCGGTGAGCTATACCGACGACTCGATCAACTTCGCCGTGGCACACTCGAACCGCTATATTCCGGACCGGTTCCTTCCGGACAAGGCAATCGATCTGATCGACGAGGCTGGGGCACGCGTGAAACTGCGCCAGACTTCCCTGCCGGAGGAGATCACAGAGGTACAAAAGAGGATCAAGTTTATCGTGCATCGCATGGAAAACGCCATCGCGAATCATGAGTTCGAGAAGGCAAGATTCTACTCGGATGAAGAGCGCAAGGAGCGCGAGAACCTGCGTGCCCTGCGCGACAAATATCATCTCGACGACTCGACAGCCGGTATTGTAAGCCGCGAGGACATCGAGGATGTGGTGAGCCGCTGGACGGGCGTGCCTATCACATCGATCAAGGAAGAAGAGACGCAGAAGCTTCTGCGCGTCGAAGAAGAGCTGCACAAGCGGGTGATTTCGCAGGACAAGGCTATCTCGGCGCTGGCACGCGCGATTCGCCGGTCGCGCGCGGGGCTCAAGTCTCCACACCGGCCGATCGGTTCGTTCCTGTTCCTGGGTCCGACGGGCGTGGGCAAGACGGAAATGGCACGCACCCTGGCGCAGTTCCTCTTCGGATCCGAGAAAGCGCTGATCCGGTTCGACATGTCGGAGTTCATGGAGAAGCATTCGGTTTCCAAGCTGATCGGTTCGCCTCCGGGATACGTGGGCTACGAGGAGGGCGGTCAACTCACGGAACGCGTGAAGCGGTCCCCATACTCGGTGGTCCTGATGGATGAAATCGAGAAGGCGCATCCGGATGTGTTCAACATCCTGCTGCAGGTCTTTGAAGACGGGCAGCTGACGGACGGGCTGGGCAACACGGTCGACTTCAAGAACACGATCGTCATCATGACTTCGAACATCGGCGCGCGGCACTTGCAGCGTAAGCAGGGACTGGGCTTCCAGAGCGATCGCGAAGACCTGGTGATGGAGAAGATCGAAGACCTGGTGAAGAACGAAGTGAAGCGAACCTTCAATCCAGAGTTCCTCAACCGGATCGACGAGATCATCCTGTTCCAGTCGCTGACGGATGCCGACCTGATCCAGATTGTCGAGCTGCTCATGCAGCAGTTGAACAACAATCTGGCCCAGAAGGCGATCACCATCTCGGTGACCGAGGATGCCAAGAAGTGGATCCTGGACAAGACGCTGATCGATCGCAGCTACGGAGCGCGTCCTCTGCGCCGCGCACTGCAGCGCTACGTGGAAGATCCGCTGTCGGAGGCGCTGATCGCGGGTGGCATCACGGAGCGTCCGGCGTTCCTCGAGGTATATCTCGAGAACAACCAACTTTACTACCGGCCTATCGGCAAAGAGGGCATGGAAAAGGTGGAGGGCATCCTCCTCTTCAGTTAAGGTTCCCCCCTTTGCTTGAACTCAAGCCCTGTCCTCGATGGACAGGGCTTTTTGTTGGAAGCAGAGTTGGAGTTGGGGCAGATGAATCTGCCCCCCTGAGCGTCACGCCTGTTCGGTGTTGCGGTCGGGCGGTGCAACGTCTCCAACTGCCCGGCTGATTTCAAGTGCGGCGATGCGAATCTCCGCCCATTGCGCGTCGATGGCTGCCATCTTTTCGCTCAAGTCCTGGACGAGATTATTGCCGAGGCTGGAATTTCGCATTCCCGGAGGCGTGGCGGCTTGGACAAGAGCTTGGCGCCGCCTCTGTTTGAACCACTCGTCCATCTCCTCCTGCATCGTCTCGATGCGCCGCCAGCTTCGATTCAAAGTGGATAGCCCATGGAGGAATTCGTCGCCAGTTTCCAGCGAAGAATGATGCCCCATCTCGCGGGCTGGTGTGGGAGGCGCGGGCTCCGACTGCGGGGTGGGTTTCGGCTTCAGAGGCATCACGACCGCTGGCGCCGGCGGGATCACGGAATTAGGTTCTCGAGGTACTACAGCGATTGGTTCTGTAGACTTGACGGAGATCAGCAGTGGCTCCGGCTGAGGAACTGTTACAGGCTCAGTCGGCATCGCGACCGCGATATGTGCGGCCGGGAGCACAGCGATGGGATCTGCAGCCACCGCAGCGATTGGCGCCACAGGCGCGGCGGAGACGGGTAGCGGCTCCAGCTGGGCGACGGTTTCAGGCTCCGGGAGTGTCATGGATGCGACTGCGATGGGATCTGCGGACATAGCGATTGGCTCCAGAGTCGCGACGGCGTCCGGCAATGGCAGCGAGTCGGCTACAGGCTGCCAGGGCATCATGGCATCCTCCTCAGGAGAAGGCGCAACAGCATGCTCTTCGGCCACGAAAGCAACCGGCTCCTGGACGGCCACGGGGACCGGCTCTTCAACTACCATCGCCATCGGCTCGTGAGTGTGAAGCGCGACAGACTTTGCTTCATTGTGCTTTGCAGCTGGCTCCATAGCCGGTTCTTCAAGCGACATCGCGACCGGCTCTGGAAGCGCAACCGTAGTTGGCTCTGGAATCACCTCAGCCATCGGTTCGGCAATCCGAAGTGCGTCGAGATCCGCTACGAACTCCTCTGCGTGTATTTCAGCAACGGGCTCGGGGATCACAACTGGTGCCGATTCTGGGATTATGTAGACAACCGGTTCAGGCGCTGGAACTTCAGCGGTGCCGGCCGGAGCCAATTCAATCGGCTCAGCAGACACGACCATAAGCGGCTCTGTCGCCAGCTCAGCAATGCGCTCAAACCGCTGATATGAGACAGGCTCCGAAGTGACAGGTTCGGCAGACGCCAATGGGACTGGTTCGGCAATCGGTTCGGCAATGGTCGCTTCGATTGGTTCTGAAACGATAGCAGCGGGCCCAGGCGACGACAGGGTATGAACCGTCGCAGGCATAACCAAAACGGGCTCCAGAAGCGCAGCCGCTGCGGGCCCCGAAGACATCATCGAAACAGCTTGCGGAGCCGCGTCGACGACCGGTTCTTGAGGTGCCAGAGCCACCGGCGATGCCAGCCCCGCAATCAGCTGGTTGGCCGCGACGGCCAAGCGATCATCCGAGTGAGGGCCCTGAACCGCAGGCACAAAATTCGGCAGCTCGATTTCCGCCCGAGAAACAGTTTCGGTTTCTGCTAAGGGGTTGATCGCTGCATCGTCCCCCAGTCCGAGCCTGGCGAGGGACCGGGCGGAGAGGTCGCTCGATTCCTGCAGGAACTCCGCCTCGATCTCTTCTTCGTGCCGACGGCGGATGCGTGACAGGGTAATTACCGGGAGAGCGAGCATGAATCCGATCGCGAACGCGTCCGAAACGGGCACGAGCGCGGGGATGCGCTGCGGGATCACGCCCTTTGTCCCCAGCCCATACAGCGCTGCAACAGAGAAGACCAGCAGAGTGATCCCTCCGACCCAAAGTGCCTCCTGCCGATCAAAGGCGAGCCCCCGGCCGCGTCTCCCAAAATGCATCCAAAGAAGGCAGGCAAGCCATACGGCAGCAAAAACTCCGCAGAAGAGCCAGGTGGTGTGCATCCGCTCACGCAGGTAGAGCGCCGCGATTTGGATGGTGGCAAATACGTGGCGAGGTTGCAGCGTGTGCCCGGATGGCGATCCCGTGACGAACCTCACCGGAGGGCTTGCCCAGTTCGGCGGATGTGCCATGAAGGCAAGGTGGGCGTAAATCAGAAATGATGCGGCAAGCGACGCGAGGAGCGCATAACAACCTGCCAGGGACGAAATACCTCTCTCAATCCGTTCCACAGAGCTGTACCCGATTCGAAAGACGATAAGCAGCCGACAACACGGCTCATGCTAGCAGCCAAACTGGCGAGTAAAAATGTTACTAAGGTGGTACTTGTGTAACCAAAATTAAGTGTTACCGCAGGTTCAAGAGTTACGAACAGGGCTTATAGTTGCGGCCGCGACCTGGTCTCAACGGCCGAAGATCACGTGAATGAAGGAGCGCACGTAACCGGCGACGTCTTGAGGGCGCTGCTTTTTCTCTGCTGCAGCGGGCTGTGGCGCGCTGTGTGGAGCCAGGGGTTGCGACAATGGCGGAGCGGGTGACGTGGCAACGGGAGGCTGACCAGCACTGGCGAGTGATGTGGCGAGAGGGCGGGCCGCGGGCGCTTCGACAGGAGACGAAGTGCTATTGCAAGAGCAGCCGCCGGGGTTGCTTTCCATCGACCCATTGGCGATCCTCACACTGCCCTGGGCGGGGAAATTGAAGCTGGCGTCGCCGATGAGTTGGCTGATGTGGAAGTACACGCCGCTTTGGACGGCTCCCGAGAGACAAAGATCGCCACGGCGGGTGGTCGATAGCTGCAATTCGCCGAGGTCCCCCGGGTGTACATCGCCAACCATCTCAATACGCCAGTCCGGGGTCATTACGACGTCCGTAGGGTGTACAGGAAAAGGCTCCTCGGAGCCACCTTCAGCGAAGGCGAGCATGACGCCGGTGTTCTGAGCGGCAGCGAGAATCTGGACCTGGGAGTGCGGACAGAGAACGAGCGTGCCGCCGCTGGCAAAGTTAACCGCGAGATTGCTTTTGTTGGATTGGAAACGATCTCCGCTGAAAAACACGAGCCGATCGCCGGTCAGGCGTACGGTTCCGGAGACGAGACCGTCGAGAGAAGCGACATCTCCAATAGGCACGCTGGCTTCGTCGAACGAGGCCGACGCCACGCGAGCGGCTGAGAGGCCGACAAGAGCCACCATTCCAGCGGTAGCGGCGATTCGCAGGCGAAGTCCAGCGCGGCCTCGCCTGCCGGCACCGGGTGGTGGTTCGATTACTGGATCTGCCCCGCTCAATGGTTGCGTTCCGGTGCTGGCACGTCTCCGAACCAGCGGCTGATCTCGAGTGCGGAGTGTCGAATTTCGGCCCATTCGGCGTCTACAGCGGAAAGCTTATCTTTGGGAAAATCCTGAAACAGATTCTGAGCGACGGGGGCGCCGCGCATTCCGGGATGGGTATCGAGATGGGCGATGGCCTGCCGCCGCCGTTGCTCGAACCAGTCGTCGATCTCCCCACGAATGCCTTCGATGTTCTGCCAACTGCTGTTCATCGAAGAGAGATGGCGGCGAAATCCATCGATGCCCTTTGCGGCCGGCTTGTCGGCTTCATCAGAAGCAGGCAGCGCGATATCGGTGACCGGCGCGACGGCGACGATCGTCTCGGCCGCAGGAGGCTCGGCGGGGATGGGTAACTCGGCGCTCTGAATCAGCAGGTCTGCCGCAGGCCGGGCGTGTTCACCGGGACGCTCTTGAAGGACCTGAACAGCCGGCAGCAAGTCCACGGGTCTGACTTCCGGTCTGACCTCGCGCAGAGACAAGGTCTCGGCGAGTCGAGCGCTCGATTCGTCGTCGTCGAGGCCGAGAAACCCGGAGTTCCTGCGCGGTAGAGACTCGCCGGAATCAGCCTGGATTTCGGCCTGCTGGCGGCGCAGGCGCGACCAGGCGACCAGAGGAAGAGCGAGCAAGAACGCGAGGGCGGCTATATCCGATGCCGTAACGAGCTGAGGAAAGCGCTGAGGAAATATGCCGTTCGTGCCCAACCCATACAGCAGGGCAACGGAGAAAACCGCCAGACTCATCCACGCCATCCAGACTGCCTCCTGCCGGTTGAAGTTGAGTTGGCGACGGCTTCTCATCACCTGCATCCAGAGGAGACAAGCGATCCAGACTGCAGCAAAGAAGCCGAAGAACAGCCACGTGGTGTGCATCCGCTGGCGAAATACGGACGCAGCTTCACGCAGAAACTCGCCCCACAAGTGCCAGGGCGGGATTTGGCCGGAGAAGGGCCGGAGGATCAAACTCGACAATTCCGGCGAGTTCGACAAGAACGTCACGCGGATGTAGACCAGAAACAACGCAGCAAGCGATGCGAGCAGTGCATAGCAACCTGCCAGAGATGAGTAATTGTGCTCTGTACGATGCAAGGGGGACCAATCCAATTCCAACTGCTTCTAGTTGCGACGGATAACTAAGGGCCTAAGACATATTGCTTAGTACCAAATGCCTAATGCTAGCAGCCGAAGCAGAGGAATTTGACGGCCAAATTGGAGATGTTACAGCTTTCCCTGGACATCGCTCTCGCGGTAACCATCACGGGTTTCTTGCGTACTGCTGCGAAAGTTACCGTTGATTCTGATGTAAGACGTGAGCCACACCAGCTTTCCACCCGGATGTGGCCCCCTCGGGGAAACCGATTCTCAGATCTGGATGACCTTTTTCGCGGCTGTCACGGCACTGGAAGCCGAATCGACGACGTCTTCCACGATCCCACGCCCACGCTTGACGTACTTCTCCGCATGGTCGCCGAGGTTGTCTGCGGCGTCTTTGATGTAGTCGCCTGCGTCTTCAAGGTTGCGGCGAAGCTGGCGGCGGGTCTTTTCTCCGGTCTGCGGAGCGTAGAGTAGAGCGACGGCTGCACCGGCGGCGACTCCTACCATAAAAGCTGCCCATACTTTAACTGCATTCATGATGACGTTCCTTTCCGAATCATATTCAGGGTATACCCACTATGAGATTGCGACGCAAGGGAGAGGGGTTGCCGATGAAGATTGGGGCAGGGCGCGGTTTGGGGTTGCGTGAGGCTGAAGGTCAATTGTGCGCAGGAGTTGCGGCGACCGGTGGCCCTTTGATGTAGCGGCTGGCGAAAGTCAAAAATGTGGGCCAGTTGGGAGCAGGCGTGTGTCCTCCGCTGTGCTGGCGGTAGGCTATGTCTCCATCGATGAGCGGAGTTTCGATGGGCGGGAAAGTTGTGGTTCCGAGGTCTTTTCTGCCGAGCAACGTATAGACGGGTCCCGCAGCGACAGCGGCGAGGAACATGCCTTCAGGATCGGCCCATCCGTCACCTTTGATGGCTCCGCCGCCAATGAAGACGGGACGCGGAGCACACAGGGCAATCAACTCATGGGCGTCTACAGGCAGGTCGTTCCAGTGCAGCGGACCGGCGTACTTGATAAAGTTGCCGGCCATCCAGTGGTATTCACCGGTGGCGGCGACGTTTTCGACGATTTCGCCGAAGTTGCGGCGATTCAGCTTGGCGCCCCCTTCACCGGAAGAGCTGATGTAGGCGATGGCGAAGCGCTGGTCGTAGGCCATGGCGACGAGCGCAGCTTTGCCGTAGCGTGAGTGCCCCTCGATGCCGACCTGATGGGCGTCAACGGATTTATCGGTTTCGAAATAGTCGAGGGCGCGGCTAGCTCCCCAGGCCCACGCACGGAGCGCTCCCCAGTCGTCGAGCTTGCGGGGCTGGCCCTTGTTGCAGAGGCCAATGATGCCCTGGGTGAGACCGGCTCCGTTGTCGGCCTGCACGCTGGTGGGTACGTAGACGGCGTATCCCAAGCCTCTGGCGAGAACCTGCTGCTCCCAGGTGGGTCCGGGATAGGGCGGCTGCGGGGGAAGGCGCTTGAGGAGAGCAGCCATGAAGGCGGGATCGAAGGCGAGTTCCATCATGACAGGAACGGGACCAGTAGCGTTGACAGGAGTGGTCAGCGTGAGCTGAATGTCCACAGTGACGAGCGGATAGGTCGAGTTGTCGACGTGGCCGACGAGTTTCTTTGTTATGACGGGAATGCTGCCGTTTGTTTCGCGAGTGGTGCTGAGGACTTCCCAGCGTACTTTGGGGGTGTTCGCGGGCATGCGGCCGTAGATTTCGCGATCAAAATACTCAACGATCTCGGGACGGCGCCGGGTCCACCAGATCTTTGCGGTCGTGACCTTCTTGCCGTTGTTGAGGGTGAGCGGGTCGGGCAGGTCGGGATAGGGATTGGCCTTCGACTCGTCGTAATTGGCGGCGTAGGGGGATTTCGGGTCGCTGTCAGCCCCGTGGCGGATGGAGGTGATGTGAAGCTCGTCCATCATGCGCTGGTGGTCCTGTTCAGCGGTGAGCTGGACAGGGGGACCGAGCTGTGACTTCTGCGCTACCGCGGCAAGTGTCAGAAGGAACACGCCGGCGAGGAACCGCCCATTGCGCACGAATGCCTCCGATATTTCGGGACTGGTCGAGAACGGCCCAAGAATATCGATTTAGCAGAGGTTGGGCAACCATGTCCCAGGATCGCGACGTGGGCCCGACCGCATCAACAACTTAGTTCTTCGCAGCCAGTTGCTGCGCCTGGAGTACGACCAGTTCGCTGAGGTCTTTCTTTTCGAGGCCGTGGACCTGCTTGTTGAACTCATCTACTTTGCTTGACCAGTTCATGGAGCAGAACTTGGGGCCGCACATGGAGCAGAAGGCCGCTTCCTTGTAGTAGTCGTCGGGCAGCGTTTCGTCGTGCATGGAGCGGGCGGTTTCCGGGTCGAGCGAGAGCGCAAACTGCTTCTCCCAGTCGAAGGTGTAGCGGGCGTAGCTGATGGCGTCGTCGCGGTCCTGCGCGCCGGGACGGCGGCGGGCGATGTCAGCCGCGTGGGCTGCGATCTTGTAGGCGATCATGCCGTCCTTCACGTCTTTTTCGTTGGGCAGGCCGAGGTGCTCTTTCGGCGTGACATAGCAAAGCATCGAGGCGCCGTGCCAGCCGATCATGGCTGCCCCGATGGCGGAGGTGATGTGATCGTAGCCGGGCGCGATGTCGGTGACGAGAGGGCCCAGTGTGTAGAAAGGCGCGCCGAAACAGTATTCGACTTCCTTGTCCACCTGTTCCTTAATCTTGTCGAGGGGGACATGGCCGGGACCTTCGATCATCACCTGCACGTCGCTTTCCCAGGCTTTTGAAGTTAGTTCGCCGAGTGTCTTGAGTTCGGAGAACTGCGCTTCGTCGCTGGCAT
>Ga0335073_10007550_pt1 | contig 15256 bp, 25 predicted proteins | sample Lox_Sample_22_FD_207093 | JGI IMG/M metagenome (GOLD analysis project Ga0335073, IMG submission 207093) | Soil microbial communities from Loxahatchee National Wildlife Refuge, Florida, United States - Lox_Sample_2.2 | ecosystem: Environmental > Terrestrial > Soil > Wetlands | place: USA... | reverse complement strand
GCCCCCGTCGCCGTAGTAGAATGCGTCGAGGACCTGCCGAGCCGTCGCGTTCGTGATCTGGCCGTAGGCGCTCCGGTACGCCGGGTAGTTCGCGGACGGCGGCGGGGTCCCGCCCCCGATCGTGGCGTTCCACGCCGTGAGGAACGCCGCGGGCGGGCCCCAGAGGAGCGATGCCGACCCGTTGAGGCCGACCAGGACCGACGGGGAGGCGGCGAGCCCGCCGGCGACGACCCCGACCGCGAGCTCGGCCTGTCCGACCAGGTAGCTCGCGTAGCCCGTGTAGACCGACGCGACGGAGCTCACCTCGACGAGCGAGCCGTCCGACCGGAGGGCCGCGGTCACGTTGAGGACGACGCGCTGCGCGTTCGCGTCGGTCATGTTCGGCCCGACCAGGAGGATCGTCGACGACGACCCGCCGGTCGAGTTCGGGAACAGCCGGGCGAGCTCGGCGTTGGCGAGAGCGCTCGCCGAGTTCGAGGGGGTCGTGTCGGTCGAGTTGGTCGTGACCGAGCCGATCCGAGAGAGGAACGGGACCGCGATGACGAGGAGCACGATCCAGAAGATGATCGGGTACCAGGGATGCCGCAGGATCCCCCGCGCCATCCCGCCGAACAGCCGCGTGCCGGCGGGCCCGCGCCCCGACGCGCTCACGGCCGGCCGACGGAGGGCGGAAGATAACCGTAGCGGCGGCCGAGGGTCCCGTCCGCTCCCGGGGAGCCGGGGACGACCCGACCCCGACGCGGGCTCACGGTTCGGGCCGGGGCGGGGCGCCGCCCGGGGGCGCGGGGGGGCTCGACCCGCCGCGTTGCCAGAGCGGAGGGAACCGTGAGGGCGCCACGAACACCCGGGTCCCGTCGACGACCCAGCCGTGCCGCACCGCAGTGACGTCGCCCGAGTCGTACCGGGCGATCCCCGTAGCGATCAGCTCGCCGGCACGGGAGACGAGGGCGACCTGCTGACCGGCCGAAAACGGGCGAGGCACCTCGAGAATCCCGCCCCGCGCGAGGCCGGCGCCGTGCGCCAGCGCGCTCGCCGCCGACTCCTTGACGACGATCCGGGGGAACTCGCGCCAGACCTCCTCGATCGGGTGGAGCATCGCGAGGAGTGGGCCGGGGTTCCCCTCGGCCCGTCGCGCGACCGCGTCCGCGAGCGCGAGCAGCGAGACGCTCGCCGCCTCCGTGAACGGCCCGTTCCCGATCCGCCGGAGCTCCGCGAGGTGGGCGCCGATCCCGAGGGCCTCGCCGACGTCCACCGCGAGGGTGCGCACGTAGGTCCCCGAGTCCGCGACGACGTCGATCAGCGCCGACTCGCCGTCCGACTCGAGGCGCACGAGCCGATGGATCGTCCGGATGCGCCGCTCCCGCTTCACGGCCGACCGGACGGGGGGCGTCTGGTAGACCGGGCCGACGAACTCCGCGAGCACTCGGTCGAGCTCCTTCGGCGGGACCCGCCCGTGCAGCTCCACGACGCCCACGTACCGCTTCGGGAACTCGAGCACGAGGGGCAGGAGCTTGAGGGCCGGCCCGACGCCGATCCAGAGAAGGCCCGAGACGTTCGGGTCGAGGGTCCCCGCGTGCCCGGCCCGGTCGACCCCGAGGAGGTCGCGGACCCAGGCGGTCACCTGGTGCGACGACGGCCCCCGGGGCTTGTCGATCAAGAGGAACGCGCCCGCGGCGATCCGTGCCCGGACCGGGTCCTCGGCCGGCGCGGTCATCGGCCGCCGGTGAGGAACGCGACGATCTGGTCCGCGACGCCGTCCGGGGGAAGGTGCGTCGAGTCGACGGTGAGGTCCGGTCGCTCCCGTTCGAGGTCGATCCCGTAGTACTCCCGATAGCGCCGCCGCTCGCTCTGTTCCCGCTCCGCGACCCGCCGGGCGGCCTCCGCCTCGTCCTGGCCGTCGCGGCGGGCGACGCGCCGGACCCGCTCCGCGAGCTCCGCGGTGACCACGACGTACGCGACCGGCGTCCCGGCGCGCCGGCAAAGGATCCCCTGGATCCGGCCGTCGAGGAGCCGCCCCGGCGTGGCGACCGCCTGCATCGCGCGGTCGAGCGCGCGGTCGACTTCGGGGTGGGCCTCGGCGTATCGCCCGAACGCCTCGACGTCCATCCCGCGGCGAGCGGCCTCGGCGCGGAACGCGTCGCCGGCCGACGTGTAGATGAGCCCCAGCCGGTCCGCGACCGTGCGGCCCGCCGTCGACTTCCCGCTCCCCGGGGGTCCCCCGAGCGCGACGACGCGATCGATCACGCCGAGCCACCGGCCGCCAGGGCCGGCGACGACGGCTCGGGGGGCAGGCGCTGCAGGTGCCGCCGCAGCCAGTAGTTCTTCAGGATCCGGCGGAACACGAGCGAGAGCGGCACGGTGTACAGGCTGAAGATGAAGAACCAGAGCGGGAAGTAGCCGAGGATCTTGTCGGTGTAGAGGTTGATCGACGTGCCGCCGAGGCTCACGGTCTGCTGGGCCTTGGTCGCCGCCTCGATCACGAGTCCGATCCAGGTGTAGATCAGGATCAGCAGGAACCAGGTGATCGCCATTCCCTTGAACTGCGCGATCGACACCTCGCTCGATAGGCGGGTGAGCCGCTCCTGGTGGGGCTTGAGCGCGGCGATGCGGTCCTTCTTGCCGGACCGGAGCGCCTCCATCTGCACCTTCCGGAACGCCGCGCTCCACTTCTGGACCTTGGCGGCCTTGATCCAGTCGGTGGTGTAGTTGTACGCGAACGCGGTCACCAGCATCTCGAGGGCGCCGGCGATCGCCATCGTCAGCAGGATGTAGTCGCTCTGGAACCCGATCGCGTAGTAGAGCGGTCCGCTCGAGGGCAGGCCGAGCGTGTTGGGGCCGACGCCGAAGGCGCCGGCGAGCGAGTTCCGGGCCGAGGTGTCGATGATCATGAGGAGGCCGAGCATGCCGAGGAACACGTAGACGAACGTCGAGACCTTGAACGTCGGACCCGCCGGGCGGGCCGCCGGGGCCGGCGCCGCCCCCGCCTCGGTCCCGGAGCTCTCCTCCTCCTCCTCGTCGCCCTCCTCGTCGGCCGGCGCGGCCGCGGTGGACGTCGACGGCAGGGGCTCCTCGTCGGTCGGCATCGCCTACGACTCGCCTCCGAGGAAGCGGCGGAGCAGCGGGTTCATCTCCATCAGCTGCTCGCGGCCCATCGCCTCGTAGAGGTTGATGATGATCCCGACCATCAGCAGGACTCCCGTCCCGGAGGCATTGCCGAGGGTCCCAATGAGGTCGGCGCCCGCGGCCAGCGCGCCGACCGCGGCCCCCGAGATGACGGTGATGACGGGAATGTACCGCTCGAGGACGCGCCGCAGCACCCGCGGCTCTCTACGGAACCCGGGGATCTGCATCCCGGACGCCTCGATCTGCTTCGCGACCGCCTCCGGCCCCATGTTGGTGGTCTGGATCCAGAACTTCGCGAACAGGATCGAGCCGCCGACCATCGCGCCGAAGTAGACGGCGACGTGGACCAGGCCCTGCCACCACGTGTGGCCGACCAGGTAGACCCCGTACGCCTGGTAGTTCAGGATCGGTAACAGCCACGACTCGAGGCCGTTGACCGTCGAGAAGTAGTAGGCGCCGCCCGTCAGCGGCTGCGTCTGACTCACCCCCATCGCCGTGGCCTGCGTCGCGGTCGGGTACGATCCGATCCACCACTGATGGCCGATCAGCGGGAAGTGGATCAGGGTCGGGTTCGTCCAGAGGAGGATCGTGAAGACGGAGACGTTGGCGAGCAGCGCGCTCATCAGGATGACCGGGATGTTCGAGGCGTAGATCAGCCGCAACGGGTAGCGGCCGCGCGCGCCGCGCGCCTCGGCGTGCGAGAGCGGCAGCTCGATGCGCGTCGATTCGGTCCAGGCGACGAGGAAGAAGATCGCCGCGGTGCCGATGAGCGCGATCAGCGGGTTCGGCGCCTTTAACAGGACGACCTCCCAGCCGCCGCTGGCCATCTGGCTCGCCGATAAGTGGGTGAGGACGTAGAACATCTTGGGGATCGTGCCGCTCGGCGGATTGCCGACCGAGACCGGCGAGGTCGGCGTTTGCGGGATCCAGTTGATCGTTCCCTGGACGATCTGCTGCGACACGCCGGCCGCGATGAACAGCGAGATCCCGCTGCCGATCCCCCACTTCGAGACGACCTCGTCCATCAGGAAGACGAGGTAGCTCCCGAAGACCAGTTGGGCGATGATGATCGTGTTCGCCAGCAGGAGACCGTTCCCCGCCGACGCGTTGCCGAGGCTCGTCACCAGGCCCGCCGAGGGGGTGAGGTAGCCGTACACCTGGGGGACCGCCTCGATGAAGATCATCGCGACGACCAGCACCTTCTGCGTGCCCTGGTAGGTCCCCTTGTCCTCGTCGTCGGTGAGGTCGAGGTTGATGATCTTCGCGCCCGTGAACAGTTGCATGATGATCGACCCGGTGACGATCGGGCCGATCCCGAGGTGCATGAGCGTCCCCTGCGCCCCGGCGAGGATCGCGCGGTAGCTCGCGAACAGGTCGATGACGGTCGCCTGGTCGACGCCGAAGAGGTAGATGTTCGTGAGCAGGAAATACATCAGCAGGATGCCGATGGTCCAGGCCATCTTGGTCCGGAAATGGACGTGGCCCTTCGGCTGGGAGACCGCGGGCATCCGCGACGTGATCGGTTTCAATCCGTAGAGCCGCGACTTCGGTCCCGAGTACGACAGCCCCAGGTAGAGCAGGCCCATCACGACGAAGACGACGGCGACCGCGAGGCCGAGCGCGATCGGGGTCGGGTGGCCCCAGTACCAGATCAGCGCGAGAAATCCGATGCCGACGACCGCCAGCGCGATCGCCCAGCGGTTATCGCGGGGGATCTCCTCGTCGGCCATCGGGCGCGGTTCGACCCCGACCGGCGATTATATAGTCTACGGGGGAGGCGCGCCCGCCGCGGACTCGACCACCGCGACCTTCTCCCGGGCGTGGCGGGTGGCGTGCGCGACGATCACCTTCCACGTGCGGGAGCTCGACCCCTTGCCGAGCAGGCGGTCGATCCCCATCTTCCCGAGGTCGGCGACGTACGCCTCGCCGTCCCGGGAGAGCGCGCCCTTCGCCTCGAGCTCGGGGAGGAAGCGGTCGAGGTCCCCGACGTTCAGCGAGGTCGGCCGGGCGACGATCGCGGCGGGTCGCTTGAACCCGTGGCGCCCGAAGTGGTCGGGCGCGTAGATCAGCATCGACTTGAATTTGTACTTGTGGAGGCCCGCGTTCCCCCGCCCGCCCTGCTTGCCCGCGCCGCGGCCCGCCTTGATCCCCCGGCCGTGGGTGCGGAGCCCCCGGAACTTGCGCGTGCGGCTCGGCATCGTTCCCCTCCTACAGCATCCGTCGCGCGAGGTCGTTGATCGATCGCCCGCGGTACCCGAGCGCGCCGCCGAGCGAGAACGGCTTCTTCGTCGAGCGCCACCCGCCCTTCGGAGCCCGGAGGCGGAAGAGGGGGCGCAGACCCGGGACGGACGGGAGCCCCTTCTCGGCGACCGCGCGCGTCAGCTCGCTCAGGTCCTTCGCGCGGAGCTCGTCGCCCAGGACGCGGTCGGTGATCGCGTGGCCGCCGAGCGTCTCGCCGCGCTGCTGGAGCAGGAGCCCCACGGTGTCGGGCTCGGCCTCGCCCCACGTGACGTAGCCCTGGACCTTCGAGAGCATCCCGCGGAACGCCGCCGCCTCGGGGACGACGGTCGCATGGTTCGGCCGGGTCAGATGCAGGAACTGGAGCGTCTCGACGACGTCGTGCCGCGCATGGATCGTTCCCCGGACGCGCACCACCATCCACGCCATCTTCCTACCTCCGCGTCCCGCCCGCCGGACGGCGTCCGGGCCCGGAGCTCGGACCGCCGGGTCCGCCGCGGCCCGGCGGCCCGCGTCCCGGAGGCCCGCGGCCCGGCGGCCCGCCGCGGCCGCCCGGACGGCGGCCGCCCCGTCCGCCGCGCACCGGCCGCACGCCCTCCTCCTTCGGCGGGAGGATGGACGTGCCGACGGCGCCGCGGACGATCTTGAGCCGCTGGGCGTCCTCGGGGGGGACCTTGAGCTGGGAGAGCGCGACGAGCGTGCGGTACGCCGCCTGGGCGTAGTTGACGGTCGTCTTCGAGTGGCCGTCGGTGTAGCCCCACGCGTCGGTGATGCCGGCGAACCGGAGGACCGGCTTCGCGACGTCGCCGACCGCGAGCCCGACGCCGCGCGGCGCGGGCTTGAACGTCACGACCACCGAGCCCGCCCGCCCGTGGACCTGGAACGGCAGCGAGTGGGCGCGCCCGCACCCGCACTCCCAGCTGCCGCACCCGCGGGAGATCTCGACGAGGCCGAGCTTCGCCCGGTCGATCGCGCGCCGGATCGTCGGACCGACCTCGCGGCCCTTCGCCCGGCCGAGGCCGACGAACCCGTCGCCGTTCCCGACGACGACCGTCACGGCGAACTTGAACCGGCGACCGGAGTCGGTCATCCGCTGGACCATGTTGACGTCCAGGACCTCGTCGTGCAGGCCGGGGAGGAGCTTGTCGACGATCTGCGGCTCGCGCAGCGGGAGGCCCGTGGCGAGCGCCTGGCCCATGGTCGTGATCTCGCCCGCCGCGACCCGCTTCCCGAGCTCGGTCTTGGGGACCCAGGGCGGCGCGGGCGCCGCGCCCGGCGGGCCGCCCGACGGGCCGTACGACGGTCCGCTCATGCCGCGGCTCCTGCCGGCTTCACGAGCGCGGGCACTTTCGTCTTGTAGGCCTCGAGCGGGTTCGGCAGCGGCTTCGCGAGGTGTGTCCCGTTGAGCCGGTCCGAGGTCGGGAACCCGCCCTCGCCGTGCGGGATCTCGATCCCGGCGTCGAGGAGGCCCTTCAGCGCGGCCGAGAGCCGGCCGCCCTCGGTCGGGTGACGGAGTCCGGCGTCGAGCACCGCGTGGTCCGTCCCCGCGGCGCGGGCCCTCAGTCCGGCGAGGTAGGCGGTGAGGTAGGCCGCCGGGGTCGACGCGAGGCTCCCGGGCGGGAACTCGACGCCGCCGAGCTCGCGGCTGTCCGCGGCCGCGACGACCCGGTCGCCGGTGGGATCGTAGGCCACGAGCGCGACCCGGACGCGGCGGTCGGTGAACCGCACGACGGCGCGGGCGCGTCCCGACTTGAGCAGGCGGAGCCGGACCCGGTAATCGGTCTTGCCCTCCCGGCGGCGGCGGAACGGCACGCGGTAGCGCGGCCCGTCGCTCATGCGCGCTCCGGGGGCAGGTGCCCCGCCAGGCGGAGGTTCACGAGGAGGTGCGCGCGGCTGCGGAACATGCCACCCTTCGCGCGCCGGTAGAACTCGCGGTACACTCCCGGCGGGAGCTTCTTCTGGTCGCGGAGCTCCCGCAGGAGATCGCGCTGGGCCCGGATCCGGCGCATCCAGCGGTCCTTCTTCGGGAGCCGCGCCCGCGGCGTCCCGCGGCGCGAGCCCGGTCCGGCGTGGCGGCCCTTCGCGAGCTCCTTCGCCCGCCGCCGGGCGCGCACCCGGGAGGTGCCGCGGACGCGTCCCCGGCGGATCACGCCGGCCTTGATCGCGCTTCGGACGTCGCTTCGCGTCACGGCATCGGCGAGCTCCTCCTGGCTCGACGGATCGATCCAGACCCGGCCCTCGCCGCACTTCAGCAGCGCGGCGGCGAGCCGGCGCTGGTTCGAGAGATCGGGCATCGTCCTACGCCTCCCGTTCCGAGGTCACGATCGGGTTGAGCACATGGATCCCCTTGCGGCGCGCGGCGTCCTCGAGCGTCAGGCGGCGCCGGGTGCCGACGGTGCGCGCGATCACGGCCGCCTCGTGCGCGGGGTCGAGCGCGTCGATCTCCGCCGGGGTCCGGACGATCACCGGGCGGAAGCCGTTCGGGGCGAGCCCCCGGACGGCCGCGGGCGATCGGTAGCCGATGCTCACGACCTGGGGGCGGTAGCCATAGTGGCGGCGCTGCTTCGACTGCAGTCCGCGCGGACGGCGCCACTGGCCGTCGCGCCCGATGCGCCAGTAGCGGTTCGCGGCCTGCCGGCCAAAGACCGGGCGGCGGCGGTCGAGCGTCCGTCGGAGCGAGAGGAGCCGCTGACGCTGGGGCGCGAGCGCGGCGCGCCGCGGCGCCTTCACCTCCTCGGGGGCGGCCTTCTTCTCGGTCTCCGCCTCGGGCTTCGGCTTCGCGGCCGCCGCCGGGCGGCGCGCGCGCGTCTTGGGCGCGGCCGGGGCCGCGGCCGTCTCTTCGTCCGCCATCAGGCCCCCTCCTTGAGGTGCGCCCGCTCGATGAGGTAGATGCCGTCCTGGAAGACCCGCGGATCGTAGTCGCGGATGTGGGTCACGCGCTCGATGTTCGCCGCGCTCTGGCCGACCTGCTCCACGTCGTGGCCCGAGAGCGTGACGATCTCGCCCTCGACCGCGGCTTTCGTGCCGGGGCGCAGCCGGGTCGTGCGCGGGAACTTCTCGCCGAGGAAGTTCTCGATCACGAGCTCCTCGCCCCGGACGGAGACCTTCATCGGGAAGTGCGCCGCGACGACCTTCATCCGCGCCTCCACGCCCCGGGTGAGGCCGCCCGCGAGGTTGCGGACGTGCGCGGCCCAGGTCTTGAGGAGCGACTGCGAGCGCTTGCGCTCGGCCGGGATCCGGAGGAGGAGCGTGACGGTCCCCGGGGCGACCGAGAGCTCGATCACGTCGGCGGGGAACGGCCGCGCGACGGACCCGAGCGGTCCCTTCGCCGTCAGCACGCCCCCGGCGACCGAGAACGTCACGGACGGAGGCACCTCGATGACCTCGCGCGCGCGGTCGGGATCAGTAGACATAGGCGAGCAGCCGACCTCCGATCTTGAGCTCCCGCGCCTGGCGGTGGGAGAGCACGCCGCGGTGCGTCGAGAGGACGAGGATGCCGAAGTCCTGGGCGGGGAGGAACCGGGCCTCGTAGCGCTCGAGCCCGTGGTACGGCACCGCGAGCCGGGGCTTGATCACGCCGCAGGCGTTGATGCGGCGGGAGAGGCGGACGTCGTAGGTCCCGCCGCGGCCGCCCGGGATGAACGTGAACTCCTCGATGTACTGGTGCTCGCGGAAGATGCGGAGCACCTCGGCGATGAGGCGCGAGGTCGGGGCGATGTCGACCTTCGGCTGGCCGTCGGAATCGGCGTGGCCGAGCGTCACCAGCGCGTCGTTGAGCAGGTCCTGTCGCACGATCCTCCCCTCCTACTGGTACTTGCGGAACCCGAGGTCGACCGCGACCTCGCGGAAGCACTGGCGGCACAGGTGCAGGCCGTAGCGGCGGACGATCCCGCGCTTGCGGTCGCAGCGCAGGCAACCGTCCTTCCGTCCGAAGTGCTTCTTGGGCTTCATCTCACTCCAGCACCTTCACCTGGAAGCTCGTCTCGAGGAACGCGCGGGTCTCGGACGGGGTCGATCGAAGGGAGTTCGGGATCGGTCGCGAGCGGGCCCGGCGCGCCCGGACGCGGTAGCCCGTACGCCCGAGCTCGACCGCGATGTCCATCCCGTGGATGCCGATCTGCGGGTCGTACTTCATGCCGGTGAAGTCCGTGTAGTCGGCGATCCCGAACGAGAAGTTCCCGTTGCGGTCGATCGAGTCGACGTCGAGCTGGCGGTCCCGCGCCTCGAACGCCCGCCCGAGGAAGTCGACCGCCGCCGGGCCGCGGAGGGTCACCTTCGCGCCGATCTCCTGGCCCTTGCGGATCCCGAAGTCCCGGTTGGTGGAGTGGGACCGGGTCGCGACCGGCTTCTGGTGCGTGATCATCTGGAGGACCTTCTCCGCCTTGGTCCGGTTCTCGCCGGACTCGCCGACGCCGGAGTTGACGACGATCTTGATGACCCGGATCGCGCGGTGCGGGTTCCCGGCGGCGGGGGCGGCGGCGGCCGGCGCGCTCATCGGTCGACCCCCTCGCCCACGGTGACCTCGGGCGCCGTCTGGCCGACGACGAAGACGTACTCCTTGACGGTGGAGAACCCCTCCTTGAAATGGACGAGGTTCGGCTGGGGAGAATTGCGGACCTCGATCCGCTCGACGCGCGCCAGCTGGCCGACGTGCGAGCCGCCCGCCACGTAGGCGAGCGCGCCCGGCGCGAGCTTGAGGTGGTCGACGACCTTCTGGGCCGGGACCTCGAGCTTCAAGGAGTCGCCGACGCGGTAGGGGCTGGTCGGCGGGACGAGCAGGTTCCGTCCGTCGTGGAGCGTGACCTCGATGTGCCCCTTCGGGACCGCGTGCTTGAAGCGCACGCGGCCGATCTTGACGCCGGCCTCGGTCGAGGGGATCGCGACGAGGACGAGGCGCCCGTGCCGGTCGTGGATGACGCGGTAGTGGGCGTTGAGGGGCGCGGCGAGGGAGAGCGTGTCCATGAACCCGATCCCGCGGTCGAGCTCGTGCGCGACCTTGCCGTCGACCTGGACCGCGCCGGATCGGACGAGGATCCGCGCCTCGCGCGCGCTGGTCGCGAGGTGGAGGAGGTCGCGGAGCACGAGGGCGAGCGGGATCGACTGGTCCTGGGCGTGCGGCCCCGGAGCCGGCCGCTGGACCCACTTCGTCCCCTTCCGGGGGATCGTCCAGGACCGCGGGGCGGCGCGGCGCTTCAACCGGCGGGTCATGCCGCCTCCTCCGGGTCGTCCTTCGCCGGGGCAGGCGACGGCGCCGCGGCGGCGACCGCTGGTGCCTCCGCGTCCGGCGCCTCGGGTGCCTCGCCCCGCTCCTCGGGGGTGACGTCCTCGTCCGCGACCTTGAGGGTGCGCCGGCGCCAGGCATCCGAGAGGTTGAGGCGAGTGAGCACGAGGTGGCTGGTCCGGATCGGGAGGGGCTTCAGCTTGTCCTCCCCGCTCTTCGCCGTCACGTTGTCGAGGATCACCGCGTACGAGCGCCGGTCGACCTTCGCGACGCGCTCCTCGCGACCGACGTAGCTCCCGGAGAGCACGCGCACGGTGTCCCCCTTGCGGACGGGGAGCGATCGGGCGTGGAAGCGGCGGCGCAGGTCGCGCGACAGCGGGACGGTCATCCGGCGTCGGCGCTCCGCGGTCGAGGCGGTGTAGAGCGCCTTGCGCTGGCGGCGCGGGGAGTGCGGGGAACCGACCATCGACCCTCGACCTCCTAGACGATGATCGACGAGGCGGCCGCGATCCGCGGCCAGCGCTCCGCCGCCTCCTTGGCGACCGGGCCCTTGATCTGCGATCCCTTGATCTCGCCGGTCTCGGTCGTGATGACCGCGGCGTTGTCCTCGAACTGGAGCCGCGTCCCGTCCGGCCGTCGGAACGGAGCGCGCGCGCGGACGATGACGGCATGCAGCACCTGCCGCCGCATCTCGGGCGTGCCCTTCTTCACGGACACGATCACGAGGTCGGCGATCCCGGCCCGCGGGTAGCGCCGGTGCGTGCCGTGCCAGTTCCGCACCGCGATGATCTCGACGACCTTCGCCCCGGTGTTGTCGACGCAGTCGAGACGGGCGCCCTTCGGGAGCCCCCGGCCCCGCCGGCCCGCGAGGCCTTTCATTCGGCCTCCGGCGCCGGGGCCTCGGGATGGGCGGGGACCGCCTCCTCCCCGAGCACGGGGAGCGCGACCTCGCCGAGGTCCTCGACGATGCAGAACGAGACGAGCTTCGACAGCGGCCGGGTCTCGGCGATCCGGACCCGGTGGCCGACGGTGACGCCGAGGCAGGCCGGCGCGTGGGCGAGGTAGCGGCGGCGTCGCTTCTCGTAGCGCTCGTACTTCGGGAGGAAGTGGAGCAGCGTGCGCTCGACGACCGCCGTGCGCTGCATGCCGGTCGAGACGACCGTGCCCTCGAGGACCTGGCCCCGGACGGGGAGTCGACCGTGGAACGGACAGTGACGATCATCGCAGCGCGCCTTCGGGGCGCGGACGTCGAGCCCGATGTCGCGGGCGCGACGGGCGGGCGTGGAACGGGTCGGTGTCATCGGAACCTCCGAGGACCACCGGTCAGGAGCCGCTTGGTGCGGTCCTCGGGACGCACGCGAAGGGACTCGCCTCTTAACGGTAACTCTCCGGCGCCGAGGACGATCGTGCCCTCGAGCCCGGCCTTCGGCACGCGCGTCGGGCGCGTGCGCCCCGTCTCGCGGACGAGGAGCGTGGACAGCGACTCGTCCACCACCGTGCCCTCGACGGTCCGGCGGATGCCGGCCGAGGGGCGGAGAACGACGGTCGACCCGAGGATCTCGCCGGCGAGCGCTTCGCGCTCGACGCGTCGGAGGGGGGTCGCGGGGATCGATTGCGGCGGCATCGGTGCACCTTCCGGCCCCCTACGGCGCCGTCCCCCCGGCGACGATCTCGCGCTCGCGGAGCACGGTCAAGGCGCGCGCCACGTTCGTCCGGAGCGCGCGCATGCGGCCCGGGCTCGGCGGGGCTCCGCCCATCGCCGCGACCCCGCGCTCTCGGAGGAGGTCGTTCTCGACCTCGGCGATCTTGCGCCGAAGCTCCTCGTCGGAGAGCTCGCGCAGTTCCTTCATCCTCAGGAGCGTCATGGGACCCCGGCCCCGCTCGTCACCTCGGCCGCGGGGACGACCCCTTCCTCGATCGGCGGGAGCTCGGGCGCGATGACCTTCGGCCGCTCCTCGACCCCCTTCACCACGATCTCGTCGGGGAGCTTCGCGGTCGGCCGCATGATCCAGACGTTGACGCCGATGACGCCCGGCTTGAGCCGAGCCTGGCTGAACCCCTTGTCGATCCAGAGGTGGACGGCCTCGCCGCAGTACTTGATCGTGCCCGCCTTGAACCGCTCGGTGCGGTGGCGCTCGCCCGTGAGCTTGCCCGAGAGGATCACCTGGCAGCCGCGCGCGCCGGCCTCCATGATGCGCCGGACGGTGGAGTGGCCCGCGCGGCGGAAGTGCCAGCCCCGCTCCAGGGTCGAGGCAAGCTTCTCGCTCATCAGCTGGGCGTTGAGGCTCGGCTGCCGCTCCTCCTGGACCTCGATCTGGGGATTGTCGAGCTGGAAGCGGTGCTGGATGTCCTCGGTGAGGTTCTTGATGAGCTCGCCGCGGTGACCGATCAGGATCCCGGGCCGCTCGCAGATGAGCGTGACCCGCGTCCCCATCGGCGTCCGGGTGATCTCGAGGCCGCCGAAGCCGGCGCGGGCGCTCTCCTGGACCAGATAGTCCTTGAGCAGCACCCGCCGCATCGCCTCCTGGATGACCTTCTGCTCCGAGCTCATGCCGCCTCCTTCTGCTCGGCGAGGACGATCTCGACGCTCGTGGTCTGCTCGTTCCACTGGGTCGCGCGGCCCTGGGCGCGCGGCATCGACGCGGTCCGGATCCGGCCGCGGCTGCTCGCCGCGACCTTGACGTACAGCCGGTCCGTGTCGAGGCTGTCGTACTCCGCGTTCTCTTCCGCGTTCTTGAGGACCTGGAGCACCTGCTTCGCCACCTTGATCGGGAAGCGGCCGGGGCCGGTCCCGCGGTGGTGCGCGGTCTCCTGGTTGTAGCGGCGGAACGGGATCGCCTTCTTCAGCTCGATCGCGTTCTCGAGCACCTCCCGGGCGCGGTCGAGCGGGAGCCCGCGGATCGCGTTGAGGACCTCGTAGGTCTTCTTCGGCGACATCGGGATCTCGACCCCGCGCGCGCGGGCGACCTTGACGCCCGGCTCGGCGCGGTAGGTGTATCCCCTCATCGTCCGACCTCCGTCCTCACTTGAGCGGCATGAACTTCGACGACCGCGTCGCGCCGACGCCCGGGCCGGAGTGCTTCTCGAACCGGCGGGTCAGGGCGAACTCGCCGTAGTAGTGGCCGATCATCTCGGGGCGGATCTCGACCTCCTTGAACTCCTTCCCGGTGTGGATCGCGACCTTCCGGCCGACGTGGGCGGGGAGGACGAGGGCGTCGCGGCAGTGCGTGCGCACGGTCTTCTCGACCGGCGTTGAGCGCATCCGTTCGAAGAAGAGGGTCGTCTCGGTGTTGAACCCGCGGCGGATCGAGCGGCGGGCCCGCGCCGGCGCGATCTTCGCGAACTCCTCGAGGCTCAGGGCCTGCAGCTCGGGGAGGGTCTTGCCCCGATAGGTGAACTCGCGCTTGCGGCGCGCCTCGACGCGCTTCCCCTTCCTCGCCTTCGGCATCGCTACCCGCCTCCCTTCTGTGCGCGGAGCCGGCGCTTGGTCCGGGTCGCGCGCGAGAACCGCCCGACCTTGGCGCCCGGCCACGTGCCGCTCGCGACCGTGCTGGGGCGACCGACATGCTGGTGCGCGCCGCCGCCGAACGGGTGGTTGACGGGGTTCATCGCGACGCCCCGCACCTTGAACGGGGCGCGGGCGAGCGAGCGGGTCGTGAGGACCTTCTTGCCGGCCTTGATGATCGGCCGCTCGCGGCGTCCGCCGCCCCCGACCGCGCCGACCTGTGCGCGGCACGTGGCGAGGAACTGCTTGAACGCCCCGCTCGGGAGCTGGACGGTGACCTCGGTGGCGGCGTGGGCGACGACGAGGGCGCTGGCCCCGGCCGCGCGCACGAGCCGTCCCCCGTCGTACGGCTTGACCTCGAGGTTCGACACGAGCGTCCCGTCGGGGATCCGGCCCAGCGGGAGGATCCCCCCGCGGTCGACGCGTCCCTCCTGGAAGGCGACCTTGTCGCCGGTCGCGAGTCCCGCGCTCGCCAGGATCCGGACCGCCTCCCCGCCGGGCCCGGTGACCTCGGCGACCGGCGCCGTCCGGCCGGGCGCGGGCACGATCCGGAGCACGGTGCCGTCCCCGACCATCGTGGGCGGCGGGTGGTAGATCGGACCGGGATGCCGGTGGCTCGGCGAGCGGTAGGTACCGGTGCCGGCCCCGCGGCGGCGGGAGATGATGCGCTTTCCCATCAGAACACCCCGGCGCGGCTGCCGATGTCCTCCGCGGAAAAGTCCTTCGAGAGCGTGATCGTCGCGATCTTGCCCGATCGGACGATCTTCGTGTTGACCTTGGCGACCCGACACTGATAGAGGTGCTCGACCGCGCGCTTGATCTCCGCGCGGGAGGCGCGCCGGTCCACGGCGAACTCGAGCTTGTTGAGCCGCTCCATCTCGTCCATCGACTTCTCGGTCACGTAGGCGTGGAGTATGACCCGGTGCTGGAGCTCGCTCACGGCCGGGCCTCCCCGAGACGCGCGCGCAACGACTCGACCGCCGAGACGGAGAACAGCGTGAGGCGACCGGCGGCCCCGCCCGGGGCGAGGTCCTCCGTGCCGAGGCGCTGGGCCGGCACGACCTCGACCCCGGAGAGGTTGCGGAACCCGCGCGCCTTCCCCGGCGCGCTGGTCACGAGGAGCACGCTGCGCGCCGTGCGCCGGACGCGGCCGCGCCGCCGCCCTCGCC
>Ga0335073_10007549_pt1 | contig 15257 bp, 13 predicted proteins | sample Lox_Sample_22_FD_207093 | JGI IMG/M metagenome (GOLD analysis project Ga0335073, IMG submission 207093) | Soil microbial communities from Loxahatchee National Wildlife Refuge, Florida, United States - Lox_Sample_2.2 | ecosystem: Environmental > Terrestrial > Soil > Wetlands | place: USA... | reverse complement strand
CGAAGCTCGCTCTAGCTCGACGTCGCGATCTTCGTGACCGCGTGCTGCGCGGGCTCGATCAGGTAGAGCACCCCCGCCACCAAGGCGAAGATGCCACCGACGAGCGCGAGCAGGTTCGCCCCCAGGCCCAGTGCGGCCCAGCCGACCGCGGCCAGGACGACCAGCAGCACTCCCGTGGTCACCGGCCGGTCCTTCCAGCCGTTCTCGCCCATGTGGGCGAAGAAGAGCACCAGGGCGCCGACGACGAACAGGACGACCGCCCCGCCCAAGGCGCCGGCCGCACCGATCACCCGGCCCAAGGCCAGGTCGACGAATCCGGCGGCGACCGCGAAGACGCCCCCGACGAGGATCAGGAGCCCGCCCAGCAGGCCGAACAGATGTCCTATCGCACGCTCTGTAGTATTTTCCATAGGTCTCTCACCTCCTCTTGAGTAGCTCCACCCGAAGAATCCCGCACGGAGCGGGGGTTCGGGCAGGCGTTCCGTAAGGGTCTACCCGGCACTCCATTTGAACCCTTGTGCCGCGGGTCGCAAAAATGTGCAAGGCGAGGCGAAAACGTCGGCAAACGCCGGCGCTCGGAGTCCCCGAATCCTACGATTGTCGAAGGGGAGGGGGCGGGCCGACGGCCGCGGATCGGCACGAAGCCCCGCCCTCGTTCGGCAGTCCATATATCCCCCCCGTGGGCTGGGTTCAGCGGGCCGACGGGGGTGTCGCCGGTGGCTCCTTTGTCTCTCTGTATCAATACACAGACTCCCCTCGTGCAATTCCTCGGTGCGCCGGGGACGACCCCGCAGAACGGGGGCACGACCGACCTCGCCGCCCTGCGCGAGGGGGTCGACTACCGGTACTCTCCGGGCGGCGTCACCCGGATGGTCTACCCGCTGGTCCGCCGCCTGCTGCACCGCAAGGTCCTGAGCGAGGCCCACTGGATCGCCCTGAACCCGCACGCCCCTCCGACGGTGCGGATCGACGGGATGACGCTCCACAATGTCGCCCTGGACCCGGACCGAATGGCCGGCTACGGGCGCGTGAAGGAGGCGATCTGGGGACGGATCCACGAGATCGACGCCCCGGACCACCACGACGATCTGTTCTGGACAGAGGCGTTCTCCGAGTACGCCTACTACAACCGGAGCACGGCGGAACTGATTCGCAAGCTGGACGCGCGGCACGACTTCGACATCTTCTACATCCACGACTTTCAGCAGATGCCGGTCGGCCAGATGCTGGACACGCTCAAGCCGAAGATCTTCCGGTGGCACATCCCGTTCGACGCCTCGACGATCCCCGAGGCATGGCGGGCGGTGCTCACGGGCTACCTCGACAGCTACGATGCGATCGTCGTGAGCGCGGCCCGCTACGCCGAGTCGCTGGCCGAGCTCGGGACGAAGGCCCCGGTGGTCCGACTCTATCCGTACGTCGACCCGGACGACTACACCCGCCCGAACCGGGCCGCCGTCGCCGCCACCTCCGAGCGTCTCGGGATCGCGCCGACCGACGACGTCGCGCTCCTGGTCGGCCGCATGGACCCGATCAAGGGACAGGACCTGGCGATCGCGGCGTTCGCGGAGATCGCCGATGGGTACCCCGACCTGCGGCTCGTCCTCGTCGGGAACGGGAGCTTCTCCGGGTCGAGCGCCGGCCTGGGGCTCTCGAAGTCGGAGGTCTGGCGGGCGCATCTGCAGGAGATGACACGGCGTGCCGGCCTCGAGAGCCGGGTGCTGTTCACCGGCCATCTGCCCCAGGCCGATCTGGATTGCCTGTACGAACGGTGCCGGTTCACGATCCTCCCGTCGGTCCGGGAGGGGTTCGGCCTCGTCGCGGTCGAAAGCTGGCTGCACGGACGTCCGGTGATCGTGACCGAGCGCGCCGGGATCGCCGAGCTCGTGCGGGACGGCGGCAACGGGCTCCTGTTCGACCCCGACGAGCCCGGGGCGCTCGCCCGCAAGATGCGGACGCTGCTGGACGACCGCAGCGGCCGCCTGCTCGCGCGCCTCGTGCGCAACGGCCGCGAGACCGCCCGGCAATGCTCCCTCGCGGCCGCCGAGACGGCCGAACGGGAGATGCTCGCCCGCCTCACGGAGGCGTAGTTGACGCTCCTCGGGGCCGTGACGGCCGCGCTGGCGCCGTACGTGCCGGCGGCGGTCATCGTCGCCGTGACCGTGCTGCTCGCGCTGCTCGTCAGCGCGCTGGTCGGCCGGCTCCTCCGGCTGAGCACGCCGCAGATGGCGATCGCCGGCCGCCGGCTCTCCGCCGCGTGCGTCGCGCTGATCGGCGGGACGTTCGCGCTGCAGGCGCTCGGTCTGAACCCCGCGATCATCCTGGTGGCGATCGCCCTCCTCGGCGCCACGGTGCTCGTCGCGCTTCGGGAACCGCTCGGGAACTACGGGGCGAAGTACTTCTCCGACATCTATACGCCCTTCAAGGTCGGCGACACGATCACGGTCCAGGGCTTCTCGGGGAAGGTGATCGAGATCAACGCGATGACGACGGTCCTCCTCTCGGACCAGAACCAGCTCGTCTCGGTCCCGAACGTCGCGATGATCCGGGACGTGGTCGTCAACACGTCCCCGCAGGCCTGGAAGGAGGTCGCGGTCCCGGTGACGATCGGCGGCAACATCGATCTCGCGACGTTCGAGAGCGCCTTGCGCAAGTCGCTCGGCAAGCTCCGGACCCGCCTCGACCCGCGGTTCCCACCGGTCCTGACCACGAAGGCCCGGTCGGCACAGTCGACCAATCTCGTGCTCACGTTGATGATCCGGCAACCCGAGGACCGGGACGCGATCACCGCCGAGGCGAACAAGCGCCTGGCCGAGGTCCTCGAAGAAGTGCGTGGGGTGCGCCGCTAGGCGGCGGGCCCGGAGGGCGGACGACGCAGGCGATCGGCGAGCGGGCCGCGGACGAACTCGAGCACTCCTTGTTCGTAGCGATGTCGGCAGACGTAGTCGGCGGCCCGTCGCACACGCCCGACGGCGTTGGCGACCGCCCCCGACAGGACCGCCCCCTCGAGGAGAACGACGTCGTTCTCGGCGTCTCCGATCGCGGCGTACCCGCCGCGGCCCACTCCGAGCCTTCGGAGCGCCCGACGAGCCCCGCTCCCCTTGTCCACACCGTTCGGGAGGACCATCAGTCGATCGACGTTGGGGACGACCCGTACGGGCAGACCCGCGATGGCGCGGAGCAGCCGTCGCCGTTCGGCACGGGGAACCGACGCCACGACCTCCCCCATCCGGAAGCGAAGGTCGGGGTGGCGCGACAGGCGTCGGCGCACCCGCTCCGCCGTCCGTCGGCCGATCACGACCGGCGGAGCGCCGATCGGCACCTCGATCACCGCCCCGTTCTCCGCGACCAGCCCGTCGATCGGTCCCAACGTCCGGAGGTACGGGGTCAGCTCGTCGCGAAGCCGACCGGTGACCAGCAGGACCCGCAACCCCATCGCCCGGGCCGTTCGGACCGCGGACCGGGCGGGAGGCGATGGCAACCGGCCCGGTCGCGTCAGCGTTCGGTCGAGGTCGCTCGCGAGCACGACCGGCCGGGTCGGGCGTCGGTTCATGCGACCCCGGGCCCGTGTCGGGTCGTGGCCTCCGAACCGAGTTCGCCGGCCGTTCGCGGACCGTCGGCCGGCTCGATCGGCGACCGCCGGGCGGCGGGGCGGGTCGGAACGAGGGGCGTCACGTCGCCCGAGCTTCGCCGGAGTAGTTACGGGTTGCCCGCGCGGGCGGCGGGATCCCCGCGTCGCGGCGGTGCTCGACCCAACGGCCGGGCCGGAGAGCGAGATCGGTGAGCGAGGCGTCCTCCCCGGTTCCGCCTCCGACCGACGCCGGGCGGTCCCGCGCTACGGCGAACTCGCCGCCGACGGCCCGCTCCGATGAATGGCTGTCGCTCAACGACTACGGCCTCATCGGGAACGAGTCGACCGGCGCTCTCGTCTCGCGCTTCGGGTCGATCGATTGGGCCTGCCTGCCGCGCTTCGACAGCCCCAGCGTCTTCGCGCGCCTCCTCGACCGCCGCACGGGCGGCGCCCATCGGCTGGCACCGGTCGAGGGATGCGTCTCGCACCAGCAGTACGTCGGGGGGACGAACCTGCTCACGACGTTCTTCGAGATCCGGCGCGGGGTCTCGCTGACCGTGACCGACTTCATGCCGATGGGTCCTCCGGGCTCGGGCCTCGGCGGCGATCCACGCATCGTGCGCCGCGCCTGGGCGCGGGGCGGTCCGGTCGAGGTCTCCCTCGAGGCCGATCCTCGGTTCGACTACGGTCGGTCGTCCGGCGCGTGGACCGTTCGCGACGAGCTCGCGGTCGCCGAAGGCGCGGGATCTCGTCTGTCATGCGTCAGCCCGTGGCCGTGGCGGGTCGAGGGGGCGACCGCGCGCTCGGGCGGGACCGTCGAACCGGGCCGGCCGGTGTTCGCCCAGCTCCGGTGGGGCGATCCTCCGGCGCCGGACCCGACGCCGAGCTCCCTCCTGGCCGTGACCGACGCCTACTGGCGCGGCTGGGTCTCGCCGCCGGACGCCCCGCTGCGACGCGTCGCCGCGCGCTGGCACCCTTGGGTGGAGCGATCGGAGCTGGTGCTGAAGCTGTTGAGCTACGCCGACTCGGGGGTCTTCGTCGCCGCGCCGACGACCTCGCTCCCCGAGTGGCCCGGCGGACCTCGGAACTGGGACTATCGGTACGTCTGGATCCGGGACGCCGCGTTCACGGCCCAGGTGTTTCTCCTGCTCGGCCACGTCGCCGAGGCGCGGGCGTACGTGGCGTGGGCGTTCGACCGGGCCGCGCGGCTGCAGGAGCACGAGGAGCTCCGCACCGTCTACACGGTCGACGGGGAGAGCCCACCGGCCGAAACCGAGCTCACGCACCTGGAGGGGTACCTCGAATCCCGACCGGTGCGGATCGGGAACGCGGCCGCCGGACAACGCCAGCTCGACATCTACGGGGAGATCCTCGACTCGGCGCTTCTCCTCGAGCGGCTCGATCCGGCGTTCGTCCGGGACCACTGGGCGATGATCGAACGGCTCGCCGAACGGATCGCGACGCTCTGGACCCGGCCCGACAGCGGCATCTGGGAGGCGCGCTCGACCCCGGCGCACTACGTGCACTCGAAGCTGATGTGCTGGGTCGCGCTCGACCGGGCGATCCAGCTCGGCCGGGCCTTCGGCAAGACCGAGCCGATCGACCGGTGGAGCCGGGTCGCCGACGAGATCCGGGCGGCGATCCTTTCGCGCGGCTACGACGAACGGCGGGGCTCCTTCGTCCAGGCGTTCGACCGGCCGCAGATCGACGCGAGCGCGCTCCGGATCGGGCTCGACGGCTTTCTTCCGCCGACCGAACCCCGGGTCGTCGGCACGATCTCGGCCGTGGAGGCCACGCTCGCCCAGGGGCCGTTCGTCCGGCGCTACGAGGGCGACGATGGGCTGGACGGCCCGGAAGGGGCGTTCCTGCTCTGCTCGTTCTGGCTCGTGGAGTCGCTGGCGAAGAGCGGGCAGACCGACCGGGCGCTCGAGCACTGGCGGGGGCTGCTGGACGTCGCGGGGCCGCTGCTGCTCTTCTCGGAACAGTACGATCCGGCCGCGCGCCGTCCGCTCGGCAACTACCCTCAGGCGTTCACGCACATCGGTGTGCTTCGGGCCGCCTTCGCCCTTGGACTGATCTCCCCGGAGGGTTGATCCCGGCCCACGGACCTGCCGCTGAAGATTCAAATAGCAGGGCCCGCGCATTCATTCGCGAGAAGAACTCGGCGGGGCGCACCGGGCCGCCCGCCTCGCGTCGCCGAGCGATGGAACCCATGTGGCGAGGGAGTCGAACCCCAGCACGTCGCCGTCGCAGTAATCGGGCCGTCTCCCCGATCATCGCCACGATCCTCCTGGTCGCGATCGCCGTGGTGCTCGCGGCGGTCCTGTACGTCCTGGTGTCGGGACTCGCCCACGGCAGCTCCGACCAGCCGCTTGCGGGGGCGTTCTACGCCGGACCGGCCGCCCAGGTCGTGGGGTCGACGGCCCTGAACGCCTTCTGCCAGAGCAAGCACTACTGCTACTCGGTCCCGATCGACATCGCGCAGTCCGGGCTCGTGCTCGGCGACCTCGAGTTCAAGGTCGTGACGGCGAGCGGGGTGGTCCACGTCGTGTCGGAGAACTACGGCAAGATCGCGATCGTCAACGATCAGAACGTGGTCGAGGCGTACACCCAGGTGGCGAAGAACACCCCGTTGGAGGAGACGAGCTGGGAGAAGTTCGCCGCCGGCGTGAAGTCGGGGTCCACCGTGCTGCCGTCCGAGACGATCTGGGTGCAGTTCGGGAACACGAAGACCTCCCCATACGGGCAGGGGTTCACGCTCGAGGTCGTCGGCACCGGCGCGTTCACCGGCACGGAGTCGATCCAGCTGCCGTGATCCGCGGCGGCGGTCAGTCGTTCGCCGGCCCCGAGAGGCCCCAGACGAAGAAGGCGACGAGCGCCACGGCGATCGCCCCCGCGGTGCCGATCACCCCGGCGGAGAGCGCGGAGACGCCGACCCAGTACGAGATCTCGTAGACCGCGCCGGCGCCCGCGACCACGGCCACCGCGCCGAAGACGGCGAACGGTCCGATCCCCCGACCCCGCGCGGACGTGGGAGCGTCGGTCGTCATGCGGTGCTCACCCACAGCACGCCCCACAGGCCCATCACGAACCCGGTCTGCACGCCCGTCCCGGATCCGGACTCACCGGAAGGATCGTACGAGTAATCGACGGGCGCGGTGATGCCGTACAGGTAGACGCCCGGCCCGAGGGTGGCGGTCTCCGTTTCGGCCGTGTCGATGCGGAGCGGCGTGCTCGTCACGCCGACGAGGCCGCGGGTTGCGTTGACCGCCCAGACCCCGAACGGGAACGGCAGGGTGTAGTTGTGCGCCACCACGTACTGCTGCTGGGCGTTCGGGTCGGTCGAGGTGACGTTGACGAGGTAGTTGTCGATCCCGATGCTGGCGAGGGGAACCTCCCACGCGAACGACACCGGGGCCCCCCCCGGCGGCACCGCCGCGGTCAGGGTGGGCCCGGGCACCGAGTAGTTGAACACGCCCTCGGCGTTGCCGACCAACGACGCCGTCGCCGCCGCCTCTACCGGCGGGTCGTAGATGTCGCCCCCGCCGCCGGCCGCCGAGAACGCCGCGAGGGTCGGCACGGGCCCGGACGGCGGCAGGACGATCAGGGCGGCGACGTCCTGACCGAACCATGGCCCGTCGTACTCGCCGTCCGGCGCGCCGTACACCCCGGGGATGGACGGGGCGGTGAACGTCGCGTACGACGTCGAACCCGGCACGACCTGGACGTCGACGATCGGCTGGCTGCGGAACGGCACCAGCAGCGACTGCGTCGCCCCGTCGGCGCTCAGGTTGACCTGGACGAGCTGGCCGGCGTAGGCGACGATCGCGTTGTCGAAGGCGCCGTTCACGGGACCCGACTCGTTGACCGCCCAGTAGTACTGCAGTCCGTTCGCGACCACGTACTCCGTCCCCGGGGGGTCGCTGCCCGGCGCCAGGATCCCGTTCGACACGGTCAGCGCCCCCGGCGTCGCCCACACCACGACGAACACCAGCAGGACGGAGACGGTCGCGATCCAGCCGGTCTCGGCGCGCTCGCGCCGGTGGCGCGTCGCCTTGCGCACGAACGGCTCGTCCGCCACGGGTACGCGTCCCCGGACCGGGCACGTCGACTGCGCGGCGAGACGGACCGCCTCGTCGAAGGAGAGGTTCGGGGCGCTGAAGATCGCCCCGCGGAAGACCGTCAGGAACCCGTTCAGGACGAGGAACAACTGGCCGGAGAGCATGACGACGATCCCGGCGAACAGGACGAACTGGTACAGCGTGATCGCCGGCACGACCGGCAGGATCACCTCCCGCCGCAGGACGCCGAGGTTGCCCAACTGGTCCATCGCGAGGACGATCGTGACGCCGCCGATCGCGGTCAGGGCAAAGTGGACCCGGGCGAGGGCGGGCGAGAACCAGCGGCGCCCCGTGAGGATCGGGAAGAACGCGTAGAGGAGGGCGAACGCGCCCGCGACGATCGCGAGGATGACGATCGCGTGGAAATGCGCGATCACGAACATGCTGTTGTGGACGTCCGCGTCGGCGCCGATCGTCGCGTTGACCGGCCCCGTGAGCCCGCCGAAGATCGCCCCGGCGAACGCGAGCAGGGTGAACAGCGCGACCGCGTTCCACTCCCACTTGGCCGCCGGGACGCCCTTGAGCGTCATCCAGATCGAGAAGAACGTGATCGCCGACGGCACGACGATCGCGAACGACAGGACCATCGTGAGCCACGACGACCAGGCCGGCAGCGGGGCGAGGTACAGGTGGTGGATGCCGAGGAGGGGTGTCAGGATCACGAACAGGATCGCGGAGACGACGGCGTACCGGTAGCTGTAGACGGGGCGCCGGGCGAGGATCGGGACGAGGACGTAGAGGCCGATGACCGGCAGGAGGAACAGCACGTACACGACGGCGTGGCCGAACATCCAGAAGACGACCTGGTTGGCGAGCGCGCTCAGCGGCCATCCCGCGTACGCGGCCCCGAGATCCCAGATCGACGCGACGGCCAGCGGTCCGTAGGTCAGAGGGAGCAGGACGAGCGCCCCCATGAGGAACCAGAGAAACACCGGATACCGGCGTCCGGCGGCCGCCGCGCCCTGGGCGCGATACCAGTCCAGCACATGGACGACCGCCCACGCGGTCCAAAGGAACACGCCGGCGCAGAGGGCGATCCACCCGAGGTAGAACAGCGGGCTCACGACGAAGCTCGAGTGGCCCGCGATCCCCAGCGGCGAGAGGAAGTACCATCCGGTCGCCGGGAAGTAGTTGTCGTTGAACGGCGTGAAGAAGACGGGGCCTTCCAGCAGCAGCATCGACCCGTTGAGCAGGATCACCGAGAGGTAGAGCGACCACTTGTGGCGGGGGACCAGCCCGAAGGCGTTGACGAGGAGCAGGCCGAGCACGGCGAGCTCCACCTGCTGCGTGAGCCCGAACAGCTCCCGGATCCCGTGGAGGGTCAGCGACGAGTACATCTCCACCATCGAGAGGTGGAGCGGGGAACGCATCTGCCAGGCGACGACCTGCGACTGGAAGCCGAACGCGTCGAACCCGCCGACCGCCCCCCAGAACAGCCCTGCGATCAGCATCAGCATCGTGATGCGGGTCATCCAGTCGCGCTGCAGGAGGAACACCCGGTCGAACAGCCGCAGTCGCGCGAGCCGGCTTCGGATCGCCTCCTCGGTGTCGTCGAGGAACTGGATCAGTGCCGGTGGCCGCTCGAAGACGCGGACGCTCTCGCCCTCCGCGCTCGTCTGGGACGGGATCGAATTCGATGCGGGCAACCGGCCTCCGGGTCTCGCCCGGTTATTTCCGTCCCCGTTCATCCGACCGAGGTTCGGTCCGTGCGGACCGGCGCGGAACCAGCGCTAGGGCGGCCCCGGCGGGACGCCCGGCAGGCACGACGGATCGCCCGTCTTTTGTCAGCGACGGGGGCCGCCCCGACGACGGGCCAGGTACATCGGGGTACGGACCGGGAGCCGGACCTGTCCCCCGAACTCGTCGTCGACCAGACGGCCGACCGCCGCGAGGAATCGGCGTCGGGTCCGGGGCGGGAGGGTCACGACGTCCGAGAAGCTCCCCCACAACGCCACGATCTGGCGCGACGAGAGCACCACGGACCATCGGACGTCGACGGACGCGATCCGATCGAAGGCGCCCACCGCCCGGAGGTCGGCGAGCATACGCCGCCGCACCGCGCGCTCCCGTCGGGGGGCGACCACCGAGTTTCCGATCGACTTGTGTCGGCCGTGCAGATCGTCGTACAGCGGTTGCAGCGCCTGTCGGAACCGCGTCGGTCGGGTCGGGTCGTTGTGCTCATTCCCCCAGGACGCCCACCAACCCCCGGGCCGGAGCAGGCGGGCGACCTTGCGCAGCGCCCGGCGGCGGGGCAGCCAGTGGAAGCTCGAAGCCGCGATCCCGAGGTCGAATGCGGCGGCCGGTAGCCGCACCGCCTCGAACGAGGTGTTCCGCAGTTCCACCCGGGAGCTGGCGCCCCCGAGGTGTCCGCGCAGGTACCGGACCAGGCGGCGGTCGCGCTCCACGAGCGTGATCGGGCCCGCACCGGCGCGCAGCAGCTCCCGCGTGGCCTTGCCGGTCCCCGGCCCGATCTCGAACACCCGGCAGCTCGGACCGAGCCCGCAGCGGCGCCGCAGCGTGGCGAACACGCGCGGCGGATACGGCAGCCGGGTCCGTTCGTAGGCGGCCGGGTCGCGGCCGAACACCCCGCGACGTCGGGACCGAGGGGCGGGGCGCGGCACGGCCGCGGCACGCGCCGTCGGCTAAATCGGCTGCGTGCCCGGCCGCGCGGCGCGGCTCACTGGATCGGCTGGAGGAGGTGGTTGTACGTGCCCAGCGCTTGGCCGACCCGCACCCAGAGCGGAACCATCGCCTCGAGCCACCGGGCCCCGTCGATCCCGCCGATGTCGAGCGCGCCCGCCCAGCCGAGCTCGCGCAGGATCGCCTCCGTCCGTCGCTTCGCGCCGGCGTCGTTGCCGCAGATCCACATCCGCGCCGGTCCGGCGGCGAACGTCGGGTTCACCATCTTCCCGTTGCTGACCGTGTTGAAGCATTTCACGACGAGGGCGCCCGCGAGCTTCCGCTGCACGCGTTCCCCGAGCGAGTCGGTCATGCCGAACGACAGGCCGGGCGGCATCCCGTGCGAGAAGTCCAACGGGTTGGTCGCATCGAGGACGAGCTTGCCGGCGAACGCCGCCGGACCGGCGAGATCGAGCACCGTCTCGGTCGCCTGACCGTGCGTGGCGAGGACCACCGGGTCGCCGAACGCGGCCGCCTCCGCAAAGGAGCCGGCCGTCCGCGACTTCGGCGCCTCGGCCAGCCATGCCGCGACCTTCTTCGTTTCGCGCGTCCCCAGTTTCACGTTGTACCCGTGGGCGCCGAACGCCCGACCGAGCTGCTGCCCCACGTCGCCGCTACCGAGGATCCCGACCCGCTTCGACTCCGTCATCGTCGACCGCCGCCGTTCCATCTCGGGGTCGGTTAAGACGCCGCGGCGGCGCGGGGGTAACCGGCCCGGGCCCCGTCAGCCGAACCGCCCGTTCACGTAGTTCTCGGTCAGCTTCTCCACCGGCCGGTGGAACACTTGGTCGGTCGGCCCGACCTCGACGACCTTGCCGAGGTAAAAGAACGCCGTCCGGTCGGAGACCCGGAGCGCCTGGGCGAGGTTGTGGGTGACGATCACGACGGCATATTCGGCCCGCAGTTTCGCGATCAGCGCCTCCACCTTCGCGGTGGCGATCGGGTCGAGGGCCGAGCACGGCTCGTCCATCAGCAACACCTCCGGCCGGACCGCGAGCGCCCGGGCGATGCACAGTCGCTGCTGCTGGCCGCCGGAGAGGCTCGTCCCCGGGGCGTCCAGCGTTCCCTCGACCTCCTCCCAGAGACCGGCGTGGTCGAGCGCCTCCGCGACCGCGCTGTCGAGCTGCTCGCGGCCCCGGACGCCGAGGAGGCGGAGCCCCGCGGCGACGTTCTCGAAGATCGACAGGTTGGGGAACGGCGTCGGCTTCTGGAAGACCATCCCGACCCGGCACCGGACCTCGATCGGGTCGAGGCCGGACAGCTCCTGGCCATCGAGGCGGATCGAGCCGTCGGCCCGCGCCCGCGGCGTTTCCTCGTGGAGTCGGTTGAGGCAGCGGAGGAACGTAGACTTGCCGCAGCCGGACGGGCCGATGATCGCCGTCGCGGCCCGGTCGGGCATCTCGAGAGCGACGTCGTAGAGCACCTGCCGGCGCCCGTACCACGCGTTCAGGTCGCGGACCTCGAGCTTGGCGGCCATGGATCGTCCTACTCCGTCGCGGCGTCCGCCGCGCGGAGCGACAGGCGGGAGGCGAGGCTGACCGCGAGCATGATTATGAGGAGGACGAGCGCCGCGCCCCACGCGTCCGTCACCCAGTTCGGCGTCCCCGAGACGAACAGCGCCTCGAACATGAACGGCGCGAGCGCGGAGACCTGCCGGTTCCACCCCGCGAAGCCGTACTGCGTCCACCCGGCCGTGAACAGCAGGGCGGCGGTCTCGCCCCCGGCCCGACCGACGGCGAGCAGCACGCCGGTCACGATCGCGCTGCGGCAGCTGCCCAGGACGATGCGGGTCGTGATGCGATGCCGGGGGAATCCGAGCGCGAGCGCCGACTCCCGCACCGACGTGGACACGGTGCCGAGTGCGGTCGCGGTGGCGCGCGCTACGAACGGGATCATCAGCAGGCAGAGCGCCGCCGCGGCGCTGACCGCGCTCACCGCGTACGGCCGCGCGTAATCGAGGAAGACCGTGAAGACGAAGACGCCGATCAGGATCGACGGGATGCCGACCATCGAGTCGATGACGATGTTCACCGTCCGTCCGAGCGGCCCCCGGGCGTACTCCGAGAGGTAGATCCCGACGAGCAGCCCGAGCGGAACGCCGACCAGGGCGGCGACCCCGACGAGCAGCAGGGTCCCCTGGATCGGGGGACCGATCCCACCGAGCGAGCAGTTCTGGTAGCACTGCGGGGGCAGGGGGGCCGTGTAGAACGACGGGCGGACGATCACCCGACCGCCCTCCTCGACCGCCAGGCGGATCAGGCTCGCGAGCGGGTAGAGCGCCGCGACCACGGCCCCACCGCAGAGGACCGACAGCAGCGCGTCGACCGCGCGTCGGCGGCGGATCCGCCGCGACCGCCTGGGGCGGCCCGGTGGCAGGGCACCGGTTGGGGGTGCGAGCGCCGACGGCGTCGGCGCCGACGGGCGCGCATGCCGGCGGAACCACGCGCGACGCGGCGGGGCGTCCGCGTCCGATGAGCGGCGGAGCAGGAGCCGGGCTCCGACGTTGATCGCGAGCGAAAGGACGAACAGCGTGAGCCCGAGAGCGAGGAGGCCGCTCCGCGCGATCCCGAACGAGTTGTCGAACTCGTTCACGATCCAGCTCGGGATCGTCGACCCCGGTGAGAACAGCGAGTTCGGCACCTGGTAGATGTTGCCGATCACGAGGACGACCGCGATCGTCTCGCCGAGGGCCCGCCCGAGGCCGAGGATGACGGCCGCGAGCAGGCCGGGGGCCGCCGGGCCGAGGACCGCGATCCGCGCCGCCTCGGTGCGCGTCGCCCCGAGGCTCAGCGCCGCCTCGCGCCGCTCTCGGGGGATCGCCCGCAACGCCTCCCGGCCGAGCGCGGCGATCGTCGGGATCACCATGATGGCGAGGATCACGCCGGCGGTGAGGACGTCGCTCCCCTCCGTCGGTCCGGAGAACCCCGGGCCCGCCCCGGTCCATCGGCCGAGGGTCGGCTCGACCCAGACGCGCATGAACGGGACGAGGATCACGAACGCCCAGAACCCGTAGACGATCGACGGGATCGTCGCACCGAGGTCGACGACGTAGGCGAGCACCGCCCGCCAGCGACGCGGCGCGATCTCGCTCGAGAAGACCGCGACGCCGAGCGCGATGGGAACGGCGAGCAGGAGGGCGAGCGCGCTCGTGAGCAGCGTGCCGACGATCGCCGGGAGGGCGCCGAACGTGCCCGGGGCGAGGAGCCACGCGCGGCCCGTCAGGAAGCCGATGCCCGACCGTTCGAGCGCGGGCGCCGCGCCCGTCGCGAGCAGGGCGAGGAACGCGGCCACGACCGCGACGACGGCGAGCGCCGCCAGCGCGGTGCCGGCCCGGAACAACCGCCCGAACCAGCGGGCCCGGCGGACGGTCTGCCGTACTCGGGGGGCGAACGGATAGCGACGCGTCGCCTCGTCCGCGCCGGCCACGTCGTCCTCAACCGCAGGTGGGAATCGTCGTCCCGTTATAGTTCACGGTCGATATCGCCGACAGGTCGGCCGACAGCAGGCCGGTGGGCGGAGAGACGTAGTACAGGCTCGCGGCAACGCTCTGGCCGTCGTCGACCGTCCAGCGGAGCCACTGCACGAGCACGGTCGTCTTCTCGAGCGAGGGCTGGTAGCCGATCCCGGGGTTCTGCAGGACGAGGAAGTAGGAGAGCGTCGCGAGCGGGTAGTCCGACGCGCCGGGCGCGTTGATCCAGGCGAGGCCCGACCAGGCGGCCGTGTCGGTCGGCGACGGGAAGCTCCGGCCGGCCAGGTCGTCGATCGCCGACTGGGTGTTCGCCACGGTGGGGGCGACGTAGCGGCCCGACGGGTTCTGGATCGCGGCGGTGAGAACGGAGTGGCTCTCCGCGTCGGCGAGGTCGACGTAGCCGATGGTGTTCGGCGTCGTCGCCACGTAGGCGGCGAGCGCCGCGTTGCCGTGCTGGGCCTCCTGGCCGCCGGACGTCGCGGGCCAGCTGGATGGCTGGATCGAGATCCCGACCGAGGTGTTCCAGGTCGCATTGCCGTTGCTGAGGAAGTTCGTGAGGACGTACGTTGTCCCGGCGCCGTCGGAGCGGTGGACCGTGACGATCGGCTGGTCGGGGAGGCCGGGGTTGTTCGCGGTCAGCGCCGCGTTGTTCCAGGTCGTGAAGTTGCCGAGGTAGATCCCGGCGAGCTGGGTCACCGTCAGGTTCAGCGGGCCCGAGTAGCCCTGGATGTTGTAGACGATGGCGACCGCACCGCCCGAGACCGGCAGGGTCAGGGTCGCGCCGGGCAACCCGGCGACCTCCGTCGACGTGAGCGGCTCGTCGGTCGCCGCGAAGTCGACCGTGCTCTCGGAGAACGCGGTGATCCCCGCACCGGCACCGCTCGGGTCGTAGCTGACCTCGTTGGCGGTCGCCGAGTGGTAGCTCGTTTCCCAGTTCGACAGCAGCGCGCTCAAGAAGTTCGCGCCAGCGCCCTCGAGCGTGACCCCGGTCGGGCAGGTCGCCGACGCAGAGCCGGCGGGAGCGAGGCCATACCAATGGGTACCGTACCCGACCCCGATCAGGACCGCGACCACGAGCACGATGCCGACGATCGTCGGCAGCCCGCGGTCCCTGGCGCGCCGGACGACTTTCGGTCGGGCGTTTGCCGCGGGGGGTGTGGGGGGGGTCGCCGGGAGGGAACCCGCCGGAGCCGTCATGGCAACGACTCCGACGGTAGGTGGGAGTTCTCGCTCGGGGCGACGCCCCCGGTCATCGGGACGGGAAGTGCCGGTGCGGTCAGTGCGGCCATCGAGCCGGCGACCCTTTTCGCCCGATATAGACGCGACGAACCGCGAAAAATCACGAGAACGGCGCGGATTCAGCGTCTATCGACACGAATTAGGCACTTAGGGTGACGGCGGGCGCCGACCGGCCTCG
>Ga0335073_10007548_pt1 | contig 15258 bp, 14 predicted proteins | sample Lox_Sample_22_FD_207093 | JGI IMG/M metagenome (GOLD analysis project Ga0335073, IMG submission 207093) | Soil microbial communities from Loxahatchee National Wildlife Refuge, Florida, United States - Lox_Sample_2.2 | ecosystem: Environmental > Terrestrial > Soil > Wetlands | place: USA... | reverse complement strand
CGTCACCCTGGGGCCGGAACTCAAGATCCTCGACGCGGTCGACGTGAAGCTCGGCAGCGCCGAGCGCGAGACGTCCCGGCAGCGCACCGATCTCGCGGTCCGCGGGCTCGGCCTGGCGAGCGCCACCCCCGGCTGGGAGTTCACGCGGACCGAGAGCAGGAACCTCGAGGGTTCCTGCATGCTCACCATGGTCGTCCAGGCCGCCAAGGACGCCAAGATAAGCGTCTCGGGCCTGGTGACGGCGCGCGCGGGCGGCAACATCGCCCGCCGTTTCGCGCGCGACCTCCCGCGCCCGCTTGACTTCACCGCGGCAATCTAGGCAATCTTGGCAATCTGGCCGCTAATTGTTGGCTGTCAGGCCCTGGATCTCGTCCCGGAAAGTCCGCCGCGCCAGCTGGATGCACCGCAGCGCCCGCATGAGGAAGCTGCTCACATCCGACGCCTCCCTGATAAGGCACTCGATCGTCACCGAGGCCCTGGTCATGTCTTTAGACAGCAATATCTTTGCCGCCTTGACCTGGCTATTGGTGCTATTGGCCGCCATCAGGCCGGCGAGCTGCTCGCTCCTGTCCTCTAGCGACCAGAATCCCGGATACATGATATAGACAAAAGTTTCATCGCAGTTATCGGTGATATAATAATTTCCGCCTTCATACATGAAGCGGATGTCACCGTCGCCGTCGATCTCGGGCCGAAACCCCAGCTCGGTGAGGGTTGACATATACGTCGGTCGCAGATCCGACCAATCCACGGGACCCCCAGCAATACAGCCTGAATAGACAGGGAAGATTGGCTTAGATGTTACCCTGGTCCGCCGCCGGTTGTCCATGGATAACCGGCCGCCGCCAGCATCGTAATTCAGTACTCTTCCTCGGCTTCGCGTTCCCACAGCCGAGCGGCCCGGAGCGGCTCCTTGTTCTGCGCGTAGAGCTGGGCGGCCGCGGCGTACTTCCGCTGGCGCTCGGCCTTGAACGCCTCCTCCCGCCACGCGGACGGGTCGGTGGGCTCCTGCGCGTGGCGGCGCCGGAAGCCGGACAGCAGTCCCGGCTGGTCCTTGACGGGGGCCTGCGCGCGGTCGCCCACCTCGTGCGCCACCTCCTCGATGCCGGCCGTGGCCGCGGACGGCAGGTGCGCGTCGATGGCGGGCAGCGGTCCGGCCCACAGCCGCCACACCGGCTCCCGCGCGTCGACGTCGTACATCAGCCTGACGTCGGGCAACACCACCTGGGCGGTCGACTCGTCTGGCTCGAACAGGATCGCCCGGGCGCGGGGGCCGACCGGCGGGTCGAGCCGGTAACCGACGGGCAGGTAGATGCCGCCAGGGCCGACGCAGGTGAGGGGCTCACCCACGGCCAGTTCGGTCAGCAGCCCGCCCGGCGCGGACAGCAGGTGGCGGCCGGCGCCGCGGATCAGGAACGCGGAATCGGCCAGCGGCTCCCCGGCCAGCAGCAGCGGCAGGCTTTCCAGGTCGGCGTCGTCGAGCAGCACCGCGTCCACGGTGGTCCGCGCGGTTCCGCGGACCACCGTCAGCGGTCGCGGGCGCGGCGGCCAGGCCTCGTCGGTCCGCTCAGCGTAGGGCTGGCTCCCGTCGAGATCGGTGAGGGCGTGCGCCGGGGCCAGCCGGACGAAGGTCGCGGCGTCCAGCGGCTCGTCGATCCAGCTGACCCGGGCACAGCCGTCCGGCGGGCCGGCCAGCAGCCAGGTTTCGTCGCCAGCCGCCGCGACCAGCCGGGCCAGCGCACGGTCAGACAGCGGCGAAGCCGTCGCGTAGCCGATGAGCAGCGCCTGCTCCATGCTGCGGCAGACGAGGCTGAAGGGGTCATCCCGCAGTGCGGCGAGCAGCATGGCCGGCAGTTCGGTCCGCGGCGGCACGGCGGCCAGCCGGACCGCGTAGCAGACCCGGGCCTGGGCGCTCGCGTCGAACAGCGGCTCGAGCCGGACCTGCTGGTAGGTCACCCGCAGCCGCAGCTCGAGGCCGCGCTCGAGCACCCCGGCCACCAGATAGCCGGGCACCAGCACGTACGCCTCGCGCAGCGGGCGTTCCTGGGCCGGGTGCAGGCCGGCGACCCGTACCAGGTCGAGCAGCCCGACCGTGACGGCGGCGGGCAGTCGTTCCGCTGGGCCGGGTCCGGGATCGTCGCCCCAGCCGCGGTCCCGGACGTAGCCGCGCCGCGTCTTGATGTACAGCCGGCCGGCGCCGAGGTCGGCCATCTCCCGTGCCGAGTTCAGCGTCAGCCGGGCCTCGACCAGCCAGCACTGCTCGGCGTCCGACCGGTGGCACGGGACGCTGTCGAGCTCCGTCGCCTGCATGACCTGCCCCGCGAACGCCAGGGCGCCCGCCGCGGTACCGAACCGGGCGACGACGTCGAACGGCTCCGGCTCGCGCGGCGCCGGGGGAGCGGGCGGCGCCGGGTCCGCGCGCGCCGCCGGACCTGAAGTCGCCGGCTCCGAACCGACGGGCTCGACGGTCCCGGCGCCGGGAAGCCGCGGCGAGGGCGGCGGTTGCTCGTCGTTTCGCCTGCGCACGGTGTCGTCCTCCTCAGGCGGTGGCGGCCGGCATCGGCGCCGGCGGCAGCGTTATCTCGGTGTCGAGCACGCGCTTGGACCACGTGTTCCAGCGCTGCGCCGCCCCGTACCGGCCGCCGCGGACAGCGGCGGCGAAGACGAGCGCGGCCAGGTCGTAGCGGCCCGCGGCCTCGCTCACCGCGACCGCCCAGTCCTCGGTGACCGGGTCGGCCACGACCGCCCGGTCCTCGAGCGCGGCGCGCACCTCCGCGACGACCGCCGCTAGGACGTCCGCCGGGGAACCCTCGGCGATCGCGCAGCGGGCGAAGATCAGGCGGTGGCGGAGCGGCGCGCCCTCGGGCCTGGCGGGCAGGCCGCCGAGCATGGCCAGCGCCTCCGCCGGCAGGCCGGCGCGGTGCGCGAGCAGCCAGGCCCCCAGCACGGGGAGACGCGCGTCGCGGTACGCGGCGGCCGCCTCGGGATAGCTGCCGATCGATTCGTAGATCTCGCCGGCCAGCCGGTGCAGGCCGGCCAGCTGGTAACAGCGCGCGGCGTCCCACTCGTAGCCGGCCCGGCGGTAGCAGATCGCCGCGTTCTCGTACGCTTCTGTCTTGGTCACGGCCGGCTACTCACCGGTCCGCTCGGCGGCCCGCCTGGGCTGCCCGGTTTCTGCCGGGGCCGTGACGGGCGCCGTGTTGGCCGGCTCGGCGGCGGCCCGCTCGGCGCCCGGCGCTAGCTCTTCGATCAGCGCGTTCGCCTCGATGACCCCCGCGATGTCCGCGGTCGCGCGGTCATGCCTGGCGTCGTGGTCGGCCAGCCGGGGACCGTCGTGCATGTCGGCCACGTCGAACGCCTCGACCTCACCGGTGACCGAGTTGAACCGGAAGCGCACCTTGACCCGCATGGTCTCCTCCCGCTGCCCGCGCCCGTTCAGATGTCGAGCTCGAACTCGATGTCAAGCATCCCGTCCTGCTCGCTCTGCCGCAGGTTGCTGGCCCGCCGGGACACGGCGTAGGCGATGATGGCGTCCCGGTAGGCCTCGGCGAGCGCGACGTGGAACAGGGCGCGGCCCTGGGTGCCGACGGCCAGCAGCCGCTCGGCCGCCGCCTGGCGAAGCTCGCCGGAGCGCGCCGCCGCGGCCTCGTCGTACGCCGCCTCGGCCCGCACGGCCGCCTCCCGCTGGACCGATTCGCCGACCGTGGTGTCGGTGTCCTGCCTGGCCCGGTCCCGGCCGAGGCGCAGCGCCTCGTCCATCGCCACGGCGAGGTTCCGCTCGGCGTCCCGCTGGGCGGTGTCCTCGTTGAGGCCACCCCACCCGTCATCGAAGTACACACCCTCGCCCTCGGCTTCCACCGTCTCCGACACCTGGGTGGTCACCGTGGTCGCCGCCTCCCCGGTCACGCTCACCTCGGCGCTGGCGGTGGCGACGATCTCCAGCTCCCGCGTCGCGGGGTCGAACGTGATGCGCCCGCCGTCGAGTTCCTGCCAGAAGGTCCCGTCCGCGGACTCCGCCCAGCCGTCGAGCCGGGACAGCGCGTCGGTCAGCGCGGCCAGCACCGGGCCGCCGATCGAGTCCGCGAGCGACTCGCGGATCCGCGCGTCGGCGGTCGCCTGGCCGCTGCGCGTTACTTGCCGCCGCACTTCCTGTTCCCAGGCCTCCGCCAGTTCCCTGGTGGCGCGGACGCGGATGCGGCGCGGGTTACACATAATCGGTTCCTCTCCACGGGTAACGCTCGCGAAGCGCGGTGAGGATCTCCTTCTGCACCGCCTGCAGCTGCTTCATGGAGTCGTCTTCCGCCGGATAGTCGCGCCGCAGCTCGGCGGCCAGGTGCTGCGCGTCGCGGGCGAGCTTGCGCAGTTCCTGCTCCGACGTCACCTGGCCGAGCCGGGTTCTGATCGTCAGCAGGTCGACGTCGATGATGTCGTGCAGTTCCCTCGGCTTGCTCGCCGGGTCCTCGACGGGCACGCCGTGGTCGGTCACGATCCGCCGCATCGAGTCCTCGTCGGCGTCGTCGGTCCACAGGTTCGCCAGCAAGCGCAGGTCGGACATGTCGGCCTCGCCGCGCCCGCTGAGCAGCGCGGAGGCGGCGAACACCTTCTGGGCCTTGACGGCGCGGCGGTCGGAGAACTTGATCCCCGAGCCCCTGATGGCGCGCAGGATCTCCAGGTACGGCGCGTAGATGGGGGAGAGGTCGATCTCCGCGACCTGCTGCTGCAGGGCCTGCAGGTCGGTCTCGGAGATCGTCACCCGCAGCCGCGACTGCGGGTCGAAGCCGGCCATCACCGGGGCGGCGGACCGCTCGCGGATCTGCTGCCGCTCGTCCTTCCAGCCGAGGTGCAGCACGTCTTCCATCTGGTCGGGTGCCACGTAGCGGACCCGGCAGCGGAGCAGGAACCGGTCGCTGAAGGCGGCGAGCACCGGATCGCTCGGGATGTCGTTCGACGATCCGACGAGGGTGACGAGCGGCGTCGACGCGTCGGAGGGCGACCCGTCCGGCTTCAGCCGGCCGTCGCGGAACGTTCGCTCGTTCAGCAGGGTCAGCAGGGTGTTGAGGATCGCGGAGCTGCCCTGGAAGACCTCGTCGAGGTAGGCGATGCGGGCCTGCGGCAGCATTCCCTTGGTGTTGATCTGGTACCGGGACTCGTCCCGGAAGGACGCCACGTCGATGGGGCCGAAGATCTCCGTCGGCTCGGTGAAGCGGGTGAGCAGGTAGCTGAACGGCTGCGTGTCGAGGAGCTGGCAGAAGCGGCCGATGAGCCGGGTCTTGGCCGTGCCCGGCGGGCCGAGGACCAGGACGTGCTCCTGGCAGAGCGCGCCGATGCCGAGCAGTTCCACGACCTCGCGGCGCCCGACGAAGGAATCCTGGATTTCCCGCAGCTGGTCGGCGAACGTGAGCGCGAGGAGCCGGACGCCTTGGCCCAGTGCCGTCATGTCGTGGGGTCCTCTCCGTCAGCGGTGCTCACGACGTGCAGGGTCAGCGCGCGGCGGGCGTGGCCGCCCGCCCTGGTTCTCCCGGTGAGCTCTTTGCTCTCCGCCTCCCGGGCCTGCTGGGTGTACTGGAGCCGCCCGATCATCTCGCCGAGCACCCGCGCGTCGGCCTTGCGCCCGTCCCCGACGAGCTCGTTGGCCTTGGCGTCGCGGAAGATCGACCGGATCTCGTCGCCGTTCATGCCGTTGGTGCAGTTCGCGATCGCGTCGAGCAGCTCTTCGCTGTAGTCCACGCCGAAATGCTTCGCGTGGATCCTGGCGATCTCCTTGCGCGCCGCGGGCTCCTCCGGGTAGCCGATCTTGATCTCGCGGAACCGGCTGGGGCGCAGCAGCGCCTCGTCGATGATGTCGATCCTGTTGGTCGTCCCGATGATCAGCACCGGCACCTCCGGCCGGAAGCCGTCCAGCTCGGTGAGGAGCTGGGCGACCACGGCGTTGCCCGCCCGGCTGCCGCCGTCGTCACGGCTCGAGCGCTTGCCCGCGATGGAGTCGAACTCGTCGAAGACGAGGACGGCGGGCGCGTTCCGCCGGGCCTCGGCGAACAGCTCACGCAGCTTGCGCTCGCTTTCGCCGACGTACATGTCCGTGACCTCCGGTCCGGACACGACCTGGATCGTGCCGCCCATCTCGTGGGCGATCGCCTTGGCGAACAGCGTCTTGCCGGTGCCGGGCGGGCCGTGGAAGATGAACCCGCCGGGGATCAGCTCGTTGCGCATCTGCGGGGACAGGCCACCGGGCGCCACGACCTCGCCGTTGATGATCTTCAGCACCTTGCGCAGCTCGGCCTTCACGTCGTCGTAGCCGCCGATGGCGTCGAGCGGGGTGTTCGGCAGCTCGAACGTGCTTGAGTTCTTGGCCTTGAACATGCGGAGCATGTGCAGCAGCAGGTCGAAGGTCGGCTTCTCGCCGCCGTCCGCGGACTTGTACTCGTGCAGGGCGTAGAGCAGGGCGTGCCTGAGCCGGACCGCGTTCATGCCCGCCACGTGCTTGTAGAAGGCGTTCGGGTCGAACCCCTCGAACAGCTCGGCTTCCTCGCGGGTGACCAGCGCCACGCCGACCGGGATCTTGACGGTCGCCGCGCCATCGCGCGCGGCGACCTCCCGCGGCAGGATGTTCATCACGATACGGACCGCGAAGCGGCTGGCCAGAACCTCGGGGATGGCCAGTGAGGGGTCGATGAAGGCCAGCAGCACCCGGTCGCTGTGCTCGTAGAGCACGTCGGTTATCTCCCGGCCCTCCCCGCTGAGCGAGGCGTCGGTGCCGCCGCCGAGCAGGTCGAGGTGCCTGATGACCACGATGTCGCCGGGCACGGCCTCGCGGACCGCCTTTTCCAGGCCGGTGATCAGGTCGCCGCGCCTGCCGCCCAGCGCGGCGTGCGACGCGCCGCCCTTCACCGGGGCGTCGATCTCGATCTCCCGGTGCGGCCGCTGGGACAGCGCGGCGATCTGCTTGGCGAGGTGCTCGACGAGCAGCTTCTCGCAGCGGATGAGCACCGACATGCCGCGCTTCAGGTAGCCGGCCGCGGCGGCGATCTCCGCGGCGTGCGCGATGAGCACGGCCTCGCGCTCGCTGAGGTGCTCAGGATGACGGGCCTGGATCGCGGGTGGCTGGGAGCCGTCGCCGTGGCCGGCCGGGGTCGCGGCGGCCGGCAGCGCGGCGGGCGCGGGGGACTGACCCGGCCCGGCCGCGGCGCTGGCCCCGTCGGCCAGCGACTGGACAGTGAACGCTGGCGGCAGGTACAGCGGGGTGTCCGGGGTGAGGGCGTGGGCCTCGATGCGGAGGTTCGCGACCTTGGAGTCGAGCACGGTGGGCAGCACCGGGTCGAGCGAGAGCGCCGGGTACTCGGCGAGCAGCTGCCGCAGGGTCAGATCCGGTTCGTCGTGGGAGGCCAGCGTGACGCGGGCCTTGAACGCCACCGGGTCAGCGGACGCGAATCGCAGCGGGGGCGGCATCAGGCGGCTCCTGCCTGGTTGAGCTGGAATGCGCGGACCCAGTCGAGCGCCGGGCCGTGGCCTTCGAGCAGCGGGCGCAGCGCGGATAGCGGACCCGCCGAGCGCTCGACCGCCTCGAGCGGCACCCAGAACCGCAGGGTCGCGAGAGCCAGCGGGTCCACAGGGCCGCGCGAGCTGAGCTGGCGCGCCGCCCACTTGACACGCTCGTCCCAGCGGGCGGCATGCCGCGTCCTGGCGGTCAGGCAGACGTCGAGCAGCAGGTCCTGATGGTCGAAGCGCAGCCTGCTGAGCAGCCTTTCCCGCCAGGTCAGCACGTCCGCGAGCGGCGACCAGCCGGCCAGCCCCGCGGCCAGCACCTGCCGGCCGCGCGGCCGGCCGAGCAGCGCCACCGCCGTGTTCACCGTCTGCGCCGTGGCGTCGGACCGCAGCGCGCGCAGCGGCGGCCGGTGCAGGACGGCGGTCAGCGGCGACGCGTCGAGGAGAAGCTCGGTGAGGGGCTCGCCCCGCAGGCTGTCACCGAGCATGGTGTCGCCGCCCAGGGTGTCGCCGCGGAGGTTGTCGTCGCGGCGGTTGTCGTCGCGGTGGTTGCCGGCGGCCGGCTGCGCGCGTCCGGACTCAAGCCCGGTCCCGTCGAGGGCGGTCACCGCGGCGCCGGCCAGGCCGTGCCTGGCGATCAGGTCATACCAGCCGTCCGCGCCGCCGCGCGGGATGTCCGGCGGGATGGTCTGGGCGAGCCGGGCGGCGGTGCCGCCCTGCTGCCGTCCGCCGACCGCGGCGGCGAGGAACACCACGCCGAGGCCGATCCGGCCAGCCGGCGGCGGCCCGTCGCCGAAGGGCGGCGAGCCCGCGCCGAGGAGCGCCGCGGTACGGCGGGCAAGCTGGACGGCGGCGTCCGAGACCTCCGCCGGCGGGTTCGCGAGCAGCGCCGCCTCCCAGAGCGGCCCGGTAGGCGGTGCGCCCCCCGGGCCAGCGGCCCACGACAGCACCCGGGCGGCGGTGGCGGTGGCGCTCACGACGGCACCGTCCAGTACGGGACCTGGGCCATCTCGCCGTCTTCCGTGCCGCGGTAGAAGCGGAGCACCCGGCCCTCGCTCGAGATGTTCACCAGGGCCGCGATCTGCCAGGGGCGCCGGAACGTCGTCCGGTGCAGCTCCTCGTCCACCGACGACAGGTGCGATTCCGACGTCGCCGGGAACAGGTGAGTGTGGTACCAGCCCAGCAGCGCCTCGCCGTCCCCGCGGGCCGCGATCTGTTCGCTGACCCGCAGGAAGCTCTCGCCTGTGAAGGTGAAGCCGATCATCGAGGCACCCGTCCGCTGGGCGGAGATCGCGGCCGTGACGTGCACCAGGTAGCCGTCCGGGTGGTCGGAGTCGCGGTAGACCCGGCCGACAAGGAAGCCGCCTTCCTCGATCTCCGCTGAGAACGGGAAGGTCTCGACCAGCGAGCTCACGAGGGCGTCGGGGATGGCGATCGCCACGGGCGGCTCCCGCGTGCCCGCGGGTTCGCCCGCCCCGTCCGCCGCGGCGTCGTCGGCGGCGCCGGCCGCTCCCGGGTCGTCGAGGGCTTCCTCTTCGATGTCCTCCTCGACGAGCCCCGGCTCCTCCTCGCTCGCGGGCCACGGGTCCCGCGAGCGCGGGGCCACGACCCGGATCGGGCCGGTGCGGGCCGGAGCGCCGGTGTTGGCGCCGAGGGCCGCGAGGCTGCCTGGCGGCGGCTGCGGATCCGGCATTTCCTCCACGGTGAACGTCGACCGGCGGCGCGGGCCTCCCGGCACGCGCATCTCGTGCCTCACCTGCGGGGCCGGGCGGGTCAGCGCGATGCCTTCGAGGCCGGGGCCCCGAAGGCCGTAACCCCAGTGCGTCACGTCCGGGTCGCGCCTGCGCAGCAGCTCGCGCAGCGGCTCGCCGATGAGCTCGCGCACCGGGTGCGGATGCTGGTAGAGCAGCACGTCGTCGCGCGAGATCCGCACCCGGACGAACCCGTGGCTGGCGCGCAGGTTCACCAGCGTCGGCTTGCCGTAGTCCGGGGTGAGGTCCGTCAGCTCGTAGAACGACAACCGGTACCTGACCACCCCCGGGGTCGGGCCGATGACGTCCCTGAACAATCCCCGCAGGAACGGCACGAGGGGGATCTCGCTGTCAGGGATGTAGTCATCGCTGCGGAAGACCTCGATGACCATGCTCATCTGTCGAGCTCGATTTCAAATCCGTAGCGGGCGGGCCGGTCCGACAGCACGCGGAGAACCGGCGCGCCGCCGATGTCCGCGATGCGTGCCTGGCCCTCCTCGGAGATGGCCCACCACGCCGCGTCCCTGTCGTAGTAGTCGCCGCGCAGGACCGGGCCGGTCTCCGGGTCGTCGGGATCGTCGGAGAGCACGAACACGCTGTAGTTCCGGTAGCCGGCGATGTCCTGCAGCGTGGCGCACAGGTCGCCGAAGTCCAGCGACGGCTGGTAGGACTCGGCCAGCGTGCCCAGGCACACCAGCCCGCGCCGCAGCGGCTGCTGCCGCAGCGCCTCGCACTCGTAGGTGGGGAACACGTTGGGGTGGAAGATCTCGGTGAGCCACCGCACGCGCGGGGCCGTGATCGGGAATTCCGGGCCGAGCACGATGGATAGCTCGTGCACCTGAATGTCGGCCGGCGGCTCGCCCAGCTTGGCCGGCGGCCCGAAGCTCGGCTCGGTGAACTCGATCTCGTACTCCGTCGGCAGCGCCGGGGAGTTGGGCCAGACCTTGAAGCCGGGCCGGGCGTCGACGTACTCCTTGATCTGGTTCCGCACGCCGAAAAGCGCGTCCCGCCGGTCCAGCGGGTTGACGGCCGCCGCCTGCCGCTGGAAGCCCACCCGGATCCTGGTGCCCTCGCGGATGCCCTCCTGGTGCACGGTGTTGTCGGGGTTGACCCGCTCGCCGCTGCCGTTGGCGTTGACCCGGTCGATGACCATCGGGTTCTCGCTGCCCGGCAGGCCCTCGGGGTACTGGTCGATGAGTTCCCTGCCGAGGGTGCCGACCGTGGTCGAGGCCGGCACGTCGTTGAAGCGGAACGTCCGGCCGTCGGGGCCCTCGACGATGATCTGGCGCAGCAGGTAGTCCGGCTCGCCGGGCGGGACCACCGTCCAGCCCACGTCGAGCCCGCGCATCCGCTCCGCGACGGCGTTCTCGTCGGTCGTGTTGAGCCGGAACGACACGGCGGTGGCGCTGACCCACTCCTGCTGGGGCGCGAACTGCTGGGCGCCGAGCCACGCCTCCATCTCGGCCCGTTCCTCCTCCGAGCTGATCCGCACCACGAGGTGGACGGCCGGCGACGTCTGGACGGCCGGCGGCGCCTGGACAGGCGCCGCCGGCCGCGATTCGGCGGTTGCCGCCGCCGCGGTCCCGGCGGGGGCCGGCGCCTGTCCGGTCCACAGGAGGCTCTGCAGGACCTCGTTCGACCCGTATTGCCGCAGCGCCACGGTTATCAGGCGGCGATACGGCATCTCCATCGCGCCGTTAGTGAGTTCGAAGAAGACCGTGCCCCAGAAGTCGTAGCCGCTGTGCCATTCCGGTATCAGCCCGGGGGGAAACCCCGCATAGCGCAGGAATGCCCTGGCCCGTTCGTTGGTGCTGAAGATGCGGAGCAGTTCGTCTTGCAGCGCGTTAACGCTATCCATGGTCAGCGGAAGATCGCGCACGGCCCCAGATCCGCTATCGCCCGTTCCCCCGCCAGATACCCGCTCGAGCATCCTCACCCACCTGTAGTTTCCGCTCGGAGGATTTTCCGGCCTCGGTGAATGTCACTATTATCGCGGTTTACCCGCCCACTTTGCACGGGGTCTTCGCGCAGCCGGTGACCGCGCAGATCATCGTTCGCGGAGCTGACCGGCAGGATTTCCGCGGGGGCCACGCCGAGGCCGGCGAGCGTGCGGCCGGGGTCCGCGTCACGGAGCCGGGTGCTGAAGCTCTCCCGCAGCGTGGCGCCGCACCGCGCGCAGGCCGCCGCCGCGCCGGCATCGCCGCTGGCCGGACTCCCGCACCGCCGGCACCGGGGCGGCATCGCGAAGCTGGTCCACGTGTACGCCTCGTCTCCAGGGCCGAGCGTCGCGAGGAATTCCGCCACGGTGGCGCGATGGCTGACCGGCGAGGCCACCAGCGGGCTGGGGAGCGGCCGGTGCAGCGGGCAGCCCGGGTCGCGCGCCACCGAGACCGGCCCCGCCCGGCCGGCCGTGACGTCGAGCGACAGCACCTGGTAGGACGGCGCGGTCCCGAACAGCAGCCCGAAGGCCACCGAGCACATCCACCCGGCCGCGACGGCCGTCGTCGCGATCGCCGCCGCCTGCGGCCGCTCGTCGGGCAGCGGCTCGGCGCAGCTCCACGGCAGGTCAGACACGCTGCGCTGGTGCGGGGTCAGCGTGCAGCCGAAGCAGGGCTCGTCGGGAGACAGGCGGACGCGCAGCTCCGCGCCCCACGGGCTGGTGCCGCCGTCGAGCAGCCGGGCACCGGCGAGCGCGCACCGGCCGAGCAGCTGGACGCGCGCCCTGATGCTGTCGACGCAGCCGATCACCAGGTCGGCGTCCGCGAGCTCGCCGAGCCCCACGCCGCTCACCAGGTCGGCGACGCGCGGCTCGGTGGCCACCTGCGGCCAGAGGCGGCGCAGTGCCACCGCGGCGGCGGTCGCCTTCGGCGTGCCGACATCGGCCTGGCTGAACAGCACGGTCCTGCTGAGGTTGCTTTCCGCCACCACGTCCGGGTCGCAGAGCACGAGCCGCCCCACCCCGGCCAGCGCGAGGTTCTTGACGACCTCGTTGCCGAGCGCGCCGGTCCCGATGACCACGACGGTCGCGGCGGCCAGGCGCGGCTGGTCCCAGCCGGGGATGATGCGCTGTCTGGCGAACCTGTCAGCCCCGTCGGCGGCAGCCTCTGTGGCGTCCCGGTCGCCGGGCGGGGCGGGGCTCACAGCCGCGCCGTGGTCGTCGGGCAGACGGTCAGCTTCCCCGTGGGCTGCCACCGGTCCCAGCACGGCGAGCCGGACGCGGGATCGCGGTGCACGGCGATCCCGCAGGCCCGTTTCTCCGGCTGGCACGGGCAGATGACGACATACTCCCCCGGGCGGAACGTGTGTCCGCAGTACAGGCAGGTGGGTGCGGCCTGCTGGCCGCCGGGCAGGGGAATCCGCCAGTCGGTCCGCTCGAGCCGGGAGATCGGCACGTTGGCCGGCCACGTCGCGAGCAGGCCGTCGGCGAACGCGTCCCTGTCGCCGGCGCCGTCCCCGGTTTGCGCGTCCTGGCCGTCAGGATCGGTGCCGCAGTCGAGGCCGGGCATCAGGTGCTGGGCGGTATGCGCCGCCGCGTCCACCAGTGCCCGGTCACCGCGCCGGAAGGTGTGCCCGCAGGTCTTGCACCGCTGCTTGTTCCACCATGACGAGGACCGCGTGATCACGACGCCGCTCACCGTGTCCTCGGTGAACGCGGCCTGCGGCTCGCGCCCGACACTGATGCCCAGCTCGAGCTCGGTGGCCAGGCCGTCGCCCGCCGGTGGCGGCTCCTCGCCGTCGGCGGGATCGGTCAGCCGCATAGCATTTGTTCCATCACGACCGGGGCGCCGGCGCCCCCGGTGATCGCCGCGAGCACTTGTTCCACGAGTTCGGGGCGGATTCCGTCGCCAAGTATCTCGATCCCGTTCCCGGAAATGGAGATACGGATCCGCACCAGGGCGCCGCCGGGGTAGTTATCGTATTCGTGAGCGCCTATCAAGTCTGGTAGCGACTCCGTGAACACATGGTCAACATTCGCCACCTGATCACCACCGCCCCGGGATCGAAAGGCCGCACCGCGGACACCGGCCGTCCTCGATATCATTCTGCACCATTGTCCAGACGCCGCGTTCGATGAGCGTGCGGCCGCATTCCGGGCACACGGTATTCCGCCCGGCCGGCCCCAGGGCTCTTTCCACGTAAACGTAGCGCAGCCCGTGGGCGACCGCGATCCCGCGCGCGTTCTCCAATGCGGCCGGCGCCGTCGGCACCGGGCCTTTCATCCGGAATTCCGGCGTGAACCGAAGCAGGTGCCACGGAATGTTCGGATCTACCGACGCGATGCGCGCCGCGATCGCGGCGAGCCTTTCCTCCTCAGCCGAGGTGCCGGGGATGAGCGGCGTGCTCACCTCCACCCACACGCCGGCCGCGTGGAACCGCTCGACGGCTGCCCAGACCGGCGCCAGCGAGGCGCCGGTGAGGTGCCGGTGCGCCGCCTCGTCGGCCGCCTTGATGTCGATGTTCACCGCCAGCAGCGCCGGCGCGACCACGTCGACCGCGCCGGCGGTGAGGTAGCCGTTGCTCTTCCAGATCACCGGGATGCCGTAGCCGGCCAGGGCGAGGGTCAGTTCCGGCGCCAGGCTCGGCTCGGAGTAGGACATGCCGAGCAGCGCGCCGTCCCGCGCCGCCCGCGCCGCGATCTCGCCGGGGCGGGCGGCTTCCCCCGTCCACGCCACGTCTTCTTCCCTGCCGTACTGCGAGAGCCGGTAGTTGATGCAGTAATCGCACCGGAAGGAGCACCCGGGCCCGGCGACCGTGAGCACGCTCGCGCCCGGCCGCACGTGGTACAGCGGCTTGCGCTCGATGGCCGTCAGGTGCGTGACCGCCGTGGCGTACGTCGCCGTCTGCAGTGTCCCGCGGTGGTTGCGGCGGACCTGGCAGACGCCCGCCTGCCCGTCCGCCAGCACGCACCGGAAGGGACAGAGCGTGCAGCGCACCCGGCCGGCCCCGGCCCGCTCGGCGAACATCGCCGGCCGCCACCCGATCGGCTGAGCTGCCGTCCCGCCGGGCACCGTCAGCCGCCGTCTTCGCCGTGCGGGGCGATCGCGCGGGCGATGACCGCGGTCAGCTGGGTCCTGGTGGGGCTGGGCGGGAGGTGCTGGTGCCAGGGGCTCGCGGGCGCGGGCGGCGCCTGCTCCGGCGGGTGGTGGGCGGTGAGCAGCCGGGTGGCGGGGGCGGGCGTGTAGCTGCCGCGGGCGGTGTGGTGATGGGTGCACAGCAGCACCGGCTGCGCGACTTCCGCCGCGGTTGCCAGCGCGGCCGTCAGCGCCGGGCCTGGGTCGCTGAGCGTGCTGCTGGCCCAGATGTCGACGAGGTCGGAGGTAACGCGCAGTTCGGTGAGCGTGCCGGGAGCGGTGAGGGTGATCAGGTGCGGGCGCCGGTCGAGGTCCCACAGGGTCGTGGTGATGAGATGGGCGGCGAGGCGGAGGGCGTGCCCGGCGGGCCCGATGGTGGGCGGCGTCGTGTCGAGGACGATGGTGACCGGCTGGGGCGATGGCGGCGTGGGCGCGTTGTGCTGGCGGTACAGCAGCTGGTGCCCGGCCAGGCTGATGGTCATCAGCTCGCGGGGGAAGGCAAGCTGGGTGGGCAGCAGCCTGGTCAGCGGCCCGGTGCGGGCCACCCCGGCGGTGCCGGGGGAGTAACGGAGGGTATCGGCGGCGGCCGGGCGGGCGGCGGGGCGGCGGCCGCCCGCCGACGCGAGCAGCCGTTGCTCGCGTGGTGTCAGGTCGGGCAGCTGCGGGATGCGGTGGGCGAGCCGGACCGGCTTCATGGGGTCGGCCGCGCAGGCCGCTGGCCCGAGGATCCGCAGCAGCGCGATCGTGCGCTCGGTGATCTGGGTGGCGGCCACGCGGAGCTCCGCCACCGGAACCGGGGCGGCCTGGGCCGGGCCGGCGCGCTCCGCCAGGGCGTTGGACAGCGCGTCGCGCAGCGTGTCAGGGGCGGTGTCCGCCGGGGGCGTGTACCGCTCGGCGATGCCAAGTCCGCTGGCCAGCAGGGCGGCGAACGCGACCCGGGCCGCGGGCGCCCA
>Ga0335073_10007547_pt1 | contig 15258 bp, 17 predicted proteins | sample Lox_Sample_22_FD_207093 | JGI IMG/M metagenome (GOLD analysis project Ga0335073, IMG submission 207093) | Soil microbial communities from Loxahatchee National Wildlife Refuge, Florida, United States - Lox_Sample_2.2 | ecosystem: Environmental > Terrestrial > Soil > Wetlands | place: USA... | reverse complement strand
ACTCCGGCGCGAGCGCCTTGAGCGCAGCCTGGATGTCGCTGTCCAGGTGGCGGTCGTCGAACGCATCCGCTGGCGACCGGCCTCCGTCACCAAGACGTGCGGCAGTATCGTCGCCGAGGCCCTCGAATCGGATCCGCTGCCTGCGGCGGGCCATGTCCAGGAACAAGTTGGTGGTAATCCGGTGCAGCCAGCCTTCGAAGGTCCCCGGCGTGTAGCTGGACAGGGACCGGAAGACGCGCATGAAGACCTCCTGGGTGAGATCCTCCGCGTCGTGACTGTTTCCGGTAAGGCGGTAGGCGAGGCGGTACACCCGGGCTGAGTGATCCCGGACCACCTCATCCCAGCTGGGCGGCGTCCAGTCAGCGGTGGCAGCCTCCACCGGCTGGCCCTCATTCACGGGCAACCTCCTTCGACCGCTCCTACCATTCTGCAACGCCAACTGCCTGCCCGGGCTTCCCGGGCCCTGCTGGCGATCGGGACGCCCGCCGACCAGCGTCACCTGCGGCGTCGACGTCCACCCAGCCGTAGTGTGAACGGCCGGGACATCCCAGTCGGTTCCCGGGATCACCCCCGGTAACGCTAGGCTGCCGCACGACAGCCCGACCGCCCGGAAGGCAGACATCGTGAGCGCGCAGGTCACCTTGGCCTATGTCGACGACTTCCTACCCGAGGATGAGCCGCTGCTCGCGGCCAGGAGAAACGCCGCCGAGGTTGGCCGGGCTGCACCGGTCGGCCCCGTCATCGGCGCTGCCTTGCGCTTTGCCGCCTCGGCCATCGGCGCCAGGTCGGTCGTGGAAATCGGCACCGGGTGCGGCACCTCCGGCCTCTGGCTGCTGCGCGGCATGCGCACCGGCGGGGTCTTGACCAGCGTTGACATCGAGCCGGAGTATCAGCGGCTGGCCCGGGCGGTGTTCGTCGAGGCCGGCTTTCCGGCCGGGCGTTACCGGCTGATCAGTGGCCGGGCGCTCGAAGTCCTCCCCCGCCTGGCCGACGGCGCGTACGACCTGGTCTTCTGTGATGCCGACTCGCGCGAGTACCCCGACTACCTGGTTGCCGCGCTCCGGCTGCTGCGGCCGGGCGGCGTGGTGATCTTTGACCACGCCCTGTCGCTGGACAGGGTGGCCGACCCGGCCTGCAGCGACCCGGACGCGGTGGCCGTCAGGGAGCTGTGCGAGCAGGTGCGGGTCGATGAACGCCTGGTGCCGCTGCTGCTGCCGGTGGGGGATGGCCTGCTCGCCGCGGTGAAGCGACCGGAATAACGCAGGATGAGGGGGTAGCCGACCAGCGAGCTGAGTGTCTCGTCATGGGTCCGGCACTGATCGGCACGGCGGCCAGGTCAAAGGCTCGGTCATGCCGTCGTTTTCCTGAACGGGTCGTCACCGGGCAGGGCCTGGCCACGGTCGGCGGGCGTGAGCGTCGGTGACGATCGGACCGGCTCAGCCGACGGCCGTCTTGAGCGCTTCACCCAGCGCAACCGCCTCGTCTGGCGACAACTCGACCACCAGCCGCCCGCCGCCCTCAAGCGGGACGCGCATGACGATGCCGCGGCCCTCCTTGGTGACTTCGAGCGGACCGTCGCCTGTCCGCGGCTTCATCGCCGCCATCCGCCATCCCCTTTCCTGCCTGGGGGCCACAGGAACTCGCTGAAGCCTGCAGCGCCTACTCCGGTGCCTGGCGGGACCGGCCAGCCACAACCATGTCGATCAGTACCTCCATTATCCAGAGTTCCGGCCCGCAGTGCTAACGATCAGCCTTCCCATCCGACGCCAGGGCAACGGGTTCGCGGTCCGGCAGACGCCAGGCGAGACTGGGAACGTGGACGCTAGATCGGCTCTCTTCGACCTCTACGGCGATCACCTGCGCTCACGCGGTTCCCGCGCTCCGGTTGCGGCTCTTGTCCGGATGCTCGCTCCGCTTGGGATCACGGCGCCCGCGGTACGCACGGCCGTGTCGCGGATGGCCAGGCAGGGATGGCTGGAAGCGGTCCGGCTGCCGGAGGGGGCCGGCTACGAGCTCACCCCGCGGGCGGTCCGCAGGCTGGATGAGGCCGCAGAACGCATCTACCGCCACGGCGATCAGAGCTGGGACGGCCGCTGGCACCTGGTGGTGGTCGAGCGGATACGAGAACGGGCCGGAAGGGACCGCCTGCGCTCCGCCCTCGGCTATCTGGGATACGCGCCCATCGACGACACGACCTGGCTGAGCCCTCGGCCTTCGCGTGAGCTCGAAGCCCTGCTCGAGACCGAGCGCGTCCGGGCCGAGCGCTTCGCCGCCAGCTATGACGGCGACGTCCGGGGCCTGGTCGCCCGGGCCTGGGATCTTGAGGGCCTGTCACACGCCTACCTGCGGTGGCTGGCCGTGGCCGCTGACCTGGTGGCCAGCGTTAGCCCGGATACTCCCGACGAGGTGGTTTTCGCGGCTCGCAGCCGACTCGTCCACGAATGGCGGAAATTCCTGTTCCGCGACCCCGGCCTGCCCGCCGAGTTGCTCCCGGCCCGGTGGACCGGCCGCCAGGCGGCCAAGGTGTTCGACACCGAATCGGCCCGGCTGCTGCCGGCCGCCTCCCGCTTCGTGGACTCCTGCCTGCGGCCGGGGACACCGTCCCAGCCAGCACCGACCTAGGCGCCGACGTCAGCGCTCGCCGCGGCGCGCAGCTCCTCGTGAGCCCACACGATCTGCTCCGCCGCATCGACGAGGTCGGCCAGCGGCAGCCGCTGGTAACTCCCGTCCGCGGCCCGGAACGAGGCAGTGCCCGAATGGCACCACACCGTCAGGTCGCGGCTGACGGACAGCACCGACATGGACGCGCCCGGCTCGTCGGCCCGCACCAGGCGACCCCCTAGGCCGCGGCCGGCCAGCATCGCCTCAAGCTCGTTGACCGCCTGCCACGGGCCGAGCTCGGTCCGTCCGAAGCGGGCGGCATCGCACCCAGGCGGGATCCGCAGCGCGAACCACACGGCCTTGCCCGAGACCTTCCAGCTGCCCAGCCGCCCGCGGGACAGGTGGGCGCCCCACTCACCGGCCGACAGCCCATCGACGACCTGCAGCCCCCGGCCGTTCTCCCCCCGCTTGGAGCGGATCTTCACGTCCGGCAGGCTGCCCGACTTCCAGCCGGGCTGGGAATCGAAGACCTTGCACACCAGCTCGCACCGCGGGCCAGTGCCGCGCAGGTATAGCCACAGCTCGGGGAAGCCGCTCACCGGCCGCTGGCTTGACCCGCTGAACTCCACGTTTCCCTGTGCGTGCAGCGTGTTCGCAGCCAGTTCGCTGGCCATCGTGATCCCGTCGTGTACCAGGTCACCCGGCAGCCCAATCCCGGCGACGGCCTCCCGGAACAGACTCCTGGCCGTGCCGGCGCACGTGGGATCGAGTGGCAGCGGCCGCGCAAAGCAGCCTCCGGCGCTCACACTGGCCTCAGCCAGGGAGCCCGAGGCGCCGAATACCTCGGCCACCGGCGCCGCCATGAAGCCGAGGTCTGAGGCAGAATGGCCGGGTGCGCCGTGGCGGTCCGGCCCGCCCTCGGCGGGCGAAGGTAGCATCTCCTCCGCCTTTCGGCTCAGATATCTGTGAAACACAGATTATGAGTCGGGTACAAGCCTACGCAATGGTAACGAGCGAAAAAGTCCGGGCCAATGGCGCGTTCTGGGGCCACGCTAGCGAAGCGATAGTGACGGAACCATGGCCTTGAGGGTAGATGGAACGAACAGTAGGTGGTAGCAAGCGGGGGAACCTGACGGTAACGTCACAGTCGCGGCGGCCCAGACCTTGACCAGGCTGGCCGCCGGGCCTCGAGACAGGCTCAGAAGGTGAAGAATCCCCCGGGGAGAGAGCCCGGGGGATTCTTCACGTGCGGGGAAAGTTGTGATCAGTTCCCGGCTGGTGCACCGAGGTCGTAGCGGCCGGCCCGCGCGTCAGTGAGGAACGCGGCAAACGCCGCCCGGCTGACTACGTGGGCGCCGCCTTCTGGGCGCTTGCTGTCCCTGACGGCGACCACACCAGGGAAGTTGGCGGCAATCTCCACGCAGCCGCCGTTGGTGGAACTCCGGCTGGCCTTGCGCCAGGCGGCTCGAGACAGGTCGATCATGCTAACTCCAGTTGTTCCGCTAGGTGCTTCAGATAGGTCGTGGTGTTACCCGGTTCGAGCGCCCCGTCGTGAACGCGACTGAAGCCCTCGATGTAGGTCTTCACGTCTTCTGCCTTGCTTACCTCCTCGATCGTGGTGTCGGTCTCGAGGTAGACGACGCTTGGCTCACGGTCGGCGAAGTCGAAGATGTTGACCATGGAATGCATGCCGGTGGCGGGCCCGTCGATGAAGCGCTGGATCCGAAGCTCGATGTTGGGGCGCTGGCTGAGCTCGACCAGATGCAAGATCTGATCACGCCGGTCCTGCGTGGTCCCCCACCGGTACGTCAGCGACGCCTCGGTGATCACGGCCAGGAGCTGCGGTGCGGTGCCGTCGGCACGGTCCAGGATCTCCTGCCGCCGTAGCCGGGCCTCGATCGCCTTGCGCTGCCAGGCCGGCGACCTGAGGCTGGGCAGCAGGATTGCCTCCAGGTAGTCCCTGGTCTGCAGCAGCCCGGGCAGCACCAGCGGCATGAACACCCGGATCCGGGTGGAGTCGTTCTCGAAGCCGGCGAACTCGTTCTGGAACACGTCCGCGTAGTCGCGCCACCAGGGCTTGACGCGCGCCTTCATCGCGAGCTGCTCGATGCGCTCCCGCTCCGGGGCCTCCACGCCGTATATGCGCAGTAGATCCCGGATGTCGCTCATGTCGGGGCGCTTCCACTGGTTCGCTTCGAACCGGCCAACCTTGCCCCGGCCCCAGTCGAGCAGGTCGCATACGTGGTTGGCAGTGTGCCCAGAGCCATGCCTCAGCTCGGCGAGGCGCCTGGACAGCTGCCGCTTGGCGAGCGTTGCCCCGTAGGCGTCATCGCTCATCCGCGATTGCCTCCTTGACAGAACGTCCCTTTCAGCATAGCTCTACCTAAGTTGTGAATCACAAACGTTGCCATCATCAGCTGAGCCTCGGTTGCGTATCGTTTACGTATCGGTCTGCCCGTCATGCCGTAAAGATCGAGAATGGTCGGTAAAGGGCGGTACACGTAGCCGCGGAACGGTCGCGCAAGGGCCACAAGGTGCGGGCCGAATCGGCCGTCTATTGGCGCTGGTCAGCGACAGGGATTCGGCGCGCCACGACCCGCCTTCACGGCATTAGGCCTGGCCAGGAGCGAGGGCTTGGGCCGGCCAGGGCCCAGAGGGCTCAGCCGCGCCGGAGCCCGCCGGTCACGGGCCAGGCGGGCGAGGCGGCCGGTCACCCGCAGGTCATAGACCAGGACCCCTGGTGCTGACTAGAGCGTTGCTTCAGGCGCCCGGGCGGCGATCAGCGGCTCGCGTCGTCAAACTCGCCAGCCCGCGCGCCGTCCAGGAAGCACTCCCACTCGTTCCGGTCGTAGACGAGCACCCGGCCCTCCGGGTCGCCGGCCACGCGCATCAGCACCCACTCCGGCCCGGCGCCGGCCGCCCCGTCGACGAACGCGATCTCGATCGCGTCCTCCCCCTCGCCTGACCGCCGCCAGTGCTGTGCGCCGAGATCGATACCGAGCCCGGCCACGGTCGGCTTGGCGTTCACCGCTTCCTCCTGTAAGTCATGGTCATGGGCGGCGGGCCACGCCGCAGTAGATGGCGCGTGACCCCTCGGTGTCGGCGGCCTCGAGGTCCTCAGCCCCCCACAGCCCGGCATAGGTGATCACGTGATCTGCTCCCGGATACGGTGACACCAGCTCCAGCCCGTCGAAGAACCGCGCCACATCGGCCTTAGAACGCACGTAGACCTGCTCGGTGGCCTTCGCGTAGGTATCCCGGCCCGCCTGGATCTGGTCCGGCGGCATCTTGTCGTAGGTTCCATGCGATAGCGCCAGGTAGCTGCCTGGCGCCACCCCGGCCATGTACCGGGCAACCAGGCCCCACGGGTCCTCACCGTCGGGCACGAAATGCAGCACCGCGGTCATCAGCACCCCGGCCGGCTCGGCGAGGTCGATGAGCCGGCGCAGCCCGGGATCGCCGAACACGGCATCCGGATCCCGCATGTCCGCGGTGACCATCGCCGTCGTGCCGTCTCCGGCCAGCAGCGGCCCGCATTGCGCGGCCACCATCGGGTCGTGGTCCACGTACACCACCCGCGCGTCCGGTGCCACCCGGTGCACCGCCTGGTGGGTGTTGTTCTGGGTGGGCAGCCCCGAGCCGATGTCGATGAACTGCCGGATGCCGTGATCGGCCAGCCATACCGCCGCACGCCCGTGGAAACCGCGGTTGGCCCATATCGCGTCGACCATGTCGGGGATCGCCGCCTTCAGCCGTTCCCCCGCCTCCCGGTCGACTGGGAGATTGTTCGTGCCGCCCAGGAAGTAGTCGTACAGCCGGGCTGGGCTGGGCCTGGTTGGATCCACGCCTGAGGGGACCTCGTCTGGCTCGGTCATCTGCTCTCCGGGGGCAACGTCGTGGGGATCATGGGCGGCGGGCGACACCACAGTAGATCCCGCGCGATCCTTCGGTGTCGGCGAGTTCGATGTCCTCGGCGCCCCACAGGCCCGCGTAGGTGATCACGGGATCCGCGCCCGGATACGGGGGCACGAGTTCCAGCCCGTCGAAGAACCGCTCCACATCGGCCTTGGTCCGCAGATGGGCCTTCTCGGTCACCTGCGCGCCGGCCTGGCGGCCCGCCTCGAGCATGCTGGGCGGGATCCTGTCGCCCGTGCCATGCGAGAGCGCCAGGTAGCTTCCCGGCGCCACGGCCGCCATGTAGCGAGCCACCAGGCCCCACGGGTCCGCGTGGTCGGCCACGAAATGGATGAACGTGGTCATGAGGACCCCGGCCGGCTTGGTGAGATCGATGAGCCGGCGCAGCCCGGGATCGCCGAACACAGCATCCGGATCCCGCCAGTCGGCCGTCACCACCGCCGTCGTGCCGTCTGCGGCCAGCAGCGGGCGGCAGCGCGCGGCCACCATCGGGTCGTGGTCCACGTACACCACCCGCGCGGCCGGGGCCACCCGGTGCACCGCATCGTGCGTGTTGTTCTGGGTGGGCAGCCCCGAGCCGATGTCGATGAACTGCCGGATGCCGCGATCGGCCAGCCACATGGCCGCGCGCCCGTGGAAACCGCGGTTGGCCCACAACGCGTCGACGATGTCGGGCACCGCGGCCTTCAGCCGTTCCGCCGCCTGCCGGTCGGCCGGGAAGTTGTTTGCGCCGCCGAGCAAGTAGTCACACACGCGAACCGGACTCGGCCGGGCCGGGTCCACCCCAGGGGGAACGTCCGAAATCTCGATCATCCAGCCTCCAGCCCCCCAATGCCCATTTTGGCATGATCCGCCCCCGGCACAAGTCGCGAATAATCGACCCGACTGTCCGGTTCTGGCGCTCGAGAATGGCCGCTACGAAGCGTAGGCGCCGCGGCGGAAACACGACTGCAGATGGTCGTCGACCGCCCCGCAGGCCTGGAGCGTAGCGTACACAGTCACCGGGCCGGTGAAGGTGAACCCGTGTCGCCTGAGTTCCTTGGCCAGCGCCTTCGACCTTGGTGTCGAGGACGGCACGTCGGCCAGGGTCACCGGTGCGCCCTCCTGCCCGCCGGCGAAGCTCCAGACCAGCGCGGCCAGCCCGTCAGGCAGGGCCAGCGCGGCCCGCGCGTTACCGATGACCGCCTCGATCTTGGCGCGGTTCCTGACGATGCCAGGATCGCCGAGCAGCCGGGCCACGTCATCCGGGCCGTAGGCCGCCACCGCCGCCATGTCGAAGCGGGCGAAGGCGGAACGGAAGCCTTCGCGCTTGCGCAGGATCGTCAGCCAGGACAGGCCGGACTGGAAGGCCTCCAGGGACAGCCGCTCGAACATGCCCGTGTCATCGCGCACCGGGCGGCCCCACTCCTCGTCGTGGTAGGCGAGGTACTCGGGAGCGCTCAGGCTCCACGGGCAGCGCGAGAGGCCGTCCGGCCCGGTCTGCGCGCCCGATACCGCAGGGCTCAAGCGCTCTCCCCATGCTCGCCGGGATCTGGCATCGGTGCCGGGCTTGGCCGTTCCCACGCCGACCACGACCGCGCGTCGCCGCTCGGGTGCGGGCCGCCGGCGCCCGGCGGCAGCGGCGGAGGCAGCGGGCCAGCCGTGCCCGTGCCCGCCGGCCCCCAATTCTGGGGTTCCTTCGTGGCTGACCGCAAGTCAGCGAGCTGCTGGCGCAAGGCGGCGATCTCTACATCACGCTCGGTCACCGTCCGCGCCACCATGTCCAGCACCACGTGGGTGGCCTGCCGGTCGTAACCCCACAGCGCCGCGGGCGGGCGCAGCAGCGCCACGTCGGCGGCGGTCACGATCTCGGGGTCAAGCGGCCTGAGGTCAGGCGGGAACAACGCCAGCTCCCCGCCCCGGCCCATCGCGACGACAACCACGCCGCAGAGGATGGCGGCGGCCGCGGCGAGCAGCACTACAGGCACACCAGAATCGTGCCACGCCCGGCCACCGATGGCGTATCCCCGGCGGGCGCGAGTCAGGTACCTGAGCGGTTCTCGCCCAGCCGTTCCGAGCGGTGCGCGTCCTTGATGATCTGAACGACCTCGGCCGGATCGTCCGCGATCCGGAACAGGTCAGGATCGGCGGCCGAGATCTTGCCCTGGGCCAGCAGCGTCCCGCGGATCCAGGAAATGAGGCCGGACCAGTACTCGCTGTCAACCAGGACGATGGGGAATTTGGTGATCTTTCCGGTCTGGACCAGCGTGAGCGCCTCGAACAGCTCGTCGAGGGTGCCGAAGCCGCCGGGCAGCACCACGAACGCCTGCGAGTACTTGATGAACACCGTCTTGCGGACGAAGAAGTACCGAAATTCCAGGCCGATGTCGACATAGTCGTTCAGGGCCTGCTCGAGCGGCAGCTCGATACCCAGGCCCACCGATACGCCGCTGGCGCTCACCGCGCCCTTGTTAGCGGCCTCCATGATGCCCGGCCCGCCGCCGGTGATCACCGCGTAGCCGGAGGCGGCCAGGCCCGCGCCAATCCGCTCCGCTCGTTCGTAGTCCACGGTTCCCGGAGGCGTGCGTGCGGACCCGAACACCGCAACCGCCGGGCCGAGCTCAGACAGCAGCCCGAAGCCCTCGACGAACTCGGCCTGGATCCGCAGCACCCGCCACGGGTCGGTATGCACCCAGTCGCTGGGGCCGCGCCGGTCGAGTAGCCGCTGATCGGTGGTGGTCTTCGGAATGTGCTTACCGCGCAGTGTGGCAGGCCCCTGGCGGCGAAGCCGACGCTGCGGCTCCGAATTCCCCGCCCACCTCCCCATCCCCCTGCGCTCCTCTCCGTCCCTGTTCACTGGCATAAGGTAGCCGCCACAGCGGTGCCGTGCGCAAGCCCGGCCAACGGCGCGGGAGTCCCCCATCGGACACTGGCAGCTAGTACCTTCGGGATGTGCCGACAACCCGCCGCAGGCGACGCGGCATCTCGGGGATAAGCCTCCTCATGGCCGTGGTTGTCGTGCTGGGTCTGTACGTGGCGTACCAGCGGATCGTGCCGCTGCTCGCGGGGAGCGGCTGCACAGCGGCAAGCGACGGGCAGGACATCACCCTCGGCACAGGCCAGGCGGGCATCGCCGCCACGATCGCCGGTGTCGCTGAGCGGTACGAGCTGCCCGCGCGGGCGGTCACCGTGGCCTACGCGGCGGCCCTCCAGGAATCCAAGCTGCAGAACCTGCCCTACGGCGACCGGGACTCGGTCGGGGTGTTCCAGCAACGGCCGTCACAGGGCTGGGGGAAGCGCAGCGAACTCGAGAATCCGGTGTACGCGACGTCGAGGTTCTTCGGCGCCCTGGCCCAGGTTCCTGGATATCAGCGGCTGCCCATCTACCAGGCAGCGCAGGACGTGCAGCGCAGCGCCGACGGCCAGGCCTATGAGCAGTACCAGCCGATGGCCACGCACATGACCGTCGCGTTCACCGGGCAGGACCCGCATGCGGTCTGGTGCTGGTACTCACAGAAGATCAGCGGGACCGCCCTCACCGGCGCGGCCAGCGTCGAGCTGGCGCGGACATTCGGCCCGCAGCGGGCCCGCGGCTCCGCGGATCCTGGGCTGATCGCGCAGGCCGGGAGCGCCAGCCAGGGCTGGGCCGTGGCGGCGTGGCTGGTGTCACACGCCCAGCAGTACCGTATTAGCTACGTGAGTTACGCGGGCTACCGGTGGAGCGCGGCCGACGGCACCCGCGGATGGGCTCGCTCGGTTTCGCCGACTCCGGCGGGGAGCATCGAGCTTGGCTGATAGATTGCGTTCCGTGGGGACGGAAAAGGAGTGACGAAGTGACGTACATCATCACCGAGTCCTGCGTCGACCTGCTGGACAAGACGTGCATCGAGGAATGCCCCGTGGATTGCATCTACGAGGGCGAGCGCATGATGTACATCCATCCGGACGAGTGCGTGGACTGCGGTGCCTGCGAACCGGTTTGCCCGGTCGAGGCTATCTATTACGAGGACGACGTGCCGGCCCAGTACAAGGACTACTACCGGGTCAACGTCGACTTCTTCCAGAACATCGGCTCTCCGGGCGGCGCGTCCAAGACCGGCAAGTTCGGTTTTGACCACCCGCTGGTGGCGCAACTGCCACCGCAGCCGCACTGAACCCGGCCGCTGGCCGTAATCACCGGGTGCCGACTCTCGCTACACGACTACCCCGCTTCCCGTGGGACGCGCTTGAGCCCTACAAGGCCAAGGCGCTAGCCCATCCCGGCGGCATCGTTGATCTGTCCATTGGCACCCCGGTGGACTCCGTTCCCGACGTAGTGCGTGAGGCGCTGGCGGCTGCCTCGGATGCTCCGGGCTACCCGGCGACCGCCGGCACCGACGCGCTGCGCCGGGCGGCGGCCGGGTGGCTGGCGCGCAGGCATCAGGTCATCGTCGACCCCGAGGCCGTGCTGCCCGTGATCGGCACCAAGGAGCTGATCGCCGGCCTGCCGACCCTGCTGGGCTGCGGCCCGGGCGACGTGGTGGTCCACCCTGAGCTCGCCTACCCGACCTACGACGCGGGCGCGCGGATGGCCGGGGCCAGGCCGGTGGCGGCCGACGGGCTGTTCTCGCTGGGTCCCGAGCCGGTTCGGCTGTGCTGGGTTAACTCACCATCCAACCCGACCGGTCAGGTGCTGCCTGCCGCGCATCTGGGCAAGGTCGTGGCCTGGGCGCGCGAGCATGGCACGCTGGTCGCATCGGATGAGTGCTACATCGAGCTTGGCTGGGAAGACCATCCCATCTCGGTGCTGCACCCCGACGTATGCGGCGGGTCGCACACGGGCCTGCTCGCGGTGCACTCACTGTCCAAGCGATCCAACATGGCCGGGTACCGGGCCGGTTTCGTGACCGGTGACCCGGAACTCGTCGCCGAACTGCTGGAGATCCGCAAGCACGCCGGGATGATCGTGCCCGGGCCGGTGCAGGCAGCCATGGCCGCCGCGCTCGGCGACGATGAGCACGCGGACGCGCAGCGGGCCAGGTACGCGGCGCGGCGGGAGGTGCTTCGCCCGGCCCTGGAGGCGGCCGGCTGGGCCACGGCGCATTCGCGGGCCGGCCTCTACCTGTGGGCCGCCCATCCCGCCCGCGACGGCTGGGAATCGGTCGCCGTGCTGGCCGAGACGGGAATCCTGGTCGCGCCGGGCTCGCTCTACGGGCCTGCGGGCGCCCGGCACATCCGGGTGGCGCTGACCGCCACCGACGAGCTGATCGCCGCCGCTGCCGAGCGCCTCACCGCGCTAGCCAGCGCGAGTCCGTAGGCTGGTCGGATGTTCCGGCTGTACGACACGCGGACCAGGCAGGTCGAGGCAATCGAGCTACGGCCCGGCGGCGGCCGGATGCTGCGGATGTACAGCTGCGGTCCGACCGTGTACCGGTATGCGCACGTCGGCAACCTGCGCACCTACCTGCTCGGCGACCTGATCCGCCGCAACGCCGAGCACCGGCACAGCGTGACGGTCCTGACCTGCCAGAACATCACCGACGTCGGGCATCTCATTGACGACGGTGCGGCAAACGACGGTGCTCCAAACGACGGTGCTCCAAACGACGGTGCCGCCGGCCGGGCGGGCGAGGACAAGATCCTGGCCCAGGCGCGGGCGGAAGGCAGGTCGGCGGCCGAGCTGTCCAGGTTCTACGAGGACGCGTTCCGCGCCGACTGCTCCGCGCTGAACCTCCGGCCAGCCGATCATTCGCCGCGCGCGTCGGAGTGGATCGGCCTGATGACCGAGCTGATCGCTCGCCTCATCGCGTCCGGGCACGCTTACCCCACGCCCGGCGGGTCGGTGTATTTCGATGCGCGGTCGTTCCCCTCCTACGGCGAGCTGTCCGGCAACCGGCTGGCCAGCCTGCGCCCTGGTCACCGGGTCGGCGCACGGGACGGGGGGGCGGGCGAAGAAAGAGGGGCGGGCAGAGAAGGGTCGGAGGCGGAAAAAAACTTCCATGCCGACTGGGCGCTCTGGAAGGGCGCGCCGGGCGGCGGCGAGCTGACCTGGCCCGCGCCGTGGGGCACCGGGTTCCCCGGCTGGCACATCGAATGCTCGGCGCTGTCCCTGCACCACCTGGGCGAGTTCATCGACATTCACACCGGCGGCATCGACCTGCGCTTCCCGCACCACGAGGACGAGCGTGCCCAGTCGAACACGATGACCGGCCACGAGGTGGTCACGCACTGGGTCCACGGTGAGCACCTGCTGCTCGACGGCCGCAAGATGGCCAAGTCGACCGGGAACGTGGTGGGAATGTCAGACCTCACCGATCGCGGACTTGACCCGCTGGCGCTGCGGCTAGCGTTCCTCGAGCACCGCTACCGGCAGCAGATGAACCTGACCTGGGACACGCTGAACGCCGCGGACCGGACGCTGCGCCGGTGGCGGGGGCTGGTGGCGGAGTGGGCCTGCTCGCCCAGCAAGCCGATGTGCGCGGAGGTGACCAGCCAGATCGCGGCGGCATTCGACGACGACCTGGACACGCCGGCCGCGCTGCGGGCGCTGCGCAAGCTGGAGAAGGACCCCGAGATCCCGCCGGGAGCGAAGTTCGAGTCGTTCGCGCATGCCGACCAGTTGCTCGGGCTCGACCTGGCCCGGGACATCGGCCGCGCGCCCGTCCGGCCGCGGCTGCCGGACGGCGCGCGACAGCGGCTCGACGCCCGGCAAGCCGCCCGGGCGGCCAGGGACTGGGCCACCGCCGACCGGCTCCGTGACGAGCTGGCCGCCATCGGCGTGTCGGTCAGTGACACGGCCGATGGCCAGGAGTGGACGGTCCGTCCTGCCGGGTAGCCGGCCGACTGGGGCCGACCGCCGCGCAACGAATAACTGTCCTGAACGAGTAGTAAGCAACGAATCGCCGCCAGCGCACATGAGTTGTGTAGGGCGTTGCGCCACCGCCCGCTCCTACCCTGGAGATCCACCTAGATCATCAGCTGAGGAGCCGCATGGCCAAGTCGGACGGCGCCGGGCGCACGAGGAGCTACCTGATGTGCCCGCCCGAGTACTTCACGGTCGAATACGCCATCAACCCGTGGATGAACCCGGATGAGCCGCCCGATACCGCCCTGGCGATGCGCCAGTGGCAGTGCCTGCGGGAGACATTCATCCGGCTGGGCCACACGGTGCGCACCATCGATCCCCGGCCGGGCCTGCCCGACATGGTCTTCGCGGCCAACGGCGCCACCGTGATCGACGGCAAGGTGCTCGGCGCGCGCTTCCGGTACCCGCAGCGTGACCAGGAAAGCGCCGCCTACCTGGCCTGGTTCGCCCAGAACGGCTACCGTACCGCCGCGCCGCTCACCGTGAATGAGGGCGAAGGCGACATTGTCTTCGCCGACCGGGCCATCCTGGCCGGCTATGGCTATCGCACCGACGCCGCGGTGGCCCGGGAACTGGAGGCGCTCTTCGGCCTGCCGGTGATCAGCCTCCGGCTGGTGGACCCGCGCTTCTACCACCTGGACACCGCGCTGTGCGTGCTGGACTCCGGTACCGCGGCCTACTATCCCGCCGCTTTCGACGACGCCAGCCGCGCCGCGCTGACCAGCCACTTCGCTACTCTGATTGAGGCGAAGGACGAGGACGCCGAGGTGCTCGGCCTGAACGCGATCAGCGATGGCCGCCACGTGGTGCTGCCGGCCCAGGCGACCGGCCTGGCGGCTCAGGTCGCGGATAAAGGCTTCGAGCCCGTGGGTGTCGACATGTCAGAATTCCGCAAAGCCGGGGGCGGCCCCAAGTGCTGCACCCTGGAGATTCGCTAGGGGAGATGAACATGGCAGGTAGCGGGACAGCAACAGCGGAGCGGCTGCGCAGGCAGGCCGAGGTCCACGGCGCGCACAACTACCACCCGCTGCCGGTCGTGATCGCCGAGGCCGAGGGCGCCTGGGTGACCGACGTCGACGGCCGCCGCTACCTGGACCTGCTCGCCGCGTACTCGGCGATCAACTTCGGGCACCGCCACCCCCGGCTCTTGGCCGCCGCGCAACGGCAGCTTGACCGGGTTACCCTGGTCAGCCGGGCATTCGAGCATGACCAGTTCGGCCCGTTCTGCGCCGAGCTGGCGGCCCTGGCCGGCATGCAGATGGTGCTGCCGATGAACACCGGCGCGGAGGCGGTGGAGACCGCGATCAAGACCGCCCGCAAGTGGGGCTACGAGGTCAAGGGCGTGCCCGACGGCCAGGCCGTGATCGTGGTCTTCGACGGGAACTTCCACGGGCGGACCACGACGATCATCAGCTTCTCCACCGACGAGGACTCCAGGGCCTCGTTCGGGCCGTATACGCCGGGGTTCACCGTGGTGCCGTACGGCGACCTGGACGCGCTGGCCGCGGCCGTGGACGACCGCGTGGTCGCGGTGCTCGTCGAGCCGATCCAGGGCGAGGCCGGCGTGCTGGTCCCGCCGCCCGGGTTCCTGGCCGGCGTGCGCGAGATCTGCTCGGCGCGCGGCGCGCTGATGATCGCGGACGAGATCCAGTCCGGGCTCGGCCGGACCGGCACCACGTTCGCCTGCGAGCACGAGGATGTCGTCCCCGACATGTACCTGCTCGGCAAGGCACTCGGCGGCGGCATCGTGCCGGTGTCCGCGGTGGTGTCCTCCAGCGAGATCCTCGGCGTGTTCCAGCCCGGCCAGCACGGTTCCACGTTCGGCGGCAACCCGCTGGCCTGCGCGATCGCCCGCGAGGTGATCGCAATGCTGGCGACCGGCGAGTTCCAGGAGCGCTCGGCCAAGCTCGGCGCGCACA
>Ga0335073_10007545_pt1 | contig 15260 bp, 8 predicted proteins | sample Lox_Sample_22_FD_207093 | JGI IMG/M metagenome (GOLD analysis project Ga0335073, IMG submission 207093) | Soil microbial communities from Loxahatchee National Wildlife Refuge, Florida, United States - Lox_Sample_2.2 | ecosystem: Environmental > Terrestrial > Soil > Wetlands | place: USA: Florida... | reverse complement strand
GGGCGCCGGTTTTACGGTCGTGCGACTCCCCTATGCCAATGCGCCGCTGTTTGAAAAATGGCTGGAAACCCATTTTCCCGATCGCAAAGACAAAGTCCTTAACCGCATCAAAGCCATGCGCGGCGGAAAACTCTACAATTCCCAATGGGGCATGCGGATGCGCGGCGAAGGTATTTTTGCCGAACAGATCGAGACGATGTTTGACGTGGCCCGCCGAAAGGCCGGATTTAAAGACGTGCGAAATTACGAGCTTTCCACGGCGTCATTTCGCCGCCCCGATGGACCGCAATTGTCGTTGTTTTGAGGCAATGCAAAACCTTGTCGAAGACTTTTTGCAATTCCTGCGCCACGAACGCGGGCAGTCTGACAATACCGCGAAAACTTACGCCGCGCTCCTGGCAAAATTTATCGGCTGGGCGGAAAAACAGAATCTGAGGGATTGGAAAGAGGTAGACCTTCGGCACTTAATGTCTTTCCTGCAGCACGAGCGCGAGAGAAATCTGGAAACCCAGCCAAAAGATTCACCCCGACGGCTCAGCGGCGAGAGCCTTTACCTGGAAATCGCCGCGTTGCGGGCATTTTATAAATTTGCGGAAAACGAAAAATTGCTGCCTCAAAACATCGCGGAAAATTTGTCACTGCCCCGCCGCTGGAAACGCCTGCCCAAAGGCCTGACCGACGACGAAATAAAACGCGTGCTCGCTCCGGAAGCTCCCGCGACACCACAAACTTTATGCGACCACGCCATCCTGGAACTGGCTTATGCTTCGGGTCTGCGGCTTTCTGAATTGAAAAATTTACGGCTCGAACAACTCCATTTGGCATCCGGCTTCATCAACGTGATTGGAAAAGGAAACAAGGAGCGAGTGGTGCCCGTTGGCAAAAAGGCGGTGGAAGCGCTGAACCGTTATGTTGACGATGCGCGTCCTACATTCGTTACGCCCAAATCGCCCGCAAATGTTTTTTTGACCAAACGCGGGACCCCCTTTGCCTCTGTAACGCTGTGGCTCCGAATCAAAAACAGGGTTCGCCGCGCCGGTATCGAGCGCAACGTGACCCCGCACATGCTCCGCCATAGCTTTGCCACTCACCTGCTCGAGCACGGCGCGGATCTACGGATCATTCAGGAATTGCTCGGCCACGCCAACATCAGCACGACGGAAATCTACACGCACGTCGCGGGAAACCGCCTCCGTGAGATCCATCGCCAGTTTCATCCCAGAAGCGGTTGAAAGCCGCCAAATCACTTGAATCTCGGCGCCTTCTCCGGCGGCCACTGCGCCCGAATAAACCGGAAATCGTAAGAATAAAGGGCATTAAAGCTGCTTTTATATGACGGCTCATTCCGTTTTTCCGGGCCAGAACCGTCAATGATACAGTCGAGATTCGACCCTTGCGCAACCCTTCTATCCAAAGGGTTGGGCAAATCCATTTTCACGGTTATAGTTGTTCTCATGGCGGTTACGTCCGCATTTGGCCAGAGTGCGACCAATTCCCCGCTTTCGGAGCTGGCCGACATGGACATCACCAATTTGTACAACATTAAGGTAACCATCGTTTCGCCAAACGCGCCGGAAACCATTCCACAAACGCCCGCGGCTGTTTCCGTGGTCTCAGGAGAAGACATCCAACGTTCCGGCGCCCGTAATTATCCGGAAGCATTGCGACTGGTTCCAGGAATGGACGTGGCGCAGGTGGACTCGAGCCAGTGGGCGGTCAGTTCGCGGGGATTCAATGATGTGTTCGCGAACAAGCTGCTTGCGATGCAGGATGGCCGCAGCATTTATACGCCGCTTTTTTCCGGAGTGTTTTGGGATGTCCAGGGGACCCTGCTGGCGGACATTGATCATATCGAAGTGATTCGCGGCCCGGGTGCGACCATTTGGGGCGCCAACGCCATGAATGGCGTCATCAACATCATCACCAAAAATGCCGCCGACACACAGGGGCTGCTGGTGGACGGGGGCGGCGGCGCCGAGGAACGCGGTTTTGCCGGCGCGCGCTACGGCGGATCAATCGACAGCAATGCTTTTTACCGTGTCTACGCCACGTATGAAAACCATGGCCCGACCACTTTGCCCGACGGCAGCGGCGCGAGCAATTCCTGGCAGCTTGCGCGAGCGGGTTTCAGAACGGATTGGCAGCCAGGCGATCAAAATTCGTTTACGTTCCAGGGCGACGGCTACGCCGGCTGGATAAATCAAGTGTTCGATGAGTTCAGCCCCGCCGACTTCCCCACCTACACCACCACAAACGCCGAGCAAATGAAGGTCAGCGGCGCAAACGCGCTGGGCCGGTGGACGCACACATTTTCAGATACATCCAATTTCAAATTGCAGATGTATTACGATTACACGGCCCGCTACGCCGCGAACCTCTTCGATGAGCAACGCAATACGTTTGATTTGGATTTCAAACATGAATTTGCGTTGGGCACGCGAAATAATGTGGATTGGGGGCTGGGCTATCGCATCACGGATGACCGCGAAGGCGATAATCCGACCATTTCATTTTATACGGAATCACAAACCATCAATCTATACAGCGCGTTCGCGCAGGATGAATTGTCCATCATTCCGGACCGGCTGAGCCTGACTGTGGGCTCAAAATTTGAAGAAAATGATTACACAGGATTCGATTTCCAGCCGGGAGCCCGGCTTTTGTGGACGCCTGTGGAGCACCAAACCTTCTGGGCGTCTGTTTCACGCGCCGTGCGCACGCCATCACGGGCCGAAGAATCGGTCATCTTGAATCAGGCGGTGGAAGTGGGACCGGGCGTTTTTTTGCCCGGAACAATTTTGGGAACAAATACTTTCAAAAACGAGACAATGCTCGCCTACGAAGCGGGTTACCGCGCCCAGCCGATTAAAAACCTTTCATTCGACATGGATGCCTATTGGAATCATTACGATGACCTGCGAAGTCAGGCGCCGTCAACCGCCGGCCCCACAACTTTCTACCTTGCCAATAATGTGTACGGCAACGCGTATGGCTGCGAAGTTTCGGCGACCTGGCGTGTGCTCGATTGGTGGCGGCTGCAGCCGTCTTATTCCTGGTTGAAAACCGTGCTTCACGCGCGTCTCGTGGATGGCGTCTCTGACACGTATTCCGTGGGTCTGGATGAAGGCGCCAGTCCTGAAAATCAAATGATGATCCGTTCTTCGATGGATTTGCCGCACGACATTACCTTTGACACCGCTTTGCGGTTTGTTGACAAATTGGAGTTCCCGCAACAGACGCCGTTCGAGTCGGCCGTGACAGTGCCGGATTATTTTGAATTGGACGCACGCCTGGCGTGGCGTATTAACAAAAACTGGGAAGTCGCAATCATCGGCCAAAATATGCTGCATGACCGGCACGCGGAGTTTGAACCGACGTATGTCCACACCCAGGCCACGGAGATTCCCCGAAGCGTGTTTGCCCAGGTAACATTTGAATATTAGCAGCGCCCCCTATGAATTTCTTCTTCAAATGGCGGGCGTGGTGGACAGCGGTCCTCATGTCCCAATTGTTATGGGGCGGGTATGCTGCCGCGCAAAACAGCGGCTTTTCCGAATATCAGGTCAAAGCCGCGTTTCTTTATAATTTTGGGAAATTCGTCGAATGGCCAACCAATGACTTTGCGTCCACCAACGCTCCCCTGCTCATCGGCATTTATGGCCAAAACCCATTCGGAAACGACCTGGCGGAAGTCATCACCGACAAATATATCAACGGCCACCCGATCATTACCCGTGAAGTTTCCCTGAACGAATTAAAACTCTGCCAGATCCTGTTTATCGCCCAGTCCAGGCAAAAAAATCTCAATGAGATTCTCAGGACCCTCGATGGCGCCAGCGTGCTGACCGTCACAGAAAATTTGCCCATCGAATCCGGCATCATGATCAATTTTGTCATCGAGGACGATCGTATTCGCTTCGAAATCAATAACACGGCGGCCCAGAAGGTTGGATTGAAACTAAGTTCCAAATTGCTTACTCTGGCGATAAGAACGACGATGCGGCATAAAACGGCTCAACCAATTGCATTCCTTTGCGCGCGATATCAATAAAACGTAAGCTCATAGCATTGATGCTGGCCAGCACAGCGACCGCGCTGCTGCTGACGGCAGCGGCCATCCTCACGTACGAATATTTCTCGTTCCGCGAGACGATAATTCACAACCTTCTCACGCAGGCTGACATCGTTGGAAGTGAAAACGTGGGGGTTTTGTTTTATCGAGACAAACCCGCGGCCACGGAGAATTTAACCGCCTTGAGCGCCCAGCCAAATATCATGGCAGCCTGCCTGTATTTGAAGGACGCCACGGGGAAATACGGTGTTTTCGCGACCTATTCCGCCACCGGACAGCCTCCTTACAACCCGCCGCCGCAACCCGAGGCGGAAGGAGTAAATATCAAGGATGGAAAATTGGCAGTGTGGCACTATTTCAAATCGGACCAGAACCAGATCGAGGGCGCGTTATGCCTGTCGTCAAATCTGACTGAATTGCACGAAAAATTGTGGCACTACGCCGCCATCATTGGCGGCTTTTCATTGATGTCGCTGTTCTTCACCTTCATTCTGACATCCCGCCTGCAGCTTGTGATTTCGCGTCCCATTTTTCACCTGGCCCAAACGGCCAGGATTGTTTCCACCGAGAAAAATTACGCTGTGCGGGCGGTCAAGGAATCGGACGATGAACTCGGCCATCTCATTGATGGATTCAACCAAATGCTGTCGCAAATCCAGGAACGCGACGTGGCGCTGCACCATGCCAATGAAGAATTGGAAAAGCGCGTTCGCGAGCGGACACGCGATCTGGAACAGCAGTTCAGCCGCATCAGCCTGCTCAACCAAATCACCTATGCCGTCGCCGCGCGGCAGGATTTTGAAAGCATCATCTCTATTGTTCTGCAGCAATTGGAAGCCCACCTCCCGGTGGATTACGCCAGCGCGTATTTGTTCGAAGCAGACACAAAAATGTTGAAGGTCCTGGTGCGCACTCCCAAAAGCCAATCCATCGCCGCGGCTTTGAAAATACCGGATTCCATTCCAGTTGGCGAAACCGCGTTCCATCTCTGTCTTGACGGCGAAATGGTTTATGTGGCCGACACTGGCAGAATGGAATTGGGGCTGCCAAAAAAGACGGCTGAAGCCGGCTACCGATCCGCGGTGGGCGTACCGTTGGTCATAGAGGGCAAAACCTTTGGGTTACTCGTGTTCATGCGGCGCGAGATGGATGCTTTCAGCCGCGCCGAGCGCGATTTCATTCGCGGCCTAAGCGCCCACGTGGCCCTGGCCATCCATCAGGCACAATTATACCAGGACCTGCAAAAAGCTTACAACGACCTGAGACGGTCTCAACAATCGCTGATGCAACAGGAGCGCCTCAAAGCCCTCGGCCAAATGGCCAGCGGAATAGCACACGATATCAACAACGCACTCTCACCCGTTATCGGATTTGCCGACCTTATCACCCAAATCGAACCCGGGTTGAGCAATGATGCCAAAAAACATTTGCTCTATATTAAAACCGCAGGCGAAGACATTGCCCACATAGTCAAACGTCTACGGGAGTTTTATCGACCGCGCAACGAACGCGAACCGCTTCAGGCCATCAATTTGGGAATCCTGTCCAAACAGGTGATCGACATGATGCAACCGCGCTGGCGCGATATTCCTCAGGCCAACGGCATCAATATCGAAATGCGGCAGGAGCTGGGAGAAGTGGCGCCGGAGTTCGCCGGAATCGAAAGCGAAGTGCGCGAGGCGCTAACCAACTTAATTCTTAATGCCGTGGACGCTCTGCCGCGCGGCGGGGCCATTACTGTCCGCACGTCCGCAACCGAACGGCCGGTCAACAACGGTGATTCCTCCATGCACGCCGTGCTTGAAGTGAGCGACACGGGCGTGGGCATGGATGAGCTCACCCAAAAGCGCTGCCTTGAGCCCTTTTTCTCGACAAAGGGCAAGCGCGGCACGGGCCTGGGTCTGGCCATGGTCTATGGCGTAGTTGAACGGCACCAGGGCAAAATCGAAATCGAAAGCGCCATCGGCAAAGGCACAACGATGCGCCTGCTCTTTCCGGTGCGCAACCTGGCCATTTTCGCAACGTCCGAAGCTTCCGAATCCGATCAGCCACCCCCGCCGATGCGCATTCTATGCATTGATGACGAGCCGGCTTTGCGCCTCCTCATCCAGGAAATGCTCATCCGCGACGGTCATAACATTGAGATGGCCGACGGCGGACAGGCCGGCATAGACGCCTTTCGCTCAGCCGTGCAGCGCAAAGCGCCCTTCGACGTCGTCGTGACGGACCTGGGCATGCCCATGGTGGACGGCAACGCCGTGGCGCGCACGATTAAAAAGGAATCGTCCACGCCCGTGATTATGCTCACGGGTTGGGGTGTGTTTCTGAAAAACGACGGCGACGTTCCATCCGAAGTGGACGGCATCTTGAGCAAACCGCCGAGGATTAAGGAAATTCGTTCGATGCTGCGGAAAGTGACAAATAACAAAGCGAAAAGCTGAAAGAAGAGGGATTTTGAACGAAATCTTCCCTGGCAAATCCAAATTCTAACGGCCTGAGGGCCAATAGAATGAGAGAAATAGGCACTATAGAAATTCGTAACGTTATTAATTCAACGACCACCAGGAGAAAGGGCTGGCAGGCCGATTGTTGGAATTGGGCCCAGGCCAAAGAGCCGTTCCAACTGTTCGGTGTCCGGGCAACACACCTGCCTTTTTGTCAGGCACTTTCAGCGGCTTACCGGTGCAAGTTTCGATCCAGGCCATTTCGCGGAGAATCGGTCATTACTTTTGAGCCGGGCTTGTCTGTAAACAATTGACGGAACCGAAAGGAATCGGGCTCACCACGAAAACGTCTTTTCTTTTCCGTCCAGAAGCCACATTTCCGGAGTCCTGCGCTCCTGCCAATCCAAAGGTTCAGCCAAAGGCTGAGGCCGTGCCGCCGCTGACAAAGCCTCGCGTAACTCGCGCACCTGCCCCGAGTCCACAATATCGGGCGACATGGATATGAAAAGCGCTGTGCCGCTATGCGCCACGAGAAACAGCCATTGAGAATTCTTTTCCCATGGCACTGAATCCCTGGACGTCTGTCCGACACAATCCGGGTCTATGGCAAAGAACGTCCCCTGTTGAGGCGCGCGGAAAGCCAAACAATTCACTCCCATTTTTAGCGTGCGGGCCCAATTGTTTCCACTCGTATCGTCCCCAACGCGCTGCATTTCAAAAATGCCGGCGGAAATATGGCCGATCGTGTTACAGCCATCTATGATGGTATCATTGCCCGCGGCGGAACGAATGTCCTCATAAAGACCGCGAATGACTTCGGCCGTCGTTCGGGAGCGATCGGCGAATGCCCAGCCGTCGGCGGTGACACTTCCATTCATGTCCATTCCCCATCGGCCGCAAAGATCATAGGTTGTGAAATCGTGTTTGATGAGTTCAAAACCCCAACCGCGAAACCGTTTGATGTCCCGGCGGATCAACGCGCGGACCTGGGGAACTGTGGGGTCCAAATATTTCGAGTCGCGCTGCAATCGCCAGCTTTGCGGCTGGTCCACGTTGGCAATCAGCGGCCGGAACCATAGTCCGGGCCGCGCGCCCAAGTGACGCACCGCTCCGGCGAATTCGGCCATTGTCAGTGTCCTGCTGAATGCTGGATTGACGCGATTCCAGAGGCCCGGACTCTCTGCATTTTCACCTTTCCACTGCCAGCCGTCGTCTACGACGGCGAAAGGGCGATTGCGATTGCCATTGGAAAGTTCGGCTACAAACTCGACGTTCGTCAGAAACTTTGCGGCGGTATCGTGACCATAGGTGCAATACCAGTCATTGAAACCATAAACAGGTTGCCGCGGCAACCTGGGGCGCGGGCACATTTGGCGGCAAAAAGCCCGGGCCACGGCAAAGGGTGTTTCATTGGTTTGTCCGTGCCGACAAACAACGATGCAGACGGGCAATTTGCGTTTTCCCAATTCAACTCCCATTCCTCCGCAACGAACATCCGCATGAAGCGTGACGCCGTTTGTTTCCGCTGTCCAATAGCACATTGCGGACGGGTCCGTTTTCACGCCCAAACCGTCCGTGACCCCTCCATAGTTCGCCAAAAAATACCAGGGCATGATCCGGTGCGTATCCAGCGGTTTCCATTCCAAATCTCCGTAAGCACGTTCCCAGGCATCCCCCAAGTACAGCCCGTCTGCGGGCAGCTCGGCTTTCCAACGAATCTCGAGGGACTTGACCGCCATGCCAGGCGCGGAAAGGTCGATTTCGAGGCCCCTGCCGGCTCGCTGCCCCAGGAGCCTGAACTGAGTCCCCAACCGCCGCTCTGGCGCTGCGACAGCGAAATCTCGCCATTCAGCACCCGAAACTCACCGTTGTCTTTGGCCTTCTGGCTAATCACGTCCAATGCCTGACTGGTTTCTTCGTATGCTAATGCGGTATCCTTTTGGTCGCTGTAAACGCGAATCGGCACTGTTACGAAATCGGCAGGCATGACCAAATGCACGGCTACCGATGCCGGCTCGGACGCTGCCGCGACTACGACGAAGGCGCTGCTCGAAACAGCGCTGAGCTGGGCCGGCGCAGGGCATGCCATTATTGCCATTGCTGAGACTATCAGAAACTGTTTCATAAGTTTTCGCTCCGTTGTCCTGGGCAGCGCCCATTTACCACGATACCGTCACATCATGCGCGCCGGCATGTTGCACTTGAACGGCGACGCCGCCGCCGGGCAGGTTGCGAACGGTGTAACCTCCAGCTTTAAGCACATCCACGCGGGCGAGTTCGTTCCCACCTGCAATGACGTGTGCCGGAGCCTGGTTGAGGCGCAAAACTTCAATGGCGTCGGAATCAAACGTTTCATAGTTGATTGAATTTGTGCCGTACTCCACTTTGCAAACCACCGACGAGGAGCGCAACAAATGATTTTGTCCCTGTGGCGCAAATTCAGGAATAGCGCCCATTGCCCAGAGAAAATTGCGGATGTAATCGCTGTAACCATCGTCGAACCAGTAGGAATCGGCGTAGTCAAGGCCGCAACAGGCAATTCTGCCCTGGTCATCGGCAAAGTAGGTCGCGTAGTTGAGAGAACGGAAGGCATCTTCGCGCGCCTGGGCATCGCCGGTTTTTTCGTAATACATGGCGTTGACGGCACCCCAGCGGGAAGTGTCGCTGCCCAGTCCCGCGCGCGAGCAGCAGCCGCAATAGTCGGGCGGCCCGCCCTGCTCATCGATCGCCCATGCGCCGAAGTACGGGCCACGGCCGAATTTTTGCCGCACCCAATCTATCAGGTGGCCCACGTCGCCCGTCCAATGTGGATCCACCGCGGCCGAGTCCGGCGATGAGAGAATGTAATACGCCGTCATCGTGGGAGATGCCTGGTTGACGTTGTTGGTGTCTTTATCCACGTCTTCGAAATAGCCGCTCCAACGGTTGTTGTGCATGGGATAGCGCAGGAGCCAGCTCCAGGCGATCCGGCGCGCCCGGGCATAATTTTGCACGTTTCCCTGGTTGATCCGGATGAGTTCAGATAAAAGACGCACCGGGGCCACAACCATGCCGCCATACTCCTCATCGTTGATGACCGTTCCATCTGCAGCGTTCACGCGGAAGGGCCAGGGCGTCTGCGTATCGTTGCCGAACCGGACGTGCGAGGCCAGGGCATCCGCGCAATGGGTGGCGGCTTTAAGATATTTCTGGTCGCCGGTCAATTCATAAAAAAGACAATAGCCCATGCCCAACTCGCCGACCTTGTCTGTCTCAATGCCGCCGAAAAAACTGACGGGCATGCCGCGAATGGCGTGGCCGTAGTGGGGATCATTTTTGTCGGTGGTGGCGAAAGGCACATAAGGCCAATTCCAGAAGGCGGGGCTGGTGCCGTTGGTCAATTGATGGTCCAGCATCGAGCGGACGATGGCGACGGCCTTTTCATCGCCCGAATACGGATACCAGGCCACCAACGAATCAACGAATTGGCCAAACGTGCTGGCGGGATTGCCCTGCCAGTTAACACCCTGAAGCGTTTTCGCGTCGAACACGGCGTTGATGAGATAAATCTTGAGGCCGGTTTTGGGATCATCCGGCACTTTTGTCTCGAGAAAATCCCAGGCCAGGTGCAGGACCTTGTCATAGCCCAGATTTTGTTCGGGATGATACCAGGCGAGCAGGCGGTCCTGTGAATCGACGGCCAACGCATGCCAGGGCAGTTCGGAATTTACGTATTCGACATCATCGCCGGCGACCACGGGAAAACAAAAAAGCGAGACGATGAGGACGGCGATCGCTGAGCCGGCGCGCATTTCCATGCTTCCAACTGTATCGGTCGTTGCGCCAGTATCAAGAAATTTCACAGCGTTTTGGATCGGTTTCAGGAGACCTTTATATCTTTTTACATTCTATTCTACGCAAGACATTTTCGAAGACAATTGTCCCCCCATTTCGGGCCAGTTTTGCTAACGCATGCACTGTATGGGACACGTCCAAAGTGGCCTATTACCTGCTGCCATTCAGCGCTTTAACGGGCATATCTAAAGAAGAAACAGGCAAAAGTCATGAAAACATCATTGTTGGTGGCGATCGTTTTGTTTGTCACGGCGCACATTGCGCTGTCGCAGAATTGGGTTTTAACGAACTCGGGGACGAACGACTGGGAGTGTATCGCGTCGGCGGCGGACGGCAATACCTTGATTGCGGGGCAATGGTCGGGTGATGTTGCGGTCTCGACTAACGCCGGGGAGACATGGACGCCAACCGTTTTGACGAATGAATATTGGAATTCCGTGGCGGCTTCGGCAGATGGAACGAAACTTCTTGCCGCGGCCGGGCCTGGCGCCGTCTTCCTCTCGACCAATTCCGGGTTAAGTTGGGTTTCGACCAGTTTGCCTGCTTACTATTGGGGCTCGGTAGCCATATCGGCGGATGGCCGCACGATGGCTGCGGTAGCGCCCCTGGTTTCAGGCTTCGATTACTCACCTGTTCCGGCCGTTTTTTGTTCGACCAATTCAGGAAATAATTGGGTTTCAAACAATTTGAATTTAGCACACACCTTTGGCCAGCCGAGCCCAGTCAGCGTGGCCATGTCCGCAGACGGAAGGAAGATTTTCGTTCTCGATCCTGAGGAAGTCTCTTATTCGACGAATTTTGGCACGTCCTGGATGCTGATGACTAATGCTCCGCCAAGTTACGCCTTGATCAGCCCTTCGCAGGTAATTGCTTCGTCGGCGGATGGAAACAGGTTAGTCATGTCCGTTGCCCCTGAGAGTGACGCGCCATCCTTGATCTATACGTCAGCTGACTCGGGCAACACGTGGAATTTGGCTCCTCTTCTAAGCAGTGATTGGGGCTGGGTTGCGTCGTCGGCGGACGGCAAAACGCTGATGGCGTCAGGGAGCGGATTCGGTGCGTCATGTCCATTATGTATTTCGACCAATTCCGGGGCGTCATGGACCATCAACACCAGCGAAAATTGGGCCGGCGTGGCCTGCTCGGCGGATGGCGGTGCAATGGTCGCAGTTGGCGGCGCTATTTACCGTTCGCAATCTATTTGGCCGCCATTGATGAGCGCTGCTCCGTGCGGTAACAGTTTATTTGTTTCGTGGCTTATTCCTTCGACCAATTTTGTGTTGGAGGAAAGTGGTGATTTGAACAATTGGAGCACCGTGACGAATGAGCCGGTATTGAACATGGCGAATTTGCAGGAGCAAGTTTTGCTTTCGCCGACGAATGGGGCTGGGTTTTATAGGCTTGTGCGGTGATATTTTTGGACGAACGGCGGCGCGGGAGCGCCGCCCTACCACGATAATGGATGGTCAGAAAGGGTTTCCCCTTGTGGGCCCATCGACAGGCACCGAGACGGTGGTGGCAGCGCCACTGGCGGCTGAACCCGCAGCCGAGACGGCCGCGCTACAATACGGACGGTTTTATGTTCCAGCCGTCGAGGGTTATTTCCGGCTTTTGACTGGTGGGCCGGAATTCGATTCGGAAATTGCGGGATTCGCCGGGCAGCAGGCAAATGTAGTTATCATTGTAATAGGCGGGCAGGATGCGTTCGCCGGTGTTTGCATCACGCAGGGTCAGGCGGACTTCGAGCGCGGGGGCTTTGCCGGTGTTGGTCATGCGGCCTTCAATGAATGGGCCATTTGCCGAATGACGCAGATGCCATTTTCCTTTGATGGCAACTTGCGGCAGTGAATTGAGCTGCTGCAATTGATGTTCATCGCGGGCGTGCCAATAAAAGTTGCGGGAGAGAAGATTCGCGTCTTGGTCGTGTAATTCAAGATTCACGAAGTGCGCGCCGTCGGCGGGGAAATCGAGCGTGAACGCGTCGGTGCAATCGCCGGCGGCGGCGGTGAGGATTTCGTTGGTGGATTGTTCCGAATGGCCGGACAAATCATAGATGGTCGCGCTGGCGGTGACGTCGGTCAGCGGTTCGGCGTGGTGATTGATGACCTGAATTTTGCATTCAGGCAGAGTCATTTGGATATGGACCGGTTCAGCGCCTTTCATCGCGCCAAAGGTGGCGCCATTGGGGTCATAATCCCAAGTATACAATTGCATGACCATGCTCGGCCAGGAAGGATGGGTCATCCAGATAATAACACCGCTGGTATCGTTCCAGAGGCGGCTGTTGAAGCCTTCGATGATGGCACGATAGGTTTCATAGTTGAGCATTTGCGCCTTGCGACAGCAGTCGTCAAGGCCGCTGGGGGCGCCGTAACGGATGGTGATTCGTTCAAAGGTGGATTTGATATCCGAGACACCCTGCCAGTGGTTGTGCATATTGTGGTACGCCCAATCGTCGCCGGGCGGCCAAAGGTCGGCGGCGGGCATCATCGTGCGCATGACTTCAGCGGAGGGAATGCAACTGGCGCCCAATTCGGTCGTAAAGCCCTGGTTAAGATTGTGGAAATATTGGTCGAGCGGAACGTTTCCCCATGGGCCGCTGCTCCGCAAATTAATCAGGCGTGAATTGGGCTGGTAATATCGCGTACCGTCCAATTCGCGGACCATGCGGTCGAGCGCCTGGTTGATATCTTCCGGCGGGACACCTTCGTTACGCGGACACCAAAGAGCGATGGACGGATGGTTGCGGAAACGTTTGATCGTGTCTTCGCAATTGCGAAGGAACAAAGCGTGATCCACCGCGGTATAGTCCCAGGTTTCGGTATTTAACCAGAATTCGTTCCATACCATGATACCATATTGGTCGCAGAGGTCGTAGAAAGCTTCGGATGTGCTTTGGCCGGCCCAATTGCGGATGATGTTTAGATGGGCGTCGTGTTCGAGCCGGATGTACGGTTCCAAATGCTCGCGCGAAACATGTTTCATCGCGTCGTCCATGCCCCAATCGCCGCCCATACATTCAATGCGACGGCCGTTGACCTTAATCACGAGATACATGCCCATGTTGGTATCGGTAGCGGGCCTGAGAGCGGGTGAATCCTCCATTCCCGGCCACAACGCAGGAGTCGTTTGCTGGCTTTGGCCCCAGTGAAAGGGCGTGGTCGGAACTTTGCCGCGCGCGGCTAAAATCGCCGCATTTCGCCGGGCGGTATTCTCAGGACCATACATCATCGTATAACGGCGATTGTCAATCACCGGCTTCTCCGAGCCGCGCTCGAGCAACGGTGTATACTCGACACGTTCGTAGCTGCCATCGGGCTTTTTGACTTCCAGTTCATAACTCATTTCGCGGATGCCGAAACGGAGGGCGGTTTGGTCGGATACATTGTCATCGGGAGCGCTGGGTGAGGGCAGTGGCAGCGCCACCGGCGATCGGCCTACATTGTGATCGCTGATAAATTTGAGCTGCAAATGATATAGTTCCTGCTTGCCGTAACCGTTTGGCCACCAGAGGCGCGGATTCTGAACCGTGAGTTGCGCAAAATCGCCCGGGGTAAACGCAACATTTTTGGTCTCGCCGGGCTGCAACGTGACCGGCTGTTCGAACTTCACGCCTTCAAATGAACCCTCCAATGTGCCCTGCTGAATGCTGTCCGAGACATTGCTGAGGCCGGTCTGCACGGTCACATCGGCGCGAGATGTGTCCGGCAGAGGCAACTGCGTGATGACTTGCGGGTCTTCGATCGTCACGGGGCCGGTTGCGCGCAGAATCACGTCCTGCCAAATGCCCGAATCGCGGTCGCGGATGGGCGGAATCCAGTCCCAACCTTCGCTACATTCGAAGGTCGGACCGTCCAAACATAATTTTCCGCCGTCTTCGCGAGGACCGAACTTGACGGATTCTTCGGCCAAAAGACCGGGATCGGGCGGCGGCGCGATCATCACGGCGAGGACATTTTTTCCGTCGGCATGGGCCAGGCTCGTGACATCAAATTTTCCACGAATAAACGCGCCGGTAATGTGGCCCAAATACTGTCCGTTGAACCAAACTTCGGCATAATAATTGATGCCGTTGAATTGCAGGGTAAGCTGCCGGTGGGAAAACCTTTTCGGCAGCGTAAATTCAGTGCGATACCAATAATCCTGTTTATTCAACGAGTCTGGAATTAGCCGGTTGTTCAAACCGAAATAGGGATCGGGATAGACGCCTTCATTCACAAGCGTGGTCAGGACTGTTCCGGGGACCGTGGCGTCGTACCAATCGGTTGTGTCCACACCGGCCTGTGAAAGAGTTGAGCCGTCGACGCTTAGTTTGGGCGCTTCAATCATTTCCCAACCAGCGTTGAAGACCAGATCGTTCCCTTGCAATGACGGCTGGCCCGGATTGGCGAGTTTAGGTTTGCGCCGGGCGGTATTTACCAGGGGCGCGCGAGAGACGGGAAATTCATCGGGCGGTTCGATGACGTCGCCAGTGGCGCCGCATTTTTCAGTGGGATGGAGGACCGGTTGCGGGCGGAATTCGCCGGGCACTTCGGCGCTGGCGCGAGAGAGGAAGGCGAAGAGGAGGGCGAAGAGGACGGGCCGTATCGCCGATTTCCAAATCGGCAGAGCGTGCGACGTCGTGCGATTAGCGGGTTTGGAAACCCGCGATATAGCAGACTTGGAAGTCTGCGCTACGGTGCGGGAGTTCAACGAACCATGGCGGTCCGAAAGCGGTGTCGCGCTCCGCTTGCCACCGCACTCCAGGACGCAAGCGCCCGTCCGAAATCTTTTCAAGTTCATGGTCCAAATTCAATGGCGGACTTACCGCAGCACGGACGGCTTTATGTTCCAGCCGTCCAGTGTAATTTCCGGCTTTTGGTCGGTGGGCCGGAATTCGATTCGGAAATTGCGGGATTCGCCGGGGAGTA
>Ga0335073_10007544_pt1 | contig 15260 bp, 12 predicted proteins | sample Lox_Sample_22_FD_207093 | JGI IMG/M metagenome (GOLD analysis project Ga0335073, IMG submission 207093) | Soil microbial communities from Loxahatchee National Wildlife Refuge, Florida, United States - Lox_Sample_2.2 | ecosystem: Environmental > Terrestrial > Soil > Wetlands | place: USA... | reverse complement strand
TTTCGTGGTCACCACCAACTCGGCCGGCCAGCTGCTGTCCACCACGGTCGCGCAGACCGCCACGATCGACCTCGCCTCGACCACCCCGGGCCGGAGCGCCGCACAGGCCGCGACCACCGCGCGCGGCAAGGCGACAGGCAAGGTCGTCGATTCGGTTTCGGCCGCCCGCGAGGTGGTATTCGCCATCGGCACGCCGAAGCTGGCCTACGAGACCGTGGTCACCAGCCACACCGGCCAGCTGCCCAGCAAGCTGCACGTGTTCACCGATGCCAACACCGGCGCCGTGCTGTACACCACGGACGAGGTCCGCGAGGGCTCCGGCACCGGCAAGTGGAACGGCCCGAGCCCGCTGGCGATCAACACCTCCGGCTCCGGCACCAGCTACACCATGACCGACTCGACCCGTTCGGGCATCTCCTGCCGCGACTTCACCAGCCACGCCGTGCTGTCCGGCACCGATGACGTGTGGGGCAACGGCGTCGGCACCAACCAGGAGACCGGCTGCGTGGACGCGCTGTGGGACGTCCAGCACGAGTGGAGCATGCTCTCGTCCTGGCTCGGCCGTAACGGCATCAACGGTTCCGGCACCGGCTACCCGATCTACATGGGCCTGAACGACGTCAACGCCTACTGGGACGGCACCAGCGTCTCGGTCGGGCACAACAACGCCGGCGAGTTCATCTCCGCCCTCGACGTGATCGGCCACGAGTTCGGCCACGCCGTCGACAACTTCACCCCGGGCGGCATCGGCTCCAGCGCGGTCGCCGAGTTCACCGGTGACGTCTTCGGCGCCCTGACCGAGGCCTACACCAACGAGCCCTCGCCCTACGACAAGCCGGACTACACCGTGGGCGAGCAGGTGAACCTGGTCGGCAGCGGCCCGATCCGCTACATGTACCACCCGTCGCTGATCTCCGGCACCCCCGACTGCTACTCAAGCTCCGTGCCGAGCATGGAGACCCACACCGCGGCCGGTCCGGGCAACCACTGGTTCTACCTGGTCGCCGAGGGCACCAGCCCGACCGACGGCCAGCCGGCCAGCCCGACCTGCAACAGCAGCACCATCACCGGCATCGGCATCCAGAACGCCGGCAAGATCTTCTACAACGCGATGCTGTCGAAGACCACCTCGATGAGCTACCTCAAGTACCGCACCGCCACCCTCACCGCCGCGAAGAACCTCTTCCCCGGTGACTGCACCAACTTCAACGTGGTCAAGGCCGCGTGGGACGCGGTCAGCGTTCCGGTGCAGAGCGGCGACCCGACCTGCACCTCGGGTGGCGGCAACGTGGTGACGGTGACCAACCCGGGTTCGCAGACCGGCACCGTCGGCACCGCGGCCAGCCTGCAGATCGTGGCGAGCGACTCCGCCTCCGGCCAGACCCTGACCTACTCGGCCACCGGCCTGCCGACCGGCCTGTCGATCAACTCCGCCACCGGCCTGATCTCGGGCACCCCGTCGGCCGCCGGCACCTACAGCGTCACGGTGACCGCCAAGGACACCACCAACGCGACCGGCACCGCCAGCTTCAGCTGGACCATCTCCACCTCCGGCGGTGGCTGCTCCGGCCAGCTGCTGGGCAACCCCGGCTTCGAGACCGGCAGCGCCTCGCCGTGGTCGGCCTCGACCGGCGTCGTGGACAACTCCAGCAGCGAGCCGGCCCACTCCGGCAGCTGGAAGGCCTGGATGGACGGCTACGGCACCACCCACACCGACACGCTCTCCCAGTCCGTCACCATCCCCTCGGGCTGCCACGGGACGTTCTCGTTCTACCTGCACATCGACACCGCCGAGACCGGCAGCACCGCCTACGACAAGCTGACCGTCAAGGCCGGCTCCACCACCCTGGCGACCTACAGCAACGTCAACGCCGCCAGCGGCTACACGCAGAAGAGCTTCACCCTCAGCGCCGGCACCTACAACCTGTCCTTCACCGGCACCGAGGACTCCTCCCTGCAGACCTCCTTCGTCGTCGACGACACCGCGGTCAACCTCAGCTAGTTCCGTACCGCACCGGCAACGGGCCGGTCACCCACCTCGGGTGACCGGCCCGTTCGCAACTGTGCACCCGTCGCAGGTGAGGGGTTGGTGAACCGATTCCAGGAAAGGGCTGACGATGGGCCCCACCGGACCGGACGCACGCAGCGGCGAGCAGGTCCGGCAGGCCACCTTGCCGAAGCCGCCTCTCGGCTCGCGCGGCTACGACGAGCGCGAGGTGGACGCGTTCCTCGCCCGGGCCGCGGCCACGCTCGACGGCACCGGTCCGGGCCTGTCGCCCGGCTTCCGCTGCGCCGCCACCCGGACGGCGAGGTCAGCCGGACGGCGAGGTCAGCCGGACGGCGAGGTCAGCCGGACTGGGCGAGGGCCAGCCGCAGCGCGAAGCCGACCAGCAGCAGGCCGGTGAACTGCTCGATCCGGGCCCGCACCCGGGGCCGGGCGAGCACCCCGGCCAGCCGGTCGACGGCCAGCACGTACAGGCCGAACCAGGCCAGGTACAGCAGCGCGAACAGGGCCGACAGCAGCAGCGCCTTGCCGAAGACGTTGCCGTGCTTGGGCAGGAACTGCGGCAGGAAGGTCACGAAGAAGAGCGCGACCTTGGGGTTCAGCGAGTTGCACAGGAACCCGGTGCGCAGGTAGCGCAGCCGGTGCTGCCGGGACGGGGCCGGCGCCGTCTCGCCGGCCGCGCGATGGGCGCGCGAGGCGCGGATCGTCTGGATGCCCATCCACACCAGGTAGGCCACCCCCACCACCTTGAGGACGGTGAAGGCGGTCGGGGACGCGACCAGCAGCGCCGACACCCCGGCCGCGGCGGCGGTGGCGTGCACCGTCAGGCCCGACGCGCCACCGAGCATGGTCCACAGGCCGGCCGGCCGGCCACCGGCCAGCGCGTTGCGCGTCACCAGCGCCTGGTCCGGCCCCGGGATCATGATCAGCACCAGCGCGGCGGCCAGGAACGTCAGCATGACCGGGCCGACCCGGCGACGGCGGGACGAAGCTGGGCCGAGATGGTCCGCAGCAACCGATCCTGCTTGGCTTGCAGGTAGAAGTGCCCGCCCGGGATGAGGCACACCGAGACCGGGAACTCGCACTGCCGCCCCCAACCCCGCAGTTCCTCGCCCCCGATCAGGTCGTCGCTGCCGGCCAGCGCGGTGATCGGGACCGGCAACGGCGACTCGGCCCGGTGCCGGTGGGTCTCCAGCAACCGGTAGTCCATCCGCAGCGCCGGAAGCACCGCGGCGGCCAGGTCGGCGTTCTGCAGCACCTCGGGGGGCACCGCGTCGTAGCGCCGGCTGATCGCGGCGAGGAAGTCCGCATCGGGCAGCTGGTGGATCGGTTCCTGGGTCAGCGGCAGGTCAGGGGCCGGATAGCCGGACGCGAACAGCCGTACCGGCAGCGTGCGTCCCGCCCGGCGCAGGCTGCGGGTCACCTCGAAGGCGAGCAGCGCGCCGAAGCTGTGCCCGAAGAAGGCGTACGGCGTGCCGAAGCGCACCTGCTCGGCCAGCTCGGCCGCGAGCGATGCCATGTCCTCCGGCGCGGGCTCGTCGAGCCGGCTGCCGCGGCCCGGCAGCTGGACTCCCCACACCTCGACCCCGGGCAGCTGCCAGCGCAGGAATCCGGCGACGGTGCCGCCGCCGTGGGCGAAGCAGTACAGCCGCAGCGGTTCGGTGCGCGCGGCCGAGCCGACCAGCCAGCGGCGAGCCTGGATCCCGGCGGCGACCTCGGTCATCCGCCGACCGGTACGACCGCGGCGAGCCGCTCGGCCAGCGAGCGGATCGTGGCGAACTCGAACACCTCGACCGGCGACAGCTCCACCCGCAGCCATTCGCTCAGGTCCGCGGCCATCACCAGCGTGGTGGCCGAGTCGACGCCGAGCGAATCGAAGGGCATGGTCGCCGCGATCAGCTGCGGCGGCACGTCGAGCAGGCTCGCCACGAAGCCGACCAGCCAGCGCTCGATCTCCTCGGTGGTCATGCGCCCTCCGTCCCGACCTGCTGGCCGCCGGCGGCCAGCGCCTCGTCGAGATGCCCCGCCAGCTTCTCCACCGACGCGAGCCTGAGCACCACCGCGACCGGCACCACGATGCCGTACCGGCTCTTGATGGCGGCCACCAGCCGGGCGGCCAGCAGGGAGTCGCCGCCCGCCTCGAGGAAGTCGTCGGTGATGCCGACCTCGTCCTGGCCGAGCACCTGCCGCCAGATGTCGACCAGCTCGCGCTGCCGATCGGTGCGCGGCGGTTGCGGGGGTGCCGTCCGGACCGGGCCGACGACGACCCGGCTCGACAGCGCCGCCCGGTCGATCTTGCCGGTGCGGCTGCGCGGCAGCTCGTCCAGCGCGTGCAGCCGGGCCGGCACCATGTGCCGGGGCAGCCGGTCGGCCAGCCACAGCCGCAGCGCCTCCGGGTCGAACCGGCGGCGTTCGGACGGTGCCCGGGCCACCACCACGTCGAACCCGACCGCGGCCGCGCCGCCGGACCGGGTCAGCACGGTGCTCTCGGCGAAGCCCGCCTCGGCCAGCACCTCGGCCCACTGCGCCCGGTCCAGCAGCGGATGCGCGGTGCGCAGCCCGGTGTCGGTGAACCCGTCGAATCCCTGCTGCAGGCCCATGGTCAGGTCGAACCAGGGGTGCATCGTGGTCTGCTCGACGATCAGCAGCAGGCCGTCCGGGGCCAGCATCGAGCGCAGGTGCCGCAGCGAGGGCACCAGCCGCTGGGCGTCGTGCAGCACGCTGGCCGCGACGACGACGTCCACCACCTGGTCCTCGAAGCCCTGCGTCTCCGGCGGCCGGTCGAGGTCGAACAGCTCGTAGCGCAGGAACGGGTAGTCGCCGAACGCCGACCGGGCCTGGCCGAGGAAGAAGGTCGAGATGTCGGTGAACAGGTACTCGGTCCCGGTCTCCGGCAGCAGCGGCAGCAGGCGGCGGGTCAGCGATCCGTAGCCGGAGCCCACCTCGAGCACCCGCAGGTCGCGGTCCGCGGGCCGGCTGGCCAGCACCGACCGCAGCGCCGCCACCGCGACCTCGTAGGCGGCGGCGAACAGCCGGTCGTAGACGCCGGGCGTCCGGTCGTTGGCGTAGAGCTCGGCCGAGTGCACGCTCTGCGAGAGCACGCCGGCCAGGTCGGTCACCACGGCCAGGAACCACTCCACCACGTCCCCGGCGACGTCCAGGGTGCCGCCGAGGTCGTGCCGGACGCCCTCGGCCAGCTCGGCCGGGATCTCGGCCGGGAACGACCGGCTCACCCGGAAACCCTCGCCGGCCGGTTCGAGGTAGCCGTGCCGGGCCAGCGCGGCCGTCGCCCGGCCCAGCCAGCGGTGGTAGCGCGCCGGGACCTCGGCCGCCCGGGCCGCGGCCACCGGATCGAGAACCTGCCCAGGTTCGCAGGCGAAATCCAGCTCGCGCAACGCCTTGCCGGCCGCCGCGAGGTAGAGCTCGTCCAGCCGCTGCCAGGCCGGCAACAGGAGGTCGCCGTCCGGGCCGGGCGCGGGCACGCCGGCCACCTGCTCCAGCGCCTGCCGGCTGCGATCCCGCTGGCCCGGCTCACCGTGCTCCCGCCGGAACAGGGCCTCGGCGCCGTCCCCGGCCGGCACCACGTAGCCGACCAGCCGGGCCGTGCCGCCGGCATCCTCGGACTTGACGACCACGGCCTGCCCGACTCCGGGGTGGGCGAGCAGCGCGGACTCGACCTCGCCGAGCTCGATGCGGTGGCCGCTGATCTTCACCTGGCCGTCCCGGCGGCCGAGGAACTGGATGTTCCCGTCCGGCAGGTACCGGCCGTAGTCGCCGGTGCGGTACATCCGCCGGCCGGTGCCGGGGTGCCGGAGGAACGACGCGGCGGTCTTCGCCGGGTCTGCCCGGTAGCCGCGGGCCAGCCCCGCGCCCTCGATGAAGATCTCGCCGGCGACCCAGACCGGGCACGGCTCGAGGTGCCGGTCGAGCACCTGCATCGCTTGGTTCCGAAGGGGAATCCCGTACGGGACGCTCGGCGCGGCGCGATCCTCGGGCGTGATCGGGTGATAGATCGACCAGATCGCGGCCTCGGTAGCGCCACCGAGGCCGATCAGCTCGGCGTCCGGCCAGAACTCGAGGATCCGTTCGGGCAGGTCCACCGGGATCCAGTCGCCGCTGAGCATGACGAGCCGCAGGCCGGCCGGCACCTCGCCGCCGGCCTCGAGGTGCTCGACCAGCATCTGCATCTGCGCGGGCACCGAGTTCCAGACGGTGACCCCGTGCTCGGCCATCAGCCCGGCCCAGTGCGCCGGCTCGTTCACCTTGTCCGCGTCCGGCAGCACCAGGGTGGCGCCGGCCGCGTGGCAGCCGAAGATGTCGTACACCGACAGGTCGAAACCGAGATCGGCCAGCCCGAACACCCGGTCGGCGTCGGTCACCCCGAACCGTTCGTTGACGTCGAGCACCGTGTTGAGCGCCGCCCGGTGCTCGATCTCGACGCCCTTCGGGCTGCCGGTGGAGCCGGACGTGTAGATGACGTAGGCCAGGTCGCCGGGCTGCGCCGGGGAGTCCGGCAGCGCCCGGTCCGCCGCGCCGGTCCCGCCCAGCCGGACGGTGGGCAGCCCGGCCGGCACCCGGTCGCCGGCCTGGTCGGTGATCACCGCGGTCGCTCCGGCGTCGGCGAGGATCGTGTGCATCCGCTGGTCGGGCATGCCGGGGTTCACCGGCAGGTACGCCGCGCCGGCCAGCAGGGCGCCGTACACGCCGGCGAGCTGGGCCGGCGACTTGGCGGCCAGCACGGCGGCGATCCGATCGCGGGCGCCGGTGCCGAGTTCCGCCGCGATCGCGGCCGCGGCGCTGGCCAGCTCGCGGTAGCTCAGCGTGCCGGACGTGGCGATCACCGCCGGCCGGTCGCCGTGCCGGGCCAGCTGCCGGACGAACGGCTGGTGCAGCAGGCCGGCCGGCAGCTCCGCGGCCGTGTCGTTGACCCGGTCGCGAACCTCCTTCTGCTGCAGGGGAAGCTCGGTCATCGAGATACCCGACCAGGCATCGGCGTCCGTTGCCAGCCGGCCGATCAGGCCGGTGTAGGCACCGAACATGTCATCGAGCAGGCCGGCCGGGAAGAGTGCCTCCACCGCGTCCCAGGACAGCTCCAGCGTCCCGGTGATGTCGACGGCCTGGTGGTCGAGCCACACCTGCGGCGTCTGGCTGATCCGGTAGCCGACCTCGCCGAAGTAGTCGAGCGGGTCCGACAGCTCGCGCACCGTGCCCAGCCCGCTGGTGAAGACCACCGGCATCGTCTCGAAGCCGGCCTGCAGGCCACGCCGGCGCCGCTCGCGCAGGGTATGCAGCGCGCTGGCGTACCGGTGTCGCAGGTCCTGCTGCAGCTGCCGCTGGGTCCGCCTGGCACGCTCGACGAACGCCACCCCCGCGACCATGTCCATCTCCAGCAGGCAGATCGAGGTGAAGTCACCGACGACCCCGCGCATGTGCGGGTGCACCATGCGGTGCCCCTCGGCGTCCTGCCCGAGCACCAGCGGCAGCCGGTTGAACAGGGTCAGGTTGAGCATGAACCGGGGCGTGCCGGACCAGGCGGTGAGCACCTCGCCGAACGCGGTCGCCAGCACGGCACTCGGCGTCAGGCCGAAGTCCTTCGCCAGCTTCTGCAGGTTCTCCCACTGATCGTCGGGCAGCCGGAACTCCCGGTGGCTGAACACCGGCTTGACCACGCTGGCCGGCGCGACGACGAGCGGCAGGTCCGGCGGCGGCGCCAGGTCCTCGGCACGGCCGGTCCAGTAGTCCAGCGCGCGCCGGTACCGCGGGGTCGCGCGGGTCGCCTCGAGCGCCGTCACGTAGTCGCGGAAGGTGATCTCCAGATCCGGCAGCCGCAGGCCCGGGTCCCGGCACAGCGCGCTCCACTCGCTGAACAGCACGGCGACGCTGGCCAGGTCGACCATCAACAGGTCCAGGCTGATGTGCAGCCGGTCCGCGTCCGGCAACCGGCTGATCCGCAGGTCGAACAGCGGCCAATCGCTGGCGGTGTAGACCCGGCTGGACATCTCGTCGCGGATGCCGGCCAGCCGGGCGTCCCGCTCGCCGGCGGGCAGGTCGCGCAGGTCCAGGCAGGCGACCTCGAAGTCCGGCACCGAGGCCAGCACCTGCTGCCGGCCGTCCCGGCTGACGACCGCGCGGAGCATGTCGTGCCGCTGGACGAGCTGCCGCCAGGTACGGCTCAGCAGGTCGGCGTCCAGCCGCTTGCCGTCCAGCTCGAAGTAGGCGTGCGGCGCGACGTTGCCGAGCACGAAGCTCGGCCCCCGACCCACCCAGTAGGCGTACTGGATCTCGGTCAGGGGAAAGGACGAACCCGCCGGCTCGGCCTGGGACGGTGGCGATGTGGCCATGAAAACGACGTGCTCCCCGTGATCGTCCGGCAGCGGATCGGCCCGTGGACGGCGGGCAGCCGCCGGTGAGAGGACGAATTCCGCACGGCGGTCCGCTGACGACCGGTAGGACCCAGCCGCGAATATCTCGCGAAGCTTGCGCGTAGCGAGGGGCAATGTCAAGCATCGTCCGATTACTGCTCGACCTCCCGCTTGCCGAGCCCGGGCACGCTCCGGCCGCGGGGCGAGGCCGGCACCTGCCGCCCCGGAAAGCACTGGGCCCCGGAGGCGGCTCGCGCCGTACCTCCGGGGCCCAGTGGACCGACTCTGACTAGCTTTCCGGCCTCAGCCGGTCACGCGACCGACTCAGGTGACGGTGACGTGCGAGATGTCGCACCGGTTGGTGTCGTTGCTCCAGGTGCTCTGCATCGGGTAGGTGCCGTTGCCCATCGAGACGTTGGCCGACTTGCCCTGGCCGCTGCTGATCCACGCGCACTCGTCGGCGTTCTCGTAGCCGCTGGAGGCGGTCCAGCCACCGGCCGGGTTCTGGTCGGTGATGGTCTCGGCGTACTCGTGGCCCTCGACGATGGTGTAGCCGTCGAGGTTGTTGCCCGAGTTCACGAAGCCCGCGCCGCAGCTCGCGCCGACGTCGGACAGGTACGGCAGGTTGGTGAAGGCGATGTCACCGTAGGACGAGGACACGCCGACATCCTTGTTGTAGTCGTGCCAGGCGCAGAAGCCACCGGTCTTGTAGTGGTCCGGGTTGCCGCCCTTGGCGGAGAACACGACGTACTGGGCGTAGCGGTTCGACGACGCGGAGGTGTTGCCGAAGTGACCCGCGGCCTTGACGGCCTCGCTGCCCAGCTGGGCGGCCGAGGCGGCCGACGGCGCGGCGGCCGAGTTGTCGTACCAGACGCCGGCGAGGGTGCCGCCGCCGGTCGGGTAGGCCACGTGCGCGGCACTGGACGAGCAGGAGCTCGCGCCGGCCGAGACCAGCGAGCCGTCGCAGTACTGGGTCATGACGCCCGACCACTGCTCACCGCCGGTGCCGAGGCCCTTGAACATCTGCTGCACGCGGCCGGCCGCACCGAGGGTGTCGTTGGTGAACTTCAGGTTGCCGTTCGAATCGGTGCTCGAGGTGCCCCACTGGGTGCCGTAGAAGATGACGTACACCTTCTCCTTGCCGCTGGTGACGCCGATGCCGTCGATCCCGCCGCCGTAGTAGAGGGTGTTCGAGCTGGTCGCGGTCTTGGCCGCGGCGCGCTGCGCCTGGGCCGCCTGGACGGTCGGGACGAGACCGTGCCGGTAGCTGTGCGCCGCCGCCGAGTCGGGGGTGCTGGCACTGGCGGCGCCCGCCGACATGCCCGCAGCGAGCGCCGACGCGGCGACCAGACCGGTCAGCGCGCCGAGCTGCTTGGCCTTCCGTGCGTTCATCTAGTGAACCTTTCCGGGGTAGGGAACAGTCGCGCCACCCCCGCTCGGGCTGCTGCCCGTGGGTCCGCGAGGGTGACACCACCGTGCGGTGGTGACTGTGGCGGGAACGCTAGCCAACCCCGGTCAAAACGGTCAATGACCGAATCCGCATTGAGATCAAATTGAGAAATTTCCAGCTCTTTAGGCTAAATACGTGTTAAGCTTATAATTGCAGTCACAAAAAATAAGCCCCGGTCGCACTCGATGAATGCGACCGGGGCTCCGGCGTGCCGATGGAGGTCAGCGCGCCGTGCTGGACGGTGTCAGCGCGCCACGGGGCGGCGGGCCCGGAACGGCAGCCAGGCCGCGAGGCCCATGATCGCCATCGCCAGCGGGACGTGCACGGCGGTCAGGGTGTCCTTGCCGTCGTCCCGGATGAGCCCACCCAGGTAGGACTCGAAGACCAGCAGCACCAGCAGCGCGATGCCGCCGACGAGCAGGTCCCGGCGCTGCCGGAGCTTGGCGGCCACCACGCCGACGGCCAGCAGGGTCAGCAGGATCGAGACCTCGCCGCCGCGGGCGTGCACGTCGATCCAGCCGCCCGAGGAGTCGCGGGCGCCGTCGTGCTCCAGGAAGATGCCGGCCCAGACGCCCTGCAGCAGGATCGCCAGGCCGGCGAGGCCGACCAGGGCGCTGAAGATCGCGGTCGGCTGCCGCGCACCCCTGTCGGTGCGCGGACGGGATTCGGTCATGGTGGTGGACATAGTCCTCCTCGGCAATGTTCAGTCGGCGGGCCGTCCGCCGCGGGGGTTTGCAATACATTCGCGATGGTTCGCGATCAACTTCTCAGCCCGCTCTGAACGGCGACGGAGGGTGACCGCCCGCCCTGCCGGCCGACACCGGCCGTGACAGAGTGGACGCATGACCGAACTGCCCAGCTGGTCCCACACCGGCGTCGTCCCGATCGAGAACGACCTGTCCGGCCTGGAGGCGGCCCTGCACGCCGGGCGGGTGTCGGCGGCCGAGCGGGGCTATGCCGGCGAGCCGGCGATCGGCACCGAGGAGGTCATGCTGGCCGGCACCCCAGCCGAGGGCGCCGCCGAGGTGTACGTGACGGCGGCCGAGGCCGAGCAGTCCGGGCTGGCGTTCACGCCCACCCACCTCCGGTACCGGCTGGACTGGGCCGCCGAGGGCTGATCCGCTCGGCTCGTCCGGCGGCGCCGCCGCCGCCCGTCAGGCGTCGGAGAACCGCGCGATGGTCGCCCGGGCCCGCCGCACGCTGGGCGCGGGGACGGCGGGCAGCACCTCGGCCAGGAACTCGTAGCTGTGCCGGAGCACCGCGGCCGCCCGCGACCCGGCCTCGGCCCGCCGGCTGGTCTCGGCCAGCCAGTCCGCGAGGTCGCCCCAGCCCGGCGCGGCCAGCGAGCCGCCGACCTGCTGCACCGACAGCGCCGCGCAGAGGTTGGCGAAGGCCATCCGGTTGCGCAGCGGCCAGTCGTGCAGGCTGCCGAGCACGAAGGCGGCGGCGAAGACGTCGCCGGCGCCGGTCGCGTCGACCGCGTTGACCGGCAGCGACGGCACCCACTCCTCCTCGCCGCTGATCGAATCGATGCCGATCGCGCCCTGGCCGCCGCAGGTCACCACCACCACCGGCACCTCGTCGGCCAGCCGGATCAGTGCCGCCCGCGGGTCGTCGGTGCGGGTGTAGGCCATCGCCTCGACGCTGTTGGGCAGGAACGCGTGCAGGTCGGCGAGCTGGTCCAGCACCCGGCCGGACCACTGCTGGCTGGGATCCCAGCCGACGTCGCCGAACAGCAGCATGCCGCTGCGCCGGGCCTCGGTCACCCAGGGCTCGGCGCACTCCCCCAGGTGCACGACCCCGGCGGCCGCGGCGGGCAGGTCGGCCAGCAGCTCGCTCGGCCCGACCGGGGCCGGGTGGCTGTGCGTCACCATCGCGCGGTCGCGCTGCACCGCCAGCGAGACGGTGACCGGGGAGTGCCAGTCGGTCAGCCGGCGGGACCGGGACAGGTCCACGCCCTCCTGCTCGGCCAGCGTCCGCCAGAGGAAGTCGCCGTAGACGTCGTCGCCGAACGCCGAGGCCAGGGCGGTGCGCAACCCGAGCCGGCTCGCGGCCACCGCGAGGTTGGCGACGCCGCCCGGGCACGAGCCCATCCCCTCGGCCAGCACCTCGGTGCCCTGCACCGGCAGCGCCGGCAGGCCGGTCAGCACGACGTCGAAATACACCGTGCCCTGCAGCACCACGTCGAAGTCGGTTTCCCTCACCTGGGCCAGGATGCCAGCCGGGCCGGCTCGGCGAGGGCCGAAGCCCTACGCTCGCCGTATGCGGCTGGCGATCCTCGGCGGCGGGGGCTTCCGGGTCCCCCTGGTCTACCGCGCGCTGCTGCGGCGCCCCGAGCTGGGCGTGACCGAGCTGGTGCTGGCCGATGCCGACCCGGCGCGGCTCGCGGTGATCGCCCGGATCGTGCGGCCCGCCGGCCACCTCGCGGTCCGGCTGGCGGGTTCGCCCGACGAGGCGGTGACCGGTGCCGACTTCGTCTTCTCGGCCATCCGGGCCGGCGGGGTGGACGGGCGGGCGGCCGACGAGCGGCGCGCCGTGCGGGCCGGGGTGCTCGGGCAGGAGACGGTGGGCGCGGCCGGCCTGGCCTACGCGCTGCGGACCCTGCCGGCCGCGCTGCGGATCGCGCGTGCCGTCGCCGACCGGGCGCCGAGCGCCTGGCTGATCAACTTCACCAATCCGGCCGGGCTGGTCACCGAGGCCAGCCGGGCCACCCTCGGCGACCGGGTGATCGGCATCTGCGACTCCCCCGCCGCGCTGGTCGGGCGGGCCTGCCGGGCACTCGGGGTGCCGCCGTCGGCGGTCCGGCCGGACTACCTCGGCATCAACCACCTGGGCTGGCTGCGCGGCCTGTCCGCGGCCGGCGGCGCCGAGCTGCTGCCCGCGCTGCTCGCCGACGACGACCGGCTGCTGTCCTTCGAGGAGGGCCGGCTCTTCGGCAGCCGGCTGCTCCGGCGGCTCGGCACGATCCCGAACGAGTACCTCTACTTCTACTACCACTCCCGCGAGCTGCTGGCCGCCCAGCGGGACGCGCCGACCCGCGGCGAGGTGGTGGCCGGCGAGCAGCGCGCCTTCTACGCGGCGGCCGCGGCCGAGCCCGGACGCACCGCCGAGCTCTGGGAGCAGGCCCGGCGCCGGCGCGAGGAGACCTACCTGGCCGAGGCGCGATCGACCGAGCGGGACGCCGCGGACCTCGTCGGGGGTGGGTACGAGGGCATCGCGCTGCGGCTGATGGCGGCGCTGGCCGGCGGCCCGCCGGACGAGCTGGTGCTGAACGTCGCCAACCGCGACACCGTGCCCCAGCTGCCGGCCGACCTGGTGCTCGAGACCGGGTGTGGGGTGGACGCGGCCGGCGCGCGCCCGCTGCCGGCCGGGCCGCTCGGGCTGGCCGAACTCGGCCTGATCGCCTCCGTCCGGGCCGCCGAACGGGCCGCGCTGCACGCCTCGGCGACCGGTTCCCGGGAAGCGGCGGTGCATGCCTTCGCCAGCCACCCGCTGATCGCCAGCGAGCGGATCGCCCTGCGGCTGCTGGACGATCTGCTCCGCGACGAGCCCGGCCTGCTCGGCACCGGCTAGCCTGGCGCGCATGCAGACCCCCGAGATCTCCCCGACCGAGGCGCTGGCCCTGATCGAGGCCGGCGCTGTGCTGCTCGACGTCCGGGAGCAGGACGAGTGGGACGCCGGGCACGCGCCGCAGGCCCGCCACCTGGCCATGTCCGAGCTGAACGCGCGGGCCGACGAGCTGCCGCGCGATGTCCAGCTGATCTGCGTCTGCCACGTCGGCGGCCGGTCGAGCGTGGTGGCCGACGCGCTGAACCGGGCCGGCTGGCAGGCCGCCAACCTCACCGGCGGCATGCGGGCCTGGCAGGGCGCCGGGCTCACCGTGGTGGATGCGAACGGCCAGCCGGGCGACGCCCGCTGACCGATCCCGTCCGCGGCGGGGCGGTTCAGTCGGCCGCCCGGCGCAGCAGCGGCGGCAGGAAGCCGGCCCCGGCCTGGCCCCGGAGCGCGACCGCGTCGGCCGGGTTGGAGACGGCGCACTGGCGCAGTGACAGGCAGCCGCAGCCGATGCAGCTGTCCAGCCCGGCGCGCAGTGCCTGCAGCGCCTCGATCTGTTCGTCGAGCCGGTGCCGCCAGTCCCGAGAGATCCGCGACCAGTCCGCCTTCGTCGGTGTCCGGCCCGCGGGCAGCTGGTCGAGCTCGGCCCGGATGTCGTCCAGGCCGAGGCCGACGTTGCGGGCCGCCCTGATGAAGGCCAGCCGGCGCAGCACGCTGCGCGGGTAGCGGCGCTGGTTGCCGCTCGTCCGGGTCGCCGAGATCAGGCCGGCCCGCTCGTAGTACCGCAGCGCGGAGGCGGCGAAGCCACTGCGCCGGCTCACCTCCGACACGCTGAGCAGGTCCGTCGTCCGCATGCCGGCAAGCGTACTTGACTTAAAGCTGACTTCAACTTCAAAGATGTGTGCGGACATGTTTTCCATCGAAGGAGAAGCACGATGCCGTACGCACTCATCACCGGAGCATCAGCCGGACTGGGCCGGGTGCTCGCAGCCGGACTGGCCGGCCGCGGCTGGCAACTGGTCCTGGACGCCCGCACCGAGGCCCGCCTGGCCACCGCTGCCGCCGGGCTGCCGGCCGGGTCGCTGGTCCGCGCGGTGGCCGGCGACGTCGCCGACCCCGACCACCGAGCGGAGCTGGGCCGGACGGTGGCCGGGCTGCCCGGCCTCGACCTGCTGGTGAACAACGCCAGCACGCTCGGCGAGACCCCGCTCCCCCCGCTGGCCGAGGCGAGCCTGACCCGGCTGCGGCAGGTTTACGAGGTCAACGTGATCGCACCGCTCGCGCTGACCCAGCTGCTGCTCGGGCCGCTGCGCCGGGCCGGCGGCACGGTGCTGAACGTCTCCAGCGACGCGGCGGTCGCCGACTACCCGGGCTGGGGCGGCTACGGCTCGGCCAAGGCGGCGCTCGACCAGCTGACCCGGACGCTGGCCGCCGAGCAGCCCGGGCTGCGCTGCTACAGCGTGGATCCCGGCGACATGCGGACCGAGCTGCACCAGGCCGCGTACCCGGGCGAGGACATCGGCGACCGCCCGGAGCCGGAGTCGGTGGTGCCGGCGCTGCTGCGGCTGCTCGACAGCGCACCGCCCAGCGGGCGGTACCGGGCGGTGGACCTCGACCCCGGGGCGCCCGCTCCGGCCCGGGCCGAGGTGGCGTCGGAGGTGGCCCGGTGACCGCGACCCGGCACCCCGCACCCCGCACCGTGTTCCGGATCGACGCCGCACGGTACGCCGCCGAGCCGGCCGAGCGCCGCGGGCTGGCGCGCGACGCGGTGCGACTGCTGGTCGCCGACGCGCAGGCCGGCCGGGTCGAGCACAGCCGCTTCCATCGGCTGCCGGACTACCTGGAGCCCGGCGACCTGATCGTGGTCAACGACTCCGCCACGGTCGCC
>Ga0335073_10007542_pt1 | contig 15262 bp, 10 predicted proteins | sample Lox_Sample_22_FD_207093 | JGI IMG/M metagenome (GOLD analysis project Ga0335073, IMG submission 207093) | Soil microbial communities from Loxahatchee National Wildlife Refuge, Florida, United States - Lox_Sample_2.2 | ecosystem: Environmental > Terrestrial > Soil > Wetlands | place: USA... | reverse complement strand
CGAGAGCGCCCGGCTCTCCCGCCCAGCCCGCCAGCCGCATCGGAAACTCGGCGAACGCCGCCCGCGCCGGGATGATCTCCGCCGGGCGCGGTATCAGCAGCGCGAGGACGACGAATGCCGCCAGCACGGAGCCCGCCGCGATGAAGGTCCGCGGCACAGGACGCGAGCGTACCAGCGCACCCTTCGGGGTCGCCGCGGGAAACTCCACCCCGAACAATTCGCGCCAAGTCCCCTCTTCGTGCCCAATGCGGTTCAACAGCGCGATCTCGCCCAGCATCAGGCCGGCGCTCAGCATGAATACCATCCAGCCCTGGAACTCGTGCAGAAAGCCCTCGGCCATGCCGATGCCCCAATGCTCCACCATGAGTCCGATAGTGCCGATGCGCGCGCTGTTCATGACGATGGTGATCGGAATGCTCGAGAGGAACAATACGATCCTCTTCCATGGCGCGCCCTTGTAGAAATACGCCATCAAAAATCCGAGCGTCATCAAAGGGAAGAGATAGCGCAGTCCGTCGCAGGCCTCCGCCACTTGCAGCTTGTAACCGCCGAGATCGATCACATTTCCTTCGACGAAGACGCTGACGTCGAACAGCCGCATGAAATACACGCCAAGCTCGGAGGAGAGCAGCTGCAGCTTCGTCGAGACGTTATAGAAAAAAAATGCCGGCAGAGGGATCATGAATGCGAGGATGAGTAGCGGTACGGCAAGCACGCGAAAAGCCCGTGCACCCGTGAACGAGAGCACTAGCCCGTACAGCGTTATGATGTATGCATATTGGACGAGCGTGTAAATCGTAGCCAGCTGCCCGAGAAGCAGGAGGCCGCCGCCGAGCAACACCAGTACTATGCCCCATGCACTGCCCTCGAATCGGATCTGTTCGAGCCGATCCTTCTGCTGCCAGATCAAGAATGCCGCGATGAACGGAATCAGTATGGCGTAGCTGTACTCGGGGCTTCCGATCCAAGCCGAACCCATGGCTGCCAAGCCGTCCCAGAACAACCATAGGCTCAAAGAACCAAAGGCTGCGGCTACGAGAATCGGCCCCCAGGAGAGCCGCCAGACGAAGCCGGTGGCGGGGGCATGATCGCAAACATCGACTGTCATCATATTTCTCCAAGGACCCCTACCCCGCCCCGGCCATCCGACTTTGGGCCTGGGTTTGGAATGCGCCCCAAGGTGCGACCGCAAGCCCAAGAGCACTTGAAGCAGAGATCCAGATACCGATCTTGTGTTTCAGCAGCGTGACAGCAGCTGCACCGCGTGTTCCGCGATTCGGGATCCACGAAGTGCAACAACCGTGTCACATAAAGCGGATATTCCCTTTCCTGTTCTTACGACTCCGATCTGCGACGGCACCGAGAAATTGCCAAAGACAGGCTCCATCACTGCGACCACCAGAACACCGGGGCCGCCATCCCAAGATTTTGCGGACGGACAAGGCTCCGCGGGCCCGTTGGTATCGAAAGACCGCGCCGATGTCGACCCGCGGGCGCTTCGGTATCGACCGGACGTCGACGGCCTGCGCGCCGTCGCCGTCATCTCGGTCGTCCTTTTCCATTTATCGAAGCGACACCTAACGGGCGGGTTTTTGGGTGTCGACATGTTTTTCGTTCTCTCCGGGTACCTCATTACCGCGATCGTCTGGCGCGAGATGCGGCAAGGGCGCTTCTCGATCATCCGCTTCTACGATCGCCGAATAAGACGCATCATGCCGGCGCTTCTCGCGCTTCTCTTCTTCACCACACTGGCCTCCGCCCTTCTTCTCCTGCCCTCGGACCTGATGGGGTATTCCCGCAGTCTGCTGGCGACGCTCGTCTTCTCGGCAAACATTTATTTCCTGCGAGACGCCAACTACTTCTCTACGGCGGCGGAGCAGAAGCCCCTCCTGCACATCTGGTCTCTGGGTATAGAAGAGCAGTTTTACGTGATTTTCCCGCTCATGCTGTGGCTATTGGCGCGCTGGTGGCCAGCTAGAGCCCTGACCTGGATTGTCGTCTTGACCATGGGCTCCCTTGCGGCCTGCATCGGAGCTGCCTTCGTCGGCGCACAAGTTCCTGCGTTCTTCCTCCTGCCGACGCGAGCATGGGAGCTGGGAGTAGGAGCCGCCTTGGCACTCGCCCCGACCCACTTATCCCTTCGGCCCATGCGCGCACAATGGCTGGCCGGAGCCGGCGCGCTTTTGATCCTTATCGGAATGGTCGATCCACTCGATCCGTATGGATATATACCTGCGGCCGCCCCGGCTGTCTTCGGGACGGCACTGTTGCTGGTATCGGGGCAAAACAACCGGCCCTTGATGAGTCGTATCCTCGAGTTCCGACCGCTGGTGTTCGTGGGGCTGATCTCGTACTCCCTTTATTTGTGGCATTGGCCGATCATTGTCTTCGGTCGGTATTATCTGGTGCGTGCTTTTACGCTTCCGGAAAAGGCCGCGGCTGTCTTATTGATGACCTTGTGCGCGCTCGCCTCGTGGCGCTTCGTCGAGCGGCCCTTGCGAGGCACCAGAGTGCCGATAGTCCAGGTGCGCGCCATCGCGGGCATTGCGGCGGTCTGCCTCGCCACTGTGGCGACGGGGATCCTGAGCGCACGAGGCTTGCCGGGTCGATTGGGCGCGGACGCGGCCGTCATCAACCAAGCCGTCGATACGAATTACCGATGCCCTGTGGCCAATTATCTCCCGTTCGGCCGATCACGCGCCTGCGTCATGAATTTGCCGTCTCGGAATCCACAAGACGCGGATGTCATCCTGCTCGGCAATTCCCACGCTCAGATGTACGAACCGGTCTGGGAGTCGATACTTGCCGAGCGCGGCGAGACCGGATTGCTGGTCTCGCCGAGCGGATGCCTGCCTACCGTGCAGGCTAACATCACCCGTGACTGCATTGACATTGCGGCGAAGAACCTCGCCGCAATCGGGAATATCGGGCGCGCGCGCGCGGTGATCGTTGGACTGAATTGGTGGCACGGCCGCGAGGAACTGGTCGATCGAAGCGGAAGAAAGGTCGACAACGCGAATGACAGCGCATTCGAAACTGCCTTGGATGACCTGCTGGACAAGCTGCGTCGGGACGGAAAGCAAGTGGTGCTGATAGGCCCGATTGCCGAACCCGGCTGGGACATCGCATCCGTTATCAGCCGGCAGTTGGCCTTCGGCCATAAGCTCGACCGGCCGACGTTTTTGCCGGCATCCGATTTCAATCGGCGCTTCGGGCCGCTCATACGCCATTTCGCGACGAGGAACGACATCGATTTTGTCCGTCCGGACAGGGTGCAGTGTTCCGCCACGCGGTGCAATTTCGTGCTCGATGGGCGCTCGCTGTTTTCCGACAGCAACCACATCGCCGCCGCCGAGTTGCCGCGATTCCGCGCCATGTTCGAAGCGGCGCTCCCGAGCCAGCTATGAACGGCGGCTGCCTCCGCAAAGTCGACGATGTGACCGGCTGGTGCAAAGAGATACGAATGCGGAGATTGCGTTGCCCGACGGTGGTTTACCCGGTTCTGGGAACCGACGTGCTCGATCTTTGGTTCCTGCGGCTATCCGGGCACGGGCTCGGCAACTGCTTCTACACGTATTTTCATGCGGTTGCCCTGGCCGAGAAATACGATGCCGTCGTGGTGGCGCCGGCCTGGTTTTCGTTGAAAATCGGGCCGTTGTTGCGGCGTGAAAGATCCAAGCGCCTCTATTGGCGCATGTTTAAACCATTCTCGGGAGAGCTTCATGGTCCCCGCAAGCTGCTCACGATGCTACGAGCGTATCGCAACCGTGTGGTTCTCAAAGTAGGAGAGCGGGAAAGTCCCGTCGTCGTCAAGAACGCCCTCAATTTTGTCGTCAGCAGCAAATTCACCTTCGTCGGCCTCCACGAGCATCGGCGGACGATACGCGATCGCATCTTGGGCACGTTGAATGACCCCGTGCCCGATAACCACCGCTGGGGGGACGGCGGATACATTGCAGTGCACATACGGCTCGGCGACTTCATGGACGTCGCGGGAGATACGCTGATCGGCAGCACGCACCCGAGTCCCAATCTCAGGATTCCATTGAGCTGGTATTTAAATGTGATCAACGGGCTCCGCAAATGCTACGTTGACCGCCCCATTTACGTCTTCTCCGACGGCGCGGAAAAAATGCTCGCACCGATTCTCCACCAAGGCGCCCAAGTCTACAGGTCGGGATCGGACATGACCGATTTGCTCGCGATGTCCGGTGCGTCGATTCTCGTGGGCTCGAACTCCACCTACTCGCGATGGGCCGCGTTTCTCGGCAACATGCCTTCGATCTGGCTGAAAACCGCCGCCGCGGTCGAGAAGCCCACGGGGCCCGAAACGCCAATCGCATATCTACCCCTCGACTACGACGGGCTGCGCTCAGTAAGTGATTTTTTCCCGCGATGATTTCCGTCATTCGAGTCTCGCTCGTTGCTTTTTGTTTGGTAGCCGGGTCGGGAGCCCCCCCAACCGCCAGTGCCGGCGCGGGCACTCAATCGATCGATCTGGCGAGCGGCGCCCTCGACGTCGACTATCCGAGCTACCTCTCGAAGCACGATGTCGTATTCAATCAACCGGTCGTCGACGCCCAAAATGCGTCAACCGTCGGCAACGGGCGAGTCGGCGCAATGGTTTGGAATGAGGACGGCTTGCGGATGCAGATATCCGCTGTCGACGCATCGGAAGAGACGGCGTTCTCCGCGGGGTGGATTCATCTTTACACCGCCCCAAAGATGGACGCTTCATATTCAACGTTCCAACAGAGACTCGCCCTTTACGATGGCGCCCTGACGATAAAATATGATGCCGATCGTACTGTGACCGTTATGGGTTCGCCCGCTTCCGAGGTCATAGGCATTCACGTTTCGGATAGTCGAGCAGATGTGTCGGGCATAACTTTGGACCTCGGGATTTGGGACACTCGCAATTTGAGCGGCGGAGATGTCCCGAACATCGCCACCTGGAGATCCGTTTCGGTCTCTGCCGACGCGAGGGGCATTCGGCTAAGCCGGGGGCAGCATGATCCAAATAATTTCGGGTATACCTTGTCGGCCCGCGTGCAGGGCGCGCAATTTACCACGCGTTTAGTCGACGCCAACACGGCGCGAATCGTCATCGCGCCTTCCGCCGATTACACGATATGGGTCGCCTGTGCGAGTCGCTTGAACGCGCCCGACCACGACTCGATCGGCCGCGCCGAAGCTCTTCTGGACGAAGTGGAAGCTGCAGGCTATCGCCAGGTGCTGTCGAACTACGAACGATGGTGGCACGAGTTTTGGAGGAAATCATTCGTGCAGTACACGGACACCACCGAAGATGGGGATTATCTCGAGAACCTCTACTATCTCTATACCTACATCATCGCTGCCGGCTCTTACGGAAACTATCCTTTTCACTTCGTCAATGGCGCATTTGCCTCGCGCGGGGACGCCAACAGCACCAAGTGGAGCGTCGCCTATTGGCACTGGAACGAGAGGGATGTCTACGACTCCTTTCTGGCTTCGAATCATCCCGATATGGTTCTCGCTTTCTGTCGTCTGTACGCCCGAAATTTCCACGCGCTGGTCGCCCAAACTCTCAGACGGTTCGGCACCGATGGCATATGGGTGCCGGAGACCATGGGTTGGGACGGAAGCGACCGGTTCACGGAGGCCAGCGACTACACGAAGGACATCCTCTCGACAGGAGCGGAAGTCGCCGAGAATATGTATGCGGAATACGAATATACCGACGACACCGCGTACCTGCGATCCACGGTGTACCCCTTCCTCAAGGGGGTCGCCCAGTTCTACACGCATGAGCTTACGATCGATGCGAAGACGGGCGACGTTTATCTGCCCAAGTCAAACGCACTCGAAACGTACTGGGACGTGAAAAATGCCATCACCGATCTCGCCGCCGTACGCAGTCTATTCCCCGTGGCCATAAAAACGAGCCGAGAATTAAGAGTGGATGCGGCGTTGAGCCGCCGGTGGCAATTACTCCTTGATCATCTCGCCCCCTACCCGGTCGAGGCAAACGGCTCACGCTACGCGCCGCACGATCCACCGGCCGCGCAGAGCCACAACTGGCAAAACGTCGCCAGCGAGCTCATCTGGCCGTTTGGCGTGACCGGGATAGGCGCCTCCGATTTCGCGCGAGCCGTCAGCGGATGGTTCAGGCGACCCTATCCCTACAGCAATATTTGGGCCGACGATGCCATTCAGGCCGCGAGATTGGGCCTCGGAAGCGACGCAAGGGAGGGCCTGAAGCTGATGATTCGGACCTACCAGGTCCACCCAAACGGCTTGACGAACGCCCCTGCGGGCGAGTTCGAGTTTCTGGGCACCCATTTATCGACCATCAACGAGTCCCTGCTGCAGAGCTATAACGGCAAAATCCGGGTTTTCCCCGCAATCCCAGGCGATCGGGGCTTCACCGGAAGATTCACCTTGCTCGCGCGTGGCGGATTTCTGGTCACCTCCGAGTGCCAGAACGCCAATGTCGAGTACGTGGCCATAAAGAGCCTGTACGGCAATGTCGTAACATTGGAGAATCCGTGGGGAAGCGTGGCGGTGCGCATTCGAAGAGCCCTCGACAACGTCACGATACTGGCTGCCTCGACCCATGAGCTCGTCTTTCACACTTCCCCGAACACGCTTTACCTCGTAGAAAGGAGGGATGCTCCGCTGAGCAAATACCGTCACGTGCGGCTCCGTGGCACGCTGAACCGAAGTGGCAAGCGGCTCGCCGATTCGACGGCCACCATCGGCTCGTTTTCAACGAGTGGTCTTTAGATCCGGAGAAGACGCATGCCGCTCGCCGTTCGGAGCAACCTCTTCAGGTTCATGAATCGCCTGGAACGCATCGCTGCCTATGCCCAAGGAAAGGGCTACGGAGCCGCGACGATGCAGCAAGAGGTGAGGCTGCTTCAGAGCTTGCTCAAGGCGCCGCCCCGGTTGGCGATAGATATCGGAGGCAACGTCGGCAACTATTCGGCCGAGTTGCGCCGCAGGAATCCGTCGCTGGAGATACACATATTCGAGCCGTCAACAACCAACATCGATAAGCTCGCCCTTCGATTCGGCCGCGATCCCCTCGTGGCGCTCGTTCCTCTGGCGCTCTCCGACCAGTCGGGCTCGGCGACCTTGTTCTCGAATGAACCTGGGTCCGGCTTGGGAAGCCTGACCAAGCGCAATCTCGAGCATTTCAATATAGCTTTCGAGACCAGGGAGGCGGTCGAAACCATTCGATTCGAGGAATATTGGACAAAGAATCTCGGCCGTCGCGTGCTCGATATGGTGAAGATCGATATCGAGGGACACGAGCTGGCGGCGTTGAGCGGATTCGGGTTGGCCTTGAACGCAATACGAGCCCTACAGTTCGAATTCGGCGGCTGCAACATAGATACCCGGACATATTTTCAAGATTTTTGGTACTTGCTCAAGAAGCACGCTTTCGATCTCTACAGGATAACGCCGCTCGGCGCGGAAGCCATTACGACCTACAGAGAGAGCGACGAATTCTTTCTGGTCACGAACTACATCGCGGCCAATCGAGTCCTGCGGTAGGGCGCTTCGTTGCCTCGAAAATGCCGCAGCCGTAGTTGCACCCGAAGTTGGCCTGCACGTCGGTGGCACTCAAGTGAGCACTTTCATGGAGGTCGCCGTCGTCATCGACGTAAGAAAAGTCGTCTATCTGAAACTCGGCCCGCAGACATTCGAGCAAGTAGTCTATTGCGAACACTCGGTGGGCATTGAACTCGATTCGCTGAGGACCCACGGGCACGGACAGATAAAGTTTGCCGCCCGGCCTCAGCAGGGCCGACATGTTTGTCAAACCCACGAGGTAGCCATCGAAGTTTATCGGATCACCGTATCGTCCGAGTCCGAAGTGCTCCAGCGCATGCAGGCACGACAGCGAATCGAATTGCCCCAGCAAGCTCGGCGGCGGGTGAGTCATCAGATCCGCCTGAATGAATTCGATGTTGGGTATCGTGCTCGATACATATCTGATGTCCATCACCACCACGCGACGGAATGCGGCGAGGTGTGAAACCAGCCCGTCCACCCGCGACCCGATGTCGACGTGGCGACCCGGATTCCTCTGGTGAATGCGCCTCGCCACCAGGAGATCCTGGTGAAAATAGTGTCCCTTCGCCGTCCCTCCTTCGGCTCTCTTGTCTTCCAGGCAGGGGTAGAGCTTGCCGAAATCAAATTTGGCTTTTGATAAAGCCTGCTGTCGCTTGAGCGTTCTGAGGTCCGAGAAGTACCATCGCAACGCCATGATGTTGCCGATACCCTTCTCGGGGTCGATACCCAGCAACTTCGACAAGCTCGAGAGCATTTTCACCTTGCCAACCATCTGTGCGTGACTGCCGGCCGGTGGCCGACGCATTCGAGGATGAGCGGTCTCATAAATTACCGGTCAGAACCCCAATAGCTTGATTGGAATGCCAAGCAGTCGACTTTGCAACTCGTCGTCCAGGGTCCGCCACCCCCATAGCGATGCAACGATGACGACAATGGCGGTCAACAGCCACACGTAACCGACCGACCAGAAGCCGAGAGAGGCACCCAAGAAGTACAGGATTACCGAGCCGGTGCTGAGAGATATCGGGCCAAAATCGGCAATCGGCACGATCGAGCCCTTTTTCTCGACCTCGTATCTGACGAAATAGCTCACCGTGATGAGGGTCGCGAGGATCTCGCCTGCCAGGGCTCCGAACCCAAAGGCCGCCAAACCGTACCGCGGAAAACACATTGCGCCGACGCCCAGCGTCAACACTGCGCGCGTGACCGACGTCCCAAGCACGATGCGCAGGCTGTTGATGCCGTTCAGATGCACCGCGATCAGCGCGCCGGAGTTTGCCGCTACGGCGCTCCCGAGCAGCAGGCAAAGCAACGGCCGATCAAGCGCCACGGCGCCAACCGTCCAGGTGGCATACAGACGCGGAATCAGGGGAAAGGATAATACGGCACCCAGATTGACCGCGGATCCCGCCAATACCCAGTACGCCCTGTTGGTCGCCACCAACTTCTTTACCTCTCCTGTGGCGTGCATTCTGACCACGTCGGGAAGAAGCGGCGCGCTGAGTATTGTGGTAACGGAGTTCCATAGGATTGTGAGCGTTCGAACCGTGGTAAAGGTGGATACCGCCACCGGTCCCGCCAACACCGACACCAACAGGACCGAGCCGTTTGTCGTGGCCTGCTGGACCAGATTGCTCCCCGTCAGAAACAGAGAGTGTCCAAAGTCGCGGATGCCGACGCGCGCCTTGGCGCCGTCCAACCAAGGCGTGAAGCGGGGCAGTGCCCGGCGAACGTACAGCGCGATGGATACGCTAACCGCCATTTGTGATGCGGCAAATAAAAGAGCGGCGGATAGCAGCTCCAACCTCAAAATGGCGGACACGATCACCGCTGCAAACTGACAGATCGGGTATGCTATGGCCCACCAGGCCGCCTGATACATCAGTCCTGCAGGTATCAACAATCTGTAGACGATTCCCAGGTAGGACCCCGTCAGCACCCACGATGTGATCAGCGCGAGGAGACCGAGCTTGTTGGCGGTACCGCCGGCGCCGTCCATCGACATACCCAATGCGGCAGACACCGGATTCAAGATCACGGCGCCGGCGGCCAGCGCGATCTGCAAAGAACCCACCATCACCACCCCGAACACGGCCGAGGAAAGATGGTCCCGCAGAGCGCGCGTACTCTGGTGATATAGATAGTTCAACTTGTTACCGACGAATGCCGCGTATCCTCCATCGAGCCCCCGCAGCAGCAAGTATGCCGACAGCAGCGCCAGCCAGCTGCCGTACGCCTGCTTGCCCCAGTAGTGCAGGCAGACAGGCACCGACACCAACTGTATTCCTACGGTCAATACCGTCGAAAAACCGTTGACGAGCGATACTCTGGCCGCGCGATGCTCAAGGGCGGTGCCGCTCGATCTGCTGATCTCACTTATCGGTGACGACATGGGTTCGAGGGGTGGGTGGACCAGCCGGAGGATCCGTGCCGCTTGTGCGGGATGTCGCCGGGCTCAGGTCAGCAGATTTGGAAATGCGGCCGCACCATGTGGTCGAGCGGCAGCCACCGGCTCGGCACTCGCCGCGGTACGCAGCCTGGAGACCGCGGAAATTCTCGCAAAGATGACATGCAATACTCCGATGCCCGCCAGTGATCGGAGCCAAACCACGTAGCAGTCCGCAACGGAGCTCTCAAAAACCACGATCAGCTGCCTGATGGTGATTACGGTCACCAATACTCGCGTTACGGTCCGGTACTCGGCGAGGTTGAAGCGTACGCCCACCCAGCCGCATAGGGCGCCGATGACAGTCATTCCGGCCAAGGCACCTGCCCAGCCGAAATTCCAGTAGAGCTCTCCCAGGTGAGAAGGAGAGATATAGATATCGTCGCTATCATCTATATGGAACTGTTTGTTGAACAGCTGCCCCGTCGGGATGCGCTCCTTATCCGCCCATACGATTTTGGGTACAAACGTCGCCAAGAGCGGAGACAGCGTATGACCCCGCTGAAACGCGACGCCATTTCCCGCCTTGGCGACGATCACCTCGACGCTGCCTTTGACGTTGGACCGTTCCAAGAACGTCTGTGCCCGATCCGGACCGGTATTCACCTCATCCTTGGCGGCGAGTGTCTTCTTGAGAGCCTGCCCGAAGTTCTCCACCACCGTGGCTCTAGAGATGCCAGCACCATGTATCGCCGTGCGGTAGGCGGTAAAGTAAGGATATATGAAGGCGACGAAGATCACCCCCGCAGCAAGCCAGGTCTTCGGCAGCCGCCCGTTGACCAGCACGCTCGTCATGATGACGAGAATTATTCCGAGCATCGCCAGGCTTTTCACGTCGATTACAAATCCAATGAAAATCTGTAGCACGACGATAACTATCATGAAGGCGGTGAAGTATCGGTTGCGATGTAAGGTCCATGCGTAAGCGAGCAGCAGCATGCCGAGTGGCTGAAGCAACTGACCAAGTATGTAGGCCGTGGTCGTGAGTTCACCGATGCTTGCCAGTCCCTTGCGAGTGGCTTCATTCGTAACATCCGTCACTATGTAGACGTTCCACCGATACGTAGCGATGGTCCCGATCCCCCAGAAGATGAGCCCTACGAGGATGATCATGCTTCTGGGCCAATCGCGTGGATTACCGGAGGGGCTGCGTGCATTTCCTATCAGCACCGCTGTCCGGTAACCAAGTATCAACATGATCCCGCCCGCCAGGATCAGCATCTCGGCCTTACTCAGCACGGATGTAGCCTGAAATGCGACTGGCGAGCCGGCGTCGCCCCCTGTCAGTACATTGCGCAGGTCAATTCCTCCGAACGACACGAAGTACACGAACATAAATAGTGCGAGCAATGCGTACCTACCGTTGAGGCCATCGAGGTCGATCACCCCGGAGCTGCAAAGCGCAAACAATAAAACCAGGTAAAGGAACCGTGGATTTGCAAAGCCGATCGCCACAGTCGAGAAACCAACGAGCAGGGCGAATGCCGCGTTGAGCAAGACGTAGAGCAAGAATCGGTTAGGGGCTGCTCGGGGCATTTCGGGCCGTAGCTTAAGCCCCGTTAGGTTGCAGTTTCTTTACACCGCGCGATGAATGCGCAGGGAGACCGCGAGGCAGCGGGCCGGTACCGCGTCCTAGGTCGATAGTGCCGAATACGTGCGCAAGTATCGCTCGGCGGCGTCCTTCCACGCGAATCGCGCGGCCTGCACCAGGCCACGCGACGAGAATTGCTCGCGCACATCGCAGACGCGGAGCCTTTCGAACGTGCTTGCGAGAGATACCGGCGTCACCTCATCGAGGAACATGGCCGCCTCACCCGCGACCTCCGGTATGCTCGACGCCCTTTGAGCCACGACCGGACACCCGCAAGCCATCGCCTCGAGCACCGGCAAGCCGAACCCCTCGTATCGGGACGGATACGCCAGCGCGAATGCGTCGCGATAGAGAGCAATTAGCTCGCGGTCGCTCACCTGCGATCGCACCGTGTAGCGGCCACCTATCTCAGCGTCGAGGCGCAACCGCTCGTTCGACGTCAAAGGCGGTCCCACCACGGTAAGCGCGAAGTCGCTCAGCCGAGCGACCGCATTTACGACGGGCCAGAAGTTCTTATACGAGTCGCGTCGCCCAACGAACAGGACATATTCCTTCCCTGCCGGCGCTGCGAGCCGCGGATTCGCATGCGGGGAAAAGTGCGATTCGACGCCGTGATGTATGACTTCCACCGGACGGTCCCGGTAATTCGGGAATCTCCGCCGGAAATCCAGCCGCGTGCTCTCCGTAACACACACCACGGCCGCGCTGCGGGCGAGCGCCCGTGATTTCTGCCAGTGCTGCGCAGTCGCTCGCCACCCGCCCGCGGTTTCCTCGTAAGTGAAATCGTGAACAGTCAGCACGTTCGGCATGTCCGAGGCAAAACGATAGTAGCTGCTGTGGAAAACCGCTCGCCGTCGCAACTCATGGGGGATTGCGGGCTCTCGAATGCGCTCGAGGCGGCGAGCTCGATATGGATGCAAGGTGCACCGCGGATTGGCGCGTGCCAGCTCGATCACCTGGCGCGCCGATGCCGTGGCGGCGTTCTCATGAATGAGCAGATGCAAGTGTGGCGCCTCGGCGAGCTGCGCCAGTCCGGCAATGAGATTGACCCAGTATCTCGAGATGCCGCCGCCCGGCTGCAGGTCGAAAACGATACAATCGAGAACGACGTGAATCATGCGGTATGACCCGCATTTTTTTGACGCCGCGGCTGGTCGATGTTCAAACTGGTTGACTCCCGAACCATGGCAATGCTCAAGACTCAATCATGAAGTCCGGCCGTCGCGATTGCATATTGATATTTCGGCTCGGCAGCATTGGCGACACGGTCGTGGCCTTGCCATGCTTTCATGCCCTGGCGCGCGCGTTCCCGAATCGCCGCCGGGTGCTCCTGACCAATTCTCTCTCCTCCGTTCGCGCGTCGTCCGCGGAGAGCGTACTTACCAGCACCGGCCTGATTGACGAGACGATCTACTACCCCGCCTCCGATTTCGGCCTGAAGAACGCGGTCGAATTGATTCGCGAGCTGCGGCGTCTCCGTGCTGCGACACTCGTATACATGGCGGAGCGGTTGACCGCGAGGTCGGTCTTGCGTGACCTCATGTATTTCAAGGCTGCGGGCATCCCGAGGATCGTAGGCGCACCGTGGAGAAGAGCCTTCCGTGACTGCAGGGTCGATCCTGGATCGCTGCAACTCGAACACGAAGCGGAGCGGCTGGCGCGAACGCTCGAGCGTTTCGTGCCGGTAAGCCTGGGGCCGCGGGAATGGGATCTGCGGCTCTCCGCGGGGGAACTGGCAAAAGCCGATGAGGTTCTTCAGGCGGTTGTGCCCTCGACCTCGCTGATGGCAATCGCACCGGGCGCTAAAATTCAAGCCAAGACATGGGGCGCTGAAAACTGGTCCGCGCTGATCCAGTCCCTTGCACTCGATTACAGCCGATCGGCGTTGATCGTCGTGGGCGCGGCCGACGAGCGCGGGCTCGGCACCGAAGTCGCAAGCAACTGGCGGGGGCCCGTGCTCAATCTCTGCGGAATGTTGACGCCGCGTGAAACAGCTGCGGTGCTGCGCCGATGCCAGCTGATGGTGTGCCACGATAGTGGGCCGATGCACCTGGCCGCGACGCAGCAGACCCGGTGCGTCGCACTCTTTGGCAACCTTAATCGTCCGCGGCAGTGGTATCCGTTCGGTGATGGTCATCGAGTCATCCAGGAGCCGAGGGGGATTCGCGAGATCGGCGTAAAACGCGTTGCGGATGAGATCCGATCGGTATTCGCCGATCGGCCTCGTCGCGATAAGGCCCAGACTGAGGTCGAATGAGCATGCGACGCATCACGGCCTGGTTATCGGCGCGACGACGCCACCGCCGCGGCGGCATCCGTGAGGTTGGTGACGACCAGGTCTGGTGGGTCGCGCAAGTTCGACGTCGCATTGGTGGAGATCAATAGAGTCATCGCGCCCGCGCGACGGCCGAACTCCATGTCGGTCTCCTTATCCCCGATGACGACAGCCGATGCTGGATTGAAGCCCAGCTCGGAGGCGGCTTGCCGCATCAGACCGAGTGCCGGCTTCCGACAATCGCAATTGGCGTCGGGTGCATGCGGGCAAAAATATATGTTTTCGAGGCGTACGCCCGTGGCTTCGACCATCGTCTTCAAACGCGCGTTCACCAATTGCAACTGCTCGAGCGTGAAAAAGCCGCGTCCCACGCCCGACTGATTCGTGATCACAACCAGTCGGTACCCAAGTGCGGCAAATCGTCGCAGTCCTTCCACCGCTCCGGGCTCGAAGGCCAATTCTGTGGGGTCGCTAAGGTACCCCTTATCCGTCACCAAGGTTCCGTCGCGATCGAGGATGACGACATTGCTGGACGTCGGGGCTCGGCTCATGTGGCGGCGGACTCGGTGACTCGCCTGACCGTGTCAGTGGTACTGTGACCGGATAAGAGGTCGGCGAGGATCACCTTGCCACCCCGGCCCAATACGAAATCCGCACCTACTACCGTACCCACGGCGTAGTCGGCACCTTTGACCAGCACATCCGGCTCAAGAGCTTCGATCAGACGAATTGGAGTGTCTTCCGGGAAAATGACGACGGCATCCACCGACTTCACCGCGGCCAATACCGTCGCGCGGGCGACCTCGCTTTGTATCGGCCTATTGGGGCCCTTCAAACGTCGTACGGAGAGGTCTGCGTTCAGCCCCACAATCAAGCGGTCGGCGCTGAAGCGCGCTTGTTCGAGCAGAGAGATATGGCCCGGATGGAGCAGATCAAAGCAACCGTTCGTGAAGGCAATCTTCAATCCCTCGTCCCGCCATCCTCGCGCCAACTGAAGAACCGTATCCAGCGCAAATATTTTCTGGCGGTCGCTGGTGCGGCCATCCAGGGGCCTGAGCGACGCAATCACCTCCCCCGTTGTCACCGTCGCCGTGCCCCTTTTGCCTACCACGATGCCGGCCGCGGCATTCGCCAAGGTGGCGGCGTGCGCGATATCCGCGCCGACCGCGATGCCGAGCGATATGGTGGCCACGACCGTGTCCCCGGCTCCCGAAACATCGAAAACCTGTCGTGCTGCAGTTGGCAGATGTGCCGCCGCTTTTCCTGACTTTATGATTGACATGCCCTCCTTGCCGCGCGTTACGATTACCGCCTCGCAGATTCCCTGGGCGAGGATTTCGCTCGCACCGGCAACGACCTGATCGTCGGTCACGCACTCGGAACCGCA
>Ga0335073_10007539_pt1 | contig 15265 bp, 14 predicted proteins | sample Lox_Sample_22_FD_207093 | JGI IMG/M metagenome (GOLD analysis project Ga0335073, IMG submission 207093) | Soil microbial communities from Loxahatchee National Wildlife Refuge, Florida, United States - Lox_Sample_2.2 | ecosystem: Environmental > Terrestrial > Soil > Wetlands | place: USA... | reverse complement strand
ATCATCTCGTCTACCTGCGCCTCGAATTCGCCGGACACCATGAAGAGTTTGAGGCTGGTGTGGCCCTCGGCGGCGAGCAGCGGCAGGTCGGCCAGGGCTTGCGGGGTTGGCGTGGCCATGACCGGGTGCAGCACGTAGTCGACGGTGGCGGTGTCCCGCGCGGCGCTCAGGTCGCGGGCCAGCGCCTCGCGGGGCGACTGGCCGTCACCGGGAAAGGTCATGTTGCCGATCGTGGTCACGCCGCCCGCGATGGCCGCCGCCGAGCCGCTGGCGAAGTCGTCGACCCAGGACGGGACGCCGGGCTCGGGCGGCACCGGCGACGACAGGTGCACGTGCATGTCGATCCCGCCGGGCAGCACCAGCGCCCCGGTCGCGTCGATCTCTCTGCGGCCGCGCGGAGAGCCGCCGATCTGGCAGATCCGGCCGTCGCTGATGCCCAGGTCGCACTCGCTCGAGCTGCCCGCGGTCGCCACGGTGCCGCCGCGGACGACCAGATCGCACTCGGAGTCGCTCATGGCCCTCACCTCCGCGCTTCGTCGCTGCGCATCATCCTGGCCGGGGCTCCATCGGCCGTTGGCCGCCGGGTCAATCGCGGCGTCCGAAATTTCGCGACACGCCATCGGACCTACTTCGTCTCCGCTGGCAATTCCAGCATCATGGTGCGCGTCGCTTAGATCACGTTATGTGTTCAGACATCTAGGCGACGAAGCCAATACGGGATTTGCTGGGGGAGGCCATGGCCGATCGTCCGCCCGACGACGACATCCGGCCGGTTTCCTTCGTGAACCGCCGACGGCTGCTGCTGGCCGTCGGCGGCATGGCGGTCACCGGCGTGACAGCGCCCCGCCTGGGCGGCTCGCTGACCCCGGCGCTCGCCGCCGATCATCAGGCCGTGACGACGCGGCACCGGGTGCGTCGCCGCCGCCGGCCCCGCTACCCGTTGGACAAACCGCTTTACTACGTGGACGACGCATCCAAATCGATCGCGCTGACTATTGACGACGGCCCGGATCCGGTTTATACGCCGCAGGTATTGCGGCTGCTGCACAGATATCAGATAACCGCGACGTTTTCGATGATTGGCCTTCATGCGGCCGCCTTCCCGCATCTGGCCCGCGAGGTGCACGAGGCGGGACATAAAATCTGCAACCATACCTGGAATCACGCGGACTTGGCGGGCTTCCCGGCGCACCGCGTGCATGATGAGATCACCCGCGCCAGCCACGCGATCCACGCCGCGACCGGCGTTCACCCGGCCCTGTTCCGCGCGCCCTACGGCGCGTGGTCGAGCGAGGTGATCGAGGAATGCGAGCGGGCGCGGATGATCCCGCTGGACTGGTCGGTCGATCCGCGTGACTGGTCCATGCCCGGAGTGCGCCACATCGTCCGCAACATCATGAAGAACACCCAGCCGGGCTCGATCATCCTGGAGCATGACGGCGGCGGCAACCGGTCCGAGACGGTCAAGGCGCTGCGCATCGTGCTGCCCCGGCTGCTGGATAAGGGCTACCGCTTCACGACCCCCTGACCGCCGGGCGGCTAGGTTCTGAGTATGGCCAAACCGGTAGAACTGCAGGTCGGGGACAGGGCCGTGCGCATCTCGAACCCGGACCGGGTGTACTTTCCTGCTCGCGGCGAGACCAAGCTCGACCTGGCCCGCTACTACATCTCGGTGGGCGACGGCATCGTGCGCGCGCTGCGCGACCGGCCGTGCATGCTGCACCGGTTTCCGTCCGGGGTGACCGGCGAGAAGGTGCACCAGAAGCGGGTCCCGAGCGGCGCGCCGCCGTGGCTGGAGACGGTGCGGGTTCACTTCCCGCGCTACGGCCGGCACGCCGATGAGCTGTGCGTCACCGAGCTGGCCAGCGTCGTGTGGGCGGTGCAGATGTCGACGGTCGAGTTCCATCCGTGGAACTCGCGCCGGGCCGACACCGAGCGGCCCGATGAGTGGCGCATCGACCTCGATCCCATGCCCCGCTGCGGCTTCGAGCGCCTGCGCCGGGTGGCCGGCGTCGTGCACGAGGTCCTCGGCGAGCTGGGCGCGGTCGGCTGGCCCAAGACCTCGGGCGGCAACGGCCTGCACGTGTACGTCCGGATCGAGCCGCGGTGGGGGTTCGCCGACGTCCGGCGGGCCGCGTGGGCGTTCGCCCGGGAGGTCGAGCGCCGGGCGCCCGACGACGTCACCACGGTCTGGTGGCGCAAGGACCGCGACCCGGCCAAGCTGTTCGTCGACTACAACCAGAACGCCAGGGACCACACGATCGCGAGCGCGTACTCGGTGCGCGGCGGACCCGAGGCCACCGTGTCCACCCCGGTGACCTGGGATGAGATCGACGACGTCGACCCGCGCGCGTTCACCATCGCGACCGTGCCCGGCCGGTTCGCCGAGCTGGGCGACCTGCACCGGGGCATCGACGACGAGGCCTATTCGCTGGAGACCCTGCTTGGCTGGGCCGACCGCGACGGCCTCGAGTAAAGTCCGGTGCGCTCTACGATGTCCCCGACGGTCACTATCGATGGGAAGGCATGGGCAGCCACAGCGCGAAGCACTTCCGGGGGGTTCGGATCATCGTCACCGGGGGCGGCACCGGCGGCCACACCTATCCGGCGCTGACCACGATCAAGGCCGTGCGCGCCCGGCTGGTGGCGGCCGGGACCCGGCCGCAGGTCCTGTGGGTCGGCGTGGCCAGCGGCCTCGAGGCCAGAATCTGCCGCGAGGAGGGCATACCGTTCCGCGCCATCACCACGGGCAAGCTGCGCCGGTCGCCGACGCCCCGCGAGCTGGCCAGGAACGTCAGGGACGCGTTCCGCATCCCGGTCGGCCTGCTGCAGGCCTTTATCATCGTCGCGCGCACCCGGCCCGACGTGGTGCTGTCCACCGGCGGCTACGTCTGCGTCCCGATCGGCGTCGCGGCCTGGCTGCTGCGCCGGCCGCTGGTCATGCACGAACAGGTCTCCGTGCTGGGACTGGCCAACCGGATCCTGGCCCGGCTGGCCACCCGGGTGCTGCTCAGCCACGACTCCTCGCTCGCGCACCTGCCGGCCGGGGCGCGCGGCCGCGCGGTGGTGACCGGCAACCCGATCCGCCCCGAGGTGCTGAGCGGCGACCCGCATCGCGGCCTGGCCGCCTACGGCGCCGGGGCCGAGCCGCCGCTGGTGCTGGTGACCGGCGGCGCCACCGGCGCCGTGCAGATCAACGAGCTGGTCGCGGGGATCCTGCCCGACGTGCTGCCCTACTGCTACCTGCTGCACCAGTCCGGCGAGTACGGTTTCGCCAGCGCGGAGGCCGCCGCGGCCGGCCTGCCCGAGCCGCTGGCCCGCCGCTACCGGGTGGTCGACTACATCCACGGCGAGATGGCCGACGTGCTCACCGCCGCCGACGTGGTCATCGGCCGCAGCGGCGCGGGCACGACCGCGGAGCTGACCGCGCTGGGCAAGCCCGCCATCCTCGTCCCGCTCGTGCCCACCGGAGGCGACGAGCAGCGCCGCACCGCGCGGCACCTGGCGCAGGCGGGGGCGGCCCGCATGCTCACCGGACCCGACGCCACCCCCGAGCGGCTGCGGGATGAGCTGCTCGCACTGCTCAAGAACCCGCAGGAGCGCGAGAGCCTGGCCGCCGGCGCCCGCAGGCTCGGCCGCCCCGACGCGGCCGAGCGAGTGGCCGAGGAAGTCATTGCCGCGGCCAGAAAACGGCCGGCCGCAGTACGATCTGGACACGTATGAGGGGGTGAATCGGCGATGCTGCGCGGACAGCTCGCGGTCTTCTTGTCGTGCTCCGACAAGTTCAAGACCACGCTCGCGTGGCCGATTCGTGACGCCCTGACCGGTCACGGCCTGCGGGCGATCATCGTGAGCGACGAGCCGCCGCTGCCGTCGCCTGCTCCGGACGCGGCCGAGGGCAAGGCCGAGCCCTACCTGGAAGCATCGTCCGCGTTCGTGGCGCTGTGCACGGCCGATTACGAGCTCAGCGACGGATCGCGCTACCCCAGGGCCAACATCATCGGCGAGATCCAGCAGGCCAGCGCGCTCCCGCACCTGCGCGATCGCAGCCAGGTGCTGAAGTCGCCTGGCGTGCTGCTGCCGAGCGACATCACCCCGACCTACGACAGCCTCGACGCCACCCGGCCCGCCGTGGCGGCCGAGGTCGTGCTGAAGCAGTTGCAGCAGTGGGGGATCGGGCCCGCGAGCCCGGCGGCACCCGGCGCCGCCGCCGCGGGCGACGCCGAGGACGGCGACGCCGACCTGGCCGCCCTGTTCGCGGGCCTGCGGCCGGGCGACAGGGACGAGGCCCGCCGGCGGGTCTACCGGCTGCTGCGCGACCGGGCCGGAGAGCGGCGCCGCTCGATCGCGGCCGCGCTGCACCGCGAGGTCACCGGATCCGGCGACCAGGCGCGCGTTCTGGCCGCGGCCACGTTGCTCGAGGTCGCGGCGGCGATCGACGCCGGCCTGGTGCCCCCGGCGATGATCGACGCCCTGGCCGCGCATCCCGGGTACCCGGCGCGCGCGTGCGCGGCGAACGTTCTGCGCACCCGGTCCGCGGTCGCGCCGCTGGACGTCCCGCTCGAGGTGCTCGGGCGCCTGGCCGGGCCCGGCCGCGAGGACTGGCTGGTCTGGGCGCCCGCCCTGGCCGCGGTGGCGGAACTCGCCGGGCACCGGCCGGACGCGGTGGTCATCCTGGAATCTCTGGCCGCGGGCGCCGACCTGCATGACCGGCACGCCGCGGCGGTGGCGCTGCTCGCCATCGCCGGGGCCAATCCGGCCGCGGTGCCGGGCGGCCTGGCTCGCCGGCTGGCCGACGATCCGGACCCGCTGGTCGCGGCCAAGGCGGGGGAGGTCCTGGCCGCACTCAAGGCGGCCGCGGGCGGCTAGCTGGCCGGTTCGGCGGCGGGCGGGTGCCAGTCCGGGTCGCGGCCGGCCAGCCCGATGACCTGGTCGAGCGGGGGGCGCTCGGCGGACACCGGCACCACCGTACCGAGCCCCCCGGCCGGGCCGGGGTTGCCGCCGCGGAGCTGGACCAGGTAGCCGCGGACGGCCTCCAGGACGTCCGGATCGGGGTTCAGCCGCTGTCCGCTGGACACGGCGATGTCCCAGCCGTGGACGACCAGCTCGTTCAGGAGCACCAGCCCGGCCACCTCGCCCGGCAGGTCCACCCCGCCGGCCCGGGTCTGGCCGGTCCAGGCGGACGGGTCGTCCCAGGCCACGGCCAGCGCGGCGAGGTCGCGCGGAATGCGGGTGCGCCAGTCCGGGCCCAGTCGCTCCGCGTCGCCCAGCGGCGGGGGCCCGCTCAGCGGGTCCACGTCCTTGGCCGCGGTGGCGGCGAAGGCCAGGGCGATCCCGCCGACGTGGTCGACGAGATCGCCGAGCGAGACGCCCGGGTTGGGCGTGACCCAGCCGAGCATCTCGTCCGCTACGCGCCCCAGCAGCTTCGACATCTCGGAGGTCGCCGGCTCCAGGCTCACCATGGGACACCAGGGTAGACCCGGCAAACTAATCTGGAATGCCGCCGCCCCGACCGACGAGCGAGGAATGCTCATGGCGCTGCTTCCCGATCAGCCGGCCGACGTCACGGTCACGGTCGGCGACGACTTCGTCGCCACCGTCGAGTTGCACCGCCCGCCGGAGAACTACTTTGACCGCGCGCTGATCCGGGCGCTGGCCGACGCCTACCATGCGCTGGACGCCGACCCGCGGTGCCGGGCGATCCTGCTGTGCTCGGAGGGCAAGCACTTCTGCGCGGGCGCGAACCTCACCGGTGCCGACGACGGCCTGGGCGGCGGGCCCGCCACCTTGTACCGCGAGGCGATCCGCCTGTTCGAGGCGGCCACGCCGGTGGTGGCCGCCGTGCAGGGCGCGGCGATCGGCGGCGGGCTCGGCCTGGCCTGCTCGGCCGACTTCCGCGTGGCCTGCCCGCAGGCGCGCTTCGCGGCCAACTTCGCCCGGCTCGGGTTCCACCACGGGTTCGGGCTGACGGTGACCCTCCCGGCCATCGTGGGGCAGCAGCACAGCCTGCGGATGCTCTACACCGGGCAGCGAATCGACGGCGACGAGGCGGCGCGCATCGGCCTGTGCGACCGGCTGGTCCCCGCCGACCAGCTCCGGCCGGCCGCGTACGAGCTGGCGGCGCAGATCGCTCGCTCGGCCCCGCTGGCCGTGACATCGATCCGGGCCACGATGCGCGCCGGCCTGGCCGGCCGGGTGCGGGAGGCAACCGACCGCGAGGCGGCCGAGCAGGAGCGGCTGTGGACCACGGCCGACTTCCGCGAGGGCGTCAGCGCCACCGCCGACCGCCGCGCGCCGCGGTTCCAAGGACGGTGACGAGCCGGGGCGTAACAGAAAATTGACAAGATCGAGCAGGCGGACCTGGCTTTGCGTGTCGATACGATGGCCGCGGGGAGATCGGAGCCGGCAGTGGACGCCACCGCGAGTTCGGTGCGCCGGGAGGCGCGCGACTGGATCGAGGAGAACTTCGACCCGCAGCTCAGCCTGCGCGCCTGGCTGGAACGGCTGGCGGACTCCGGCTGGGCCCAGCCGGCCTGGCCGGCCGACTGGTATGGCCGGGGCCTGCCGCCCGACCTGGCCGCGCTGGCCTACGAGGAGTTCAACCGGGTCGACGCCCCGGGGCCGCCGGCCGGCCTCGGCGTCATGCTGGCCGCGCCAACGATCATCGCGCACGGCAGCGATGAGCTGAGGCGCACGTTCGTGCGCGCCGTGCTGGTCGGCGACCACGCGTGGTGCCAGCTGTTCAGCGAGCCCGGAGCGGGCTCGGACCTGGCCGGCCTGCAGACCAGGGCGGTGCCCGACGGCGACGAGTACGTCGTGGACGGCCAGAAGGTATGGACCTCGGGCGGCCAGGTCGCCGACTACGGCATGCTGCTGGCCCGCACCGATCCGGACGTGCCCAAGCACCGCGGCATCAGCTACTTCGCGCTGCCGATGAACCAGCCCGGCGTCGAGGTACGGCCGCTGGTGCAGATGACCGGGGAGTCCGGGTTCAGCGAGGTGTTCTTCTCCGGGGCCAGGGTGCCGGCCTCGTCGATCATCGGCGAGCTGAACGGCGGATGGGCGGTGGCGCTGTCCACGCTCGGCTTCGAGCGAACCGGGCTGGGCGCGGGGTCGGGGATCGGCTTCCGGCTGGCCGGGCCGGGGGGCAGCCGGCTGCGCCAGCAGCAGGAGGTGTCGCTCGGCGAGTTCATCGCGGCGGCCAGAGCGCAGCCGCGCAGCTTCGGGACCAACAGCACCGCGATGATCGGGGGCAACATCGTCCCGCTGGTCGCGCTGGCCCGGGAGCTCGGCCGGGACGGCGATCAGGGCGTCCGCCAGGAGATCGTCCGGCTGTACACGCTGAGCTGCGTCAACGCCTGGAACGGGCTGCGCGCTCAGGCCGCGCAGCGGTCCGGGGGGCGCGCGGGCGCCGAGGCCTCGCTCGGCAAGCTGATGTCCTCGCGCATCGCCCGGCAGTGGCGCGACACCGCGTCGCTCATCGCGAGGGAGACCGCAATGCTGGCCGGTCACGACGGCCCGCTCGGCGGGCGCGTGGCCAGCCAGCTGCTGGCCACGCCGGGGCCGTCCATCTACGGCGGATCGGACCAGATCCAGCGCAACATCATCGGGGAACGGGTGCTCGGCCTGCCCCGGGAGGCCGATCCGTCCCGGACCCTGCCATTTCGCGAGCTCAAGATCGGTACCCAGGCACCGGAGCAGTCATGATCTTCGCCTTCACCGACGAGCAGCGCGAGCTCGCCGCCACCCTGCGGCGCTTCCTGCAGGACAAGTCGCCGTCGTCCGAGGTCCGCCGGCTGATGCAGACCGAGGCCGGGTACGACCCGCGGACCTGGTCCCAGCTCGCCGGGCAGCTCGGGCTGCCGGGCCTGATCATCCCGGAGAAGCACGGCGGATCCGGGGCCGGGCCGGTCGAGCTGGCCGTCGCGTGCGAGGAGATGGGCCGCGCGCTGCTGTGCGCGCCGTTCTTCGCGACCGCGGTGCTGGCCGCCCAGGCGCTGCTGGCCTGCGGCGACCAGGGTGCGGCTGATGAGTTCCTGCCCGGCATCGCCGACGGCACGACGATCGCCACGCTCGCCGTGGCCGAGGACGACGGCGGGTGGAGCGCCGATGGCGTGGCGACCCGGGCCCGCCGCCCGGGCCGCTCCGGCGACGGGTACGTGCTGGACGGGCACAAGTCGTTCGTGATCGACGGCCACGTCGCCGACCTGCTGCTGGTCGTCGCCCGGGCCGACGGCGGGCCCAGCCTGTTCGCGGTGCGCGGCGGCGCCGACGGGCTCGGCCGCCGGCCGCTGGAGACCCTCGACCTGACCCGCAAGCAGGCGGCGCTGTCGCTGGACGCTGTGCCCGCGCGGCTGATCGGCGCCGAGGGCAGCGCCGCCGACGTCGTGGCCGCCACGCTGCGGCTCGCGGCCGTGGCGCTGGCTGCCGAGCAGGTCGGCGGGGCCCAGCGCTGCCTGGACATGAGCATCGAATACGCGAAGATCCGGATGCAGTTCGGCCGCCCGATCGGCAGCTTCCAGGCGATCAAGCACATGTGCGCCGACATGCTGCTCGAGGTCGAGTCGGCCAGGTCCGCGGCGTACTACGCGGCCTGGGCGGCGCAGGACGGGTCGGACGAGCTGCCGCTGCTGGCCAGCCTGGCCAAGGCGTGCTGCTCCGAGGCGTACTTCCGGGCCGCCGCCGACAACATCCAGATCCACGGCGGCATCGGCTTCACCTGGGAGCACGACGCCCATCTGTACTACCGGCGGGCCAAGTCCGCCGAGCTGATGCTCGGCACGCCCGCCGAGCATCGCGAGATCGCGGCCGGCTACCTGATCGACGGCGCGGCCCGTGGCTAGTAGCTGTCCAGCCAGCGGGTGGTGAACGCGGTGCCGGCGCGGCCGAGCCGGGACGGGGCGGACAGGCGGTAGGAGTTCGTCGAATCGTTCATGGTGATCTTGTAGCGTTGTGGCTGACTCGAGATCGTTCCGGCCACGCCGCGGGCCGTCTCGGTCGCGTCCCGCAGCTTCCAGGCCCGATAGCGGGCGAGCGGCGCGATCCCGGTCGTCGGGTAGGTCGCCCGCTCGCAGATCCACTCGGCGCTGGTGGCGTTGCACACGGACAGCGCGCATGCCTTGGTCACCGAGAAACCGTTGGCCGGGTGGGTCGCGTCGGCCAGCGACATCGTGTACTTCTTGCCGCTGCGCGACACCTTCGCGGTGACCATGTCGCCGGGCCGGAGCGCCTTGCCGACCTCGATGGTCCCGGCCGGCGCCATCTCGTACCAGGTGAAGTACGTTGGCTTGCCCTCGAAGCACCAGCTGGCCGTGCCGTCCTGCTCGACGGTGTTGTTCGCGAACCCGTCCAGGCCGACCCAGTTCGAGACGATGTCATCCTGGCGGGAGCAGCGCACGGCGGGCGTCCTCCACCGCCCGCTGACCTCGGTAAAGGCCCCTTTGGTGCCGGACACGTCGGCGTAGCCGGACCAGTTGTACGCGCCGGCGGCCGTCGCGACGCCGGCCTTGGTCAGCTGGCCCGCCCTGTGGTCCGGCCCGCCCGGCCGGACCAGCGCGATCTGCGGGTGCGAGGTGCGCAGGTTGCGGACGAGGGCGGTGCGCGCCGCGGCCAGGAAGCGAGCGGACGGCTGCCCTGGGCTCGTGCTGGCCGGCCCCGGGCCCGCGCCGGCCGGGCGACCGGCGGCGGCCATCGACGTGACCGCGGCCTCGGCGCCGAGCACCAGGGAGCCGGCCATCACCGCGGCCGATCCGGTAATAAGCAGACAGCGCGCTAAACGCATGCGAAAACCCCCATGAAAAGCAAAGAACCCCGCATGAAATGAAATGCTGAAACAACCAGCCGGGCTGTTTTCACCCGCAGGCTAGCAAGCCACCGGCCTGTTTCGCAGCGCTTTGTAGAAGGGTCATTACGTTACGTAATCACGCGGCCTACGACGCACCGGTCACGATCTGCCGCCGCGCCGATTCCGCCAGGTCACGCAGGGCTCGCGCGAGCGGGAGCGAGGTATCGACGGCGAGCGCTTTCGGCTCCTGTTCGCCGCGGATAACCGCGTTGATATGCCGCAGGAGCGGCGTAAATGACAGCTCGTCCGCGGCCGCGAAACGGCGCGGCTGCGCGCCCGCCGCGACCAGCTCGTAGCCGTCGGCGTCGCCCGGGCCCGGGTGGAACGGGTTCGTGACCCGAATCTGCCCGCCGGTGCCCTCCAGCGTGGTGAACGTGTCATAACCGCGGCCGAAGCCGGACGACAGCATGAGCCGGCGTCCGGCCGGATAGTCGAGCACGCCCCAGGTGTCCACGTCGACGTCCTCGCCGCCCCACGTCGAGCGCGCCCAGGCCGAGGCGGGGGACGGGCCGAAGAACTCCTGGGCGAGCCGCACCGGGTAGCAGCCGACGTCGAGCAGGGCGCCGCCCTCCAGCGCGGCGGAGAGCCTGATGTTGGCCGGGTTGCGGAGCAGGAAGTGGAAGTTGGACTTGATCTCCATCAGCTCGCCGATCGCGCCGTCGGCGACCAGGGCCTTGATCCGCTCGAGCTGCGGGTGGAACGGGAAGGAGAACGCCTCCCAGAGCAGGGTTCCGGTGCGCCGGGCGGCATCCAGCACCCGCTCGGTGTCGGGCACCGTGCCGCACAGCGGCTTCTCGCACAGCACCGGCTTGCCCGCCTCGAGGGCGCGGATGGTCCACTCGGCGTGCAGCGAGTTCGGCAGCGGTATGTACAGCGCGTCGATCACCGGGTCGTCGATGAGGCGCTGGTAGCCCTGGACGGCGCGCTCGATCTTGTTCGCCCCGGCGAACTCCTCGGCCCGGGCCAGGTCGCGGCCGGCCACCGCGGTGGCGTCGGCGCCCGCCTCCCGCAGGCCGGGCAGGAACACCGCGCGGGCGATGTTCGCCGTCCCGATGATGCCCCAGCGCACCGGGTGCTGCTGCTCGGTCATGCGGTCTCAGCCTTCCTGGGCGGCGTACGGAGCGGTGATGGGCAGGCTCACCCAGCGGCGCTCATGATGCGAGATCTCCACCGCGTTGATGACCTCCTGGACCCACAGCCCGTCGTCGAAGTTGCCCTCGTTGCCCTCGATCTCGCCGAGCACCTCGCCGGCGAAGTTGGCCGTGAGGTTGGCGTAGTAGAGGGTCCGCCATGACTCGCGCGGGCTGCCGCCCGGCGGGTAATAGCGGGCCGGGATCTCGACGTCCCGGAACTCCACATCATCCGGCCTGGCGATCTTCAGTGTCTCGCAGATGCCGAACTCCTCGATCAGCCGGGCCACCGCCGCGCCCTCGCTGCCGTAGACGCGGACCTCGATGCCCGGGTAGTTCCCGACCGTGACGAAGCTGCTCTGCACCGAGCAGATCGCGCCGCTGGCGAACTCGCCGATGAAGATGTCGCCGTCATCGATGTTGGTGCGGGCCATCTTGCCGGTGGCGGCGATCAGCCGCTCCGGGATGAAGTTGCGCAGCACGCCGACCACCGCGGTGAGGTCCGACTCCATGAACCAGTGACCGATGTCGATCACGGGGGCGCCGTAGCCCTCCAGCGAGGCGACCCGGATCGGGCCGTCGTTGGCCCGCTCCTGGCTGCGCAGGGCGGACTGCGGGCTGAGCCACTGCGAGTTCTGCTCGTAGGCGTTGTAGATGAACGGCGTGCCCAGGTCGCCCCTTCTCAGCAGGTCCTTCAGGTACCGGACGGCGGGGCTGTACCGGAACGTGAACCCGACCTTGGTCTTCAGGCCCTTCTGCCGGGCCTGCTCGGCGACCGCCGCGACGTCCCGGTAGTCGTGCGCGACCGGCTTCTCGCTGAGCACGTGCTTGCCCGCCGCCACCGCCGCGCTGTTGATCTCGAAGTGCGCGTCGTCGCGGGTGACCACGTCGATGACGTCGATGTCGTCCCGCTCGAGCAGCACCCGGTAGTCGTCGGTGGCGACCGCGGCGCCGTAGCGTTCGGCCGCCGCGGCGGCCCGGCCCGGTTCGCGGTCGCAGATGCCGACGATCGTGCACCGCTCATCCCTCGCCCAGCCGGGCAGGTGGGCGAGCCCCGCCCAGCGTCCCGCGCCCACGACCCCTACGCCGAGCCGCTCCCTTGCTGCTCCTGCTGCCATGCCTCTGCCCTCTCGATCTCGTGCTGCCGCCAGCAGCGGGCCGTGTGCTCAGCGTCGCCGGTCGCGATGAGCTCGGTGTCCCAGGACCGGCAGTCGTCGGTGACGTACCGGCACCGGGGCGCGAACCGGCAGCCGTCCGGCACGTCGATCAGGCTCGGCGGCGACCCGCGGATGCTGCGCAGCTGCCCGCGCTGCCCGGCCTGGGGCAGCGCGTCGAGCAGGGCCTGGGTGTAGGGGTGCTTGGGGGCGTTGATGATGTCGGCCACGGTGCCCTCTTCCACCACCTGGCCGGCGTACATGACCACGATCCGGTCGCAGACCTCGGTGATCACGGCGAGGTCGTGGCTGACCAGGATCATGCTCATGCCCGTGTCCTGCTGGAGTTCGAGCAGCAGGCTGAGGATCTGGTCCTGGATGATCACGTCGAGCGAGGTGGTCGGCTCGTCGGCCAGCAGCAGCCGGGGCGAGGACGCCAGCGCGATCGCGATCAGCGCCCGCTGCAGCATGCCGCCGCTGAACTGGAACGGGTAGTCGCGCATCCGCCGGGTCGGGGCGGGGATGCCGACCCGTTCCAGCAGGCCGATCGCGCGGGCCCGGGCCTCCGCCCGGGAGAGCTTGGCGTGCGAGGTCACGGCCTCGAGCAGCTGGTCGCCGATGCTGCGCACCGGGTTCAGCGCGGTCATCGGGTCCTGGAAGATCATCGCGAGGTGGGCGCCGCGCAGCGCCTCTAGCTCGGCGGAACGGGCGTTCAGGATGCTCCGCTCGCCGTGCGGGTGATAGATCACCTCGCCGCTGGCGTGCAGCGTGGCGGCCGGCATGAGCCCCATGATCGTGCGGCAGGTCACCGTCTTGCCGCAGCCGCTCTCGCCGACGATGCCGAGCACCTCGGCCTCGTGCACGGTCAGCGACACCCCGTCGACCGCGCGGACCACCCCCTGGGAGGTGGCCAGGTAGCTGCGCAGATCGCGGACCGTCAGCAGCGGAGCGGCGGCGGCCCCGGCGGCCCCGGCGGCCCCAGTCACCGGTCGCCCGCCCGGAGCAGGTCGGCCAGGCCGTCGCCGATCAGGCTGAACGCGACCCCGACGAACACCACGGCCAGGCCGGGCATCGTGGCCAGCCACCAGGACGAGAGGATGTAGTTCTGGCCGTCGGAGATCATCGCGCCCCACTCCGGGGACGGCGGCTGGGCGCCCAGGCCGAGGAAGCCGAGCGAGGCGGCCAGGATGATGTTCCCGACCGCGTCGACCATCGAGAAGATGATCACCGCCGACGCGGTGTTGGGCAGGATGTGCCGGAACATGACCCGCAGCGGGCCGTAGCCGAGGGCGCGCGCGGCCAGCACGTACTGCTGCTTCTTGGCCACGACGGTCTGGGCCCGCATGATGCGCGCATAGCTCACCCAGCTGGTGATCCAGATCGCGATGAACATGTTGAAGATGCTGGGCCCGAGCATCGCGACGATCGCGATGATCAGCACCAGGAACGGGAACGCGAAGAACAGGTCGACCAGGCGCATCAGGACGCTGTCCACCCGCCCGCCCAGGTAGCCGGCCACCAGGCCGATGAACGTGCCGCCGACCAGGGTGACGCTGGTCGCGCCGAACGCGATCGCGAGGTCGATCCGGCCGCCGTACAGGATGCGGGCCAGGATGTCGCGGCCGTACTGGTCGGTGCCGAGCAGGTGGCCCGCGGCCAGCGGCGGGGCCAGCGGGTGCGCCGCGTCGATGGTGGTGGGGTTCTGGCTGACCAGCACCGGCGCCAGCAGGACGGCCAGGATCGCGATGCCCAGCAGGACCAGCCCGGCGATCAGGGTGGCCCGGCGCCGGATCGGGCTGCGCCGCCGCCCGGCCGCCTTGGTCGCGGCCCGCATCAGCAGCTCGGACGGGCTGGCCGCCCACGCGGTGCTCACGCGCCGATCTCCTGTCCCACCCGCGGGTCCAGCGCGGCCTGCACGATGTCGGTCAGCAGGTTGATCGCGACGATGATCACCGCGAACAGCAGCGTGACCCCCTGTACCACCGGGTAGTCGCGGTCGGAGACCGAGCTGACCAGCAGGGTGCCGAGGCCCGGCAGCGAGAACACGTTCTCGACCAGGACCGTGCCGCTGATCAGGTAGGCGAGGTTGACGCCGTAGACCGCGACCACGGCCAGGATCGCGTTGCGGAACACGTGCCGCCACAGCACCAGGGGCCAGCGGATGCCCTTCATCCGGGCGGTGTCGACGAACTCGGCCTGCAGCGTGGCGATCGTGGCCGAGCGCAGGCTGCGGACCAGCACGGTCGAGAACCCGAGCGCGATCGTCAGCGCCGGCAGGAACAGGTAGTACAGGTGGCCGATGAAGCCGGAGCCGAACCCGCTGATCGGGAAGGCGTGCACGTGCACGCTGAACAGCAGGATCAGGATGATGCCCAGCCAGAACGCGGGCATCGCGAAGCTCAGCGTGAAGAAGATGCGCGAGGACTGGTCGAGCACGCCGCCGCGGTGCAGCCCGGCGCCGAAGCCGATCGGGAACGAGATCAGCGCGGCCAGCACCGCGCTGTACACGACCAGGAACAGCGTTGGCGCGATGTGCTGCGCGATGACCGTCGTGGCCGGCTCGTTGTAGAAGAACGAATAGCCCAGGTTGCCGTGGAACAGGCGGCCCATGAACAGGCCGTACTGCGTCCAGATCGGCTTGTTCAGCCCGAGGAAGTTGTCGATCGCGACGGCCCGGGTGTGGGTGTAGCTGCTGCCCAGGATGGCCAGCGCGGGGTCGCCCGGGATCAGCCGCAGCAGGAAGAACGTCACCAGCGTGATCCCGAACAGCACGATGACCAGGTGGACGAGTCGCCGGGGGAGCGACCCGAAGCGGCTCACGCCTTCCCCTCCTAGTGGGAGCCGACCGTGAGGGTTTCCAGGGACAGGTCGTAGTTGCCGAGCGGCGTCACGTGGAACCCGTGCACCCAGTCGCCCACGCCGTAGCGGTACGGGCTGTAATCGACGACGATGAACGGCGACTGCTGGTAGACGATCTGCTGGATCTGGTTGTACATCTGCTGCCGCGTGCCGTCGTTGAGCTCGCCGCGCGCCTGGGCGACCAGGTTGTTGACCTGGCTGTCGCACCAGTAGCTGTTGAAGGCGTTGGCCCCGCCCTGGCAGTCGGCCCCGAACGTCGCGACCTCGTCGGGGTCGAT
>Ga0335073_10007537_pt1 | contig 15270 bp, 10 predicted proteins | sample Lox_Sample_22_FD_207093 | JGI IMG/M metagenome (GOLD analysis project Ga0335073, IMG submission 207093) | Soil microbial communities from Loxahatchee National Wildlife Refuge, Florida, United States - Lox_Sample_2.2 | ecosystem: Environmental > Terrestrial > Soil > Wetlands | place: USA... | reverse complement strand
TTCTTCGGGGCGCTGGCGCTCGGCCGCTTCGCGGTGGTCGGCGTCAGGGACGCGGCGCTGGCCGAGCAGATGCTGTCGGGGGTGCCGACGGAGGGCTACCAGCCCGCCTACGGCCAGGCCCCCGCGCAGGAGCCAGCGTCGTCCGACGACGCCGGCTACCCGACCACGACCGGCTACCCGACGACGACGGGGCAGTTCCCCAGCCAGGGCGGTGCCACGTTCCCGCCGGAACAGGGCACCGAATCGTCCGACCAGTTCCCGACGACGACAAGCCCGTTCGGGCAGACGCCGCCGTCGGGCACCGGGCCGCTTCGGGGACCCAGCAGCTAGGTCACGCCTCGAGCTTGAGGTTGTAGACCCGGGCCGCGTTGCCGGCCAGCACGAGCGACGCGGTCTGCTCGTCCGGGCACAGCCCGGCCACGGCTTTGGCGTTGCGGGCGATGCCCGGGACGCCAGGCCAGTCGGTCCCGAAGATCATGCGGCGGGTCAGCCTGGCCCAGTTGTGCCCGGCGTAGTAGTCCCGCAGGCGGGACGGCGGCAGCCCGGACAGCTCGATCCAGACCCGCTCGCTGGCGAGGGCCATGAACGCGGCGGCGTCGTACCACCAGCCGCGCCCGCCGTGCGCCAGCACCACGTCCAGTGACCGGAAGTCGCGCAGCACGTCGTCGAGCACCACCGGGTCGGCGAACGAGTTCGATGAGCCGGGGAACGTGGACGTGCCGCAGTGCACCACCACGGGGATCCTGGCGTCCTGGCAGATCGAGAACGCCGGGTACAGCGCCCGGTCGTTGGCGGCGAACCCGCCGTGCACCGGGTGAATCTTCAGAGCGACCGCGCCGAGCGCGATCTGCCGCTCCAGTTCCTCGTCCACCGGGTAGTGCAGGTGCGGGTTGATGTTGCCGATCATGCGGAACCGGCTGCCGAACAGCTCCGTGAGGGGCAGCAGGTCCTCGACGGGCTGGACGCCGGTCACCTTGGGGCTGTATTCGGCCAGCACCAGCGCCACGTCGACGCCCTGCTCGGCCATGTACGCGTCGAACCGGGCCGGGTCGACGGTGCCGCGGGCGTCGTAGACCCGCCCGAACACCGACTGGTCGCCGAAGTCGGCTGCCCATTCCTTCCACGCCGGCTTGAGCGTCGGCAGCCGGGCGGCGTGCACGTGCGCGTCAACGAGCGGCAGGCCGTCCAGCATCTGGCAGTCCTCCTCGGCTGCGGCGGGGTACGCGCAGATTACGCCAGGTGCACGTAGTCGTAGTCGAACGGCTTGCCGTTGATGCCGTTGCGCGGCGGGGCGATCCACGCCGCGATCTTGCCGCGCTCGTGCACCGGCTGCATCAGCGAGCGCACGTGCGTCTTGTCCACGTCGGTGGGCAGCCACTCCCCCTTGCGGCGCTCCCATTCGCCGGCCGTGAGCAGCTCCCCGTCGGGGGTGGCCTCGATCCCGGCGAACGCGCCGACCTTGCGGTTGAACGCCACGTGCGGCAGCTTCAGCCGCGGCTCGAGGCCCGCGCCGGACAGGATCCGGTTCCACCGCTTGACGCCGCTCTGGCAGTCGGCGATGTACTCGCGGCGCAGGTCGGTGTTGAGCCCGACGAGCGCGGCCACCTCGGTCTGCCCGATCTCCCCGTCCTGGAGCGCGTCCACCATGATCGACTCGCTGGTGAGCTTGTGGTCGTCGCGCCTGCGGTCCTCCAGCCAGCGGCCCTTCAGCCCGGCGGTGTAGTAGTTGGCGACGTTCGTCGACGTCTCGCCGCCGAACAGGTCCAGCGACACCGAGTAGTGGAAGTTCAGGTACTTCTGGATCACCGCCAGCGGGATGGCGCCGCGCGCCGCCACCTCGTCGCTGTCGTGTTCCACCATGAGCTGCGCGGTGCGCTCGACCACGCGGTCCACGCCGGTCGTCCCGACGAACATGTGGTGCGCCTCCTCCTTGAGCATGAACTCACAGGTGCGCGACAGCGGGTCGAACGCGGATTCCTTGAGCGTGCCGAGCTGGTACTTGCCGTCCCGGTCGGTGAAGTACGTGAACATGAAGAACGACAGCCAGTCCGGGGTCTCCTCGTTGAACGCGCCCAGGATCCGCGGTGCGTCCTCGCTGCCGGAGTTGCGGCGCAGCAGTTCCTCGGCCTCCTCGCGCCCCTCCCGGCCGAAGTGGGCGTGCAGCAGGTACACCATCGCCCACAGGTGCCGGCCTTCCTCCACGTTCACCTGGAACAGGTTGCGCAGGTCGTACAGGCTCGGCGCGGTCGCGCCCAGGTTGCGCTGCTGCTCGACCGAGGCGGGCTCGGTGTCGCCCTGGATCACGATCAGCCGCCGCAGCTCGGAGCGGTACTCGCCGGGCACCTGCTGCCAGGGCGGCTCTCCCTTGTGGTCGCCGAAGCCCACGCGCCGGCCGGGGTCGCGCTCGGCGAGGAAGATCCCCCACCGGTAGTCGCGCATGGGCACGTGCCCGAAGTGCGCCCACCCCTCGCGGCCCACGTTGACCGCGGTCCGCAGGTAGACGTCCCGCGTCGGCAGCGTCGGGCCCATCGACTCCCACCAGGACAGGAAGTTGGGCTGCCAGGATTCCAGGGCCCGCTGCAGCCTGCGGTCGTCGCGCAGGTCGACGTTGTTCGGGATCTTCTCGGCGTAGTCGGGGGTGGTCATCGCTCAGACTCGCTTCCGGTCGAAACTGGCCCGCTGCCCGGTGCCGAAGCGGCGCAGCGCGCCGTCGGGCCCCGACGCGTTCGGCCGGTTGAAGATCCAGTTCTGCCACGCGGTCAGCCGTCCGAAGATCTTCGTCTCCATCGTCTCCGGCCCGGCGAAGCGGTAGTTCGCCTCGAGCCCGGACAGCGCGTCAGGGCTGAAGCTGGCGCGCTCCTCCACCGCGATGCGGACCTCGTCGTCCCAGTCGATGTCGTCGGGCGCGAACGTGATGAGGCCCAATTCCTCAGCAAGGTCTGCCTGCAGCGGCCGGCCGGCGGCCTCGGCGGCGGCCGCGAGCGCCGCTTCGTCGCCGAGGAAGCGCGTCTGCAGCCGGGCCAGTCCGTTGCCCATCGGCAGCGGGCCGAGGTTCATCCCGTCCAGCGTCACGGTGGCCGGGCCGGCATCCGGGTCGCTGTCTTCGAAGACGCCCAGGAGCATGTAGCAGCGGTCGGCGGCGAGCGCCAGCTCGAGCAGCGAGCCGGCGAAGCAGCTGCCGGGCTCGATGAGCGCGATCAGGCTGCGGCTGGTCACGTCCAGCCGCTTCAGCGTGCGCTTGAGGTACGCCGTGATCTCGTTGACCAGCCAGTCGCCGGCGTTGTCCAGCAGCAGCCGGTCGTAGGCCAGCACCCGGCCGGGGTCTCCGGCGGTCTTCAGGACCCACGTGCCCAGCTCGGGTTCGTTCGTGCGCAGGTCGAGGATCAGGTCGTCGAGCTCACGGGTCATGGCCAAGGGCCAGAACGCGGCGCCTGCCGCGGCGATGGCGTCCGCGTCCGGCGGGTCGGCGTCCGGGCCGGCGACGGTGATCGTCGCCGTGCCCGTGGCCCGGTCCAGGGCCGCGGTCACGTACTGGTAGCCGATCGCTTCGTCGTCGCGCCGCTTGGCCAGCGGAGTCAGCGTGACGCCGGTCGCGCCGTCCGGGCGGGTGGAGCGGGCGGCGAACTCCCCCGCGCGCTCGGCGACAGCCTGGTCCCACTGCTGCCGCGGCACCGCCTCGTCCACCAGCCGCCAGGCCGTGGCCCGGGCCCCGCCGACGCCCTCGGAGCGGGTCGCGAAGTAGTCGGCCAGGTCGCGGCGCACCCGCCGCTTGTCGGTCACGCGGGTCAGCCCGCCGGTGCCGGGCAGCACCCCGAGCAGCGGCAGTTCCGGCAGCGATACCACGGACGAGCGGTCGTCGATGAGCATGATGTGCTCGCACGCCAGCGCGAGCTCGTAGCCGCCGCCGGACGCGGTGCCGTTCAGCGCCGCCAGGTACGTCTGCCCGGAGTTCGCCGAGGCGTCCTCGATGCCGTTGCGGGTCTCGTTGGTGAACTTGCAGAAGTTCACCTTCCACGCGTGCGGCGAAGCGGCCAGCATCCTGATGTTGGCGCCCGCGCAGAAGATCTTGTCCTTGGCGCTGGTCAGCACCACCGTGCGCACCTCGGGGTGCTCGAACCGCAGCCGCTGCACCGCGTCGTACAGCTCGATGTCGACGCCGAGGTCGTAGGAGTTGAGCTTCAGCTCGTAGCCGTCGCGCAGCCCCGCGTGCTCGTCCACGTCCATGGCCAGCGTGGCCACCGGCCCGTCGAAGGACAGGCGCCAGTGCCGGTAGCTGCCTGGTTCCGCCTGGAAGCTGACCGGCCCGGCGGCGTCCCGTTCAAGGATCTCGTCCAGAGCCATCTCTTACATGCTCTACTTATTCATCGCTAGGAGTCAAGTATCTGTAGAGTATTGACGGTGACCGAGCGACCTCCTGCCCTCATCCGCCGGCACGCCGCGGGCGCGCCGAGCGCTCGCGGGCTGCTGTTCACGCTGCTCGGCGAGTTCGTGCTGCCGGGCGGTGGCGCCGCGTGGACGTCGGCGGTGATCGCCGCGTTCGCGCGGCTCGGCGTGGCGGAAAAGGCGACCAGGCAGGCGCTGATGCGCACCTCGGCCGACGGCTGGCTCAGCGCCGAGAAGGCCGGGCGGCTGACCCAGTGGCATCTGACCAGCGCCGGGCGGCAGCTGCTGACCGAGGGCGCCGGGCGGATCTACTCGTTCACCTCGGCGGCGGAGAACTGGGACGGGCGCTGGCTGCTGGTCGCCGCGCGCATCCCGGACGGCGACCGGAGCACCCGGCACGCCGTGCGCACCCGGCTGAGCTGGGCGGGCCTCGGCTGGCTCGGGCCCGGCCTGTGGATCAGCGCGCACCCGGAGCGCGAGGCCGAGGTGGCACGGGTGCTCGGCGAGGCCGGCGTCGCCGGCGCGCACCTGTTCACCGCGACCCGGTCCGGGCTCGACGGCGCGGCCGACATGGTGCGGGCGGCGTGGGACCTGGACGCGATCGAGCAACAGTACGGGCGGTTCATCGACGACTTCGGCGGCCCCGAGTTTTGCGGCACCGGGCCAGGCGACGTGCTGGCCAGGCACGTCGAGCTGGTGCACGCGTGGCGGCGGTTCCCGGCCATCGACCCAGGGCTGCCGCGGGAGCTGCTGCCGGTGAGCTGGCGGGGGCTCGAGGCGGCCCGGCTGTTCACCGGGCTCCATGAGCGCTGGTCGGCGGGTGCGCAGGCCGAGTGGAAGCGGCTGAACGACGGGGTGTTGGTCGCGTCAGGCCCATCAGGCCCATCAGGAGCGGCTGGCGGCGGACTCCAGCGCGGGCAGAGAGACCCAGCCGTCGTGGCTCCAGAGGATCTTGCCGGTTGCTGAGACCAGCACGAGCCACGGCTGGTCCGCCGTGCCGTAGCCATCGGCGAGCCGTCCCGTCTCGTCGAGCGCCACCGGGTACTGCAGCGGCTGGATACCTCGTTGGCCAGGATCTGCGAGGTCCGCGCTGACGACAGCGCCGGCCCGTTGCTGCTGCTAGGACAACAGCGCCGGCGCGTTGCTGTTGCTGGGACGAGGGCGGCGGGGCCAGCCGGGGCAGCCAGGGCAGCAGGGGGCTAGGCGATCAGGCGGGCGCCGGGGCCGGGCACCGGGGTGATCTCGCGCGGCGACGATACGAGATGGTCCTCGGCGCATCGCAGCTCGAGGTGCACCGGTGCGCCGCAGTCGCGGTGCCGCAGCTCGACCAGCGGGCCGTCCGGGCTCACGGCGTACGTGTTGCCCCACTCCAGCAACGCCACCATCAACGGGAACAGTGCCAGCCCCTTCTCGGTCAGCCGGTACTCGCTGCGTGCGCGCTGGCCCGGCTCCCGGTACGGCACCTTGCGCAGCAGCCCCTCCTCGACCAGGCGGGCCAGCCGGTCGCTGAGGATCTGCCGGGGGGCTGAGATGCGCCGGCGGATGTCGTCGAACCGGCGGACACCGTTGAACGCCTCGCGGAGTACCAGGAACGTCCACTTCTCGCCGACGATCGCCAGGGCGGCGCCGATCGTGCAGTTCTCGGTGTCGTAGTCGAGGATCCAGGGCCGGTTCATCTTCACATGCTAAGTCTGGTTGACAGACTTAGCAACGGCGGTGCAGGCTGGGTCTGTGAAGCGAACTCAGTTGGAAGAGCTGGGCCGGCCGGCCGCCGTGCACCCTGGCGGCGGTGTCGAGTACCGGACCGTGGCCGCGGCGGACCGCGACGCGATGCTGTCGTTCCTCGCCGGGCTCTCGCTCCGCACCCGGTTCCTGCGGTTCTTCGCCCCGGCGTCGCCGAGCCCGGCGGTGCTGCGCGGGATGTGCGGCGGCGGGCTCACCACCGACGCTCTCATCGCGACCGACGGCGGCGCGATCGTGGGGCACGGGATGGCGGCGGACAGCCTCAGCCCCGAGGGCTGCCTGGTGAGCGACCTCGGCGTGGTCGTGGCCGACCGCTGGCAGAACCACGGCATCGGCTCGCAGATCCTGGACCGGCTGGTCGCGCGGGCGGCGGCGCGGGGCGTGAGCGTGCTGGTCATGGACGTGCTGCCGGAGAACAAGCAGATGCTGGCGATGATCGCCCGGCGGTGGGCCGGCGCCGGGTACCGCTTCGGCGGCGACGCGGTGGCCGCCCGGGTGTACCTGCCGCGCGTGGCCGGGGCGAAGGGAGCGTGTGGTGGCGCAGATCTCAGGGCCGCGTGACGGGCAGGCCGACGGCGTACGGCTCGCCGAGCTGGACGGCGAGGCTGGCCCGCAGCGGCGGCGCAGCTACGAGTGGCAGGACCCGGCGATCTCGGCGGCGGTCGCGCCGGGGGTGGCGGGCATCGACTTCTTCCGGGCGCTGCTCGACGGTGAGCTCCCGATCCCGCCGATCGCGGCCACGCTCGGCTTCACGATGGTTGCCGCCGACCCGGGCCGCGTGGTCTTCGAGTTCACCCCGGCCGAGTTTCACTACAACCCGATCGGCTCGGTGCACGGCGGCGTGTACGCCACGATGTGCGATTCGGCGTGCGGCTGCGCCGTGCACAGCATGCTGCCCAAGGGCGCCTACTACACGTCGCAGGACCTGAGCGTGAAGTTTTTGCGCCCGATCACCGGGTCGACCGGGACGCTGCGGTGCGAGGGCACGGTCATCCATCTCGGCTCCCGCACCGCGCTGGCCGAGGCCCGGCTCAGCGATCGCCAGGGGAAGCTGTACGCGCACGGCACCAGCAGCTGCCTGATCTTCCGGCCGTGACGCCGGGCCTTTCATGCCTTCAAGGCCTCCGTGGCCGGGCGTAACACGAAATTAGCAAAGCTGTTTCTTTGCGCGCCGTTAGCGCGGATCTGATGCGTCGGCGCCGTAAATTCGGGCGGCGAAACGCCGTCGTAACGAGAAGTTAGCACGTTTGTTTCGCAACGCTGCCATCCACCGCGGCGCTCAAAGCGTCGGCGCAAGGAATTGGTGCCGGGATTGTGGCGAATCCGGCGTCGCCAGGCGACGCAGGAAAGATCCCTTAGCGGCAATCTATGTTGAGAGGCGGTACCTTGTGAGCAGTGGCCTGAGCCGTCCTGCCTTTACCAATGTGAGCCGGTTCATTCACCATTGGCAGGCGAGGCTCCGGCCGCAGGGGCATTTCAAAACGAGATGTTTATCGACGCCGCCTGACATCAGGTCGCCACGGGAGAGAAGAAGACATGTCAGCCCTCGGAGGACGCTCTGGGTCGGCGCCCGCAGCCGGTGCCGCCACGACCGCCTCGGCGGGCGGCGATGCCACGCCAGCGGGCGGTGAAGCCGAGGCCGACCCAGCGGTCGGCCAGGCCGATGCGTCGCCGCCCCAGGGCGGCGACACGCTGATCCTGCCGGCGATCGACGACGACCCAACCGCTGGCCCAAATGCTGGCCCAACCGCTGGCCCAACCGCTGGCCCGGCGGCCGGCCACGCGCCGGAACCCGGGCCTGAGGCTGAGGCTGAGGCTGGGGCCGGGTCGGCGGCGCGGGCCGAGAACCACGCCGGCTCGCGGCGCTACATGCACGTGGAGGGAACTCGCGCGCCGGTCGACCACACGCTCGCCGTCTCCAGATTCGGCTACGAGGGTTACGCCACGGTGGCGGGCCCGCTGGACCGGCCGCGCTGGGATGAGCCCTACGAGGTCCGGTACCGGGGCATCCACCACAGCAACCGCGAATGGCTGGCCACGAGGCTCATCGCGCTGGTCCTCGTGGTGCTGGACGTCAGGTTCATCTACTGGCTGATCTTCCAGTCCGCCTATCCCCACCTGCACGTCTGGCTGTGGCGGTCGGGCCTGCACGCAGCCCTGACCGACGCCTACATCCTGCTGCTCGTGGGGATGGCCTTCGGCTCGATCATCATGCAGCTGTTCCTGCTGATGAACGTGCTGACCGTGTCCCGGGCGTGCTTGGCGGCGCGGGACCCGATCCCGGTGGAGCCGGACACCAGAATGCGCGTGGCGTTCCTCACCACGATCGTCCCCGACAAGGAGCCGGTCGAGATGGCGGAGCGGACGCTCCGGGCGGCCAAGGCCATCGTGTACGACGGCAAGCTCGACCTGTGGCTGCTCGACGAGGGCAACTCGGACCGGGTCAAGGACATGTGCAAGCGGCTCGGCGTGCGCCACTTCAGCCGCAAGGGCCGCGGCCACCTGGAGTTTGACACGGGCACCTTCGCCAGCAAGACAAAGCACGGCAACCACAACCGCTGGCTCTGGGAACACGCCGGCGACTACGACGTGGTCATGTTCGTCGACACCGACCACGTGCCGCTCCCCATCATGGCCGAGCGGCTGCTCGGCTACTTCCGCGACCCGAACGTCGCGTTCGTGGTCGCCCCCCAGTTCTACGGCAACCAGGAGAGCCGGATCACCCGGTGGGCGGAGTCGGCGCAGTACCTGTTCCACAGCGTCATCCAGCGGGCCGGCAACCGCCGCAGATGCCCGATGCTCGTCGGCACCAACGTGGCGGTGCGCACGAGCGCGATCAGGAAAGGGTACGTCGACTCCATCACCGAGGACATGGCCACGAGCCTGATAATTCACACAACGAAGAACCCGGAAACGGGCATGGCGTGGCGGTCGGTTTACACTCCCGACCTTGTCGCGGTCGGCGAGGGACCGAGTTCGTGGACCGAGTTCTTCGGTCAGCAGACCCGCTGGTCAGCGGGAACATTCGATGCCATACTGCGCCAGGTCTGGCGCGTGGGATTTAAATTCCGGCCGGGCGCCATGCTCCATTACTGCCTGATGCTGACCTATTACCCCTCCGTGGCCATCGGATGGATTATGGGCATCTTCATAAGCGCCTGCTACCTGGGATTCGGGATAAGTAGCCTGCGCACCAACGCGGGATGGTGGCTCACCTATTACGTCGACGTAGCGAGCATGCAGTTCCTGCTCTACTGGTTCATGCGGCGGCACAACGTGAGCCCGCACGAGCCCAAGGGGTCCTCGGGGCTGTCCGGGATGCTCGTGTCGGCGCTCACCGCGCCGGTATACGCGCGGAGCCTGATCATGGTCTTGCTGCGCCGCAAGCTGACGTTCAACGTCACGGCCAAGGGGCACGCGGCGAGCCAGGACCGGCTGTGGACGTTCCGCTACTCGCTGATGTGGGCCATCGTGCCGGTCGTCATCCTGCCGCTGGCGGTCCTCCGCCACCGGCCCTTCCCGATGATGATGGCCTGGACCGCCATCATCCTGGCGGTCTGCCTGGCACCCGTCGGGATCTGGCTGACCGATCGCGCCATGGGCGCCGTGCGGGAGCGCTCCGTGCGAGATCGCCCCGTGCGAGATCGCCCCGTGCGGGACGCCGGAAGGCACCGGTCGGCACCACCACCACCCTCACCCTCACCCTCACCCTCACCCTCACCGCATCCGCAACTTCCGCCCCCGAGAATGGAGCGCGTGGAGCCATGACCAGTTCCCCTGTGCTTGCACCGGAAGGCACCAGCCCCGAGTTTGATCCCTGGTCACGGCGCCGGAGGTGGCGCCGCATGCTGGGTGTGCCAGCCCTCGCGCTGGCGGTCGGCGGCGTTGTCGCCGTCAACGTGCCGACGGTCGGGGCCGCTGTTTCGGACTGGTATCACCATCACCAGATCACCAGGCCCGCGTACGAGGCTAAGTACGGGCTCTGGGTCAAGCTGGATATCCCGGGCAAATTCCAGGTGAACGGCATCCACTCGACGCTGCTCCATAACGGCGACGTGCTCATCATGGCGGGGTCAGGCAACAACCAGGCCTTTTTCAACGCCGGGACCTTCAAGACCCTCCTGCTCAATCCCGAGACCATGCAGATGCGGCTCATCCACACGCCGTGGGACCTGTTCTGCGCCGGCCACATCGAGCTGCCCGACGGGAACATCCTGGTCGCGGGCGGGACCGCCCGTTACGAGAACCTGAAGCCGAAGTACGCCGCCGGCGCGATGACGGTCATGAACAATGACACCGCCCAGGCCTGGAACCTGCCCAAGGGCACGATCTTCACCTCCCCGAACGGGGTGCAGTTCGCCACGGCCATGGCGATGACGATCCCGCGCGCCACCAGGCGCCCGGGCGTGAACGGCGGCAAGCCGGCCGTCGTCGCCGGCCAGCAGAGCGTCTGGGTGGATGCGGTCAAGAAGGGCAAGGGCTCGCTCATCGAGACCGCCGAGCAATACCAGATCCAGGGCCTGCTCGGCCCGCAGACCAACCACCTCCTGTACGGAATCGGCACGCCGATGACCCTGCAGAAGCAGAACTTCGAGGGAACCAAAGACGCGTACATCTTCGACGTCAGGACCTCGCGGTTCGTCAAGGTCAACTCGATGAACTACGCCCGCTGGTATCCCACCCTGGCCGAGCTGGGCAACGGCATGGTGATGGCGATGTCCGGGCTGAACCAGGTGGGCCAGATCACGATGAACAGCGAGATGTACAACCCGAAGACGGGCACCTGGACCACGGGCCCGGTCCACGGGTTCCCGACGTACCCGGCGACGTTCCTGACCGAGGACGGGCAACTGTTCTTCACCGGGTCCAACGCCGGGTACGGCCCGGCGACGGCCGCATGGCGCACGCCCGGGTTCTTGAACGTGAAGAGCGGCGCCTTCCGGCCGGTGCCCGGCATACCGGTTCCGAAGGACCTGGAAACCAGCGCCTCGGTTCTGCTGCCGCCCGCCCAGAATCAGACGTTCATGGTGCTGGGCGGCGGCGGCGTGGGCCAGTCAATGTCATCCACGGCGCGCACCGCGCTGATCGACACCGCCGCCCCGGACCCGCACTGGGTACGCGGCCCGAACCTGGCCCAGCCGACGCGCTACCCGATCACCGTGCTGCTGCCCAACGATGAGGTGCTGGTGACCGGCGGGTCACGGTACTACCGCGGGATGCACGGAAGCGACAACCGGGACACACGGATCTACAGCGTGGCCACCGACTCGTTCTCCTGGGCCGCCGACTCGATCACCGGCCGTGACTACCATTCCGGCGGGATCCTGCTGCCCAACGGCAGCGTGCTCACCCTCGGCGGGAACCCCCTCTACGGCAACAAGCAGGACACCGAGGGGCAGACGTTCAACCACGAAATCGACATCTACTACCCGCCGTACCTCTTTCAGGGCACCAGGCCGCGCGTCCTGGCCGCGCCCAAGGTCATGGACCTGGGCCACAGCTACCTCATCAAGGTGTCGCAGGCGTCCAGCATCAAGTACCTGCGGCTGATGCGGCCCGACAACCCAACCCACGTCACCGACGTCAACCAGCGGTCGATCGCCGTCAGCTTCACCCAGGGCGGCAACGGCGAGCTGCGGATAACCCTCCCGTCGAACGACAACCTGGTGCCGCCCAGCTATTACATGCTGTTCGCGGTCAACCACAGAGGGCTCCCGTCGACGGGTTACTGGGTTCGCGTGCCATGACCTGGCGGATGGGGCAGCGCCGCTGCGAGCGGCGGCCAGGGCGCCGGGCGCCGGGCCTGCGGGCTTGGCATGCCCTCGCCCTGGCCGCGGCCGTCGTGGCGGCGCTGTTCTCCGCCGCGGCCTGCGGCACGGCTTCGGGCATCACGGCAGGTACCACCGCGCCCACCCGGCTCTACACGTTTCCCGGCAATCCGCTGTTCGCCGCCGCCGCCCTTCTGAAGGTCAATGGGCATCAGGCAGAGGCGGCCGCGCTGAAGGAGATCGCGCAGACCCCGTCGGGCATCTGGCTGGCCGGGGAGTCATACGACATGCAGGAGGCCAGGCAGGTGACGCTGGCCGCCGCGAAAGCCCATGCCGTCCCGGTGATCGTCACCTACAACCTGCCCGACCGTGACGCCTGCGGAAAGCTCTCAACCGCCTACGGGCCCACGGCCTCGGGCTACAGGCTGTGGATCAGGCAGCTGGCCGCCGCGATCGGCACCGGCGACGACATCGTCGTCGTCGAGCCCGACGCCCTGCCGGACATCGTCCGCGGCTGCCTCACCCCGTCGCAGGCTGCCGAACGCTACGAGCTGCTCCGGTACGCGATGCAGCGGCTGGGGGCCCTGCCGCACGCCCGCGTCTACCTCGATGCCGGCAATCCCGGCATGTTCCCGGATCCGGCGCAGCTCGTGGGGCCGCTCGAGCGGGCCGGCATCCGTTATGGCCGTGGGTTCTCGGCGAACGTGTCGAACTTCCAGTGGACGGCGGACGTCGTGACCTGGAGCCGCCAGCTGGAGCACGCCCTCGGCGGCAAGGCCGGGGCCGTCATCGACACCAGCCGCAACGGCAACGGCCCGTACACCGGCCCCGATGCCCCGCAGTGGTGCAATCCGCCGGGCCGGGCGCTCGGGGTCACTCCGCGGCTGGATCCCGGGCCGGCGGGCATTGACGCGTACCTGTGGATCAAAGACCCGGGTGCCAGCGACGGGCCGTGCAACGGCGGCCCTGCGGCCGGCCAGTACTGGCCGCAGTACGCGCTCGACCTGCTGCAGGCGAGTGAGCACCGATGACACGGGACGCGGACGACCGGCGCTGCCTGGCCGGCTCCCGCCGCGCTGTGCAGGGGAAGCCGTGAGCCCCGCTGCGAAGCTGTGCGGCTTCCTGATCCTGCTCGGCGTCATCTTCGGCAGCGCCTACGCCGCAGGAGCGCACCTGGGACCGGTAACAACGGTCAACTCCCCCGCGCCCGCCAACGGACAGCCAATGAGGATGGGAGCACCGCGTCCAGCCGGCCCGCTCTCGCCTCTGGCCGGGATCGCTGCGAGGGAGAGTCGGCCGTGAGCGAGACGTCGACTCGCGAGAGCGGGCTCATCGAGCTGGCTATCAGCGGCATGAGCTGCGGCTCCTGCGCCGCGCGGATCGAGCGGCGGCTGAACCGGCTCGACGGAGTGGCGGCCTCGGTGAACTACGCCACGGAGCGGGCCTATATCGCCAGCACCGGCGACCGCGACGTTGACGAGCTCATCGGCGTGATCAGGAGCACCGGATACACGGCGAAGCTTGCCAGGCCCGCAGGGTCGCCGGACGATCAGCCCGGAGCGCCCAGGTCCGGCCGGGCGCTGGGCAGGCGCCTGATGGTGTGCATCCCGCTGGCCGTTGCGGTCATTGTCATGTCCACAGTTCCCGCCGCTGAGTTCTGGGGCTGGCAATGGGTGAGCCTGCTGCTGACCGCCCCGGTCGCTACCTGGGGCGCATGGCCGTTGTACCGGGTGGCCTGGCGCGGTCTGGGCCACGGCTCCGCCACAATGGACACGCTGGTCAGCCTCGGTATCATCGCGTCGCTCGGCTGGTCACTGTACGCGCTGCTGTTCGGCGGTGCCGGTGATCTCGGCATGCGAATGCGCTTCACGCTGACGGCAAGCCCGGCTGGCGGCGGCACCATCTACCTGGAAGTGGCGGCAGGGGTCACTGCCGCGGTGCTGGCCGGCCGCTACCTGGAGTCGCGGGCCAGGGACCGCGCGGGTGCGGCGCTGAGCGCGCTGGCAGAGCTCGGCGCTAAGACCGTGCTGGTGGTCCGTGACGGCGGAGAGCACCGCGTCCCCGTCGGCGAGCTGGACCATGGCGAGCAATTCGTGGTCCGGCCGGGTGAACGCATCGCGACTGACGGTGTCGTGGTGGACGGGCGCTCGGCGGTCGACGCCTCGATGCTCACCGGCGAGTCCATGCCGGCCGAGGTCGGCCCTGGCGATGAGGTGACCGGCGCCTGCGTCAACCTGAGCGGCAGGCTGGTAGTGCGCGCGACGAGGGTGGGCGCCGACACGAAGCTCGCCCAGATCACCCGGCTGGTCAGCGAGGCGCTGGCGAGTAAGGCCTCCGCTCAGCGGCTGGCCGACCGGGTCGCCGCCATTTTCGTGCCGTGTGTGATCAGCGTGGCGGTTGCCACTCTCGGTTTCTGGCTGGGTGCCGGATTGCCGCCGGCTGCCGCGTGGAGCGCGGCGGTCGCCGTCCTGGTGGTGGCGTGCCCGTGCGCGCTGGGCCTGGCCACGCCCGCAGCTCTGCTGGCCGCGATCGGCCGCGGCGCCGAGCTGGGCGTCCTGGTCAAGAGCGCCCAGGCGCTGGAGACGGCTGGCCGGGTACGCGTCGTCGTCCTGGACAAGACGGGGACGCTGACGACCGGCGCCATGACGGTGCATGACATCTGCGTGGTGGCCGGCACCGACGAGGAGGAAGCCCTCCGGCTCGCCGGCGCGGTGGAGGACCTCTCGGAGCATCCGGTCGGTCAGGCGATCGCCGGGATGGCAGCGGCCCGGCTCGGTCATCTGGAGCAGGTGACCGACTTCGTCAGCGTGCACGGCGCCGGTGTCAAGGGCATCGTCGACGGCCGCAAGGTCGTGATCGGCAGCCGGCTCTTCGCGTCCGAGCGTGGGCTCAGCCTGCCCTCCCGGCTGTGCCAGGCCGCCGATGCCGCGCAGGCGGCGGGCCGCACGGCGGTCGTGGCCGGCTGGGATTCGCGGGCCCGCGCCGTGCTGTCCGTGGGTGACACGGTCCGGCCCGGCGCCGCCGAAGCGGTGGCCCGCATGCGTGGCCTCGGGTTGTCGCCGGCGCTCATGACCGGGGACAGCCAGCGGGCCGCCCAGGTGATGTCGGGCCAGCTGGGCATCCCGCCGGAACGTGTCGTCACGGACATCCGGCCGGAGGGCAAGGTGCAGGTCATCAGGGACCTGCAGGCCGACGGGGTCCCGGTCGCGATGGTCGGCGATGGCGTGAACGATGCCGCCGCGCTGGCGCAGGCGGACCTGGGAATGGCCATCGGCACGGGGGCCGACGCGGCAATCGGTGCAGCCGACCTGACCCTGATCAGCGGTGATCCCCGGACCATCGCCGACGCGCTCGAGCTCGCACGCGCCACCCTGGC
>Ga0335073_10007536_pt1 | contig 15273 bp, 11 predicted proteins | sample Lox_Sample_22_FD_207093 | JGI IMG/M metagenome (GOLD analysis project Ga0335073, IMG submission 207093) | Soil microbial communities from Loxahatchee National Wildlife Refuge, Florida, United States - Lox_Sample_2.2 | ecosystem: Environmental > Terrestrial > Soil > Wetlands | place: USA... | reverse complement strand
TGGCGAAAGCCACGGTTTCCTTGACCGCCTCAATGTCGAAGACACTCGGGCGGCATGGCACAACGACGAGAGTGGCGGTACGCATCGCGTCCGCGACGCTCGCCGCCATAGTCGGCGGCGTATCGATCAGCACCCATTCGACGCCTTCGCGCTTCGCCGCCTTGACAATGTCGGCGACGCCGCGCTGTGCGGCTTTCAGCGGCAAGCCTTCGGCGTTGCGCAATTTGTGCCACAACGTCAGCGAGCCCTGCGGATCGGCGTCGATAAGGAGACAGCTGCGCGTCGGCTTGTGCGCGTGCGCGGCGAGATGCGCCGTGAGCGTGCTTTTTCCCGATCCACCCTTGCGCGAGGCGAACACCACAACGTTCATGCCGATCTCCCACGTTTTTAGCCGACCCGCGGCGCGGGTTAGAATCAAGTGGCATCATAGCAAATCCGGCGCGCGGTTTAGTGCACTCCGCGCGAACGCTAACGCGCGACGCGATTGCGACCCCGGAATTTCGTCGACGTGAACCCCCCAATCAGCCTGAAAGCGACCGCCCGTTGGGGGTATTACAATATGACGACGCTTATCGGAAAAACCTGTGGACAAGTCAGCCGCTGTGCTCTGGATAAGCCTGAGTGAAACCGGTGGATCAGCGCACGGACGACAAGGTGCTTTTGGCGCGATGCTTGGCTCAAGCTCATGGCCCTGTTAACAGCGTGCACACGTTCTAAAAAGTCAGGCGATTAAACGTGTTGCAAGAGGCGTCCCGCGCCGCCGCAACTTTCGTTGGCCGTTGCACTGTCGCTGAAAAAGCTGCGCATAACATTGCCGAAAGACTGGCAGATGGGCTCGCCGGCGATAACGTCGCGGTGAGCATTGCCGAAACCGGCAAGCCGACGTGCGTGCTTGCCGTTTATTTCCAAAGCGCGCGTGACAAAGGCAAAGTCCGCGCCGCGGTCGCTGTCGCGGCTGGCCGCCGGGCGGCGCGATCGCTGCGCTTTTCGCGGCTCGCCGCCGCCGATTGGGTCGGCGAAAGCTTGCAAGACTTGGCGCCGGTCGCGGCCGGACGCTTCCTTGTCCATGGCGCACACGATCGCGGTCGCATCCCCATCAACCGCGTCGGCATTGAAATCGAAGCGGCGCTCGCATTCGGCAGCGGCCATCACGGCACCACGCGCGGCTGCCTGCTCGCGCTCGAGCGGATGAGCAAGTCGCTGCGCAAGCCGACGCGCGCGAATGTTCACCGTCACCCTGAGGCGCGAGAGCAGCGAGCCTCGAAGGGCGACGGCCCGGACCGACATCCTTCGAGGCGCGCATTTGGCGCGCACCTCAAGATGACCGGACCGCGCATCCTCGACGTCGGCACCGGCAGCGGCGTACTTGCCATCGCGGCGGCGCGGACCTTTCATCGGCGCGTCATCGCCACCGATATAGATGCCGATGCGGTCGCGGTCGCGCGAGGAAACGTCAGGTTAAATCGCGCGACGGCGCTGGTGCGCGTTGCGAGAGGAAATGGCATTTCGGCGACCGGCTTATCAGCGGCTGCGGGCTTCGATGTCATATTCGCTAACATTCTGCTGGAGCCGCTCCAGCGACTTGCCACGCCGCTGCGGCACCGAATTGCGCCCGGCGGCCGGATCGTGCTTTCAGGCTTGTTGCGCAGGCAGGGCAACGCCGCGCTCGCGGCCTATCGTCCGCTGGCGCTGCAAAAGCGCATCGAGCTTGACGGCTGGGTGACACTCGTGCTCGTGCGGCGTTGCCTGCCGCGCTCCGGCCTCCGCTGATCAAGCGCGAATGCGCAACGTCATTCACACTGAGCGCGTCGGTAACCGGTTTTTTTGATAACCGGATTTTCCCGGCAAAGCCGGTTTCCCCCCTTACGGATTCATGCTCTAGATTGCCGCAAATGTTTGAAGCGCATTTCCAATCGTTCGACGATCGCTCCGACCGCGCCGAGACCGCCGCGCGCGTAGCGGCACTGCGCGCGCAGCTGAAACTGCGCGGGCTCGACGGCTTCATCGTGCCGCGCGCCGACCGTTTTCAGAACGAATATGTGCCGCCCTGCGCCGAGCGGCTCGCCTGGCTTACCGGCTTCACCGGATCCGCAGGCCTTGCCATTGTGCTCGCCGACCGTGCCGTCATTTTTGTCGATGGCCGCTATCAGGTGCAGGTGCGGGACGAGGTCGACGGCGCAATTTTCAGTATAGAGCATTTGGTCGAATGTCCGCCGCCGGCCTGGATCGAAGCCAATGTGAGCGCGGGCACGCGGCTTGGCTATTCGCCGTGGTTGCACACCATCGACGGCGCCGAACGGCTCGCCAAGGCCTGCACCGCCGTCGATGCGAAGCTCGCGCCGGTGGAAGACAACCCGATCGACGCTATCTGGACCGACCGGCCGCAGCCGCCGCTTGGCCCGGTGGTGCCGCATGACTTACGTTACGCCGGAGAAGACGTGCCGTCGAAACTCGCGCGCGTCCGTGCCGAAGTGGCGAAGCTTGCCGGCGACGCGCTTCTGGTAGCCGACCCACAAGCGGTCTCCTGGCTGTTCAACATCCGCGGCAGCGACATAGCCCACATCCCGGTCGTGCTCGCGTTTGCGACGGTGCCGAAGGACGGCCGCCCGGTTTTATTCGTCGATCTGCGCAAGCTCGGCAACGGCATGCGCCAGCGCCTCGAAGAGGTCGCCGACGTACGCCCCAACGCGGCGTTCGAGCGCGACCTCGCCGCCTTCGGCAAGGAGAAGCGCAGCCTGCGGCTTGATCCCTCGACCTGCCCTGAGGCGATCGCGCGCCTGATCGTCGAGAACGGCGGGGACATCGTGCGTGGACCGGATCCCATCGCGCCGATGAAGGCGGTGAAGAACGCCGCCGAGATTGCCGGCGCCCGCGCCGCACATCAACGCGACGGCGCGGCGGTGACCCGCTTCCTCGCCTGGTTCGACCGCCAGGCGCCGCGCGGCCAACTGACCGAGATCGACGCCGTCGAGGCAATCGAAAGTTTTCGCCGGGAGACCGGCCTGCTCAAGGATGTCTCTTTCCCGACCATCGCCGGCGCCGGCCCGAACGCCGCTATTGTGCATTACCGCGTCACCCGCAAAAGCAATCGCCGGATCGCGCCGGACGAGCTGTTTCTGCTCGATTCCGGCGGCCAGTATGAAGACGGCACGACCGACATCACCCGCACCATTGCGGTCGGAACGCCCTCGTCCGAGATGCGGCAGAATTTCACCCGCGTGCTCAAGGGTCATATCGCCATCGCGCGCCTGGTTTTTCCGGACGGCACTACCGGGGCGCAACTCGATTCGTTTGCGCGCCAATTTCTTTGGCGGGCTGGGCTCGATTTCGATCACGGCACCGGCCACGGCGTTGGCAGCTACTTGTCGGTGCACGAGGGCCCCGCGCGCATCTCCAAGCTCGGCTCAGTGCCGCTCAAGCGCGGCATGATCCTCTCCAACGAGCCCGGCTATTATCGCGCGGATGCCTATGGCATCCGGTTGGAGAATTTGATTCTGGTGACAGAAGCGCGCGCAGTTGCGGAAGCGGAAAAGCCGGTCAACGCTTTCGACACACTGTCACTGGCGCCGATCGATATGCGTCTCATTGAGCCCGGAATGCTGACCCCTGACGAAATGTTGTGGCTCGATGCTTACCACGCGCGCGTGCGCGAACAGATCGCGCCGCTGGTCGATTTATCGACTCGCGCCTGGCTGCTTGCGGCGACCATCCCGCCGGAACGCCGCTGAGACCGAAAATCCCGGGCGCGGGAAGAGAGCCGGTAACCGCCGGCTCCATGGCAGCCCAGGCAAATGCTGCCAAAGGACCGGCGTAATCGGTTTCGAAAAAGGTTCCCGCCAGCGTTCGACCCGGGGAACCTGAAGTTGCGCAATGGCAATAGCCGGCCGTTCGGCAGAGAAGGATTTTCTTTACGCTCGCAAGAAAAAAATGCGTCCATTTCGCGTCGCATTCGAGCTGCGAAACGTCAACACCACAGCGGATATGCAGAGTTATGTTGGGCCAGACGGCGGCCGATACAGCGGAGCAGTTTATGTGGCTTAGATGTGTCAGCCGCAACGCCAGGCGCATTGCTTACCTGACCCATGACGACTAATTTGCAGAGCACCCCGTCAACATCGTGCCGGATATGGTTCGCGTCGCCTCGCATCTTTGGCAACCCGTTAAGAAGTGAATTCCCCGTGCCACACATCGCAATCCAAGAGGGTACACCTGCAGGCCAGGTTCATGGTGGCCTCTCGGCGCACCTCGCTCGGCTTGAGGCCGAAGCAATCTACATCCTGCGTGAGGCCGCAGCCGAATTCCAGCGTCCGACAATTCTGTATTCGATCGGCAAGGACTCAAGCGTCCTGCTGCACCTTGCGATCAAAGCCTTCAAACCCTGCCGCATCCCGTTTTCGCTTTTGCACGTCGACACGACGTGGAAGTTCAAAGACATGATCGCGTTTCGCGACGCCACTGCAGAGCGACTGGGGCTAAATCTGATCGTCCATATCAATGAAGATGGCCTCAAGGCGGGAATTAACCCGATCGCTTCCGGGGCGGCGCTGCACACCCATGTAATGAAGACCGTGGCGCTCAAACAAGCGCTCGATCAGCACGGCATTGACGCCGCCATCGGCGGCGCTCGCCGTGATGAGGAAAAAAGCAGAGCGAAAGAGCGCGTGTTCTCGCTGCGCTCGGCCGGCCATGGATGGAATCCGCGGCAGCAGCGCCCGGAACTCTGGAATCTGTTCAACACGCGTCTCGGCCCCGGCGAGACAATGCGGATATTTCCGCTGTCCGACTGGACCGAGCTCGACGTCTGGGAATACATCGCAGCAGAAAATATTCCGGTGGTTCCGCTTTATTTCGCCGCCCGGAGGCCGGTGGTCGAGCGCAGTGGGAGCTGGATCCTCGTCGACGACGAGCGCTTGCCGCTTGAAGCCGATGAGACGCCGCAGATGCGGCTCATTCGCTTTCGCACCCTCGGCTGCTACCCTCTTTCCGGCGGCATTGAGTCAAATGCGGCCACCATCGAAGACATCCTTGCTGAATTGCGCAACAGCCGTTTCTCCGAGCGCCAGGGCCGTATCATCGATCATGACGCGACCGCCTCGATGGAACGTAAAAAGCGCGAAGGATATTTTTGATGCACGGATCCAAGTCAGCGCTACCCGCGCAACGCAGCCTGTTGCGGTTTTTCATGGGGGGCTCGGTCGACGATGGCAAGTCGACCCTGATCGGCCGGCTTCTGCATGAGACCGGCGCGGTCGCTGACGACGAACTCGCCGCGTTAAAACGCGATTCGGCACGATTCAGCGCCAGCGGCCAACCGCTCGATTTTTCGCTTCTGGTCGACGGCCTCGAGGACGAACGCGAGCAAGGCATAACGATTGACGTCGCCCACCGTTACTTTGCCACTGCGAACCGCGCCTTTATCGTCGCCGACACGCCCGGGCACGAAAGCTACACCCGCAACACCGCCAGCGGAGCTTCGAACGCCGACCTGGCGATCATTCTCGTGGACGCACGCCGGGGACTGCTGCCGCAGACCCGGCGCCACGCAGTGATCGCGCATTTGGTCGGGGTCCGTCATTTCGTGCTGGCCGTGAACAAGCTCGATCTGGTCGGCTGGGACCGCGCCGTATTCGACGGCATCGTCGACGGCTTTCGCGATTTTACCTGCTCGCTCAAATTTGCCTCCATGACGCCTATTCCTCTGTCCGCGCTTAACGGCGACAACGTCTCGTCCCGCAGCGCCCATACGCCGTGGTATTCCGGTCCGACGCTACTCGCGCACCTCGAAACAATCGAGATTGAAGGCGACCGGGCGGCCGCGCCGCTGCGTTTTCTCGTGCAAACCGTGCTGCGTCCCGATCCCGATACGCGGCTCTACGCGGGCATCATCGCGGGCGGCTCACTGCGCCGCGGCGATCCGGTCCAGCTCGCGCATTCCGGTCTCTCTTGCTGCGTGAATCGTATCGTCGTTGCGGGAGAAGATCGCGAATCGGCCGATACCGGCGCCTCGATCGCGTTAGGCCTGGATCGCCATGTCGATGTGACCCGGGGCGACACGCTGGTCGCGCCCGAACGCCGGCCGCAAGTTACCGATCAGTTCGAAGCGCATTTGATCTGGATGAGCGAGCAACCACTGCTGCCGGGACGCGAATATATACTCAAGGTGGGGGTGCGCTCGGTGTCGGCGAGCGTGACGGCCGTCAAATACCGTCTCGACATCGAGACGCTTCATCACCAACCGGCGCACACATTTTCGCTCAATGAGATTGGCGTTTGCGACATCGCCACCGCGGCGCCGGTGACCCTCGATAGTTTTGGCGACATTCGACAAACCGGATGCTTCATTCTTATCGACCGCTACAGCAACGCTACGGTCGCCGCCGGTACGGTCGATTTCGCGTTGCGGCGGGGACTAAACGTTCGCCAACAAGTGTTGACGGTGGCGAAGGACGCACGCGCTGCGCTTAAATCGCAACGTCCCTGCGTGCTTTGGTTCACCGGCTTGTCCGGCGCCGGCAAGTCGACCATTGCGAACCTGGTCGAAACAAAACTCGCCGCCCGCAAACGGCACAGTTATATGCTCGACGGCGACAACATCCGCCACGGCTTGAACAAGGACATCGGCTTTACCGATGCCGACCGCGTGGAGAACATTCGGCGCGTTGGCGAGGTCGCGAAGCTTTTCGTCGACGCCGGGATCATCGTCTTGTGCTCCTTTATTTCGCCGTTCCGTGCGGAACGCGCGGCAATTCGCGGAATGCTCGAGCCCGGAGAGTTCATCGAGATATTCGTCTCGACCCCGCTCGCGGTTTGCGAGGCCCGGGATCCGAAGGGCCTTTACGCCAAAGCCCGTAGCGGCGCGCTGCCGTCGTTCACCGGGATCGATTCTCCATACGAGCCACCGCAGAAGCCCGACCTCGTGCTGGATTCAACGGCTTCCGGACCCGACGAGCTCGCGGCGGGGGTCATTGAGCTCCTGATAGCGCGCGGCATGATCGGCGACGATAAAGCCGGCTAGTTGCGGGCATACGCCGGCGGCAATTAACGCTAAAAAGTAGCCTTTCCACGCGTTTGTTTTTGCGCGGCCGGCGATTGCAGCGATGATGGCGCTGCAATTCTCACTGAGCTTTGCCGATCGGCACCCAACTTTTTCCGGGACAGAAGGGGTGCACTCGGCGTTCTCGCCGGCGCACGAGGTAATTCAATGAGTTTTTCGAGGAAACGGACGCTTGTAACCGGCGGCTCAGGCTTCATCGGCTCGCATCTTTGCGAGCGGCTGCTGGCCGAAGATCACGAGGTGCTGTGCGTCGATAATTACTATACCGGCCGGCGGCAGAATATTGAGCACCTGTTGGCGAATCCGCGCTTCGAGGTGATGCGGCACGATATTACGCTCAGCCTCTATGTCGAGGTGGACGAAATTTACAATTTGGCCTGTCCGGCGTCTCCCGTGCATTATCAGTTCGATCCGGTGCAGACGTTAAAAACCAGCGTGCATGGCGCAATCAACATGTTGGGCCTGGCCAAGCGCACCAAAGCCAAAATCTTTCAAGCATCCACCAGCGAAGTTTATGGCGATCCCAAGATCCATCCGCAGAACGAATCCTATTGGGGCCACGTCAATCCGCTGGGGCCGCGCGCCTGCTACGATGAAGGAAAACGCGCCGCGGAAACTTTGTTCTTCGATTACCATCGACAACACGATGTTCGCATCAAGGCGGCGCGCATATTCAACACTTACGGTCCGCGCATGCATCCCGACGATGGCCGCGTGGTCTCGAATTTCATTATGCAGGCGCTGCGCGGCGAACCGATTACTCTTTACGGCGACGGCGCGCAGACGCGCTCTTTCGGTTATGTCGACGATATTGTCGAGGGCATCCTGCGTTTGATGGCGAGCGAAGACGCGCTATTAGGCCCGGTGAATCTTGGCAATCCGAATGAGATGAGCGTGCGCGAGCTCGCGGAGCTTATTCTTGATATCACGGGCTCGCGTTCGCGGCTGATCTTCAAACCGCTGCCGACCGACGATCCGAAGCAGCGGCGACCCGATATCACGCTCGCCGCTCAGAAACTCAATTGGACACCGAAAGTTGAATTGCACGACGGCCTGGAGCGCACCGCTGCCTATTTCAGATCCTTGGTAGCCGGCAAGATTACGGTCGAGAGGGCAAGACCCAAGACCCCGGCGCTTAAGAGAAGCCCGCCGATCCGGTCGGAAGCGAACGTTCTCTAAAACAGGGTCCGCGGCTGGCTTTACGCCAAGCGCTTCAATTGCCGGTAAAGGTCGAGCGTGGTCGCCGCACTCGACCGCCAGGAAAAGCGGGCAAGGTCAGGCCGCGGCATTTGCACCTCGCGAGAATCGCTGGCTTCCTCAATGATCTCCTTAATCGCCCGCCGCCATTCCCCGATATCCAAGGGTTCCACGTATCGCGCATAATTGCCGGCAATTTCTTCGAAAACCGGAATTCTGCTCAGTGCCACGCGCGCGCCGCAGGCCATTGCCTCCACGACCGGCATGCCGAAGCCTTCGTACACCGACGCCATGATAAATAACGCGCAGTTGCGGTAGAGCGCCGCCAGTTCACGGTCGGAAACGTAGCCGGCAATCCGTATGTGGCCGGCTTCCTTCGCCCGCGCCACCGAACGCGACAGCGCAAGATCGCCCCAACCGGCCGACCCGCACCATACAAGCGGAAACTTTGCTTGAAGGTTTTCCGGCAAGCCCGCGTAGGCTTCGGCGATCGATTTGAAATTCTTGCGCGGCTCGCGGGTACCAACAGTCAAAATATAGCGCCGCGCGGTAAGCTTGCTTTTGGCCAGCCAAGTCTCGTCACCATCCGCGCCCGGTTGAAACTCGGCGCCGGGTGCGGCGTAGGTGACGTGGACCCGATCTTCGGGGATCCCCAACACCGCAACAATCTCGCGCTTGCTAAACAACGAGTTGGTCTGCACGAAGGGCGCATCGGCCACGAGTGCGAGTTGCCTCCGCAGCCAGTCGACCCGATCCTTCGGATGCATCAGTGGATAACGGACGTGCGATAGATCGTGGATAAACGGGAGCACCGGCCGACGAAATCTGCCTGGCGGCACGTAATTGATGGCGTGAAAAACGTCGAAACGTTCCTCGTGGCCGTGAAAGCGATGCGCCTGCATTGCACGCAGGGCTTTACGCACGGGCGCGACCGGCCGCAGGGTGAGATAGAACCTTTTCACCGCCTGTCTGACGACGCGCTGCAAACCGGCCGAGCCGTCGCCGGAATTCGCCGCAGTAACCCGGCTGAGAAATTGGCGGTCTAACGGTTCAAGCGTCCAGCCGTTGAAAGCCAGCAACGTGTCGTCGCGCGACAATAGCGGCAGCATCGCCTCCGTCAGCCGATGCGTGAAATGTCCGATGCCGGCGAGCGGTGGCCGCAGCGAGCGCGTATCGATCGCTACTCGCATTCCCAACAGACTCTCGGCGGATCAGGAAGGTTCATGCCCGACGCGCTGAAGCGAGGCGATTCCGACGGCATTACGCCGTTCTGCAATAGCCGCTTCGTAAACGTCCTCGATTCGCCTGACAAAGACTTCCGCACGATATTCCGCCGCGACACGGCCGCGACCGGATAAACCAAGATTTCGCGCGAGAGCTTCATCATCGAGCAGTCGGTTGATTGCAGCCGCGAGCGCCGCTGGATCGCCAGGCGGCACCGTTAAACCTTCGCGTTCGTTGCGCGCAACATTGGGAACGCCGGTCGGCAAATCGGTATTGATGACCGGCAAGCCAGAGGCCATGGCTTCGAGCTGGACGATACCGAACGCCTCCGCCTCGCTGACCGAAGGCACCACAAACATCCGGGCGGCATGGAAATGAACCTTGAGATCATCGCGCGACAGCCCGCCGGCAAGGATAAACCGCTCGCCGACGCCGAGGCGGCGCGCTGTCTGCCGTAAATCATGCGCGAGCGGCCCCTCACCGACGATCAAGACCGTCGCGTCCACCTGGCGCAGCGCTTCTATGAGTACGTGAAAGCCTTTGTAGGGAACGAGGCGCCCGGTGGCCAGTATCAGCCGGGGATAACGCGCCCGCAGATCGGTTGCTTTGCGCCGCTGGCTATCATCAAGTTCGTCCCAATAGTCCGCATGAATGCCGAAAGGGATAATCGCGCATTTGTCGGCATACCGAACAAGAAAAGGCGAATTTTTTATCAGCGCCGGGTGCGAGACAATGATGCGCTCGGCGCGCGCCAAGGTGTGCATCAGTATCGGCGACAAGGCCGCGGCGAACGGCCGCTTGCCAACAATCTTTGTGTGCCAATGAACGACTAAAGCGGTGTGCTTGGGCAGGCCGATGGCGACGCCGATGTCATTAAGCGGAAAGGGATGATGAAGCGCAACCAGCGACGCCTTTCGTGCGCGTTGCGCCAGACGCAGCGGAAAGCTGGGCGCAAGCGGCGAGGACATGACCGTCCCGAAGGAGGTTACCGCTTCAACCGAGATGCCATCGCGGATAAAGCGTCGCCCCATCCCGCGGTCGCGCGCCACTAGCAGCGAGCTTTGGTGGCGCGGCGACATCCCTTGGGCGATGTAAGCAATTGCTTCGGGAATGCCCCCGGTAACGTCCGGCGGAAAAACTTTGTAAGCATGAAGTACGTGCAAGATATATGCCCGCGTCGCTTAACGGCGCCCCCAAACGCCATCGTATAGCTTATCTGGAAGGAAGAAGGTATTAGGTCTTTAGCTTCGGGCCTGCGACCAATATCACGGCACCGTCCGATTTTGGCAGGCTCGTGACATTAAAGGAAGCTTCACTGTTACATGCGGATTCGACGCTATCTTATTGCGAATGATTCCACAGATGTCGGTCTTATGCTAGGGGATGCGCTCTTAAGCGCCGGCGGACGATGAGTGGCGAACGCGTCATACCTGTGATCATGTGCGGCGGCGCTGGCACGCGCTTGTGGCCGGTTTCGCGTGAAAGCATGCCCAAGCAGTTCGTGCCGCTGATCGACGAGCAATCGACATTTCAACAAGTTCTCGGCCGAATTGTCGATGCCGGTCTATTTGAACGACCGATCGTCATAACCCATTCCGATTTTCGCTTTATCGCTGCCGAGCAGATGCGCCAATGCGGCGTCGAAGCCGATATTGTTTTGGAGCCATCGCGCCGCGATTCCGCCATGGCGGTCGCCGTTGCCGCGGAGTTAGCGAACCGGCGACGGCCGAAGGCTTGCGTCCTCATCCTTGCCGCCGATCACGTTGTCCGCAACGCAGGCGGACTGGAAAACGCCTGCCGCGAGGCCGCAAAAGCCGCCGCTGCCGGACGGATTGTAACTTTCGGCATTGCTCCCACCTACCCCGCGACCTGCTATGGCTACATCCGCCCCGGCGCGAAACTCAACGGGGGCACGGCGCTCGCTATCGAGGCCTTCGTCGAAAAGCCTGACGCCGAAACGGCCGGGGCGTACATTGCCGAGCATTTTCTCTGGAACAGCGGAAATTTTCTCTTTCGTGCCGATGTGATGCTCGACGAGATAGCGCGATTTGAACCTGATATAGCGGCTGCGGCAAAATCAGCGGTATCCGCAATAGAAGACGATCTCGACTTCCTGCGCTTGCCGAGCGAGCCGTTCGCGCGAGTGCCAAAGAAATCGATCGATTACGCGGTGATGGAACGAACCGCGCTTGCCGCCGTCATTCCCGTCGATATCGGCTGGTCCGACGTCGGCAGCTGGAACTCTGTCTGGGACGTGCTGCCGCATGATCAAGAGGGCAACGTTGGCATCGGCCCGGTGGTTTTCCGAAATAGCCGCGACAGCCTGGCGCGTTCGGAAGACAACATTCTCACCGCCGTCATCGGCCTCGAAAACGTGGTCGTGGTGACGACGCCTGACGCGGTATTGGTGTCTTCGCGCGACAAAGCGGAAGAGGTCAAAGCGCTGGTCGAGCAACTCAAGGCGCAGAACCGACCCCAAGCCGACGAGCATCTGCGGGTGTATCGGCCGTGGGGTTATTACCAGGGTGTCGATATTGGCGCGCGCTATCAGGTCAAGCGCATCGTAGTAAAGCCTAATGCCGCGCTTTCTCTGCAAAAACATTTTCACCGGGCGGAGCATTGGGTCGTAGTGCGTGGGACGGCAGAAATTGTCATGGGCGCAGAAACGCGTACGGTGCACGAGAATGAGTCTGTCTACATTCCGATCGGCAGCTTTCACCGGCTTGCCAACCCCGGAAAAATTCCCCTTGAGCTGATCGAGGTCCAGGTCGGCAGTTACCTCGGCGAGGACGACATTGTGCGCGTCAAGGATGAATACGGCCGGGATTAGACATTACGTCTCTGCCAGGCGATCCACTGCGCAATCAGGCGGAAAACTTGCGGCCGCGCTGCTTCCGCACTTGCGTCCCGCCCGCTCGATGTAAGATGAAACCTAGCGGAGCGGATTTGACATTCGCTTCCCACGCGCCGCCAACTCGCGGAGCGAATGTCAAATCCAAAAGCTCCACTAGTGTCCCGATTCCGAAGTTCGCATCATTGCGCGGCACCCTCGTTTGCGAACTTCGGATAGCCTGCCGAACCGGGATGCGAATGTCAGAATCGGGCCACTAGATGTTGTCCGCTGCGGCCGGCCTGTTCACTGCTGCGCTCACAGCGCTCGCGAGCGCAATCGCGATTCTAGTTCTTTATCCCGTTCTCAAGCGCTATGCGTTAGCGAAACCCAACGCGCGATCCTCTCACGTTATCCCTACCCCACAGGGCGCCGGTATTGCGGTCATTGCCGTCGTGGCCGGCGCCAGCGCCATTGCGCTTGCCTTGCACGTTTTCCCGCAGGACGCGACGCGTCCGCTCGAAATCATCGTTGGCGCGGCGTTGGCGATGGCCTGTGTCGGCGCCGTGGACGATATCCGCCCGCTGCCGATTGGACCGCGTTTGCTCTTGCAGGCGCTGATCGTCGCCGCCGTGATCTATACCTTGCCGAAAGAGTTGCGGATCGTCCCCGCAGTGCCGTGGACCGTGGAACGGCTGATTTTGCTGGTCGGCGGTCTATGGTTCGTCAATCTCGTCAACTTCATGGACGGAATTGACTGGATGACGGCGGCAGAGGTTATTCCTTTGACCGCAACTTTAGCTTTGCTCGGCGCTGCGCATGCGCTGCCCGCCTATGCGGCGTTTTTGGCCGTGGCACTGGGAGGCGCGCTTCTCGGATTTGGCTATTTCAACCGCCCCGTTGGAAGAGTTTTTCTCGGCGATGTCGGCAGCCTGCCGATCGGCCTGCTGCTCGGCTGGCTCCTAGTTTTGCTGGCCGGAGGTGGGCACTTGGCCGCCGCCATTCTCATGCCGCTCTATTATCTCGCCGATGCCAGCGTTACGCTGGTACGCCGCCTGATCCGCGGCGAACGCATCTGGCAAGCGCATCGCATCCATTTTTATCAGCTCGCCACAGAGCGCGGCTTCACCGTCCGCGAAGTTGTTGCGCGCGTTTTTCTGCTAAATCTTTGCCTGTGCTTATTGGCTGCCGTTACCGTGCTCACTCCGTCAACGCTCGGCGACCTGCTCGCTCTCGTGGCAGGCTTTGGGCTGGTCGCCGCGCTTCTGTTTGTATTCGCACGCGGCAAAACCGGTGGCGGCTTGAAGCGGCACCTGGGCAGCCGCAGCGAAACGTCTGCGGACGAGAATAGACTTATGTGACCGGCTCAAGCGTGCCATCGACCGCGCCCAGTCGATCGCGGATGGACGGCACCCGACGCGCACGAATGTCACTATCGCGTTTGGCGGTGCCGATATCGGCAGTCCCGACACCGATGTAGCGGAACTTTGCGCGCCGCATGTCTTCTGAACGGTAGATATTCCTCAAATCGACGATCACCGGGCGGGCCATGATGCGCCGGAGCAATTTGAGGTCCAGGGCGCGGAATTGCTCCCACTCGGTTGCGATCACAACGGCATCGGCGTCCTCAGCCGCGCTGTAAGCGCTTTCACAATAGCTCACCTCGGGCAATTGCAGCTTCGCCTGCTCCATTCCGGCCGGATCGTAGCAGCGCACTCGGGCGCCCATATCGCTCAACGCGGTGATCAAGGGCACCGCCGGCGACTCGCGGGTATCGTCGGTATTTGGCTTAAAAGTCAGGCCAAGCACGCCGATAATCGCTCCGCGGATCGAACCGTCCAGGGCCGCGGCCACTTTGCGCGCCATGGCGCGCTTGCGCTGCTCGTTGACCGCGGTAACGGTTTCGACGATGCGCAATTGCGCCCCATGATCGTGGGCGGTCTTGAGCAGCGCGGTTGCATCTTTGGGGAAACACGAGCCACCGAAGCCCGGGCCGGCATGGAGGAATTTCGCGCCGATCCGATTATCGAGGCCCATGCCGCGCGCCACCTCCTGCACGTCAGCGCCGACGCGCTCACACAGATCGGCAATTTCATTGATGAAGGTGATCTTCGTGGCGAGAAAGGCATTAGAGGCATATTTGATCAGCTCGGCCGTTCGTCGGCCGACATAGAGAATCGGGGCGGCGTTGAGATATAGCGGACGATATATTTCAGCGAGCACCGCGCGCGCTTGCGCATCCTCGGTACCCACGATGATGCGGTCCGGGTGCTTGAAATCTCGAATGGCCGCGCCCTCGCGCAGAAACTCCGGGTTAGATACGACTTGCACCGGCACGAACGGCTGCTGTTCGCGCAGAATGCGCTCGATTTCGTCGCCGGTGCCGACCGGAACGGTCGATTTGGTAATCACCACCGCAGTCGGCGTGAGAAGCGGGGCGATGTCGCGCACCGCTTCATAGACGAACGTCAAGTCGGCATGACCGTCGCCACGCCGCGAGGGGGTTCCAACCGCGATAAAAACCGCTTCCGCCTCTGCCACCGCCGTGAGTTCGACGTCAAATTGGAGGCGGCCGTGCCGAACATTATTGGCGACAAGCTCAGGCAGTCCCGGCTCGAATATTGGAATGACGCCGCGTTTCAGCGCGGAGATGCGCCGCGCATCCTTGTCGATGCAGGTTACGTGATGGCCGAAATCGGCCAGGCAGGCGCCCGATACAAGGCCCACATAACCAGCGCCTATCATGGTGACGCGCACCAAGGCCTCCGTTCAAAACTCAAAGGCGAAGCGGTTACGCGGTAACCACGCAAGCGGCATAGGCGACGCGTGTGACACGCTTACGAATCCCGCATGACTCTTTGTCCCGCGAGAGTCCTAGCCCAACCGAGCGGCCCGGCGCGGTTAACCAACAAGTCTGGTAAATTCGGAGACCAGTTAACGCCGCGCGGGCTTGCGAGGATTAAGAAGC
>Ga0335073_10007534_pt1 | contig 15274 bp, 16 predicted proteins | sample Lox_Sample_22_FD_207093 | JGI IMG/M metagenome (GOLD analysis project Ga0335073, IMG submission 207093) | Soil microbial communities from Loxahatchee National Wildlife Refuge, Florida, United States - Lox_Sample_2.2 | ecosystem: Environmental > Terrestrial > Soil > Wetlands | place: USA... | reverse complement strand
GCGATGCGGTACGAGCGGCGTTTGGGGCACTCGATATCCTGTTTCTGAACGCCGGGATCGTCGACATGCGTCCGCTCGAGCAATGGGATGAAGCGAGCTTCGACCACTCCTTTGCCGTGAACGTCAAAGGGCCCTTCTTTCTGATCCAAGCACTGCTTCCCCTGTTCAACAACCCCGCCTCGATCGTGCTCATGACCTCCATCAACTCGCACATCGGGATGCCGAGCTCCAGCATCTATGCCGCAACCAAGGGTGCCCTCCTGTCTTTCGCGCGAACGCTATCGGGAGAGCTGATCGGGCGTGGGATTCGGGTCAATGCCGTTTCGGGAGGGCCGATCGCCACGCCGCTCTATCGAAAGTTGGGCATGGGCGAGGCGCAGCTCAAGGACTTGGAGAAGCAGGTTCCATCCGGCCGGCTCGGGTCGCCAGCGGAAATCGCCGCAGCGGTCGTCTACTTTGCTTCGGATGCTTCAGCATTCACCGTGGGCAGCGAGCTCGTGGTGGATGGCGGAATGAGTAATCTCTGAGCTTCAGTCGCGTGACGGCAATGCTCGATGCCGATGCTTCGCATGAGTCTGGATTTGTAGGCCGTCAAAGGCTAGTCTTCGCTTGCCTCAACCAGGGAGGGATATGCAAAACCCATACAGTCCGCCCAAGTCTCACCTCGATGATCTCGCGCGCGCGGGCGAGAACAATTCCGGCGGTGGCCGAGCGTCCACTCCGCCTCCTGGCGTCAAGGGATGGAGCTGGGGAGCGTTCTTCCTCAGCTGGATCTGGGCCGCTTTCAACAAGACCTGGATCGGTCTGCTCGCTCTCCTCCCCTACGTGGGCTTTCTCGTCGCCATCTACCTGGGTGTAAAAGGCAGGGAGCTCGCCTGGCAGAACAAGCGCTGGGAGGGTCTCGAGCACTTCAATCAGGTGCAAAGGCGCTGGTCGATCTGGGGCACGATCCTCGTGCTCGGCGCCATGGTGCTGGGTATCGTTGCGGCCATCGTGATTCCCGCCTACCAGCAGTACGCGATTCGTCATGCCGGCGGCTGATCCGCCCCGATCCGACCTGGAGGCATGACCGCGACCGTGGTGGCGAGCCAAATGGGCGAGGGCCTCGCAGGAGTCATCCTGGCTGATCCGACCTTCCTCAGTCCGCAGCGCCAGCGCGAAGTTCGCGATAGCGATGTCGCCGAGCGACACCGGCATCTCCTGAGCCGGGACAAGGACTCCCTGATCGCCGAGCTGCGCATCCGCCACCCGCGCCGCTCGTCCGAGACCGCCAGAGGCCTGCAGGGTCTCAACACGCGCGTTCGGGTCGAACGGATATCAGGTGCGGGTCACGGACTTCCGTCTGACCAACCTGAACGCCTGGCGGCGCTGCTCACATCCTTTGCTCGTCCGCTGCGCCACTCGCGGCGCGGACCCCGGCCAGCGCAAGCACGCACCCGCACCGGAAGGCGCAGCGGTTCTTGAACGATTCCGACGCTCGCTCTCTCAAAGCGGCACCAGATTTTCGCAGGCCGCCGCGACCTCATCGAGGACCCGGTAGCGCTCGATGAAAACCGGCGGCCAGCGAGCGGCGCGGCCGGCGGACAGCTCGACGCAGGCGTACTCGATCTCGGCGCGCGCAAGCGTCGCCTGGTCGGAATCCCGCACGACCTGGAAGCGGCGCGCCACCCGCACCTTTCCTTGCCGCGGCAACAGCCAGGTCGCCACGCGCAGCGCATCCCCGCGAAGCGCGGGGCGCAGATACGCGATCACGCTCTTGAGCACCACCATGCCGCGGTCGAGCTCCAGGCAACGCTCGATCGGCAGGCCGACGCTCGCCGAGTGATCCCAGGCCACACGATCGAACCAGGTCATGTAGACCGCGTTGTTCACGTGATCGTAGGCGTCGATCTCGCCGGCGCCCACGGTGAGTTGAACGGTGTGAGGTGCGGGCAGATCCCAGCTCAAGCGATGATCCACGCGCAAACCGCGGCCCGCTCGCGTGCGCGGCTCACACGTTGAATCTGAAATGCATGACATCGCCCTCGCGCACGATGTACTCCTTGCCTTCGAGCCTGAGCTTCCCTGCTTCCTTCGCGCCCGCCTCGCCGTGGTAGGCGATGTAGTCATCGTAGGAGATGACCTCGGCGCGGATGAAACCGTGCTCGAAATCGGTGTGGATCACGCCCGCGGCCTGAGGCGCCGTCGCTCCCTTCTTGACCGTCCACGCGCGCGCTTCCTTGGGTCCCGCGGTGAAGTAGGTCTGCAGCCCGAGCAGTGCGTAGCCCGCGCGGATCACGCGATTCAATCCCGGCTCTTCGAGCTTCAGCTCCTTCAAGAAGTCCGCGCGGTCCGCCTCCTCGAGCTGCGAGATCTCGGCCTCGATCGCCGCGCACACCGGCACCACCACGGCGCCTTCGTTCCTGGCGATCTCGCGCACCGTGTCGAGATGCGGATTGCCGCTGAAGCCGGACTCATCGACGTTGGCCACGTACATCACCGGCTTTTCGGTGAGCAGGTGCAGATCCTTGAGCAGCGCCTTGTCGTTCGCGTCGAGCTTCAGGGCCCGCACCGGCTGACCCTTGTCCAGCTGGACGCGCACGCGCTCGAGCAGGTCGCGTTGCTTGATCGCCTCCTTGTCGGCGGCTTTGGCGGCTTTCACGGCCTTCTGGTGGGCGCGTTCCACGCTCTCGAGATCCGCGAGCGCGAGCTCGGTGTCGATCACCTCGATGTCGCGCTTGGGATCGATCTTCCCGGCCACGTGCACGATGTCATCGTTCTCGAAGCAGCGCACCACGTGCGCGATCGCATCGACCTCGCGGATGTGCGCCAGAAATTTGTTGCCGAGCCCCTCGCCTTTCGAGGCGCCTGCGACCAGGCCGGCGATATCGACGAACTCGACCGTCGTCGGCACGATGCGCTCGGGATGCACGATGTCCGCCAGTCTCTCGAGCCGCGCATCGGGCACCGGCACGACACCGACGTTCGGATCGATGGTGCAGAAGGGGTAGTTCTCCGCGGCGATCTGCGCGCGCGTGATCGCGTTGAAGAGCGTCGACTTGCCCACGTTGGGCAGGCCCACGATGCCACAGCGGATCGGCATCACATTGCTCCTTGCGGCCGCATCAAACTTTTCCTCCCGGGCGGCTGTGGAGCTTCGTCATGGCGCGTTCGGCTCCCTGCTCGATGAGCACGGGCAAGCAGTCGGCGGCCACGTTCACCGCATCGAAGATCAGGTCTTCCTCGGCGCGCGGAGCGCGCGTCAGCACGTAGTCGATCACCTCGGCCTTGTTGCCGGGGTGACCCACGCCGAGGCGCAACCGCCAGAACGATTCGCCGATGTGGGTGATGGTGTCGCGCAAGCCGTTGTGACCGCCGTGGCCGCCGCCGTGCTTGAGCCGCACGGTGCCGACCGGCAGGTCGAGCTCGTCATGCGCCACCAGCACCTCGTCCGCCGGCACCTTGTAGAAATCGCATACCTGGCGCACCGACAGGCCGCTCCGATTCATGTACGTGGTTGGCTTCAGAAGCACGATGTCCTGTCCTGCGATGTTGATGCGTGCGGTCTCGCCCGAGTACTTGCGATAGTCACGGAACTCCGCGCCGTGGCGGCGTGCGAGCAAATCCACGAACCAGAAACCCGCGTTGTGGCGAGTGACCTGGTGTTCGGGTCCCGGATTGCCGAGACCGACGATGATGCGCAACGGTAATCCAGCCATCGTGGATGCACCTTGGCTTCAGAAAGCCGGAGAAAGAGAAGCGATACGAGGGCCGCCCGTGGGCGGCCCTCCTTGCAACGGCTCTCGGAGCAATTACTTCTTCGCGTCTTTCTTGGCCGGTTCCTTCTTCGCTTCGGCCTTGGCCGGCTCGGCCTTCTTGGCCGCATCGCCGGCCGCCGCCGGCGCACCCGCCGCGGGTGCAGCCGCGGCCGCACCTTCCGCAGGCGCCGCGGCACCCTCGGCCGCCGCTGCCGCGGTCGGCTCCGGCTCTTCCGCGCGCGGGCTGTGGATCGCGACCACCGCCGAGTCTTCCTTGGCGAGATCCACGAGCTGCACGCCCGCGGGAATCTTGAGCTGCGACAGGTGGATGCTCTCGTTCAGCGAGAGTCCCGAGATGTCGACCTCGATGAACTCGGGCAGGTCCTTCGGGAGGCACGACACCTCGACCTCGTTGCGCATGTGCGAGACGATGCCGCCCTGGCTCTTCACGCCCGGCGCGATCGACTCGCCTTTGAAGTGCAGCGGAATGCTGATGCGGATCTTCTCGTTTTCCTCGACCCGCTGGAAGTCGATGTGCAGGATCGCGTTCTTGTACGGATGGCGCTGCACGTCCTTCAAGATCGCCGCCTGCGTCTGGTCGCCGACCCTGAGATTGAGGATGGTCGAGTAGAAGCGCTCGTTCTCGAGCATCAGCGCGAGCTTCTGGTGACTCAAGGTCAACGCGCGCGCTTCGAGATGTCCGCCATACAGAATCGCCGGCACTTTTCCTTGATGACGCAGGCGGCGGCTCGCACCCTTGCCATGCGTCTCGCGGAATTCCGCCACGAGCTCAAAAGAGGTCTTCATAAGGTTCTCCAGTTGCATCACAAACACGGCACCCCGCACCGCGACCAGTCACGCGGGCGCCGACCATTCAATCCACGTACAAAGAGCTCACCGACTCCTCGTCGCTGATGCGCCGGATGGTCTCCGCCAGGAGCCCCGACACCGTCAGCTGGCGAATCCGCGTGCAAGCCCGCGCGGCGTCCGACAACGGAATCGTGTCGGTCACCACCAGTTCATCCAGCACCGACTTCTCGATGCGCTCGATCGCGGCGCCCGAGAGCACCGCGTGCGTGATGTAGGCCACCACGCGCACCGCGCCTTCGTCCTTGAGCGCCTGGGCCGCCTGACACAGCGTGCCGGCGGTGTCCACCATGTCGTCGATCAGCACGCATGACTTGCCTTCGACCTCGCCGATGATGTTCATCACCTTCGACTCGTTGGGCCGCGGCCGCCGCTTGTCGATGATGGCGAGCTCGGCATCGTCCAGCCGCTTGGCGAGCGCCCGTGCGCGCACCACGCCGCCGACGTCCGGCGACACCACGATCATGTTGTCGTGCTTCTGCTTCCAGGCATCGCCCAGGAGCACCGGTGATGCATACACGTTGTCCACCGGTATGTCGAAGAAGCCCTGGATCTGGTCCGCGTGCAGATCGACGGTGAGCAAGCGGTCGACCCCGGCGCTCGCGATCATGTTCGCCACCAGCTTGGCCGCGATCGCAACCCGCGTGGCTCGCGGCCGCCGGTCCTGGCGCGCATAGCCGAAGTACGGCACCACCGCGGTGATGCGCGTCGCGGATGCCCGCCGGCAGGCATCGGTCATGAGCAGAAGCTCCATCAAGTTGTCGTTCGACGGCGGACAGGTCGGCTGCACGATGAACACGTCGCGCCCGCGCACGTTCTCCATGAGCTCGACGTTCACCTCGCCGTCGCTGAATCTTCCGACATAGGCGCGCCCGAGCGGCAGGTGCAGATGCCGGGTGATCTCCTGCGCGAGCAGCGGATTCGCGTTGCCGGCGAACACCGAGATGGAGGGCGAGTCGAACTCTTTGCTACGCGACATACTCAAACTTCACCGGCACCGAGCTGGCTGGGGTGGAAGGATTCGAACCTCCGAATGGCGGGATCAAAACCCGCTGCCTTACCGCTTGGCGACACCCCAACCTGATGATCTAGACGCCGCCGACCCCTCGAGCCCGAAGCCTCTCGAGCACGGGCGATGCATTCAGTCCGCGGGCCATGAAACCCTCGCATCCCGGCGGCAACTGCTCCAAGATGCCGGCGCCTTGCGCCGGCTCGCACGCCATGAATATGCACGCTCCCGTCCCCGTGAGGCGCGCCGGTCCGAACGATGACAACCAGTCGATCGCGCGCGCCACCTCGGGGTACCGGCGCCGCACGACCTCGAGGCAATCGTTTCGACCGCCGGACGCCAGAAAACCGTGAATTCTGATGGGCGGGGAATTTCTTGTCAATTGAGGATCGTCGAAGACCTCCCGGGTGCTCACGAAGACATTTGGCTTGATAATCAAATAGTTAACCTCAGGAGGCGCGAGCGGCGGAGCGAGCGCCGTGAGTCGCTCGCCCACCCCTTCGCCAAACGCCGCCCGGCCATGCACGAAAACCGGGACGTCGGCGCCCAGGGTAAGCCCGATGCGCGCCAGCTCCTCCGGCGGCAAGTGAAGGCGCCAGAGCTCGTTGAGCGCCAGCAGGCAGGTGGCGGCATCGGAGCTACCGCCGCCGAGACCTGCGCCCATGGGGATGTGCTTCTTGACGCTGATGTGCGCGCCGAGCCCGCAACCGCTCGCGGCCTTGAGCGCGCGCGCCGCGCGCACGCACAGGTCTGCCTCCGGCGCAACCCCCGGGGCACCGCCGCCGCGCGTGATCTCGCCGCCGGCTCGGACCTCGATCGAGACCTCATCGCAGCGGTCGATGAACTGGAAGCAAGTCTCGAGCTCGTGATAGCCGTCGGGCCGGCGCCTCAAGATGTGCAGGAACAGGTTGATCTTGGCGGGCGCCGGCCAGGTCTCCATCACTTCGGCGCTTCCCAGCGGTCGACGGCGATGCGCACGCGCGTATCGGCGCGCCTCAGCACCAGCCGCTTCGGCAACAGGTCGCCGTTCCCCGGCATGTAGTCGTCATAGTCGATGCTCCAGCCGGCCTGCGTCAGATGCGCCGCACGGTCCTTATCGTTGCGCGTGAGCTCGAAGGGCGTGCCCGGATCGGGAATGCCGAGCAGCCAGTAACGCAGGTCGTCGAACGGCAGCTCGAAACCCAGCCGATCTTCCAGCTGGTTGACCACGGCATCGCTGGGCGGAGCGCCGTTGAGCGAGAGACCCGCCGGCGTGACCTTGATGGCCAGCGCGCCGACTCCCAGGGGGCCCGCGAGATGCAGATCGCTCTCGGTTCCGCGCTGTCGCCAGTTGAGGCTCGCCTGCCAGCCTTGCTGTCCGAAAGCCACTGCCGCGCGCCCGTCGAGATCCCAGCGGCTGGCCTGCTCGAGATCCTTGCGCCGCTCATCCCACGGCGCGGCGGCGGCGGGGACAGTCGGCTTCGGGCGCAGCGCCGCACAACCCGCCAGCAGCGCCGCGCATGCCACGAACAGGAGTGTCGAGCGCCGCAAGGACATCACGGAGTCGCGTGCAAGCGCTGGCGTGTCGCGTTGAGCACCCGGTTGTCGGAGTCGGCCGCGCTCGCCTCGGTCCAGATCTTCTCGGCATCGGCATGCTTCCCCAGCTGCCACAGCACTTCGCCGAGATGCGCGCCGATGTCGGCGCCACGATCGTCCGCGTAGGCCGCGGCAAGGTACGGCAGCGCCTGATCCCCGTGGCCCTGGCGGTACAGGACCCATCCCAGGCTGTCGAGGATCGCGGCATTTCTCGGAGCGGCAGCGTAGGCCCGCTCGATCAGGGCGCGGGCGCGGGCGAGCTCGCGGTTGTGGTCCGCCAGCGTATAGCCGTAGGCGTTCATGGCCGCCGGGTCATCCGGACGCTCCTTGAGCACGTCCTTGAGCTCACGCAAGGCCGCACTCACATGTCCTTGCTCCTCGTAAGTGGTGGCAATGGCGTAGCGGATGTCGACGCTGTCGGGGTATTCGGCGGCGCCATGATCCAGCACCTCGATCGCTTGCCGCGCATCGCCGCTGTCGGAATAGATCCGCGCGCGCGCCGCCAGCACTTCCGGGGCGCGCTCCGGCTCGTCCTCGAGCAGATGATCGATGAGCTCCTGCGCGGCGGGCGCCGCCCCATGCGCCTGCAGGATGTTGCTCGCGCGAATGAGCGCGGCGACCGAATTGTCGCCGTCCTGCACCTGCGCATAGAGCCGCAGCGCCTTCTCCAGATCGCCGTGACGTTCCGCGATCAGGCCGAGATAGTAGAAGGCGTCGTCCAGGAATTTGCCGGTTCCGAGCAGATCCGTGAAGCGCCGGCCGGCGGCATCGAGCCTGTTGTCCTGAAATTCGATGAGACCCAGGAGTCTCAGCGCCACCGGCGCGATATCCGCCTGGGCCGTCAAGGATTCGAGCTCGGCGATCGCCGCATCGTTCTGTTGCGCGGCGAGCAACAGGAGCGCGTAATCCAGCAAGTTCGCGGGCGTGGTCTCGCGCTCGGCGAGGGCTTGCGACTCGGCCAGCGGAACGGCGGAATCACCCGACAAGATCCGCGCCCGCCACAGAGCCACCATGAGCTCGCGTCCCGCATCGCTCTGCGGGACCTTGTCCGCGGGGGCCAGCTTGAGCGCCGCGTTGAAGCTGCGCACCGCCGCCGCCGGATCGTCGGCGCGCAGGGCCGCGAACCCCTGTACCCGCAACGCCGCCGCGGATGATGGAAAATCCACCGCGAGCCGGTCCGCGAGCTGGCGTGCGCCGAACAGGTTGCCGGCGCTCGCGAGCTCGCTCTCGAGATCCGCGAGCTCGGCATCGACGCCGCGCGGCGAGGTCGTGATCACCGTGCGATATTCAGCCGCGGCCTGCGGTATCCTCTGCAGCGCGAGCGCAGCACGCGCCGCTGCACGGTGCGCGTCCACCGAAGCCGGATCGAGGCTGATCCAGCGTGCCGCCACGGCCGCGGTCAGAGAGGGCTGCAGGGCCTCGGCGGTGACCTCGCACGCGCGCGCGAGCAGCGTCGGATCGGTCGCGCCGGCGGCCGCGGCCGCATACTGCAGCGCCGCCACGCGCGGCTCGTGGCGGGCGAGCGCGATCTCGCCGGTGACGGTATAGAAGACTTGTGGCGCGGCGACGCTGCCCTCGGAAGCCACCCGCGAACCCGCACAGCCGCAGGTCGCGGCGGTCGCGAGCGCCAGGACGAGAGCTGTCGGTGGTGAATTCGAGAACACGTCCTCACTATAGCCAAAGGAACGGACCTGCGTCCTGGATTCCAGCTTGATCTAGCGGTATTTCTTCACGAGAATCTGGCGCTTACGAAGCAAAGCGACTCCATGGCATTCAACGTCCTCGGCCTCAATCACAAGACCGCACCTGTGGCGCTGCGGGAGAAAGTAGCCTTCGACGATGCCCGCATGGCCGCAGCGCTCCGTGCGCTCAGGCAGCAGAACGGGGTCGACGAGGTGGTGATCCTGTCGACCTGCAATCGCACCGAGCTTTACTGGTCCGGTAACGCCAACGCGGGCGAGCTGTCGAGGTGGCTCGAGCGCCACCATGGCAACAACCTCGATCTGGCCGCGAGTCTCTACGTCCATCAGGACCGGCTCGCCGTCGAACACGCCTTCAGCGTTGCCTCGGGACTCGATTCCATGGTGCTCGGCGAGCCGCAGATCCTCGGACAGCTGAAGGACGCCTACCGGATCGCACACGAGACCGGCTGCACGGGCCCCGCGCTCAACAAGCTGTTCCAGGCCGCCTTCTCCGCCGCGAAGCGCGTGCGCTCGGAGACCCAGATCGGGGCGAATGCCGTGTCGCTCGCCTCCGCCGTCGTGAGCCTCGCCCGACGCATGTACGCGGATCTGTCGGGCAAGACCGCCCTCATGATCGGCGCGGGCGAGATGATCGATCTCGCCGCCCGGCATTTCGCCTCGGCCGGCATCAAGCGCATGGTCATCGCCAACCGCACCTTGAGCCGCGCGCAGATCCTCGCCGCCGATATCAAGGCCTACGCGGTCGATCTGAGCGCTCTCGACCGGGAGCTCAAGGACGCCGATATCGTCGTGAGCTGTACCGCGAGCCCGACGCCGATCATCACCAAGCGCGCGGCCGCCGCCGCGGTGCGTGCCCGACGCCACCGGCCGATCTTCATGGTGGACCTCGCCGTACCGCGCGACATCGATCCGGAGGTTGCCCAGCTCTCGGACGTCTATGTGTTCTCGATCGATGACCTCAAGCAGCTGGTGGAGGAGAACCTGCAGCAGCGCCATTCGGCCGCCGGCGATGCGCGGCTGCTGCTCGAGGAGGAGGTGGCGCGCTTTCTCGCCGAGGCCCGCGCCCACGATGCCGGGCCCGCGATCCGCACGCTGCGCCAGCAAGCCGACGGGATCCGGCTGCAGACCGTCGAGCAGGCGCGGCGCATGCTCGCCGCGGGAAAGCCCATCGATGAGGTCATCGAGTTCCTCGCCAATACGCTCACCAATCGATTGCTGCACGCGCCGACGCAGGCGCTGCGCCAGGCCTCGGAAGCGACCGACCCCGCGCTCGCGCATGCCCTCATGCGGCTCCTGGTGGAAGAACGCGGCCGGAATTGAGCGGGATCGCCGCTATAATCGATGGTCATGAAGGACTCCATCCGGCGCAAGCTCGAGAAGCTCGACGAGCGGTACGAGGAGATCGGACGGCTGCTGTCCGATCCCGGCGTGATTGCGCGCCAGAACCAGTTCCGCGATCTGTCGGTGGAATACGCGCGGCTCGGGCCGCTGGTCGACCGTTATCGCGGCTTCGTCACGCTCGAGGGCGATGCGGCCACGGCGCGCGAGCTCGACATGCAGGAGGAGCTTGGCGAGCTCGCGCCGCGCCTCGATGCCGAGGAGCGCGAGCTGCAGCGCCTCTTGATCCCCAAGGATCCGCACGATGAGAGCAACATCTTCCTCGAGATCCGCGCCGGCACGGGCGGTGATGAGGCCGCGTTGTTCGCGGGCGACCTGTTTCGGATGTACGCGAAGTACGCGGAATCCAAGCGCTGGGAGGTGGAGGTGCTGAGCGAGAGCCCGGGCGAGCACGGCGGCTACAAGGAAATCATCAGCCGCATCATCGGCCGCGGCGCTTTCTCGCTCTTGAAGTTCGAGTCGGGCACGCATCGCGTGCAACGCGTACCGGCGACCGAGGCGCAAGGGCGAATTCACACCTCCGCGGTCACGGTCGCGATCCTGCCGGAGCTGGCAGAGGTCGAGTCCGTCGAGTTGAATCCGGCCGACCTGCGCATCGACACCTATCGCTCCTCGGGGGCGGGGGGCCAGCACGTCAACAAGACCGACTCGGCCATTCGCATCACCCATCTGCCCACCGGAATCGTGGTCGAGTGTCAGGACGAGCGCTCGCAGCACAAGAACCGCTCGCGGGCGCTGTCGCTGCTCAAGGCGCGGCTGCTCGCCGATGAGCGAGAGAAACAGCAAACCCAGCAAGCCCAGTCGCGCAAGCTCCAGGTCGGATCCGGCGACCGCTCCGAGCGCATCCGCACCTACAATTTCCCGCAGGGACGGGTCACCGACCATCGCATCAACCTGACCCTGTACAAGCTCGATGACGTCATGAACGGGCACCTCGATGAGCTCGTCGCGGCGCTCAACCAGGAGCACCAGGCCGAAGAGCTGGCGCAGCAGGTCGAGTGAGCGATGAGCACGGTGACCGATACTCTGCAGATCGCCATCCGCGCGCTGGCCGCACACAGCGAGTCTCCCGAGCTCGATGCCGAGGTCCTCTTGAGTACCGCGATGGGGGTCACGCGCTCGGCGCTGATCGTGCGTGGCTCGGAGCCCGTGGGCAGCGAGTTGCGCGAGGCCTACCGCGCGCTCATCGAGCGGCGCGCGCAAGGGGTGCCGGTGGCCTATCTCACCGGCTCGCGCGAATTCTGGTCGCTGCCGCTCAAGGTGACCCCGGCCGTGCTGGTGCCGCGCCCGGAGACCGAGCTCCTGGTCGAGACGGCGCTCGAGGTGGTCCCCAAGGGCGAAGCGCGCTCGGTGCTCGATCTCGGCACCGGCAGCGGCGCGATTGCGCTCGCCATCGCCTCGGAGCGTCCGCACGCAGCGGTCACGGGCGTCGACGTGTCGCCCGCCGCCCTCGGCGTGGCACGTGATAATGCCCGCACCCTCGCCTTGACCAATGTGCTCTGGCGGCTCGGCTCGTGGTTCGATGCCGTGCCGGGCGAGCGCTTCCACGCGATCGTCGCGAACCCGCCCTACGTCGCCGCCGGCGACCCGGCCCTCGCCGCGCTCGCCGCCGAGCCCGAGCTCGCCCTGGTGGGCGGTTCCTCGGGCCTCGACGCGCTGGCGGCGATCGTCGCCGCAGCCGCGCCGCACCTCGAGCGCGGCGGATGGCTGCTGCTCGAGCACGGCCATACCCAGCAGCGCGAGGTCGCGGCGATGCTCGAGCGCAGCGGCTTTGGCAATATCGAGACCCGCGAGGATTTCTCGGGCCGGCCCCGCGTCACGCGGAGCACCTTTCAACCCCCACACTAGGAATCAGCATGATCCGTTTCGACACCACACTGGGTGAATTCAGCGTCGAGCTATTCGAGAAGGAGGCGCCCGTGACGGTCGCCAATTTCTTGAAATACGTGGACGATGGATTCTTCGACGGTACGATCTTTCACCGCATCGTGCCTGGATTCGTGATCCAGGGCGGCGGATTCACCGAGGATATGACGCAGAAGCGCACCCACGCCCCGATCAAGAACGAAGCCGACAACGGCCTGAAGAACGAGCGCGGCAGCTTGTCGATGGCGCGCACCAACGACATCAACAGCGCCACCTCCCAGTTCTTCGTCAACTTGAAGGACAACGACTTTCTCGACCACAAGCGCGGCAACTTCGGCTACGCCGTATTCGGGAAGGTCACTGCGGGCATGGATGTCATCGACAAGATCGCGGCGGTCGAGACCGGCCGGCGTCGGGGACACGACGACGTGCCTCTGGAAGCGGTGATCATGACGGGCGTGCGCCGACTCGCGAAATAGCCCACGCGCCGAGCTTGCCGCGGATGGCGCGTGCCCAGTCCCTTGCCGGTCGCATCGGGCGCGCGCTTCTGTGGGCGCTCTTGGGCAGCGCGGCGCTCTCGGCCGCCGCGGTGCTGGTGCTGCGCTGGGTCAATCCGATCTACAGCGCGTTCATGGCGGAGAGCCAGATCGAGGCCTGGCTCGACCGCGATCGCAGCTACGTGTTGCGCCACAGCTGGGTGGACCTCGACCGCATCTCGCCCAATCTGCCGCTCGCCGTGGTCGCCTCGGAGGATCAGAAGTTTCCCGAGCATTGGGGGTTCGACGTCGAGGCCATCGAGAAGGCCTATCAGCTGAACCAGCACAGCCACCGCGTACGCGGGGCCAGCACCATCAGTCAGCAGGTGGCCAAGAACCTGTATCTATGGTCCGGCCGCAGCTATTTCCGCAAGGGCCTCGAGGCTTACTTCACCGTCCTCATCGAGGCGTGCTGGCCGAAACGGCGCATCCTCGAGATCTACCTGAACATCGCCGAATTCGGCAACGGCACCTTCGGTGCGGAGGCTGCGGCGGAGCGCTTTTTCCACAAGACCGCCGCGCGGCTCACGCGCAGCGACGCGGCGACGCTCGCCGCAGTGCTGCCGAGCCCGAAGCACTACTCGGCGGCCGCCCCCTCGCGCTACGTCGCGCAGCGGCGCGACTGGATCTTGAATCAGATGCAGGCCCTCGGCGGTCCGGAAATGCTCGAGGAGATCGATGCCTATCCGGACCGGCGCCGCTGATCGAGCGCTCGGCCAGCCGAGCAACCGGAGCGCGCGGCGCGCTAAGATAGCGCGGGGTCGGGCCACACGGCCGATCGGAGTACAGGATGTCGACACCCGCGACCAATAAATACGCCCCGCCCCGAAGTCAGGTGCAGGATCCTGAGCTCGCCCCGGCCGGCTTCGAGCTCGCCGCGCGTGGCACGCGGCTCGGGGCATCGATCATCGACGGGTTGGTCTTCGGCCTGCCGTTTGTCGCGAGTTTCATCCTTGCCGCGCCGATGATGCAGCGGGGTAGCGGGGTCAACCCCTTTGCCATCTGGCGCCTCGCGGCGCACACCGGCGTCGCCTTCTACGTGGGCATCGTCATCGAGCTCGTGGTCATCGGCGTCAGCACCGTGTTCGTGTACCGTGACGCGCAGACCATCGGCAAGAAACTCTGCGACATCAAGGTGGCGCGCGCCGATGGATCGCGGGCGACTCTGGCACGGATCCTCTTCCTGCGTTACCTGCCGAGCGCGCTACTGCAGTTCATTCCCGTGCTGACGCAGCTGTATAGCCTCGCCGACGCGCTTTTCATCCTCGGGCGGGCGCGGCGCTGCATCCACGACTACATCGCCGACACGATCGTCATTGAAGCTTGAGCGCATCGATCGACACCCTCATGACGGCCGAGACTCCCGAGGGCATCGCCATCGCGCTGCGCCCGGCGGGGTTCCCGGTGCGCTGCATCGCCTTTCTCATCGACGGGCTGATCCGCGGCGCTCTGCTCATCGCCAGCGCGGGTACGCTCAGGGCCGGCGGCCGCTTCGGTGGCGGCCTCATGTTCATCGCGCTCTTCGCCATCAACTGGGTGTATGCGGTGGTTTTCGAGATGTCGGCGGGTGCGGCCACGCCCGGCAAGCGCCTCATGGGGCTGTACGTGACGATGGCCGACGGATTGCCGATCACGCCGGCCGCCTGTCTGATACGCAATCTGCTGCGCGTGGTCGATTTCCTGCCGCTGTTCTATGCGTCGGCGGCCGTTTGCATGCTGCTCAGGCGCGATGCGCGCCGCCTCGGCGATCTCGCCGCCGGCACGGTGGTCGTCTACCGCGACGACGGCGCGCCCAAGCTCGAGTTCGGCGCGGGTCTGCCGCAGCCGCCGCCCGTGCCGCTCTCCCGGCGCCAGCAAGCGGCGATCACGGCGTTCGCCGCGCGCGTGCCGGTTCTCACGCAGGAGCGCGCCGAGGAGATCGCCGCGCTCGCGGCCCACGCAGTCGCCGGCCAGGATCCTTTGCAGGCGCGGCGCCCGCTGAGCGCGCGCCTGGTCGGTGTGGCGCGCTGGCTGCATGGCGAGCGGCCGCCGGCCACGGCGGAGATTCGATGACCGCGCTCGAGTTCCAGCAAGCCAACGAACGGCATTGGGAGGAGCTCGAGAGGGCGCTCACGCTTCCCGACCGGCAGCAGAACGCCAAGCGCTTTCTCATGCTTTACCGGGCCTGCTGCGAGCACCTCGCGCTCGCCCAGGCGCGCGAGTTCCCGGCCCCGCTCATCGAGCGCCTGTCGCGGCTCACGGCGCGGGCTCATCAAATCGTGTACCGGCAAACCGATCTGGGATTTGCGCGCATTGCACGCGTGCTGATGCGCGATTTTCCCGCGCTGGTCAAGGCCAACGGGCGCTATGTCGCGCTCTCGGCCCTGCTGCTCTTGATTCCCGCGCTGGCGCTCGGCATCGCCGTCTATCACCGTCCGGATCTGGTGTTGACGCTCGTCGACAGCCGCACCGCCGCCGGGTACGAGTCGATGTACAACCCCGCCAACGAAGCGATCGGCCGGCTGCGCGAGGCGGGCGGCAACTGGATGATGTTCGGCTACTACATCATGCACAACATCGGCATCGCCTTCGAGTGCTACGTGA
>Ga0335073_10007531_pt1 | contig 15275 bp, 15 predicted proteins | sample Lox_Sample_22_FD_207093 | JGI IMG/M metagenome (GOLD analysis project Ga0335073, IMG submission 207093) | Soil microbial communities from Loxahatchee National Wildlife Refuge, Florida, United States - Lox_Sample_2.2 | ecosystem: Environmental > Terrestrial > Soil > Wetlands | place: USA... | reverse complement strand
CGGCGGGCACATCCAAGATCATCGACGTGCTGCAGCGAGAGAACCTGTTCGTCGTGCCGCTGGACGACAACCGCCAGTGGTTCCGCTACCACCACCTTTTCGCGCAGGTGCTGCGCGGTCAGCTCACGAGGACCGAGCCCGCGGTCGTGCCCGGGTTGCACGAGCGGGCCAGTGCGTGGCACCTGGCGTGGGGCTCGGCGGACGAAGCGATCACTCACGCGCTGGCCGCCGGTGACCATGCCGGCGCCATCGCCCTGATCGCACGGCACCACCACCGGTACTCCGGCTCCGGCCGGATCGCGACAGTCCGTCGGTGGCTAGGGTCGCTCGGCGACGACCAGATCGCCGCTAGCCCGCTAGCAGCGCACTGCGCCATGTGGGCAGCGGCGCTGAGCGGCGACCAGGCTTCGGTGCGGCGCTGGCTGCCGCTCGTGCAGGTGGCCAAGGACACCGGGCCACTCCCGGACGGCCTGCGGTCGTTTGAGTTCTCGGCCGCGCTGATGCAATCCAGCTTCGGATTCGACGGCATTGGCCTGATGCGCGCGGCCGGCGCCCGGGCAGTCGCCCTGGAAACTGACCCGAGGTCGCCATGGTATGGGCTGGCCCACAGCGCGTTCGGACTCGCGCTCTACTTCTGCGGCGAATTCGAGCGCTCGGCGCAGCAACTGGGCAGCGTCCGGACGGGCAGCACTCCGCTTGCCCAGACTCGGCTGCAGGCTTTCGTGGTCATGACGTTGCTCGCGGTCGAAGCTGGCACGCTCACCCAGGCCGAGGAGCACGCGCAAGCGGCCCTGGACCTTGTCGCCGATCCAGGCCAGGGCCTTGCCGCCGCGCCGCAAAGTTCCATCGCTTACATCGCGAGCGGTGCGGTCCATGCGGCACGTGGCCGGCTGCAGCAAGCCCGCCACGACCTCGAGCACGCGCTGCAGATACGCCGCAGGTGGCCGGGCCTGGGGCCCTGGCCAACCGTCGAGACACTGCTGAGGCTCGCACCCGTGGCGGCCGACCTGGGAGATCGCGAAGGAGCGTCCACGCTGCTCGGCGACGCCAGGCAGATGATCGCCTCGCTGCCGGACGGCGCTGACGCCCAGCTGGCCAGGCTGGAACGGCTGGAACGGCAGTTCGCGGTCCGGCAGCCAGCCATGGCGCCTGCCGAGCCGCTCACCGAGCGCGAGCTGGAAGTGCTGCGGCTGTTTCGCGGCACGCTCAGCCTGCGAGACATCGCCCGCGAGCTCTACGTCTCACCGAACACGGTCAAAACCCACACCCAGGCGATCTACCGCAAGCTCGGTGTGTCTGATCGCCAGGATGCCCTGGCGAAGGCCCGCGAACTCGGCCTCGTGTAGCGGCCCGCGAATGCGCGGGCCACACGCGCGCCATCCTCCGGCACGGGTGACCCGCGCAGGCATACCCGCTGCCTAGCATCAAAGCTCGCCCTGCCGCGGAGTTCGCCATGAGCCTGTCCGAGTACATCGTGCTGTTCGTGCTCGTCGCGATCATGGGAGCCGGCCTTCCGGGCCCGGGCGACGCGTCGCTGATCGCGGCGGGCACGCTGGCCGGCGAAGGCCGCCTGAACGCGGGTGTCGTGCTCGGCACGGCCATGACCGCCTGGATGCTCGGCTCGGCAGCCGGATTCGCGATCGGCGCGCACGGGGGGCGCGGGCTCCTTGATCACCCTGGCCGGCTCGGGAAGACGCGGCAGAAGCTGCTCGCCAAAGGTGACCGTGCTTTCGGCCGACACACGTTCGTGGCCTCGGTGACGATGCCTGCCTTCGTATCGGGGATCTTCCGGGTGCGGTTCTACGTCTTCATCCTCGGCGCGCTCGTGGCCGGCATCGGCTGGATCGGGATGTACGTCGGGCTCTCTTACTTCCTGGGCGCAGAGATCGCGCAGAGCATCGGAAGAGCAGGCTCACGGGCGGTGCTTGGCGTGCTCCTGATCGTCGCCATCGGGCTGGGCATCAAGGCTGGGGTGTCGAGATGGCGCGCCACCCGGCAGAGCGAACGCGTCGCGTGATCAGAAAACTTGGAGTTTTTACCGTAAAAACATTCAGGAAATGGTCAGGATCGCCGCCGATATTGGACGTCGCGCCGAGCAGCCGCCCTGGCCCCGGGCCGCGGCTGCTCGGCGTCTCTGAGCGTGCCCCGCCGGCCCGGGCCGGCGGGGCACCTCGCCATTCCGGCATCGGCCGATCACGGCGTTCACCGCGCCAGCTCCGCGCGGGCTGACTCACCCAAGCCGGGTGAGGCGCGGCACGGCCGTTCGGAGAACCGTGAATGGGTGCGGAAAGGATCCGCCATTGCGGGCCTAAAGGGGAGGTGGCCCTTGTCTGACACCGGCAGCGAGCTGAAGGGCGGGACCGGGGCTGCTGCGGAGCTCGGCAAGGATGAGCGGGCCGAGCTAGAGCGCCTCCGCGCCGAGGTGACCGAGCTGCGGGACCGGCAAACCCGCATGGTCCCGCGGCACCGGTTCAGCTGGCGGACCCCGGTCGCCTCGGTCCTCATCGTGATCGGCTGCCTGCTCGCTCCGGTCTCGGTGCTCGGGGTATGGGGGGCCAACGAGGTCTCCAGCACCAACCGTTACATCGCGAACATCGAGCCGCTGATCCACGAGCCGACGGTGCAGAACGCGCTGACGGACAAGATCACGACCGAGATCACCAGCCACCTCAACATAACCGGCTACACCAACCAGGCCGCCGCGCTGCTTACCAGCAAGGGGCTGACCCGGGTTGGCACGCTGCTGAAGACCTTCGGCCCCGCGCTGACCAGCGCCGTGGCCGGCTTCATCCATACCCAGGTACACAAGCTCGTGACGAGCGCGCGGTTCGCGCAGACCTGGATCGAGGTCAACACCGTCGCACACCAGACGCTGGTGAACGCGCTGTCCGGTCACACCGGCGCGATAGCCGTCAGCAACGGCGAGGTGACCATCGACCTCGCCCCGTTCATCGCCATCGTCAAGAATTCCCTGGCCGCGCGGGGGTTCACGCTGATCAAGAGCTTGCCGACGTTCCACCCGACGCTGACGCTGTTCTCCGCGCGGCAGCTGGTCAAGGCGCAGACGGCCTACCGGGCCCTCAACGACCTCAAGATCGTGCTGCCGATACTGGCGCTGCTGCTGATCGCGCTCGGCGTGTACCTCGCCCGGGGCCACCGGCGCGCCCTGATCGGTGCCGGGCTTGGCTTCGCCGCCTCGATGGTGCTGCTGGGCGCCGCCCTGCTGATCATCCGCGGCATCTACCTCAACAGCGTCCCGAACAGCGTGCTGCCGAGCGACGCCGCCGCCAGCATCTTCGACACCGTCGTCCGGTTCATCAGAACCGCCCTGCGCTCGCTGCTGGTGCTCGGCCTGGTCGTCGCCATCGGCGCGTTCCTTACCGGGCCCTCGGCGACCGCGGTCAAGTCCCGCGGGGCGTTCACATCTGGGTTCGCCTGGATCCGCGGGGCGGGCGAACGCGGTGGCGTCAGCACCGGGCCGGTGGGCCGGTGGACCTACGCGCACCGGACCGCGCTGCGGATCTCAGCGGTGGGCCTCGCCGCGATCATCTTCGTGTTCTGGGGCCGGCCGACGGCGATGGTGGTGATCCTGCTCGCGGTGCTGCTGCTGGTGGTCCTCGGGCTGATCGAGCTGGTGGCCCGGCCACCGGTGCAGCCAGATACCGCCAGCCATCCGCGATAGGCCGGTCCGTTGCTCATCCAGGCGGCCGGGCTGGCGCTGCTGGCGGCGCTGTCCCCGACAGCGCTGCTGGTCGCCGCCGTGTACCTCGGCTCGGCGCGGCCCCGGCTGATCGCCGGCATCTACCTTGCCGGGGCCGTGCTGATCAGCGTGGTGTTCGGCGTGGTGATCCTCGTGGTGCTGCGCGCCACCGGCCTGAATCACCCGGACCAGCACGCGCCCCGCTACGGCTTGCGCCTCGGTCTCGGGATCGTGCTGTTTGGGGTCGGCATCGTGGTAGCCGCGCGCAAGCCGCGACTGCCCGATCCCGCGCAGCCGCACCAGAGCTTCGTGTCCCGGATGGTCGCCAATCCGGCGCCGCTGAGCGCGTTCCTCGTCGGCGTGATCGTCTTCGCCCCGGGCATCACGTTCCTGGCCGCGCTCCAGGTGATCGCGACGGCGCGGGCCAGTGTTGGCCTCACCGTGCTGGCGCTGGTCATCGTCGTGGTCATCAACGTGCTTCTGGTGTGGCTGCCGATCGTATTTCACGTGGCTGTCCCGGGCATCACCACGCGCTATCTGGTGGCCTTCAATGGCTGGCTGCGCGCGCACGGCAAGGTCATCCTCACCGTTGTCCTGATCGTCGCAGGAGCGATCATGATCGGCAACGGGATCTATGGCCTCACCGTCGTCAGGTGATCCCACGGCGGGAACCTGGCCGTCCGGCTCACCCCTGCTGGATGATCCGCGCAGGCCAGGCGTGACGATACTGAATCACGTGGATCCACTAGACCGGCTGCGCTCGGCGGGCCGGCGCATGACCGACCCGCTGGAGGCGCTCGCTCAGGGGGTCGCCGAGCGCGTGCTCGACCTCATCGTGCACGCCCTGGACGTGAACGCGCTGGTGGAGCGCGTCGATGTCAACGCGCTCGTCGGGCGCGTGGACGTGAACGCGCTGATGCGCCAGGTCGATGTGAACGCGTTGCTTGACCGGGTGGACGTCTCGGCCCTGCTCGGCCGGGCTGACGTCAATGCCCTCCTGGACCGCGTCGATGTGGGCACACTGCTGAGCCGCGTCGATGTGAACGACCTCATGCGCCGCGTGGACATGGACAAGCTGGTCGAGCAGACCGACCTGGGCGCGGTCATCGCCAGGTCCTCGGGCGGCGCCGCGGCCGAGGCACTCGACGCGGCGCGCAGCCAGGCCGTCGGCCTTGACCAGTTCATCGACCGGTGGGCGCAGCGTGCGCTGCGGCGCAAGCGCTCCGCGCCCGACGGACCGCCCGCGCTGCTGAACGGTCAGGCCGAGGTATGAGCGCCGGAGCCCACGCTGCCCGGTCGGTGACCGCACAGGGGCACTACGCCGGCTCGGTATCCCGGTTCCTGGCCTACGCCATTGACATCACCGCGACCTCGGCCGTGTTCGCGCTCGCGCTCGCGGCCATTTCCTACGCGGCGAAGGTGGTGACCGGCCACGAGGTCTCCTGGAACAGGGGGAACGCCGTCGTCGCGGCCGTGTTCGTCGCCTGGCAGTTCCTCTACTTCGGCTACTCATGGGCAGCGAGCGGCAAGACCTTCGGCATGGCCGTGCTCGGCATCCGGGTGGTCATGGCCGACGGCACCCCGGTCGAGCCGAGGCGCGGAGTGCTGCGCGCGCTCGTGTTCCCGCTCAGCTTCCTCCTGTTCGGCCTCGGCTTCCTGGGCATCCTGGTGCAGCGCGAGCGGCGTGCGCTGCACGACCTCATCGCCGGCACCGCGGTTATCTACGCGTGGGATGCGCGGGCGGCCCGGCTCCGGTTCCTCGCCCGTGAGGCCGAGCGCGATCACCAGGACTGACCGTATCCCCCGGCGCGGGTGAGCCGTCGCCTATCTCGCGGCGGTAACTCTTGGTCACGTGTGTATTGGCGGCGCGCCAGTACACCTCCTGATCGACCGAGAGGGAATCCGAACATGAACATGCCCGCCAAACCCGACGTCGACGACAGGACCAGGGATGTACTGACCGGGCTGGCGCTGAGCGACCCGGAACTGCTGCTCGAGGGCATCGAGGCGCGCGCGGACTGGCAGATCAAGAGCGGCCTGGATCCGCGCAGCTTCTCGCTGGTCAAGCTCGCAGCCCTGGTCGCGCTCGACGCCCCGCCATCCTCCTACCTGTGGCAGGTGGGCAACGCACTGGACGCCGGGTGCACCCCGGAGGAACTCGTGGGCGTGCTGCACGCCATCGCACCGCAGGTCGGGATGCCGAAGATCGTGGCTGCTGCGCCAGAGCTCATGGTCGCGCTCGGCATCGCCCTGCCCGAAGGTCAGTAGGAGGCGGCCATGTTCGTACGGCGACGCCCATTGCTGCGCGCGGCCGCTGTCGGCGGCGGCGCGTACGTCGCGGGCAGGAGCATGGGACGGGCCGCGCAGCAGCGGCAGTACGCAGAATCCGAGCAGGACGAGCGCATCGCCAACCTGGAGCAGCAGCAGCAAGCCGCGGCACAGCCGCAGCAGCCAGCGGCGGCACCGCCGCCGCCCCCGCCTGCCGCTGCGGCGCCTTCCATGCTCGACCAGCTGAATCAGCTCAGCACCCTGCACGGGGAGGGCGCGCTGACTGATGAGGAATTCACCGCCGCCAAGGCCAAGCTGCTCGGCAGCTGAACGTCACAGGAGAGCGAACATGAGTGAGCCGTTCCGCGGCACGATCAACGTCGACATCAGGGACTCGGTGCCGGACTGGACGCCATTCGAGGCGCCCAAGGCGCCCGACGGCGCACCCAGTGTGCTGTACATCGTGCTCGACGACGTGGGCTTCTCGGCCATGAGCTGCTACGGCGGGCCGATCGAGACGCCGAACATCGACCGGATAGCGGGCGCAGGGGTCCGGTTCACGCAGTGGCACACGACGGCGCTGTGCTCGCCGACTCGCTCCTGCCTGCTGACTGGGCGCAACCACACCCGCAACTCGATGGCCTGCATCACCGAGGCCTCCAGCGGGTTCCCCAACGCCAGCGGGACCATCCCGCCGGAGAACGGCATGGTGTCGGAGATCCTCGGCGAGAGCGGCTGGAACACCTACATCGTCGGCAAGTGGCACCTGACCCCGACGGATGAGATGAACCTCGCCTCGACCCGGCGCAACTGGCCGACCGGCCGCGGGTTCGAGCGGTTCTACGGATTCCTTGGCGCCGAAACCAACCAGTGGTATCCGGAACTCGTCTACGACAACCACCCCGTCGACCAGCCGAAGCCCCCGGAGGAGGGCTACCACCTCACCGAAGACCTCACCGACAAGGCCCTGGAGTTCATCAGGGACGCGAAGGCGATCGCGCCGGACAAGCCGTTCTTCCTGTACTACGCGCCCGGCGCGGCGCACGCACCGCACCACGCGCCGAGGGAGTGGATCGACCGGTACGCCGGCAAGTTCGACATGGGGTACGACGCGATCCGGAAGCAGACGCTCGCCCGGCAGAAGGAGCTGGGCATCGTCCCGCAGGACACCGAACTCCCGCCGGTCAACCCGATCGGCACGCCCGACTCCCGCAGGGGTCCGGGCGGCCAGCCCTTCCCCCCGCTCGAATACACCAAGCCGTGGGATTCGCTGTCCGAGGACGAGAAGCGGTTGTTCGCCCGGATGGCCGAGGTCTACGCGGGGTTCCTGTCCCACGCCGACGACCAGATCGGGCGGCTGCTCGGCCACCTGGAAGAGTCGGGGCAGCTGGACAACACACTCGTGATCGTGGTGTCGGACAACGGCGCCAGCGGCGAGGGCGGCCCGGACGGGTCCGTCAACGAGAACAAGCTGTTCAACGGCATCCCCGACGATCTGGCGGCCAACCTGGCGATGATCGAGGAGCTGGGCGGCCCGAAGACCTACAACCACTACACCAACGGCTGGGCCATGGCCTTCAACACGCCGTTCAAGATGTGGAAGCGGTACGAGTTCAACGGCGGTACCTGCGACCCGTGCATCGTTGCGTGGCCGTCGGTGCTCGGGCACGGCGGCGAGATCCGGCACCAGTACCACCACGCCGTCGACATCGTGCCCACGATCCTGGACTGCCTCGGCGTCCCGGCCCCGGAAATCATCAAGGGGCACACCCAGAGCCGTGTCGACGGAGTGAGCATGCGGTACTGCTTCGACGACCCGTCGGCGCCGTCGGCGCGCCCCACCCAGTTCTACTCGATGCTCGGCTCACGGGCGATCTGGCACGACGGGTGGAAGGCGGTCACCACGCACCCCACGATCAGCGGCTGGAGCCACTTCAACGACGACACCTGGGAGCTGTACCACACCGATGTCGACCGGTCCGAACTGCACGACCTGGCCGGCGAGCATCCCGCGAAGGTGCGCGAGATGGTGAACCTGTGGTTTGCCGAGGCCGGGGACAACGGGGCCTTCCCGCTGGATGACCGCACCCCGCTTGAGGTTCTCCGGACGCCGAGACCACAGCTGACCAGCCCCCGGGACCGCTATACCTACTACCCCGATGCTGCCGACGTCCCCGAGACCCAGGCGGTGAACATCCACAACCGTTCGTACAGCATCGGGGCCCTGGTCGACATCCCGTCTCCGGGCGCCGAGGGCGTGCTGTTCGCCCACGGGGCCCGGTTCGGCGGGCACTCCCTCTACGTGAAGGACAATCGGCTGCACTACATCTACAGCTTCGTCGGGATCATGGAGCAAAAGGTGGTGGCGACCGAGGACGTGCCCATAGGCGAGAACCTGATCCTCTCCGCCTCGTTCGACAAGGACGGCGAGGATCCGCCCGGCGTCGCCACCGGCACCCTGTCCCTGTACTACGGGGACCGCAAGGTCGGCGAGGGCCGCATCAAGAACCAGCCGGGCGATTTCGAGCTGGCCGGCGAGGGCCTGTGCGTCGGCCGCGACAGCGGTGACGCGATCACCGAGGACTACCCGGGCGAGCGGCCGTACCGGTTCACCGGCGGCACGATCAAGCGTGTCGTTGTCGACGTCAGCGGCGAGCCCTACGTTGACCTCGCCCGCCAGGCCGAGGCCATGCTCGCCAGGGAGTAGCCGAGGCGACAGCAGCCAGGCCCGTCGCCGCGCAACCAAACCCCCAAATGCGGCGGCGGGCCTGCCGGTGCCTGGGCGGTCCTGGGATTCTCAGGCGACGCCGGGCGCCGGCGGGCGAAGCGCGCGCAGCGCCGCGTCGAAGCCGGACAGCCGGCCCCGGACAACCTCGGCCTGCTGGGCGCTGGCACCACCCGGCGCGCGCTCCGCGTCCATCGCGGAGCGGACGGCCTGCAGGGACACGAGAGCATCGGCAACGCGGGCGCGCTCATCCTCGTTCGGGGCGGCCTCGCGCATCGCGTACAGCGTCTGCGCGAGGTCGTCGGCGCGGCGCTGGACGTCGGCCCAGCGGGCGCCGCTGTCCGCGGCGTCCAGTGCCCCCGGCCGCTCGGCGAAGCTCATCGCGTCGTAGAGCGCCGATCCCTTCGCGTACGCGTCGATCGCCCTGGCCCGCCAGGCGCTGAGCGTCATGGAATGGCGGCGGGTCACGGCGTGCACCACCCATGCCACCACGATCAGCCCGATGACGACCACAATGCCAACAAGCCACCAGAGCCAGGTGGGCGCGGGGCGTGGCTGGCGGCTTGGGGTCGGAGAGCTGACCGGCGCGGCCTCCGACGCGGGGGGCGTGGTCACGGTCGGCGACGGCTCCGCGGTCGGCTGCGCGGTGGGCGCCGGCGCAGGGCTGGGCGAGAAGCTCGGAACGCTGATGCTCTTGCTGGGAGCCAGGCTCTTGATCGCGCTGCTGACGCCGCTGCCGCACCCCGCCACCAGCAATCCGGTGGCGAGGGCCGCAAGCAAAAGGGCCACGCTCCTCGTCAGGTGCCGCATGGCCCAGTCCCTCCGCAGGTCGCGTACGGGCAAGTCGGCTGCCCGGCACATTGCAACAAGGATCGGCCCGCGCAGCGGCCGCAGCGTCACCCGTCATGGGGGACCTTCGCGCCGGTAAGCCCCAGGCCCCCCGGACGGGGTGATGTCCGGGGGGCCTCGTGCGCAGAGGCTGACAGCAAGCAAAGTGCTTTTGGGGTCGGGAGACGACATGTCGAGCTCAGCGCAGAAGGTCAGCCAGCCACAGATGGCGTTCCGGATAGTCGGACTCGCGATGGTGGGTCGCGTACTGCGCAGCCGCCGTTTGTATGAGCGGCTGATGGTAGGCGCCATCGTGGCAGCGGCGCTGGCCCGGATGGGCAGGGAGAACGGGCTCAGCACGATCGCGCGCCTGGCCGCCTGGAATACGCGGGAGATCCAGCGCCTGGAGCACAGGGCCAAGCGGCATGGCCGCGGTCGCTGACTCAGCCTTCTCGCGGCACGCTTTCCAGCGGGTCTTCGTCGGCCTCGTCGGTGAACGATGCGGTGATCTCCTGCTCGGGCCGGCGCACCTCCATCTGCGCGAGCCGGACGAGCATCAGCTTGTCGGCCCTGGTCAGCGGGGGCCGCATCAGCGACCGGGGCCACAGCCGGTACCGCAGCACCACGTTGATCTCGGCCGCCCACAGCGTGAGCTGCGAGCCAAGATACAGCCAGGACAGCAACGTGATGACGACCGCGAAAAACCCGTAGGTCGGCCCGGCGTGCCGCAGCCCCCTCGTCACGTACCAGGTCCCGATGAGCTGCAGCGCCTCCCAGAACACCGTGGCCAATATCGCCCCGGCGGCCACCTCGCGGGCCCGCAGCGGCTCCGCGGTGAGCACCTTGAAAGCCAGCAGGAACAGCCCAAGGTTGAGCACGACCGAGCCAGCCACCGCGAGCGTGGTGGCGGTGGCGCCGCGTGCGAACGCCGTGGCGATCGTGGCCAGCACGGTGGAGGAGACCGACGCCACGCCGAGCAGGCCGATCACACCGAATGTGCGGGCGTACCGTTTCCAGAAGCTCGGCCAGCGGACGTACGGGATGTTCCATACCTTGTTCATCGCGTTCTGCGCGGCGAACCCGATGCCGAGGCTTCCGTAGACGGTTCCGACGATGCCGATGATCAGCGCGGTCGTGTTCCCTTCCAGCGGATGCACGTCGGAGCGAATCTGATCGCCGATCACCGGGAAGCTGCCGAGCGCCGAGTCGATCAGTTCCTCGCGCATCGCCGGGTCGCCGGAGAGCGTGAAGCCAAGGATGGTCGCCAGCAGCAACAGCAGCGGGAACAGCGCGAACAGGCCGTAGTACGCCATCAGCGCGGCCTTACTCCCCGCCTGGTCATCGCCGAACTTCTGCACCACCGCCCAGGGGAACGCGATCACGGCGTGCCGCTGCTGGAACCGGTCCACCCGACGGACCTGCCGCTCGGCCCAGCCCACCTGCCGCATCGCCGTGCGTGCCCAGCTACCGGCCCGCTGGCTCACGGATGACGCAGCGGAAGCCCAGGTGGCAGGTTGACGTGTCGATCGACTCGCTCTGGCGGGCGGCCGGCCGGTAGCGCAGACAGTAGTTCGGCGCGCAAAGATGAGAGCCGCCCTTGATCACCTTGAGCCGCTGCCGCGCGGATACGCCCGCGTGCCGGCTGTGCGGTCCGCAGCAGCCGCCGGCCGCGGCGCGCACGTGGCGCGGGGAGAAGCGGTCAGAGGTCCATTCCCAGACGTTGCCGGTCATGTCGTACAGGCCGTAGCCGTTGGCGGGAAACGACCCGACCGGCGAGGTTCCCTCGTAGCCGTCGGTGCACAGATTCTCCCACGGAAACCGGCCCTGCCAGGTGTTGGCCATCATCTGGCCGTGCGGCGCGAACTCATCACCCCAGGCGTAGACCGCGCCGTCGAGCCCGCCGCGGGCGGCGTACTCCCACTCCGCCTCCGTCGGCAGTTCCTTCTCCGCCCACGCGGCGTAGGCCTGCGCGTCCGCGTAGGCGACGTGCGTCACCGGATGCTCGTCCCGGCCGCGGCAGCTGGTGCGGGGCCCGCCGGGGTGCCGCCAGTCGGCTCCCGGCAGGTACGCCCACCAGTTGCGGAAGTCACGCAGGTCCACCGGTCCCCCGGTGCGGCGGAACACCAGCGACCCCGGCACCAGCAGGGCGGGGTCGGCGTCGGGATAGTCGGCCGGGTCCGGTGGTCGCTCCGCAACCGTCACGTACCCGGTGGCCGCGATGAACCGCCGGTACTCCGCCACCGTCACCGGGGCCTCGTCGATCCAGAAACCGCCGACGCTCACCGAGAGCACCGGGCGCTCTTCGGGGTAAAAGTCGGCCGAGCCCATCAGGAACGTGCCGCCGGGGACCCAGGTCATGTCCGTGAGCTGATCCTGCGCCGTGGGCATGGCCCGTGCTCCGATTCTCGCGATCTCTATCGCGACCCTAAGGAGTCCCGCGCTGGTCAGCACCACCCGTCTTGGGTGACGTGTCACGCTTGCGCACCGGGCGGTCAGTGATGAATCAGGTGAATCACGCCGAGGTCGGAAAGGCCGTCGAGCGCGAGCTGGACGGCGAGCGCCGCGAGCAGAAAGCCGAACACCTTCTCGGTCACCAGCATGCTGTTTTCGTTCAGGTGCTCGCCCACCTGGGCGGCCCACCGGAACACCACGGCGTCCAGCACGATCACGACCGCGAGCGCCCCGAGCACCAGGCCATAGACGCCGAGCGTCCCGGCCTCCGCCGAGGCCGTGACCAGGACGACGATGCCCGCCGGGTTCAGCAGGTAGGGGACCGCCAGCGGAAACACGGCGAGCCGCATCGGGTCCTGGCCGTTCGGCTTGCCTGCCTGCTTTTGCTCCCCTGACCCGCCCAGCACCATCGTGACCGCGATGATCAGCAGGATGATCCCGCTGGAGACGCCGAGTGCGCCGGCCGAGAAATGCAGCAGCCGGGTCAGCAGACCGCCAAGGACCAGCAGCACGACCGCCACCGCCGCGGCGGTCACGAGCATCTTCCGCACGACGCGGCGCTTGGTGGCCTCCGGCATGTCGGCGGTCACGTCGAGAAAGGGCACCAGGGCGATCTTCGGCCCTATGCCGATCAGGAGCAGCAGGAGGATGTCGATCGCCGCGGCGGCGTCGACGGACTCGAATTCCATGCCTTAGCCTCAGGCCGGCCCGGCCTGGCCCACATCACCCCACCTGGAGCATCCAAAGCCCGGGCGGCGGGTCATTGCCGCAGAAAGATCGTCCTCACCCATGACGGGTGACGACAAGGGCCGGGCTGCGCACCGAATATCGGCAGCAGCAAAAGGCGCGGGCGCCTGGGCAAGAAAGGAGCGGCAATGGTTTCCGATGGGTTCGACGCAGAGCCATCGCCCTCGGCAACGATGGCTGGTACGTGGCAGGCGGGCTTCGTGCTCGGCGCGCTGACCCTGGTCCTCGGGATCATCGTGGCTTTCCACCCGACCGGCTCGCTGAACGTGATCGCGGTCCTGCTCGGCATCCTGATGCTGCTGTCGGGGCTCTTCCACCTGATCCGGGTGCTCGACCCGCGGGAGCGGCACCGCATCTGGCTGGGCATCACCGGCCTGCTGTTCATCGTCATCGGCGTGATCCTGATCCGCCACCTGCATCTGACGCGGGCACTCATCGGCCTGGTGATCGGCATTACCTGGGTCGTCCAGGGGCTGACGGCGTTCATCGGCGGGATCGCCGGCGGTGTTCGCGAGGGCAGGGCCTGGTGGATCTTCTTCGGTGCGGTGAGCCTCATCGCCGGGATCGTCGTGGTGGCCACCCCTGCTTCATCGCTCAACGTTCTCGCCGTCCTGTTCGGGGTCTGGTTCATCGTCATGGGGATCATGGAGATGATCGGTGCCTTCTTGCTCCGCCACTCACTTCGCGAAGTGAACGCCATGGAGATGACGAGCGCGTAAGGGGCCGATGATGACTGAACTGATCGTCGAGCGCGTGCCCCGGCGCACGCGCTACCACCTGGACACGGCGCTTGGGCTGACACCGGCGGAACGGGCCGCGAAGGGCAAGGCGGCGCGGGCGGAGGTGCCGAGGGACAGTCACGCGGCGTTCGAGCCCGCGCCAGACCGGACCGACCCAATCGCGCTGCTCGAGGAGCAGGCCACCACCCGGGTCCCCGAGCTCGTCCCGGTCCGCTACGGCCGGATGATGGTCTCCCCGTTCACCTATTACCGCGGCGCGGCGCTGCCGATGGCCGCCGACCTGGCGACGACCCCGGTCTCTGGCCTGGCGGTGCAGGCCTGCGGCGACGCCCACCTGTCCAACTTCGGCGTGTTCGGCTCCGCCGAGCGCCGCCTGGTCTTCGACGTCAACGACTTCGACGAGACCCTGCCCGGCCCGTGGGAGTGGGACGTCAAGCGGCTGGCCGCCAGCCTCGAGGTCGCCGGCCGCGGCAACGGGTTCGCGGGAAAGCAGCGCCGCGAGATCGTCGCGGCGACGGTCGCCAGCTACCGGCTGGCGATGCGCACCTTTGCCCGCATGACCAACCTGGACGTCTGGTATGCGCACGCGGACATGGAGCAGATGCGGGCCCAGTTCGACTCCCGGCTCGGTGCGCGGCAGCGCAAGGCGGTGGACAAGGGGATGGCCAGGGCGCGGACCAGGGACAGCATGCAGGCCGTGAGCAGGCTGACCCACCTCGTTGACGGCAGGCCGCGGATCGTCTCCGACCCGCCGCTGATCGTCCCCGTCGACCAGTTGGCCCCCGACGAGATGGACCGGGCCGGTATCGAGGCGCAGGTGGGCGACCTGCTCGCGAAGTACCGGCGCACGCTGGAGACCGACCGGCGGGTCCTGCTTGAGCAGTTCGAGTTCTGCGACCTGGCCCGCAAGGTGGTGGGAGTCGGCAGCGTCGGGACTCGCTGCTGGATCGCGCTGATGCTCGGCCGCGACGGCGCTGACCCGCTGTTCCTGCAGGTCAAGGAGGCCGAAGCGTCGGTGCTTGGCCGGTTTGTGGGAGGGAGCAGGTACACCAACCAGGGCCAGCGGGTGGTCGCGGGCCAGCGCCTGATGCAGGCCACCAGCGACATCTTCCTCGGCTGGCAGCGCAACCCGGCCGGGTTTGACGGCAAGGCCCGTGACTTCTACGTCCGCCAGCTGCGGGACTGGAAGTTCTCGGTCGAGATCGAGTCCATGGTGCCGTCCGGCATGAAACTGTACGGCGAGCTGTGCGGCTGGACGCTGGCCCGGGCGCACGCCCGGTCCGGCGACCGGATCGCGATCGCCTCCTACCTCGGCGGCTCGGACGCCTTCGACAGGGCGATTACCCAGTTCGCCGCCACCTACGCCGACCAGAACGAGCGTGATCATCAGGCCCTGGTCGACGCCGTCTCGTCCGGGCGGATCACCGCAGAGCCCGGCCTGTGAACCCGGGCGGATGGTAGTTGACCTTCTGCTCATCGGCCTCGGGATCGCACTCGAGCCGTTTCCGATAACGACCTTCATCCTGATCCTGGGTTCCGCGAAGGGCACCAGGAAGGGCCTGGCCTTCATCCTGGGCTGGCTGGCCTGCCTGGTCGCGGTCATCGCGGCCGTGGTCCTGGCCACCGGCGGTAAACCTCCGGCCGCGCATACCACGCCGTCGACAGCGGTCCTCGCCGTCAAGCTGACGTTGGGCCTTGTGCTGATCCTGCTCGCGGTGCGGCAGTGGCGGCGGATCGGCCGGAAGCACAAGCCGCCGGCCTGGATGGAGCGGCTGGACCGGCTGTCGCTGTGGACGGCGGCCGGGCTGGCGGCGTT
>Ga0335073_10007530_pt1 | contig 15278 bp, 11 predicted proteins | sample Lox_Sample_22_FD_207093 | JGI IMG/M metagenome (GOLD analysis project Ga0335073, IMG submission 207093) | Soil microbial communities from Loxahatchee National Wildlife Refuge, Florida, United States - Lox_Sample_2.2 | ecosystem: Environmental > Terrestrial > Soil > Wetlands | place: USA... | reverse complement strand
TCCTTGTAGTCCACCCTGGTCACCTTTTCCTGGCAGAAAAGGCAGACCTTCTTCTTCGGCTTGCGGATCGGTGGCTTGGCCATCGTGGTGCTCCTTCACAGTCCCGGAGTCGCCGGGATGAGTGAGCCCCGCCTTCGGCGGGGATGGTCGGTTTCTTCTGTTTGTACTGGAGTGACTAGGACCGGAACAGCAGTGCTTACTAGGCGGTGCTTACTAGAAGGGGGGCTCGTCCGAGAATCCGTTGTCGGCCGGGTCAGCAGCCCACGGGTCGTCGCTAGCGCGCGCTCCGGCGCCTCCACCATACCCGCCGCCCTGCCCAGCCTGGCCGCCGCCACCAAAGCCACCGCCGGTCGATCGCGTCGACCGGCTGACCTTGGCGGATGCGTTCCGCAGCGACGGCCCGACCTCGTCAACCTCGATCTCGTAGACCGTGCGCTTCTCGCCTTCCTTCGTCTCGTAAGACCGCTGCTTGAGCCGCCCGGAGACGATGACGCGCATGCCGCGCTGAAGGCTCTCTGCCACGTTCTCGGCGGCCTGGCGCCACACATTGCAGGACAGGAACAGCGAGTCGCCGTCCTTCCACTCGTTGGTGGTCCTGTCCATAAATCTTGGCGTCGAGGCGACCCTGAAGGTGGCGACCGCCTGGCCGGTCGGGGTGTAGCGGAGCTCCGGATCACTGACGAGATTGCCGATGATCGTGATCGTCGTGTCGCCTGCTGCCATCGGGGGTACTCCCGCTCGCTCGGGTCGGGTTGTGGTCGAAGCTCGGCTCTCGGCCTAGCCGAGAGCAGGCTCAGTGCTGGTCGGGACGGATGATCTTCGTCCGCAGGACCGCCTCGTTCAGGTTGAGCTGGCGGTCGAGCTCCTTGACGGCGTCCGGCTCGGCGTTCAGTTCGATGACGGTGTAGATGCCCTCGGACTTCTTGTCGATCTCGTAAGCCAGCCGGCGGCGGCCCCAGACATCGACCTTGTCCACGGTGCCGCCGGCCGATGTCACGACCGTCAGGAACTGGTCAAGCGAGGGCTGCACAGTGCGCTCTTCTAGCGCAGGGTCGAGGATGACCATCATCTCGTACTGGCGCATGGGGCTAACCTGCCTCCTTCGGACTCTGGCGGTCACGGTATTTCCGTGACAGGAGGAGCTGCGCACCGCCCCGTCCGGCGGCCTATAGCAGCTGCGCTAGCCTATCAGCACGGCCCGACAGTTCCTGCCGGTCCGGGCTCGCGCCGATGCCGGCAGGCGCGTCGGATGTTCCGTTCCTGCGTGCACGGGAACACACTGGTAGCTGATACGCCCTGAATCGATCCTGAACCCGTCGTTGGGGGTAGCGATGCCCGAGGCCATTGGCACGCCGACGCAAGCCCGCGCGCCGCGGCTCACCCTGAATAGTGATGGCGAGCGGCACACTGCGCTGAACGTCGCTACCATCCTGACCTTTATCGGCGGCATCATCGCCTTCGCGCTCGGCTTTGTCGTGAATGCCCACCTTCCCGCGACCATCATCGGCCTTGCCGTCTTCGGCCTGGGCATGGTGACCCAGCTGCTGTCCGCAACCAGGGAACAGCGGATTTTCGTCGTGGCCGGCATCATTGCCGGGGCAGTCGGCGCTGGCCTCGCGATCGCGCACGGCGGATTCGGATAGCCGGCCGGGCGGCGCTGCCAATCCCGTCGCCGCCCTCGCCCCCGCGAGGCACCGTCTGACGGTCCCGATACTCTCGTCAGATGACTCGGATCGGTGCGCATCTGCATGATGGTGACCCTCTGGCACAGGCCCAGGCAATTGGCGCGGAGGCCGTTCAGTTCTTCCTGGGCGACCCGCAAGGCTGGAAGGCCCCGACGTTCCCTGGCGAGCCTGACGAGGTCCGGGCGGCGTTCGCGAGCTCGGGCATTGAGCCCTATGTGCACGCTCCGTATGTCATCAACGTGGCGTCACCGAACAACCGCATCAGGATCCCCAGCCGCAAGCTGCTCGAGCAGCAGCTGAACGCGGCCGCGTCCGTTGGCGCCAAGGGGCTGATCGTGCATGGCGGGCATGTCACTGAGGGCGTGGACGTCGCCGAAGGCTACGACAGCTGGCGCAAGGCCATCGAGCGGATCGAGCGGCCGCTGCCGATGCTGATCGAGAACACCGCCGGCGGTGATGGCGCCATGGCGCGGGGCCTCGACGCCATCGCCCGGCTCTGGGATGCGGTTGGTAGCGCGGACGGCGGCGAGGTCGGCTTCTGCCTAGACACCTGTCACGCGTTCGCATCGGGCGAGGAGCTAGCGACCATTGTCGACCGGGTCAAGGCGATCACTGGCCGGATCGATCTCGTGCACTGCAATAACTCGCGGGACGAGTTCGGCTCCGGCCGGGACCGGCACGCCGGCCTGGAGTCTGGCGAGATCGACCCCGCACTGCTCGTTGAAGTGGTGCGGTCCGCCGGCGCGACTGCCATCTGTGAGACGCCGGATCCAGCAGCCGATGTCCGGTGGCTGCGGGCGAAGCTCAGCTAGTTCACTCCCGCCGGATTCTCGTCGCATCAACTGCCGCGGTACACGGCTGAATAGGCGACGGCGTGCAGGTGGGCGACGCCGAGTTGCTTGGTGACGGCGACGGCGTGGACGAAGTGCACTGGCCGAGGAACTGGCAGCTGGGCGACGGAGACGGCGAGTTACCGCCACACGGCTGACCGTGACCCAGACCCTGGCACGACGGATTCGGGTTCGGATGGAGGCAGAACTGCGCGCCCTTCGGGCAGGTGCAGTTCTGGAACTGACCCGGCTTGCAGGTGGGCTTGGCCTTCTTCAGCGCGTGTACCTGGATCCACGGTACGAAATTGACGTTGCTCGTCGGGAACAGCGGAATGACTGGCGCGTTCTTCAAGATCTTCGTCAGGTAGTCGCCGAAGATGGTGGCCGGCCATGCGCCACCATAGGAACCCTGGTACACACCTAGGCTGCCGTTAATGGCCGGCAGGACGTCCAGATTCTGGCTCTGGAGATTAGTGAACAGTGCCACCGACATGGCGTACTCGTCCGGCGTCGCACCGATGAACCAGGCCTCGGAGGAGTTACTGCCATTACCTAGGGTGCCGGTCTTACCGATCAGGTCGCCGGGACGGAAATTACCGAGGCTGGCCACAGCCGTAGCCCCTGAGTAGCGGTTGTCCCACGACAGCGCCCAGTCGATGTCGGCTGCCTGCGTTGGGGTCAGCACCTGCCTGGGGGCCGGGAGAGGTGACGCGATATTGGTCCCGTTTTGCTGCAGCGACGCAATCACGTGCGGCATGTGGTACAGGCCGTCATCCGCCAGCGTGGCGAAGGTCGACGCTTGCTCGACCGGCGTGAGCGGGTTCTGGCCGAGCGCCATCTGCAGCGAGCCCGGGGTATTGACCTTGCCCCGGTCCTTGCTCTCCGGACTGAAGTTCACCTTCAGCCCGTTGCCCTTGTACCAGGTCTTTCCGATCTTGTAGTTGGGACCCGTCATGTCGTTACAGGCCGCAATCGTCTGCGGCACCGTGGCGTTCGAGGGGGCGGCCGGACAAGGGTTCACGAAGGGGGTCTGCCCGACACCGAACGCCTTGGCCATGTTGATCACCGGGTCGATGCCGGCCCGGTGCAGCAGGTCCTCGTACGCCGCGTCGGACGAAACAGCCGTGGCCACATAGACCTGTAGCGGCCCGTAGTTCTCGCCGGCCTCGGCGAATTTGTACCAGTAAATTGACCCCCCAGCCGCAGGGTATGTATAGCCGCCCACCGCCGATGCCGGCTCTGAAAGACCGGCCGGCGGGTGGTGATTCGACGAGAGCGTCAACTGCGCATTGGTCCCCGACTGAGGGATCCAGATCGGGGAATAGCCGTCGAGCTTGCTGGTGTAGACGCTCATGCCCTGACTGACGGCGGTGGCCAGCACGTACGGCTTGAAAGACGATCCGACCTGCTCGGCATCCTCGGCCGTGTTGAGGTAGCAGTCAGCCTGGTCGCACAGCTTCAAGGCACGCTTGGTCGACGAGGTTGGCCAGCCAGGACCACCGTAGATGGCAACGATGGCCCCGGTTTTGGAGTTCTCGACCACCGAGCCGATCCGGTCGTACTTCTGGAACGGGGACATGCCCTGCTGCCCGGCATCCTGCCGCATCTGCGCTTTCGCCTGGCTGACTGTGCGAGCGAGCGCCGCCATCTTCGCCGGGCTGAAAGTCGTGGTGATCCGGTAACCGCCGGTGTCGATCGCATGCTGCGACAGGCCGTACCCGCCGTCGGCCTTCGGCGCTTCCATTTGCTGCTCGACCATGTTCATCAGGTACGCCGTGGTTCCGGTCTCCCCGTTGCCCGCCGCGGGCGGGCTGTACTTGGGGAACTTCTGCGCGTTGGCCTGAGCCTGAGTGATGTTGCCGTCCCGGACCATGTTGTTGAGCACGTACTTCCACCGGGCGACCAAATTTGTGTACGCGGCGCCCGCAGACGGATCGGGGCTGAAGGCGCCGGGTGCGTTGGGCATAGCCGCCAGCATCGCGGCTTCCGAGATGGTCAGGTGTTGCGCAGCGCCTGGCTTGGTGAGGTCGAGGCTGAAGTAGTTGTACGCGGCAGCGCCCAGGCCATCAACAGTCGGGCCGAACGGCACCGTGTTGAGGTAGTTCGTCATGATCCATTGCTTGTCCTTCAGGTGGGCAAGCTTCTCCGCAATGAAGATCTCCTTGAACTTCGTAGTGAAGTTCCGCCCGGTGTCCACGCCGGCGTAGTGGTTCTTGGCGTACTGCATGGTGATAGTCGAAGCACCTTGCTCGTTCCCGCTGCCGAAAATGTCCTCCAACGCTGACCGCACCAGCCCGGTAAAGGAGACGCCGCCTTCGGTGTAGAAATGCCGGTCCTCGGCCGCGGTCATGGCGTCGGTCATGTACTTGGGTATCTCGCTGGGCGTTAGTAGCACCCGATCGATGACTGTCCCATTGACGGTGTCGTCGAAGGTTCCCATCGGCTTGCCGTTGGCGTAGTACACCGTCGAGGACTGATCCTGTGCGATCGCCTCGGCCGCCGTCGGGATCGGGGTCTTCTCGTACAGGTAAAAGACCGCGGCCACAGCCAGCAGGACGACACCGGCGATTGCGCAGCCGAGGACCGCCAGTGCCTTCTTCCACGTCCAGTGCCGCCACCAGCTGCCTTCGACCAGCCAGTCCCTGAATCGCTCGCCTCGGCTGCGCGGGTCGGGTCCGCGCCTGCCGCCGCCAGGACCGCCACGGCCGCCGCCAGGACCGCCACGGCCGCCGCCAGGACCGCCACGGCGGACGCCCGGCCGCTCGGCAATCCTGGAGCGCAGCCCGCGGCCAGCGGGCTCATCGGCCCAGAAGTCATCGGCATGGTCGCGCAGCGCGGTGCGGCCGCGCGGCATTACGTCGCCGGTCTCATCGACGCCCAGAGCGGCCCGGCGTGCGGGCCGCCGCCCGTAACCGCCGTCGGCCTCGCGGCCGAAGCCGTCCTGCTCGCCCCGGCTCGACCGGCCCGGGCCGCGGTCCCGGCTCGCCGCTGAGCCCCGGAGGCCCAGCCGATTCCTGAGGTCATCGGCAGTCCGCCGTCGGCTCCCTGAGCGGGCGGGGTCCCAGTCGCCCTCCGGCGCGCTGCGCCGCGACCGGGGGCTAGCAGTCCCTGGCTGGTCCGACTGGCGATGTCCGTTGTGCCGCGCCGGGCGAGAGTAGCCACCGCCCTGATCGCGGCCACGACCGCGATCATCATCGCGCCAGAAGCCTGCGCCGTCGTCCCAGGCCGATTCCGCACGCGCAGGCCCAGAGCGGCCAGAGCGCGATCCGGAGCCGTAGCCGGCTTCGTCCTGCTCCTGCCAGTACGGCCCGGGCAAGTCTCGGTTACTCACGCGTCCTCGCTGGTCGGGGTCAAAAGCAGTCGCAAGCGAGCAATAGTCCGCCAGGGAGACACGTTACCTGGCGATAACTACCGTCCCGGCACGTATTACGTCACGCTCGCGGCGCCCGGCCACGGCCCGCGCGGTCGCGGACCCGAGCGGACCGACGCTGGCGCGGGCCGCTCTCACTCGCTGGCCCTGGCCCGCCGACTGCGCCGGGGAGTTGGCTCGCCAGTGCCGAGAACATAGGACGACGCGAGGTGGTTCCAGGCACAACTCTGGCAGACCTCGACCACATAGACCTGGAACTCCGCATATTCGGTGGCCATTTCGTCCAGCTCTGGCCCTCGTTTCACGCGGCCTTCATACTGGCCGAGCTCGTCGCCATACACGTAGGTAACGTGCGTCAGCTTCGTCTTCCGGCAGATCGGACACGTGACATTGGTGGCCTCACCGTGGAACTTGGCGGCGCGGAGCAGGTACGGGTGTGCGTCGCAAACATCGGTAACGGTCGTGCGGCCGGAATGCACCGATGCGAGCGTTGCCCGCCGGGCCAGTCCGTAGTCGACGACCGATCGCCTCATGCCCGACAGGTTACGACGGAACTGCTCGCTACAGGAGACCCGGCAGGTCATAGCTTTGCCGCGGTCCGGGCGGGGACGGCACGGCCGGGCGTACGCCGCGATCAACGGCAGCGCCGACGGGCCGGACTTGCGCGGAAACAGCGCACCGCATATCGTTGCGATGTATCAACTCGATACATCGAAATAACTGGCTCGCAGCCCGACCCATGCAGCGTAGCGCGAGTTTGCTGGCCAGATGGTAATTGTGCACGGAATGCGAGGTGCGAGCGAGTTATGAGTAACCAGCGAACTGGCGTACTCGAACTCGCGGTGCTCGGCATCCTGCATGAGACACCGATGCACGGGTACGAACTGCGCAAACGGCTGAATTCCCTGCTCGGTGCCTTCCGTGCGTTTGGTTACGGGTCGTTGTACCCGGCGCTGAAGGACATGCTCGCGAAGGGACTCATCGCGGAAGACTCGGTGGCTGACACCGGCAGGCCACTCGACCGGCCGCGGCGCTCCAAGATCGTCTATCGGCTGACCGCCGACGGTAAAGAGCGGCTGAATGCCCTGCTTGGCCAGTCCGGCCCGGCGTCCTGGGAGGACGACGGGTTTGGCGTTCACTTTGCCTTCTTCGGCCTGACCCAGGCCGAGGTCAGGATGCGGATACTCGAGGGCCGCCGCAGCAGGCTTGAAGAGCGGCTAGAGGGCTTCCGCGCGGCAGCGACCAGGACCCGCGAGCGGGTCGACAGTTACACGCTGGAGCTGCAGCGGCATGGCTTGGAGTCGGTGGAACGCGAGGTCCGCTGGCTGAATGAGCTGATCGCCTCGGAGCGACAGTCGGGTATTCAGCCCGGTGGCGCGGCCGGGGGCACCACTGAGAGCGGCGGGGCGACCACCGCCGTCTAAGACCGGCGAGCGATCGTCGCTGCGCGGCACAAGATAAGGAGCAGTACTCATGGGTTCGGTACGGGTAGCCATCGTGGGCGTCGGGAACTGCGCCAGTTCCCTCGTTCAGGGTGTTGAGTACTACAAGGACGCCGACCCGGCGAGCCGGGTACCGGGCCTGATGCACGTCCAGTTCGGCCCCTATCACGTCCGCGACATCGATTTCGTCGCCGCATTCGACGTGGATGCCAAGAAGGTTGGCCGGGATATCGCCGAGGCGATCGTCGCGAGCGAGAACAACACCATCAAGATCTGCGACGTGCCGCCAACCGGCGTCACCGTGCAGCGCGGGCCGACGATGGACGGACTCGGCGAGTACTACACCGAGATCATCACCGAGTCGGACGAGCAGCCAGTGGACGTCGCGCAGGCGCTCCGCGACGCCAAGGCAGACGTGCTGGTGTCTTATCTGCCCGTGGGCTCGGAACAGGCCGACCGCTACTACGCCCAGTGCGCGATCGACGCGGGCGTGGCTTTCGTCAACGCTCTCCCGGTGTTCATCGCGTCCGATCCGGTCTGGGCAGCCAAGTTCACCGAGGCCGGGCTGCCGATCGTGGGAGACGACATCAAGTCTCAGGTCGGCGCCACTATCACGCACCGGGTGCTGGCGAAGCTGTTCGAGGACCGGGGAGTCGAGCTGCTGCGCACGTACCAGCTCAACTTCGGCGGGAACATGGACTTCATGAACATGCTGGAGCGCAAGCGCCTGCAGTCCAAGAAGATCTCCAAGACCCAGTCCGTTACCTCTCAAATCCCGCACGAGATGGCCAAGGCCGACGTACACATCGGCCCGTCTGACCACGTGCCGTGGCTGGATGACCGCAAGTGGGCTTATGTCCGTCTGGAAGGCCGCTCATTCGGCGACACGCCGCTGAACCTGGAGTACAAGCTCGAGGTCTGGGACTCGCCCAACTCGGCGGGCGTCATCATCGATGCTGTCCGAGCTGCGAAGATCGCCAAGGACCGCGGCATTGGCGGGCCGCTTCTGTCGGTTTCCTCCTACTTCATGAAGTCACCGCCGGAGCAGTACAGCGACGATGACGCCCGCGAAGCAGTCGACAAATTCATCCGCGGCGAGGTCGACCGCTAGCCGCTCGCAGCACCGCAGTGGAGCCCCAGCCTGGCTGGGGCTCCACTATTCCAGGCATGGGCTGGGGCCATAGGCTGTGGCAGTGTCCAGGCAGGAGCCCATCCCTCCGGGGCCGGCCACGGCGCAGACGCCGGGCCGTGCCGATCCGCCCGCGCCCGGGCGCCGCAGCTCGTTCCTCGGTGACCTGCGGATCGTGTGGGCGGAGCACGATTTCAGGAAGCTGTTCTCGACCAGGCTGATCTCCCAGACGGGTGACGGCCTGTTCACCGCGGGACTCGGCGGTTACGTCTTCTTCAACTCCACGAACTTCCCCAACCCGGCGTACGGCGCTGGGGCGTTCGCCGTGCTATACCTCCCGTACTCGCTGATCGGCCCGTTCGCTGGGGTCTTCATAGACCGCTGGTCACGGCGCCAGATCCTGCTCGTCTCCGCATTGATCAGGTCGGTGTTCGTGGCGCTGACCGCGGTCCTAGTCGCGTCCGGCGAGCTGGGCGTGCCGCTGTACGTGGCCGTCCTGCTGGTGCTGGGCGTGAATAGGTTCTTCCTGTCCGCGCTGTCTGCCGCGCTGCCACATGTAGTCGCCGAGGACAAGCTGGTCATGGCGAATTCGGTGTCGCCTACCGCGGGCGGGATAATGGCCGCGATCGGGGGGCTCGCCGGGCTGGGCGTTCATGTCGCCCTGCATGGCGGTCGCGGCGAGTACGCCGCGACACTCCTGGCGGCTGGCCTGTGCTATCTGGCCGCCGGACTGGTGAGCACCACGATGCCGCGCGGCCTGCTTGGCCCAGGTCAGGCTGCGCGCGAGCGGACATCACCGAGCATCGCCCATGATCTTGCGGTCGTCGCGTCCGGCCTGGTGGCCGGAGCACGGTATATCTTCAGCCGCCGCGGGCCGGCCTCCGCGCTAGCAGCGACAGGCGGGAACCGGATCTTCTACGGGATCTTGTTCCTGATGTCGCTCCTGCTCTGGCGCAACTACTTCTACGCCGGCGAGAGCGCCAACAAGGCGCTGTCTCACTACGCGATCCTGACCCTGATCGTGGCCGTCGGGTACGGGGCCGCTGCGTTCGTCACCCCGGTGGCTACTAGGTGGCTGACCAAGCGTGCCTGGATCGTGACGCTGCTGCTCATCGGCGGTGTCGTGGTCGGAATCCTGGGCCCGCCGTTCAGCCAGCCAACATTTCTGGTGCTGGGCTTCTTCCTGGGGCTGGCGGGGCAGGGCATCGCCATCTGCGCGACGACGATCTTGCAGGAGGAGGTCGGCGACGACTACCGCGGCCGGGCCTTCTCCTTCTACGACATGTTCTTCAATGCGCTGTTCGTCGCCGGAGCGGCCGTCAGCGCGGCGTTCATGCCGGACTCCGGGAGGTCGGTACCGCTCATGGTGGCCATCGCGATCGGCTACGCCCTGACCGCAGCCGGCTACCTGGCGCTCAGCCGCAAGAGCCCGGCGCATGGCCATTCGGAAGGCTAACCGTCGCTCTCCTTCCCATCGTGAGGCGGTACGCCCAGCCCCTCGGACTCGGCCCAGCCCAGTAGCTCGGAGATCGCGGTGTCGCGGTCAAGCGGCCCCCGCTCCATGCGCAGTTCCTTCAGGTATGCCCAGGCCCGTCCCACCAGCGGCCCCGGCGGGATGCCGAGAATTTCCATGATCTCGTCGCCGTTCAGGTCCGGCCGGATGTTGTCTAGCCTTTCCTGCGCGGCCAGCTCAGCTATCCGGGCTTCCAGGTGGTCGTAGGCCTGCTCCAACCGCAGCGCCTTCGCCTTGTTCCTGGTCGTGCAGTCCGCCCGGGTGAGGGCGTGCAGCCGGGTCAGCAGCGGCCCGGCGTCGGTCACGTACCGGCGGACCGCCGAGTCGGTCCACTCGCCTTCGCCATAGCCATGGAACCGCAGGTGCAGCTCGACCAGGCGGCTCACGTCCTCGACGGTCTCCTTGCTGTACCGCAGTGCTCTCAGCCGCTTGCGCGCCATGTTGGCGCCGACGACCTCGTGGTGATGGAAGCCGACCCGTCCAGCGGGCAGAATGGACCGGGTTCGCGGCTTGCCGATGTCGTGGAGCAGCGCTGCCAGCCGCAGCACGATGTCCGGCTGCAAGCCGTAGCGCGGCTCCAGGTCGATCGCCTGTCTCAGCACCGTCAGCGAGTGCTGGTACACGTCCTTGTGCCGGAAGTGCTCATCCGATTCCAGCCGCAAGGCCGGGACCTCGGGCAAGATCTGGTCGGCAACCCCCGTTTCGACCAGGAGCGCGATCCCGGCTTCGGGGCCGCCCGGCAGCGGCGAGAGCATCAGCTTGGTCAGCTCGCCCTCGATCCGCTCGGCCGAGATCCGTGGCGGAGCCAGCAGTCCGGCCAGTTCCGTCATCGCCGCCCGCACCTCGGGCGCCGCAGTCAGGCCAAGCTGCGCCGTGAACCGGGCCGCCCGCAGGATCCGCAGCGGATCGTCGCTGAACGACTCTTCCGGAGAGCCCGGTGTCCGCAGCAGGCCGCGCCGCAGGTCGCCAAGACCGCCAAACGGGTCGACCAGCCGGTAGCCCGGCAGCCGTGCGGCCATCGCATTCACCGTGAAGTCACGCCTGGCCAGGTCGCTTTCCAGGGACTGGCCGTACGTAACGACTGGCTTGCGCGAGGCAGTCCGGTCGTAGCTGTCGGCGCGGTAGGTGGTGATCTCAACCGTCGTGCTGCCCTTGCGCAGGCCCACCGTGCCGAAGTCGATTCCGATAGTCCAGGTCTGATCGGCCCAGTCACTGGTGATCTCCTGGATGCGCTCCGGCCGGGCGTCGGTGGTCAGGTCGAGGTCCGGCGACCGGCGGCCCAGGAAGACATCCCGGACCGGGCCGCCTACCAGGGCAAGCTCGCAGCCAGCCTCGGCGAACAGGGCACCCAGCTCAGCCACCAGTGGCGAAACGCCGGCGAGGAGCCTAGCGGCAGCCTTCAGCTGACGTTCGTTGAGCGAATCTGGATCTGGCACGGCCATTGAGATTAGGTCCTGCGCGTAGCCTGTGGGAAATGAGAAAGCCGGGAAGCCCGAAGGATGAGTCGCAGGATACTGCCCGGAGCAACAACGCCGCGGCGGTGGTCGGCGGTATGCCTCGGGCACTCGGCCAGCCGCAATAGCATGCACGGCATGCCAACCCACGGGGGGGCAGCCCCCGCGGATCCCCCGAAACCCAAGGACGCAGACCCGCCGCCCATGCGTAACTCAGCGCCACGCAGGCGGATCATCGTGCGACGGCCAGTCCGGAGCCTGGCCCTGATAGGTGCGGTGTTTGCGATCTCGATCCCGGTCGCGCTGGTCGCCACCCAGTCGGCGATTGCCGCTCCTAGCGCCGACGCGACCGCCCGTGCGGCGGCCCAGCAAGCGGGCGTCGTGCTCACGATCACCGACATCACCCCACGGCAGGCTGTCCCCGGCTCGACCATCACTGTGACGGGCACGGTGCGGAATGCTTCGCAGCAACCGCTCAGTGACCTGGCTGTCCAACTGCTCAGCTCAGCCACGCCGGTCAGCAGCGTGACACAGATTGAGGCGGGCGCCAGCGAGCCGGATCTGCTTGCGGACCGGACAGTTCCTGGCGCCTCCTGGCAGGCGGCCGGCCAGATCAAGCCCGGTGCGGCGGTCGGTTGGTCGATACACGTCAAGGCCAAGGCAATCGGCATGACGAGCTTCGGGGCGTACCCGCTGGTGGCGCAGGCCGAGTCCACGGAGGCACAGTCCGCGGTGACCGACCTACCGCTGGCTGCAGCCACGACCTACCTGCCGTACACCCCGGCGAAGAAGGGCCCGTACGGCTCTTCCATCCCGGAACGCACGAAGATCTCCTGGGTCTGGCCGCTGATGGACAAGCCGCTCACCGCGGCGGGGCAGAGCGCCTGCCATGGCTCGCTGGCGCAAGCGCAGGCGCTGGCTGCGAGCCTTGGCAGCAGCGGCAGGCTTGGTCGGCTCGTCGCGGCTGCGGCAAATGGCTCGCGTGCCGCGATCACCTGGGCAATAGACCCAGCGCTGCTGGCCGACGCGACGGCGCTGACTGCGTGCCGCAGTTCACAGCCGAAATGGGCGGCAGCCGCCAGCAGCTGGCTGAGCAAACTCCGCCAGCTCAGCTCTGCCCAGCCGGTATTCGTCGGCCCGTACGGGGACCCGAACGTTGCCGCGCTGATCGGCGCCGGACACATCGGTGACGTGGCGAAAGCATTCCAGGACGGTCGCTCGATCGGCGACAACGTCCTCAAGCGACCTCTAGGCGCCGACACCGGCGCGTCCCGGCCGACGGCACAAGACCAGACGGCCAGCATCGCCTGGCCGGCCGACGGAATCCCTGGCAATTCCACCGGGTACGACGCCGGGCTCGAAGTACTGGAGATCCTGGCTTCCGACGGCGTCCAGACGCTGCTGCTGCCGAGTTCCTACCTTCCGACTGAAGATGCCACCGTGCTACGAACGCCTGTCAACGGTGGCTATATGAAGCTGCTGCTGGCGAACGAATCGCTGACTCGCCTGCTCGGGGCGGGCGGGAGGACGTCCGACTCCCCGTTCGCCACCGCACAGGAGTTCCTGGCGGCGACGGCTGTGCTGGCGAAGCAGTATCCAGGTCAGCCGATCGTGGTCGCCCCGCCGCAGCGCTGGGCGCCGGCGCCTGATCTCGCCGCTGGCCTGCTGGCCGTGACGAGCTCCGCATCATGGCTGAGCCCGGCCAGCCTCACCTCACTCACCAGCGGCAAGAACATCCGGGTTCTGAGGGACCTACCTAGTGAGCGAGGGCACCGCGGGCTTCAGCCGACGCAGGCTCGGGTGCTCCGGCGGGTCGACGGCGCCCTCGCCAAGCTCGAGCTCCTCAGGGCCAGGCCAGATGCTAGCGACTACCTGCCGATGCTCGCCGCGGAGTCGTCCGCCTGGCAGGGCACGCCGAAGGTCGCGCTTGGCGCGCTCCGCGCGCTGGAGCAGCGCATCCGCCGTCAGCTGAGCCAGGGCGTGCAGATCGAATCCGAGCAGCGATTCACCCTGGGCGGGCTCAAGGGCAGCGTGCCGGTATCGGTGGACAACACGCTGAATTACGCGGTCTCGGTCCGGTTCATTGTTAACTACAGCCAGAGCAGCGGCATCACGATCACGGTAAGCCCGGGCGGAGTCGTAAGCCGGAACGGCCTGGTGACAATCGCGCCCCACAACGTGGTCACGGTCCGGCTCCGGGTGCAAGCCACCCACGTAGGCGCGACCACGGTGACGCTGAGCCTGGCGAACCGGAATGGCGACGTCCTGCTAGGCAGCCCGGCGCAGCAGATGACGATTCAGGCAACTCAGGTCGGCGTGCTCGGCGTGATCATCTTTGCCGTCGCGCTTGGCATTTTCCTCATCGCAACGGCAGCACGCGCGGCACGGCGCGGACGCCTCGCACCTGCCGCTGAGCAGGCAACGGATCCCGGCCTCGCGGCTGACCACGCTGATGATAGGCCCGCAGCGCCGCCGGAACCGGATACCGTCATGGCTGAGCGTACTGAGCTGGGAGCAGCCGGCGCGCCCGGACGTGATTGAGGAGACCGATGACCACCGGAAGGCCCGAGTCTGACCCGTACGGGGACTCCGGCGAGCGCGGCTGGAATCCCCGGCCTGCAGTTCCCGGCTGGACCGCTGGTCAGGATTACACCGGGCCGCTTTTCGACGACACCGGCTGGCACATTGATCTCTCGGATGTCGACTGGGGTGATAACACCGGGCCTGACTGGGCCGACGATCGCTGGAACGGCGCAGGGCCGGTAACTGCCGACTATGACCGTGCCGACTATGACCGTGCTGACTATGACCGGCCGGTCGAGTCCCCGGACCGGACCGGACCCTCAAGCGGGCGGCACCGGAGCAGACGGCACCCCGACGAACAGGCCGGGATTGGTCCGCGTACCGCACCGCCGCCGGGCGTTCCGAGGCGGCTTCCTGGCCAGCCGCCGCCGCGCACGCAGCCTCGGCGGGTGGTGCCATCGGCCTACCAGCAGCCGCCCCCGGCGGAGCCGCGCCCCTACGATCCAGCACCGTACGATGCACCACCCTTTGACGCACCACCGTTTGACGCTCCACCGTACGAGATGGACGGCTACGGGCGCACGCAGGAACTCAAGGCTCCGCCGTTTGACGCACAGCCGTTTGACGCACAGCCGTTTGACGCACAGCCGTTTGACGCACAGCCGTTTGATGCACCGCCGTTTGATGCACCGCCGTATCAGCCCCGCGGATACCAGCCTCCTGCCGGACGGCCGCCGTCATCTCTGCCGCCCGTCTATGAGGAGCCTGGCTACGGAGGGCGCCGGCCGGCGGCGGGCGGCCCTGGCAGGCGCCCGGCCGGAGCACGTGCGGCCGGCGGCGGCTCGGCCTCGGTCGTGCGGTCCAGCGGAGTCATGGCGGTCGGCACCCTTGGCTCCCGGCTGACCGGCTTCCTCCGCACGCTGGTGCAGAACTACGCGATCGGGCTCGCGCTCCTCGGCTCCACCTACAACCTGTCCAACACGATGCCCAACGTCGTCTACAACCTGGCGCTGGGAGGCATCCTAACGAGCGTCATCGTCCCGCTGATCGTCGCCGCCCGGCGCGGCCCCGACCGCAGCGATGCCTACGACCAGCGGATGTTCACGCTGGTTACGCTGGCTCTGTTCGTCATCACCGTGGTGGCGACGCTGGCCGCCGCGCCGATCGTCGGCCTGTACAGCGGCAGCGCGATCAAGGGCAACGAGCATCTGGCCGTCATCCTGGCGCTGTTCTTCATCCCCCAGATCTTCTTCTACGGGGTGAGCTCGCTGATCGGCGCGATACTCAACTCGCGCGGCAGCTTCGCTGCGCCGATGTGGACGCCGATCGTCA
>Ga0335073_10007529_pt1 | contig 15278 bp, 12 predicted proteins | sample Lox_Sample_22_FD_207093 | JGI IMG/M metagenome (GOLD analysis project Ga0335073, IMG submission 207093) | Soil microbial communities from Loxahatchee National Wildlife Refuge, Florida, United States - Lox_Sample_2.2 | ecosystem: Environmental > Terrestrial > Soil > Wetlands | place: USA... | reverse complement strand
TCGCGCAGGGCGTTGGTGCGGCACTGGCATTGTCATGCGGCCCCGCGCTTGCCACCGGGCTCTATGCCGAAGCGCAACGGGCCCGTATCCTCGGCATCTACACAATGGTATTCGGCGCCGGCGGCGCGGCGGGATCGGTGCTGGCCGGCGTGCTGGTGGCGTGGTTCGGCTGGCCCGCCGTGTTCTGGTTCCGCGCGCCGCTGTCGTTGGCGGCATTCATCCTGGCGTGGGGACTGCCGCCATCCGAGCCCATCGGCCCGCGCGAAAGCTTCGATGCCGTCGGCGCCGGATTGCTGGTGCTGGCAATCGCCGCGTTATTGCTCGGCCTGAACAGAGTGCCGGTGGGCGGGGCATGGCCGTTTTTGGCGGGGTTCGTACTGGCCGCTGCCGGCTTCGCACTGCGCGAACGGCGCGCGGCGTTTCCGATCATCGATCTGCGCTGCTTCGGAGATCTTGATTTTTCGCTGCTGAATGCTGGCAACGTGGCGGTGAGCCTGACGGGCTTCGCGGTGCCGCTGCTGGCGCCGTTCTTCCTGGTTGGCGTCGCCGGACTTACCGCGCCGGAGGAGGGTGCGATGCTGGCGGTGGCGAGTCTCGGAACGGCGCTGGTCGCGCCGGTCGCGGGACGGTTGGCAGGCAGCGTGCCGCCAAGGCGGCTGGTGTTGACTGGTGCCGCGGCGACAGCGGTCGGGCAGGCGATGATGAGCTTCACCGCTGCGTCCACCAATCTGGCGTCGTTCGGCGTCTCGATGTTTGTGCAGGGCGCCGGCCTGGGATTGTTTCAGGTCGGATATTTCGAAATCACGACGGCAACGTTGCCGCGCGAGCAACGCGGCGTCGCGGGCAGCCTGGTGATGATGACGCGCACGCTGGGCATCGTGACGGGCGCCACGATGCTGATGCTGGGGTTCCAGACGCTGCGGGCGCGTCTCGCCGCGAGCGGGGCAGGGGAGGCAGAGGCGTTCCAGGCTGCCTTCCAGCGGGTGTTCCTGCTCGCCGCGGCGCTGCCCGCGGGAGTGGCAGTGCTCCACTTGCTTCGTCGGCAGAGTGGGCGAGGATCTCTTACCAGGTAATTTCTCTGCCGCGAGCTGTCGTCTGTCCGCCGCGAGTTATGATGTTTCCTACGCAAGGTGTCGTGTCTCTGTCACCGAGGCGTAGTGTTTGTGCTTGGATTGGCGGTGCACGACAGGCACGAGGGCGGCAGTACACGCCAGTCGTGGACGCCGAGTGCCGGAACTGGCCGTCCGCGGTCTTGTCGCGGGCGACGTTTCGTGCTCAACGCGGATTGTCTGCCACCGGCGGCACCGATGATTTCGCATCGTGGTGAGCGTCGCAGTCATGTCCATTCATCTTCTACGATACGGCAGCCTGGGCAATCTTGCCGCCGCTGCGCGCGTTGCGCACTCCGGTCCTCGCTTGCAAATCCTGGTGTGGCGGCAGCCAGAACGGCACGGAAGAGTGACAAGAGGGTCGGGCTGCCCGGAGGTTTGATATCGGAGCAAGAACCGGAGTTCATTCATGACCCAGGCAAGCTATCTGAATGCCGCGGTCATCGTCGTCAGGCAGACCTGTGATGGTCGCTGTCGTCGATCGGTGACCCGCGATGCAACAATCGAGAGGCATTCCCATGAGCTTGCAAGATGACAACAAGGCTGTCGTCGGCCGCTGGTTTACCGACTTCTGGGGCAAAACCCGCAACCTGCGCGTGGTCGACGAGATTGCCGCGCCGGGCATGCTGTTGAAATATTCGCTGCATGAACCCCGCAAGGGTCGCGACGACATCAAGGCCTTCATGACCGATTTCCGCGCGGCGTTCCCCGATCTGAACTTCTGGGGCACCGCTGACCTGATCGCCGAGGGGGACTACGTCGTCGGTCAGTGGGAGGGCGGCGGCACTCACAGCGGTCCGGCATTCGCCGACTTTCTTGCCGGCGGCCTGCCCGCCAATACCGGCCGGACAATGCACTTTACCGGCATGACCGTTCTCAAACTGAAGGACGGCAAGATCGTCGAGGAGATCGGTCTGGATGACGGGGTCACCGCACTGACCCAACTCGGCATGCTCCGCGCCGCCTGAGCCATGGGTAGCCGCCGGTCGTCCGAGCGGCGGCTATCTCTCACGCCGTCGAAGGGTTTCGCATCAACTTGATATAACGGCAGTACTGGAAGGTCAGGCGATGCGCGTGACTGTGTCCTGGCCAAAATGGAGAATTGCGCCGGTCGCGTCCCCCCGCACTCCGGATCCTGCCGCCAAATCGGAAAATCAGCACCGGCAGCGGGACGAGCCTTCCGGCAAGGCGAATGTGGGCCAGCCATGCGGAACGGCGAAGTTCGGCAAGCCAGGCGGCAAAGCGAATTCGGGCAAGCCATCCGGAAAACCGGATTTGAAAGTAAGACCTGGAGTGTCTCAGTGGCCGCCAACGCCGATTATCAGAGTATACACAGCGGAGACCCTGTTATGACGACCCAAACCCTCGCTGCCGAACCAGAAACCTTGCGTTTCGGCTATGGCGACACCGTGCTCGGGACCATCGTGGTCGCCGCGAGCATGCGCGGAATCGTCGCCCTGTTCTTTGGTGACGATCGTGCCAGGCTGCTGCGCGATCTGAAGGATGCGTTCCCGGAAGCCGCGTTGGTTCTCGACCAGCCCGGGCTGGCGCAAACCATTGCCAAGGCCGCCGCCCTGATCGGCGCGCCGCACCTCGAGACCGATCTGACGCTCGATCTGCGTGGCTCGCCGGTGGAGCTGGCCGTTTGGCATGCGCTGCGGACTATTCCGGCGGGCGAGACGCGTAGCTATGGCGCAATCGCGCGGAGCCTGCCGATAGCGGCAACCGCGCAGGAGGTTGGCGCGGCATGCGCCGCGAACCGCGTTGCGGTTGCCGTCCCTTGCCACCGCGTCGTGAAGTCCGATGGTTCGATTTCCGGCTATCGCTGGGGTGTGCGGCGCAAGCGGCGCCTCATCAACTTGGAAGGAGTGGCGTGATGCCTGCTGTTTCGCGCAAGACGCATACCTGCGAACGCGACCTGGCCCTCGCGAGCAGATCGCCCGCGGATGCAACGGCGATCCAGGCCGAGAATGCGGCGGCGGTCCAGGATCGGGTCGATGCGGTGGACTGGGCGCAGGCCCACGCCGATCTCGACGCCCAGGGCTGGGCCATCGTGCGGAAGCTTCTGACCCATGGCGAGGCGGATTCAATTGCTGGCTTGTACGATCAGCAGCAAGGCTTCCGCAGCCAGGTCATCATGAGCAAGCACGGTTTCGGTCGTGGTGAGTACAAGTATTTCAGCTACCCGCTGCCGCCGCTGATCCAGGCGCTTCGTACCGCGGCCTATCCCCAGCTCGTGCCCATCGCCAATCAGTGGCATAAGCGCATGGGAAACGACGTGCGCTTCCCGCGCGACCACGCCGCGTTCCTCGATCGCTGCCATCAGGCGGGTCAGGTTCGTCCGACGCCGCTGCTTCTTGAGTATGCGCCGGAGGACTATAATTGCCTCCACCGTGACCTCTACGGCGAACATGTGTTCCCGCTACAGATCGCGATTCTGTTGGACCAGCCAGGCGAGGATTTCGAGGGCGGCGAGTTCGTGATGACGGAGCAACGTCCTCGCATGCAGACCCGCGCAATGGTTCTACCGCTGAAGAAGGGTGACGCGGCGGTGTTCGCCGTGAACCGCCGCCCGACAAAAGGGACGCGTGGCGACTACCAGGTGAGGCTGAACCATGGTGTCAGCAAGCTGCACGCGGGCAAGCGGCACACCGTTGGCATTATCTTCCACGATGCTGCCTGACCCCGGTTCATTCGCGCTCGATGAAGCCCAGAACGGCGTTCGCCGCGTCGCTCTGAGCCCGTCCGCCGTGGCGCTGCGCGGTTTCGCTCGCGCGTGTGCGCCGGAACTCGTCGCTGCCATCGGCGCAATCGCCGCGGTCTCGCCGTTCCGCCACATGGTCACGCCGGGCGGTTGGGCGATGTCGGTGGCAATGACCAACTGCGGAAGGGCTGGCTGGGTCACCGATCGCACCGGTTACCGCTATGATGCGATCGATCCGGCGACCGGCCGGGCGTGGCCGGAGATGCCGCGGATGTTCGCTGACCTGGCCGCCGATGCCGCCGCGGCGGCGGGCTTCGGCGGCTTTCGGCCCGACGCCTGTCTGGTCAACCGCTATGCGCCGGGTGCCCGGCTCTCGCTGCATCAGGATCGCAACGAACGCGACTTTGATCAGCCGATCGTGTCGGTCTCGCTGGGCTTGCCGGCCATCTTCCTGTGGGGTGGCCAGACACGAGCCGCGAAGGTCACGCGCATTCCGCTGATCCACGGCGACGTGGTGGTTTGGGGCGGGGCCGATCGCCTGACCTTCCACGGCGTCCATGCCTTGGCCGAGGGCGAGCACGAGCTGACCGGTGCCTGTCGCTTCAACATCACCTTCAGACGGGCGCTTTGATGTCTTTGTCATTGTGAGGACCGCGGGCAAAGCGTAGCGGGGCAAAGCAGTCCTGGCCGAGCGATGCGCGAGCCATCCGGGCATGATTCCAGTCGAGACTGCGCTGTCGTGTCGTTCCTTGCAATGACAGGCATTTTGACGTCGGCCGGGATTGCCTCGTCCCGCCGCGCTTCGCTCGTGGTCCGCGCAATGACATGCATTTCACGGGCCTGATCGAGATTGCTTCGTCGCGTCGTTCCTCGCATTGACAGTCAGCGCTAATCCAGCGTCTCGCGATACGACATCACCGCCACCGCGCTGACCAGCACCGCGAATACCGCCATGGGCCAAAGGTTCGGCACGATCTCTGCCATCGTGTTGCCCTTCAGCAGCACGCCGCGGCAGATGCGCAGCACATGTGTCAGCGGCAGCAGCTCGCCGATCGCGCGTGCCCAGCCCGGCATGCCCTGGAACGGGAACATGAAGCCCGACAGCATCATCGACGGCAGTAGCGAGAATTGTGCCAACTGCTGCGCCGATTGCTGCGTCCGCGCGATGGTAGAGAACAGGATCCCCAGCGCCAGGTTGCCGGCGATGAACACGCCCAGCGCCACCAGCAGCAGCGGAATGGAACCGCGCACGGGCACGTGGAACGCCAATGCCGAGACAGTCAGGATCAGCATCACCTGCACATAGCCGAGTCCGACATAGGGCACGATCTTGCCCAGCATCACTTCCACTGGTCGCACCGGCATCGACAGCAGATGCTCCATCGTGCCAGATTCGCGTTCGCGCGTGATCGAGAGTGTGGTGATCACCAGCGTCGACATCAGCAGAATTGTTCCAATCAATCCCGGAACGATATTCAAAGCCGTAATTTGCTCCGGATTGTAACGCGCGTGCACCACCACGGTGAAGGGCGGCGATGTGGCCGTGGTCCGCATGTTCGGCGGCAGGTCGCGCTGCACCACCGTGGCGTTCAGCGCCGCCACCGCCGCGGTAGCGTTGCCGATCGCGACGGGGTCTGTCGCATCGGTATCGAGCAATACCGACGGGTGCTCACTGCGGTCCACCGCGCGGGCGAAGCCCGGCGGGATTTCCAGCACGAACAATACGTCGCCGCGCGCCAGCGCCTCATCGGCCTGGCGTTCGGTCGCGAAGGTGCGAATGTCGAAATAGCCGGTGTTCTGCAACGCGGTCACGATGGTGCGCTCGTATTGCGAATGGCTGGCCGACAACAGCCCGGTCGGCAGGTGGTGCGGGTTTGTATTGATAGCGAAACCGAATAGGAAGAGCTGCAGCAAGGGCAGCATCACGGTCAGGCCGATGGTCATCGGATCGCGGCGCATCTGCTGCCATTCCTTGCGCAGCATTGCCGCCAGCCGCGCCCAGGAGAATTGGGTCATTCGTCCTTCTCCTGCTCATTCAGCATGTGGATGAACACGTCATCGAGTCGCGGCGGCACTTCCTGCCAGCCGAGCCCGTTCGTGGGCAGCGATTCCGTGGCGGCGCGTAATGCGGCCCGGTCCCGACCGGCGATGCGCAACGCATCGCCAAACACCGCGGCGGTTTCCACGCCCGGGCGGTGGCGGAGTTGGCGCACGGCGGCCTCGATGCCGGGGCCGGTGGCCTGAAAGACCACGAGGCCCGCGGCCTGCACCACTTCGTGCGCCGAGCCCTGCACCACCAGTCGGCCGTCGGCGAGATACACCACCCGCTGGCAGCGTTCCGCCTCGTCCATGTAGTGGGTGGAGACCAGTACGGTCATGCCGTCGGCGGCCATCTCGTGGATCAGGTCCCAGAACTCGCGGCGTGCCTTGGCGTCCACGCCGGCAGTGGGTTCATCCAGCAGCAGCAGCTTCGGTCGGTGCAGCACGCAGGCGGCGAGCGCCAAACGCTGCTTCCAGCCACCGGAAAGCTGCCTGGCGAGGTGTTGGGCGTAGCGGGTCAACTCGAAGCGTTGCAGCACGTCGGCCAGCACGCGCCGGCGATCGGCCAGTTGATACAGGCGGGCGACGAATTCCAAATTCTCAGTGACGGTCAGGTCGTCGTAGAGGCTGAACTTCTGCGGCATGTAGCCGACCTGCAGGCGGATCTGCGGTGACGCGCGAAGCAGGTCGTAGCCGAGGCAGGTACCGCCACCGGCATCCGGGCGCAGCAGGCCGCAGATCAGGCGGATGGTGGTGGTCTTGCCGCTGCCATTGCCGCCGAGGAAGCCGCAGATCTCACCTTCGGCCACCTGCAACGAGAGCCCGTCCACAACGCGGTTGGCGCCGAAGCTTTTCACCAGATCGCGCACGTCGATGGCGAGGGCGGTCATTGCTCGCTCGCCGAGGTGGCCCGACACGACGTGTCGAAAGGGTCCCGATATGAGATCCCGAACCAGGCGCGACACGACATATCATTGCGAGGCTCGTCGGGACCGAAGCAACCTTGTTCAGTCGGAAGCACGCACCGATCGAGCGCACGATGGAACGAGATTGCTGCGTCACTCTGCTCCTCGCAATGACAGGTGAACGAGGTTGCTTCGCCGCTCCGCTCCTCGCAATGACAGGTGAACGAGGTTGCTTCGCCGCTCCGCTCCTCGCAATGGCAAGTGGCCGCGGTCACGGCGCCGGCCTGATCGTCACCGGCTGCCCAGGGTGCAGCATCGTGGCCTGGGCGAGGTCGGGATGCGCCTCGATCATGTAGACCAGCTTGTCGCGGGTTTGCTCACTGTAGATCACGGGCGGGGTGTATTCGGGCTGCGGCGAAATGAAGGTCACGTTGGCAGTCAGCCCACCGGCGCAGGTGTCGCACACGATCGACAGGCGTTCGCGCGTGTGGATGCCGGCGAGCGCGGTCTCGGGGACGAAGAAACGAACCAAGATGTTCCCCGGCGGCAGCAATTCCACCACCGGCGTCCCGGCGTCCATCATCTCACCCGGGACGGCATAGGTATCGGCGACCTCGGCCGCCATCGGTGCCGCGACATGGCGCTGCGCCAGCCGCCAATCCGCTTGCTCCAGCGCCGCCTGCTGCGCCGCCACCACTTTCTGTTGCGCCTCGATCTCGAACTGGCGGCCGGTGGGGTCCTGGATCTGTCGCAGCTTTGCCTGCGACGCCTCGACATGGGCGTTCGCCGAGGCGAGCTGCGCGCGCTGCTGGTCCACGATTTGCTGCGTGGCGGCGCCGGAGCGCAGCAGTTGCTGGTTGCGGTTCAGGTCCTCGGCGATCTGGTCGCGGGTGGCGATCATGTCCGCGAGGTCGGCCTTGGCCTGGGCGATCTCGGTCTCGCGGCCGGCCTTCTCCAGATTGGTCAGGCGGTCCTTGGCTTCGGCCAAAGACGCAGCGGCTTGCTCCTGGGCGGCGCACTCACTGGTGTCGTCCTGCGCGAACAAGGGCGCGCCGGCAGCGACCTGCTGGCCGCGATGGACGGAAAGCGTGACGAGCTGCCCGGCCAAGGTCGGCGCCACGCGGACGAAGTCGGCATCGACGTAGCCCTGCCACCCCGGCGGCGCATCGTCGCGGTCCTGCCACCACCATGCGCCGCCGACGGCCAGCGCGACCAGCGCCAGTATGGGGAGCACCAGGCGCTTCATGGCGGGGGCTCCGCGGCAAGGCCGCGCAGCAGCACGTCGAGATGGGTGGCGACGACCTTGCGCGCGTCGAGCTGGATGTCGGTGTGGCGGCCCAGTGAGTGCTTCCACAGCGCCAGCACCATCAGCGGGGCCGAAAACAGCGGCAGGGCGCCATCGAGATCGACGGGGCGGAATTCGCCACGCTCGATGCCGCGGGCGAGCACGCGGCGGATCAGGGCCATGCCCTTATAGACCACCTCCTCGGCATAGAAGCGGGCGAGGGCGGGGAAATTGCCGGACTCAGCCAGCACCAGCTTGGGAATGGCGGTCAGGTCGGTGTCCAGCAGTTGCAGAAAGCGATCCGCCATGGCGCGCAGGATGTCGGCGGCAGACAGGTCGGGGTCCGCAACCATCGCGGCGACCGCGTCCAGGTTGGGCAGCACAGCCTGGCGGACGACTGCCCGGAACAAATGTTCTTTGGTGGGGAAGTAGAGGTAGATCGTGCCCTTGCCGATGCCGGCGGCGGTGGCGACGTCCTCGAGCTTGGTGGTGGCGAAGCCGCGCTCGGAGAACAGGTGGAGGGCCGCTTCGACGATTTCGCCGGGGCGGTCTTCCTTGCGACGGGCGCGGCGACGGGTTGGGGTGGCGGTGTCGCTGGGCATGGAACTTACCTACTGACTGGTCAGTCAGTATTCAATCCCACGACGAGGAACGATTCGATCCCGCGACGCGGTATGCCGAATCCGTGTGGTGTTTCTGCCGGCTGCCCGCGCTCGGCCTGATGGCAGCGCGCCGCTGTCAGCGAGACGGGTTGATTGCCTTCACGGGGATGCGACCCGAGGCTATCGTCGGCGGGGCTACGCCAGGTCTGGAAAACGGTGGCATGAGCGGCACCCAGCGGCATCGTTCGGCACGCGGAGAGGTTCGTAGATTTCCGGCAGCCGACGGCGCACGGTTGGAGTACGAAGTCCTCGGCAACGGTCCGCCGCTGGTCATGCTGCACGGGGTGCTGGCGGGTCGCCGCACGTTCTCTCGCCAACATGACGGGTTCGCCGACCATCGCCGGCTGATCATGCCGAGCGCTCGCGGTCATGACGGCAGCGAGGGCCGGTTGCCGCCGAATTACAGTGTGGGCGACAGCGACGTGGATGATCTGCTGGCATTGCTCGACGCCGAAGGCCTTGGCACGGTGGACCTGTTTGGCCATTCCTCGGGTGGGGCAACCGCCTTCGTCTTTGCCTGCCGCTATCCCGCGCGCGTCCGCCGTCTGGTGCTGGCTGAGCCGAGCCTGCTTGCCTTGTTGCCGCCCGAGGTAGGTGACGCGGTGGTTGCCGGCAGCCTGGCCGTCGCTGCGGCGGGAGACTCGGACGGACCCGGCGTCGCGCTGCGTACTGCTCTTGCCTTTACCGGCGGCGACGCGTGGCAGGCGCTTGATCGGGAGGCGCAGGAGCGGCGGTTGCAGGCGATGGCGTCATGCGCCGCGGTCGTTGGTCCGCATTTTCGCGGCCTGTGCGCGCTTGACGTCGGCGATGCGGATGTCATCGGCCTGGGTCCGCCGACGCTATTGCTCTATGGCGAGAACAGTTTTCCGTTTGAAGCGGTCATTGGCGAGCGCTTTCGTGCGCTGCGGCCGGATCTTCCGTTTCTGATTGTTGCCGGCGCCGGGCATAACGTGCATCGCGATCGCGCGGACTTTGTGAATGCGGAAGTTGCCGCGTTCCTCGCCGGCGGCTGATTGGCTCATTGCCGTGTGGCGGTGAATGTATGCCGCGCTGTGCGGGATCAAATGAGCGGTCGAAGTACCGCAGTGACGGCGGGCAGCGTATCGGCATCGAGCGGTACGAGCTTCCCGGCGCGATCGCCGCGGAATCCGAACCTCGTTGCGCTCTTGCCGGCGCCGTCGATGCCACCGACGATCCGCCCGCACGCATCCGTACCCGTTCGCTTCCGCCCTCCGCCGCCCTATCTTTCCCCCGTGCCCACCCGTTCCACCCAATCCGCCGACCTGTTCGGCGCCGCCGAGCCGCCGGAACCGTCGGGCGCGCATGCCGCCGCGCGTCCGCTCGCCGACCGCCTGCGCCCGCGCAGCCTCGACGAGGTCGTGGGGCAGGACCATTTGCTCGGCGCCGAAGGCACGCTCACCCGCATGCTGGCGCGCGGCTCGCTGGCCTCGCTGGTGCTGTGGGGGCCGCCCGGCGTCGGCAAGACCACCATTGCCCGCTTGCTCGCCGCCCGCGCCGGGCTGCATTTCGTGCAGATCTCCGCGGTGTTCTCCGGCGTCGCCGACCTCAAGCGCGTGTTCGAGGAAGCGGCGCGCCGCCGCCGCCTCGGCGAGGGCACGCTGTTGTTCGTCGACGAAATCCACCGCTTCAACCGCGCCCAGCAGGATGGCTTCCTGCCGGTGGTGGAGGACGGCACCATCACACTGATCGGCGCCTCTACCGAGAATCCGTCCTTCGAGCTGAACGGCGCGCTGCTGTCGCGCTGCCAGGTGCTGGTGCTGCGCCGCCTGGACGATGCGGCGCTGGAACTGCTGCTGACGCGGGCCGAGGCGGAACTCGGGCGCTCGCTGCCGCTGAACGCCGAGGCATGCGCCGCGTTGCGCGCCATGGCGGATGGCGACGGCCGCTACATCCTGAACATGGCAGAGCAAATTGCCGCACTGCCGGCGGATACACAGCCGCTGGACCCGGTGGCGCTGTCGGCTTTGTTGGCGCGGCGCGCGGCGCTGTACGACAAGGACCGGGAAGAGCATTACAACCTGATCTCCGCGCTGCATAAGTCGCTGCGCGGCTCGGACCCGGACGCGGCCCTCTATTGGTTCGCGCGCATGCTGATCGGCGGCGAGGACCCTCGCTACATCGCCCGCCGCCTGACGCGCTTCGCCGCTGAGGACGTCGGCATGGCCGACCCCAACGCTCTGACGCAGGCGCTGGCGGGGTGGGAGACATACGAACGGCTGGGCTCGCCGGAGGGCGAACTGGCACTCGCCCAGGTGGTGGTCTATCTCGGTGCGGCACCGAAATCGAACGCGCTGTATACCGCGTTCGGTGCCGCGCGGGCCGCCGCGAAGGCGACCGGCTCGCTGATGCCGCCGGCCCATATCCTCAACGCGCCGACACGGCTGATGCAGGAGCTGGGCTACGGCAAGGGCTACGAATATGACCACGAGACGGAGGATGCGTTCTCGGGGCAGAACTACTTTCCCGATGGGATGGCGCGGGAATCCTTTTACCGTCCGCGCGACCGTGGGTTTGAGCGGGAGATCGCCAAGCGGTTGGAGTACTGGGAGAGGCTGCGGCGTGAGCGGGAGGGGGAAGCGCAGTCGCCGCAGTGAGCAACCTCGCGGTTCCATGCTCGGGCTTCTGCGAGATGTTCGGATCCTGGTGCGCTCACTCTGACGCCTGGTGCCCGCGCTCGTCGATGTCATTGCGGGCGGAGCGAAGCAGCCTGGGTCGAGTGACGTGCGGTAGACCGACCGGGATTGCGTCGCTTCGCTCGCAATGACACGTAGCCGCCGGGATCGAAGCGTCAGGGTCAGTACACCCGGCGATATTCGGATTCCAGGAGCCATGCGGGAGGCCGCCATTCGCCGACATGCGGACGCGCGCGCTTCGCGTCGCGGCGGTAGCCGGTGGCAGCCCCGCCGCAGCCGCCGTCCTGGAGACCAGATAGACTGTGGGTACTACTTATTGCCTCGGCTGCGCGGCCTGGGTATCCGTGCTGAGCCGCGACGCATCGTGTCCCCGTCGCGGTGGGGTGAATCTTCTGGCCCCGGGCGGCGATGCGATGCGGCTGAAGCAAATGGAGGTCGTCTGATGTGCGGCACCTGCGGCTGCGGACAGGCCGAGATGCGGGTGGAGGACCTGCATCTTCTCCCGCCGCACGACCATCCTCCCGGGGTGGAGGAATTGCACACCGACAGCGCGGATCTTCACGGCTACGGCGATCTACGCCATAACCATGCAGGTTCCCACGTAGGTATGCCCGTGGAGGCCGAGGATCGCCACGATCAGGACGACCAACATCGGCACGGGGATACCGACAATTCGCACGGGGATACCCACACGCACGCAGACGGCACGACGCACACGCACCCTCACAGCCGGACCCACGAACACGTGCACGATCATGGACCGGACGTTGCGGCGAGTGCCTCCACCAGGCGGCTGGTGCTGGTGGAGCAAGATATACTGGCGCGAAACGATGCCATCGCCGTGGCGAACCGGCGAGCATTCCATGCAGCCCGGACATTGGCTCTCAATCTGGTTTCCAGCCCCGGCTCGGGCAAGACCACCCTGCTGGTGGAAACGTTGCGGCGGATCGGCGGGCGCTACCCCGTTGCGGTCATCGAGGGCGACCAGGAGACCACGACCGACGCCGAGCGCATCCGCGCAACCGGTGCACCGGCCATCCAGGTCAACACCGGGAAAGGCTGCCATCTCGACGCGGAGCTTGTCCGCACTGCAACGGCCCGGTTGGGTATTCCCGCATCCGGCATCCTGTTCATTGAGAACGTCGGCAATCTGGTTTGTCCAGCGGGCTTTGACCTCGGCGAGGCGCAAAAGGTCGTCATCGTCTCGGTCACCGAAGGCGAGGACAAGCCATTGAAATATTCCGCTATGTTCGCAGCGTCGGCATTGATGGTGGTGAGCAAGTGCGACCTGCTGCCGCATCTGCGGTTCGATGTCGACCGGCTGATCGAGAATGCCCGGCGGATCAATCCCATGATCGGCGTGCTGCGGCTGTCGGCGCAAAGCGGCGACGGCATGGACCGCTGGATGCATTGGCTGGACACGGCGCGGGCGCTGCGTCTCGCGACGGATTAGTGCCGCTTCGTCATGGAGGTGCCCACGAGCTTCGAAGCCGTCCGCGCTGTGAATTCCGCCCCGCACCGCTTGCGCCTGCGTGTCCGCGGCCAGGTGCAGGGTGTCGGCTTCCGGCCGCATGTCTGGCGGCTTGCGACGCGGGACAGGCTGACCGGCTTCGCGCTGAACGATCAGGACGGCGTACTGCTGGAAGTGCAGGGCGACACGGCCGCGTTCGTTGCTGACCTGGTGGCGTTGGCCCCGCGGCTCGCCCGCATCGATACGGTCGAGCAGGAGCTTTGTGCTGTCGTTTCTGATGAGTATCAATTTGTCATCCGGGACAGCACTCAGGATGGGCCAGCGCGCACGGCAATCTCACCCGATGTGGCGACCTGTCCGGAGTGCCTGGCCGAACTCTTCGACCCGACTGATCGCCGCTATCTGTATCCGTTCATCACTTGCACCCAGTGTGGCCCGCGCTTCACCATCACCCACACTGTTCCGTATGATCGCGCCACTACGGCAATGGCGGGTTTTACCCTGTGTCCCGACTGCGCCGCCGAATACGCCAATCCGGCGGACCGGCGGTTCCATGCCGAAACCACGTGCTGTCCGGCCTGCGGGCCGCGACTCGATATGGCAACGGAACAGATTGGCAGCCGTATCCGTGCCGGGCAGATCGTAGCATTGAAGGGCCTGGGCGGCTTCCATCTCGTCTGCGACGCACACGATGAGACGGTTGTGACGCGACTGCGAGCGCGCAAGCAACGCGATGGCAAGCCATTCGCCGTGATGGTACCCAATCTCGCCACAGCGCGGCGGTTCGCCACGCTTGACCAGGTCGCCGCGGATACGCTGCAGCATTGCGCGCGGCCTGTCGTTGTGGCGCCGGCGCGTGCGGGTGCACGGTTGGCAGGCGGCGTGTGCAACGGACTGCCGACCGTCGGATTGTTCCTGCCCTATACGCCGCTGCATTGGCTGTTGATGTGGGAGTTGCTGGGACGACCCGCCGGTCACGGCTGGATGTCCGAAGCTAGCGATCTGGCGCTGGTTGCGACCTCGGCCAACCGCTCCGGCGAACCGATCGTCGTTGACGGCGCCGACGCGCGCCGGGGCCTCGCCGATGTGGTCGATGCGGTTGCGGACCATGATCGCGCGATCGTCACGCGTGCCGACGACAGCGTGGTGCGCGTGATGGCTGGAGCGCCGGCTTTCATCCGCCGCGGCCGTGGCTTCACGCCCGCGCCCATCCGCCTGCCGCGCGAGATGCCGAGTGTTGTCGCGCTCGGCGCCATGCTCAAGGCAACGGTTACCGTGATCCGCGGCCGCGAGGCGTTCGTGTCGCAGCACGTCGGCGATCTCGATACACCAGCGGCCGTGGCGTTCCTGGAAGAAACGCTGAGGCAGATGGTTTCGCTACTGGAGATTGCTCCCGTTGCGGTGGCCTGCGACCTGCATCCGGATTTTCCCAGCACGCGACTGGCGCATCGGCTGGGGTTGCCGGTGTGGCCGGTGCAACATCACCACGCGCATATCGCCGCGCTGGCGGCAGAGCATGGCATCGATGGTCCATTGCTCGGCCTTTCGCTCGACGGATTCGGACTTGGGCCGGACGGCGCGGCGTGGGGCGGCGAGCTGCTGTACGTGGATGGCGCACGCTACGCGCGGCTTGGTCATCTGGCGCCGCTGCCGGAGCCCGGCGGCGACCGCGCTGCCCGCGAGCCGTGGCGGATGGCCGCCGCCGCACTGCATGCCCTGGGCCGCGGTGACGAAATCGAATATCGTTTCACGGCCGAGAAGCTCGCCGGGCCGGTGCGTCAGCTTCTCACCCGCGGCGTTGCCTGCCAGCCGACCAGTTCTGCCGGGCGGTTGTTCGACGCGGCGGCCGGATTGCTCGATGTCTCGCACCACCAGAGTTTTGAGGGAGAGGCGGCGACGCGGCTGGAAGCCCTCGTCGCAAGCACGAACATTATGCCCGATGGCTGGCGGATTGCGGACGGCATGCTTGATCTGCTGCCATTGCTCGGCCGGCTTGCCGACGGCGTTACGCCCGATGAAGGGGCGGCGTTGTTCCACGGCACGCTGATCGCTGCGCTGACCGAATGGGCCGCGGGCGCCGCCGCACCGCGCGGGCTCCGCAGGGTGGCGCTCGGTGGCGGCTGCTTCCTCAACAAGGTACTGACGGAGGGGTTGGTCTCCGGTCTGGCGGCGCGCGGCGTGACCGCCTTGGTCGCGCGTGCCGTGCCGCCGACTGATGGCGGGTTGTCGCTTGGCCAGGCCTTCGTCGCCGCTTCGGCACAGCTTACGTAGATAGCCCCCTTGCATCGATAACCCCCTGCATCGCGGCTGACCTGCGCAGGACACTGGAAGGAGATCCATCATGTGTCTGGCAATTCCAGTGAGGATCGTCGCCCTGACCGGGCCTGGGATGGCCCGGGTGTCGCTGGGCGGCATCGTCAAGGAAGTCTCGGTCGTGCTGATCGACGA
>Ga0335073_10007528_pt1 | contig 15280 bp, 13 predicted proteins | sample Lox_Sample_22_FD_207093 | JGI IMG/M metagenome (GOLD analysis project Ga0335073, IMG submission 207093) | Soil microbial communities from Loxahatchee National Wildlife Refuge, Florida, United States - Lox_Sample_2.2 | ecosystem: Environmental > Terrestrial > Soil > Wetlands | place: USA... | reverse complement strand
AGACAGTGCAAACAACTGCATCACAGTATGTAACATGGAAAACTTTGATCCTCTTGGAATTCACACCGGAGACTCCATCGTCGTTGCACCATCTCAAACACTAAGTGACGAAGAATATCATCTTCTCCGTACAGCGGCAATCAAGATTGTTCGTCACTTGGGAGTTGTGGGAGAATGTAATGTTCAATATGCCCTTCAACCTGATGGTCTGGATTACCGAGTTATCGAAGTTAATGCTCGTCTTTCGCGATCATCTGCTCTTGCTTCCAAGGCCACTGGATATCCTCTCGCTTATACTGCTGCTAAAATCGCTCTTGGACATACTCTACCGGAACTTCCTAATGCAGTTACTAAAACCACGACTGCAAATTTCGAACCTTCTCTCGATTACATTGTGACCAAAATCCCTCGATGGGATTTGAGTAAATTCCAACATGTCAATCGTGACATTGGAAGTAGTATGAAATCCGTCGGTGAAGTCATGGCAATCGGACGTACCTTTGAAGAATCCCTCCAGAAAGTAAACCTCGTTCTTGGAAATGTTTTAACGAATATAGGCAATTCGTCAGATTGATCCTCGTTTCGAAGGATTCCAATCCCTTGAATTCGAAGACTTGGATAAAGCACTCAATGTTCCAACGGACCAACGTCTCTTTGCAGTCGGACAAGCCATGCTCGATAAAAACTACACTCTCAAGCGAATTCACGATCTCACCAAAATAGACATGTGGTTCCTTCATAAACTCCAAAATATAGTCAATATCCGCAACGAATTACGCGACATTGGTTCTCTGTACGGACTTACACGGGACGTGGTTATGCGTTCCAAGAAAGCTGGATTCAGCGATAAACAAATTGCCAAATATGTCAATTCTACCGAAGATCAAGTTCGTGCCAGGAGAAAGGGATATGGAATTAAACCGTGGGTTAAGAGGATTGATACACTTGCTGCTGAATTCCCTGCAAAGACAAATTACTTGTATACGACTTATAATGCGAGTACCCATGATGTCGAGTTTAATGAACATGGTACTATGGTTTTGGGAAGTGGTGTTTATAGGATTGGAAGTTCAGTGGAGTTTGATTGGTGTGGTGTAAGTTGTACTCGTGCCTTGAGACAACTTGGAAAAAAGACTATCATGGTCAATTATAATCCGGAAACAGTCAGTACCGACTTTGACGAGTGCGATAGATTGTATTTTGAAGAATTGGGATTTGAAAGGGTGATGGATATTTATGAGATGGAAGCTGCTTCAGGTGTTGTTGTGTCAGTGGGTGGACAACTTCCTCAGAATATCGCTTTGAAACTCAAAACTGCTGGTGCAAAGGTTCTTGGAACAGCTCCTGAGATGATTGATTCTGCCGAAGATCGTTACAAATTCTCCAAAATCCTCGATTCTGTCGGTGTTGATCAGCCTGCTTGGAAGGAACTTACGTCAATTGACGCCGCAAGGAAATTTGCTGAACAAGTCGGATATCCTGTTCTCGTTCGACCATCTTATGTTCTCTCCGGTGCAGCAATGAGTGTAATTTTCGATGAAAGTACTCTACAACATCAACTTTCCAATGCTGCAGCGGTTAGTCCCGATCATCCTGTTGTCATCACGAAATTCATTCAAGGTGCTCAAGAAATCGATGTTGATGGTGTTGCTTCAAACGGAGAATTACTTGTCCATGCCGTTTCTGAACACGTCGAGAACGCAGGTGTACATTCGGGGGATGCAACTCTTGTCCTTCCTCCAGTTACATTGTCTACCTCCGTGATCGAACGCGTCAAGGAAATTGCACAAAAAGTTGCAAAGGCATTACAAATTACAGGACCATTCAACATGCAAATCATCAAAGCCGATAATCCTGAAGATCCAGAAACGCCTCTCCTTAAAGTCATCGAATGTAACCTTCGTGCGTCCCGAAGTTTCCCATTCGTATCCAAAGTTCTCGGAACTAATTTCATTGATGTTGCTACACGTGCTTTGGTTGGAAAAGAAGTTCCTAAGCCGGTTGATTTGATGACAGTTCCACGAGATTACACTGCTGTCAAAGTCGCTCAATTTTCATGGACTCGATTGGCTGGGGCGGATCCTTATCTCGGTGTTGAAATGGCTTCAACGGGAGAAGTGGCATGTTTCGGTAAAGATGTTCGTGAAGCATATTGGACAGCAATCCAATCCACTCAAAATTTCCGAGTACCCAAACCTGGAAATGGCATTCTTTTAGGTGGAGATACGGAGAAGCCAGAGATATATACTGTTGCTCAAGGCTTATCCGAGCTTGGATATAAACTTTTTGCAGTATCGCCAAAAGTAAGAGCTGCTCTGGAAGAGAATTTGCCGGGATTAACTGTGGACACGATTGAATTTCCCAAGACAGATAAACGAAAGTTGAGGGAGGTGTTCCAGAAGTATAATATTGATGCTGTTATTAATGTGGCGAGTGAGAGAGGCAAGACGATGCTTGATGAGGACTATGTGATGAGGCGAAATGCTGTGGATTTCAATGTTCCTCTTGTCAATGATCCCAAGGTATGCTTTCTTTTTGAAATTCAGGTTGTTAATTGTTAGTGTGCAGTATTATTTACGGAAGCCTTGAAGTTGAAGATTCCAGAGTGGCGGAAAGGAGGGGTACCTAGTGAGGTGAAGAACTGGGGAGATTGGACACCGACTAGAAATCTGTAAGGAGATCTGAGATGTCGTTCGATCAGTGTGAAGCATTTCAGGAGCAAGTATTTCCCACTGGTAGCAAAGGTTTTTTTTTCTTGTTCGCTGGAGATACTACAAAAGTTATTGAATTTTATATTATTGCTGTTGTATTCAAGTTGTCTACGAAGAAATAAACAAACATATTTGGGATCCATCTCAGCTCTGGCCAATCTCGAGACGTTCTTTGCAATCACAAGACTGAACATGATGTGGCGTGCACGTGATGCGGGGGAGGAGGCTACCTCTCTACCTCTAAAGCACGCACACTCTGCCAAGGAGTACTGAGCAGCCAGCCAATTGTGCCTGCCTTCCACATAAAACGGCCGACCGACTGCCAGCTGCTTCCCCCCAGTCCCACCACCCAGCTTCAGTCCCATACAAACCAAGGATATAAATTCAACCGATCCATCTACCACATTCATCGCCAATTCAGTAATCCAAAATGTTTACTGGCAATCTAGTATACTTCTCTCGCGCGCAAGCCATCGGAGTTCTTACATCAGCCTTGTTCGTCGGTACCTCCCCTTTCTATCGCATGATGTCATGCATCCCTTTCTGGCCCTCGAGAAACTAATCGTCACGTAGGAGGTAACATCGTCGTTTCCTTCGTTGATATCCCCTCTCTCAAATGGATTAGTGTCCCTCTTGATCGCGCCGCCGTTTTCACAAGTTATTATCACCGCGCTGCACGAACCATGATCGGTTTGGGCGGTACTGCAACTCTAGGATTTGGACTTGCTGCATATTGGGCTCCCACTGAGTATTTGCGTAACTCGATGATCGGGTCTACTTTACTTGCTGCCAGTATTATTCCGTTTACGCTCTTCTCGATTATCCCGACTGTGCAGAAAATTATTAAAATCCAGAAGGAGAATGACGCACTCAAGGCGAGTACGGATGGAGACAAGTTGTATGAGAAGTGGAACATTTCGAATTATATTAGATTGACAATTATGGCTGTTGCATGCTTGAATGGACTTAGGGATCTTTCCGAATGGAATGTTTGGTAAATTTAGTTGAGCATGTTTTATCTGTTTTGAAGGTTTGGAGAAAGTATGTATGCGCCACTCAAGCAGAAAATAGGGAATAAAAGTGAATATATTGGAAACTGTTAACTGTATGAAGTCTACCTAGCCTATTGAGAGGAAGGGGCAAGTCTCGAGATTAGGGTCCTTTGGAAAATTTGATGTGACCGATCTTGGTACCTGGTTTCCTATGCATGGTCCATGTACAAGGGCTCCATCGCCAATAACTGTGAATTAGCGCTCTAGATCCTGGACGGTTCACGCACCTCTGGTTCCACCATGGGAATACATATTTCGCAAGAATCATCACAGGCCAAGGAACATCAATTGCAGGCCACCAAGGAGTCTCATCAACATCATGATGGGTAAGTACCTAATCTCAGCACTTCCACATAAAAGAGACATACAAACGGAACATCAAGAAACGATGATGATTGAGAGACGGCCCATTTAGTCATTTCTTCGATACACGTTTTTGCTTCGTCGGGCTTTTGCCAAATCTGTTGCATTCTTTCGGGCGAAATCGTATCGATTTCAAGAGTCAAGTGTTCCGTGAATATAACGCCGAATTGGTCTAGCATGCCAACGACTTTATCGCCGTCATAAGTAGATGGATCGGCTTTAACTTTCTCTGCCCATTGATTCAGTGTATCGAAGCCAGGTAGGAAGGAATGATGTTGGTCGAGATTCATTTGCATGGATCCCGGCAATCGTTTCTCACATTCAGGGAACAGAAATCTCTCTTCCTATCACATCAATTGACTGGCCCTGATTAGAGAAGGATCGGAGGGTACCGCTTCATGATGATGTTTTGTAAGATGTGCCCAGGCCAAGATGTACCCTGCAAAACTGGCCTTTTCAGCATTGGTTTTTGGAACATATGCTTGAGCATATATGGAATCCATCCCACGGATCATCACATTCTAGTCGTTGTTAGCCTTTCAAACAAAAACTTGGAGGAATACGTGTGCTGCGATCATCAATTGTTGATGTCTATAATACCAATTATTCCAATCCCCCTCACGGTATTCAATTGGCTTGAATTGAGGATCCTCATCTTTCACGGTAGCCATGCTCAATGCTCAATTGTCCTTGGTGTGAGCGGTGCCAACCGATGCAAGATGCTCCTTAAATGCTGCGAACCGGCCATGAGCTTTGTTGAACGCTCGGCAACACGCATCGAAGCAATTCCATCTCATTGGCGCCATCATCACAACGCTTATCCATTTTCATTTCCTTAACTGCAGATGTTCAAGTAATATTTGAATTTGTAGCCTTTTTGGGAGTCAATGTCGCTTATCCTTCGAGGGATCAGAAGTTGCTATTAAATTTGCGCGAGATGCTTAGGCAATTTGAGGTAGCAAAATTTACCGAGCGGGGAGTCCGCTTGTTTCGGGGAGATAAAGAGAGATGCCGGGATCCGATCTGGCAGAGATTAGCAGTGGGACGGTGTTATTCTGCCCATAGAGAGAGAAATCGACCGCGTCATATGAGGCAATCGATGAAATGAAAGGCTGGCTGGACGTCGTGATAACATCTGTGGCAGCGACTGGCTACCTCAGAAGCGAGGTACAGGTTAAAGAGCCGGACAGGAGGGCATCCGACAACTTCGAGTGACTTCCATTTTGGGAAGATATTTCCTTATGTAATCTGTTTTGAACATTTCCGAGGCAACAACAACACGCTCACACCACAACACTTTAACGCAGAAAACAGATCACCAGCAGACACTTCGACCAGCATCGAATCCTTTTACGGCAAGGCCTCAAATTACCGAAATCACCGCTGAAGTACTGTAAGAGATGGTAGGCAGGACATTGGCTGAGCCACAAGGCCGACCGAACAAATTCACCGATGTCGGCGTGGTAGGAAGGTACTCGCTTCCTCGAAGCAATTGCTAACATGTAGAAAAACGGGGTTGATGGTCAAAGATACAGGACGAAGAGATTCAAATGGCCTAGAAGATATGGATGCATTCTTTTCTCCGGCAGACAAGTCAACTAAGAATTTGGGATTATCTCCATCCGGAAAATTACTGTTATCTAGAACAAAGTTTACAGCGACTCTCAAATCCGATTCAACGATTTCCATGTCAGGAACTTCAAGTACTCATTCTCAACCCGTGCTGCAAGATTTTGCTAATAGAAGGTTCGGCTCGTGAACCAGCTGAAGTTCTAGCATCGCGAAGAGCGACATTACTAGCCCCAGGAAGAACTCCAACGAAAACGTATCTAAAGTCGCCTGCTGGCAGAGTTCAGACTCCGAAACTAAACAAATTAGACTCGCCTTTACGGGTTCCTCTTGTTCGTGAATTTAGTTTTGCAGGGTTTGAGCCGGATGAGGAGGATGAGGAGTTGGCTCCTGCGAATGTGGATTTGGATGTGATTCGGTCGCCGACAGAGAGACTTGTGCCTCATTCTTCTAAGGCAAGGGGATTAACACAACGTTCGAGAACAACGACCTATGAAGAACAAGAAGACGAGGAGGAAGAGGAGGAGGCTGAACAAGTTGAACAGGAAGAACAACCGGAAGATTCAGAGATGGGATTCAATGGTGGTAATGACTACGATTACGGTGGGTATGGCGGAGGAGACGGATTCGGAGATGATGACTATGATCAAGGCGAACCAATGGAAGATGAAGTGGAAGAACAAGAAGTTGAAGAACAGTATGTTGACGAACCACTACAGCAGGAGGAAGAGGAGGAAGATATCTATGGAGAACAATTCTCGCCAGCGCCACAACCAGCTCACTCAAAACCAGCACCAGCGAAACAATCAAGCAAACCGAAACAAGCAACAAAACCAAGGAAACGACAACCCAAGCAGACTTCCTCGAAACCATCAACATCAACCCTGCCTCCTAAATCACCAAGAGTCATACCCAAGATAGTCGAGAGACGAATAGTCCCTACAGTGGAAGAAGAAGATGCAAATGGAGAGGGTACTTTCTTTTTCAGCAAAGCTAACAATTCAGTTCGCAGATCCAAACGAATAAGAGTAGCTCCTCTAGCACACTGGAAAGGAGAACGTATCGTCTACGAATTAGAAGGTCGACGGGCATCCGGTCCAGCCCTCCCTCGCATCAAAGAAATCGTCAAAATCGACACTCCACCAGAACCCTCCCGTCGTCAACCCACCACAACAACCAACCGAAAACGTAAATCACGACAAGACTCCGATTCAGAAGACGATGACAGTGATGCCGGCGAAGTATTCACAACCATCAAATCCTATGAGGAAGATGGTCTCATCAATGATTACCGAATTGCTGTTTCAAGAAGTGCAATTAATCCACGACCATTACAGGGTTCCAAAATACGGTTTGAGAAATTGTTTCAGGATGGCGAGTATATGGCTACTGGGGTTTTGGATATCGGTGTAGGTGGGGAGAAGGGTATAAAGAGTACTAAACATGCGTTCTTGAGTTTTGTTGTTATGACTGGCAAAGCGGAAGTTAAAGTCCATCGAACGGCGTTCGTGATTGGTAAAGGTGGCGTTTTCGTGGTTCCCAGGGGTAAATGATCTACATCTCTTCAAAGTCAACTGATGAACAGGGAATCATTATTCGATAAAGAATGTGGGAAATAAGGTTTGTCGAATGTTTTTTTCACAAGCTGTGGAACAAGGAGTGCAGATTGTGTCGGGTGAGGAACAGAGGGACGATGACGAGTAATTTAGATACGTGCAAGAAAAGGCTTTTGGGGGCAAAAGGATGTATTGTAGCTATTAGAAATAATTTGTACGGTTGTATCATAATGAAATACAAATTGCAAAGTTTATCTTGCTAGAAAGTTTTCACTTCCGGCCCGTGTTCCTGCTCCGACATGGGAATCGATAATCATTCAATTGATTTCTAGACGGTGGATACATATTCATCACCTTTGTGGACGGGTTGAAACATCGGCAGAACAATGCATTTGAGAAGAGAACCCCGGTTCTTGGCGTAGGATCGTCAAAAGGAGCTCCTTTAAGTGATAATGAAGGTCTTTCCTGTGATATGTAAAGTGGTTGTTTAAGTGATTTAGGACCGGAGTCTGAGCGAACCGATCAATCTTTCAACGTGATCCAACCGCCCCATTACTCCTTTCACCTATCTATTTTATCGACCAAAAGCCCTTCAAATCCTCCCTTTCCTCAGACCGCAGAAGCATTGGGGAACCATCTGACGATGATAGACGCCACCATTCGCCGCCTAGGCTTAATTGGACAATTTCATCGACCAAAAAGGGGTGCGGTTTTGCTGACTGACGAGATGACGGATGTGAGTAGTGGAGTAGATGCGACGTTGGAGGGAATGGAGGGAATGTCACCGGTGTCCTGAATTGGTGTCAAGGAATTGATCTGTCTCAACAATGCGGTCGCAAGTCATCTATAACGAAATCGTTGTCGAAATGGGAACCTAAAAGTATGTACCTATAAGAATACATCATCCGGAAATCCCCCAGCCAAACGCATAAAAACAACGCACAACTTCGCGTAGATATAGCAGACATTCCCGACAACCGCGCTTTCCCACATCTCCATACGCTCTTTGACAGGCTCACGCGAACATTTCTCAACAATGCAGACATTGGTCCCAGAGGCTCACCAAAAATCTGCGGCTGGGCTGTGAAGATACCGGGATCAACTTCGAAAAGGGCAGGCTAAGTCTGCTAAGTAACTCTCCCAACCCAACCCTCCATCATTATCATTCTCTTCGGGCTGATGAAACTAGTGGACTTATCGGACATATCTCTGGGAAACAAAATGGGGAACAATGCTCCAAGTACCCTCGGGCGCTAGATCTTTCGGAGCCCACTGACATCTCTGCGTGCCTGGTGGATCGTGAAGTAGTCCTCACCCTCTATTATCGAAACGGCAAGAAGGGCTATTTAACCGTACTGTACTCCTTATCAAAAGCTATGTTCAAGTATCTTCGTCGGCGAACAGTAGAGAAAAGTTGGGCAGAGGAAAAACTGCCAAACTGGGGGCAGAACTCCCAAGAGATTGCCCTTACTCTCGACCCGTTGATGTCCAGGGAATCCTGACTGGACACGGTCGAAAGACTGACTGTGAAGGACCTTACTCCGCGTCCACCAATGTTTGCATGTGTTCTCGCGCCACGTCTCGATTGCTAATATCTATTCCGAGTTTCTGAATTTCGTTTGTCAACCATGGGGCCTAGATCCTCAGTTGCCTGCTCATTCCCTCAACATACCTATAAAACCAGGCGATGTTCAACCGTCTTCGTCGATTCACGATAATCCGTTCCCAGCCCTGAAGCTTACTATTGAAGGCTTTGCGTCAGAAAAGGCTGCTCTGAGAATCCCAAAACAACACGCTGCTAAGGTTGCCAAAGAAGCCGTTGAAAACATATATATCCATCGACTGGAATTTGTGCCAAACCACAAGGAATTTGAAAAGAAGATTCTCACCAGATGAATACGGGTTGCCTGGACAACTTCCTTTGCCGGATATGTCTGTCCAGGAGTGGAAACAAAAGCTTATTGACTCCGGATTGGCAGATGAATTGAGCCGAGATGTCACAGCTCTGGTATGCATACTGATTCCTTTGCTCATTTCTCAGTCAAACGAGGCTTATGACTCCACGAAGGATGAGCTGGTCATTACAAGAATCTGCTCCGAACTGTCGATAGAGTTCGAAGTATATCGACTCAGTTTGCGGATTGGAAGACTTGCGCCTTGCAATCAGTTCTAGTACTGATCGTTAGCCTATTCTAGGCTTTACATAGAATATAAGTTGGGAGTGGAGATGCGAACCTTTCCAAATGATAATAGAGCATGTTTGACGTATCACGCCAAGTCCCAAGAACGTGGAATAATATTGTTTTGCCTTTGATTGAAATTGGATTCGTCCGATTTCCACCAAAGCCTAGACCCATTCATCGAGAAAGCGGCAAAAGGATAAACCAAACTGATTGACGAATCCCAGGCGAAAGTCCGTGTCTGTACCGTGCGAAGATACAGGATGCTGTTATCCCTTTCGCAAGTTAGTAACGGAATAAGGCGCTTCCGGGGGATGCCCTCCGAGGGGACATCAGCTACGGGAGCGGAATCGGACAAGAAGGATACTAGAGAGGAGACGATAGTCCCGTATAGCCCCCGAAGTAACGAGTAAATACGCTTTCATTCTGATAACGCTACGCGAGCTCGCGCTTCTGAGCGTTTCAGGTACGGAGAGCTGTCGTTCTGCTAAGGGCAAACCCTCAGGCACGACAGACGGGACGCAAAGCTGTTGAATACTGGCAAATGAGGATAACGATGTCGAGTCGTAGACATGCGATCAGTAGAGAGAGAGAGTATTTTGGAAAGGGGTATTCAGTGAATTGATGGATTGAGATCATTGATGAGGTCGCTGTTGCTGATTGATTATCGGGTGGATGGTTGGTTGTCCGACGTTTAGAGTTTCGAATCAATCCAGCCAAATCCACCAACCATGACGCTCGACTTTGACAATTTTTTTCTCAGTCGCTGGATTCGTTTGCCTTCCTTCCTTCCAAACTCCACCTCCGTGACACCCCCCTTACCTACAGGGACGAACCTTCCTTCAAGAAAACAATCAATTACAACAATCCATCATGCTCACTTGAGTGCAATGACTCTGTTTACCAGCAAATAATGTCTTCAAGAATTGGAATCCGATTCGCCTCTTTCCTGAAAGGCCCGACGTCATCGTTTGGTAGGTGGACACTGATACCTTCTCAACTCCCGCTTGTCTCATCAAGTCTTCGACAATTCGCTTCACGACCGAGGTTTGATGTGTTATGGGCCAATGCACGACTACGACAGGCTTTTAGACTGGCAAATAATGTCATTCCACCACGGAGCGCCAGGAATATTCGGAGGGGGCTGCTTCCCGGAGGTTTGATGTATGATATTGGAAAGGGAGGTGAATCAAATGTTGAGAGAGGAGTTAGTACGGCATCTGTAGCTTCAAGTGCTCCAGCAAAGACGATTTCTGCAAATACACGAAGAGTCCAAACGCGTCGATATTCCAGCAAGCCAGATCCTGCTCCTCGTTCCAAACAGACCAGCGAATCTTCGAAAGAATCTTCGAAAGAATCATCCAAAGAGTCATCCAAACAAGAGCCAAATAAATCTTCATCGAAAGAATCTAAACCCAATCCCGAAGACGAACACAGTCCGTATTTCCAACGACCCACAAAAGAACAACTACTGGCCACTGCAACATCATTCTACCATCGTCTCCACATCCGTTTCAAATGGCCTCTCATCCGCTCCTTACGACCATTCAACATGGACGACATATCCGCTTTCGTCAGCGTTTATATCCTCTCCCACGCATTCCTCCTAATCGCCGGAACAACAACATTCTTCCTCCTCATCGTAGCAACCGTCAACACGGTCGGTGCACAAGAATACTTTGCGCGACTGATCGGACGCTATTTGACCAAGGAAAGTGGCATGACTGTGGTATTTGAAAGCGCAATTGTGCCTAAATGGCGGAGTAAGACTATCAGATTTGAAAAAGTGTTTGTGTCGAGACGACCTGCGCAACCGGGTTTCGTGAAGAAGGGGAGTAGTGTTACTGCTGCAGCTGCAGCCGCGGCTTCTGCAAAAGCGGTTGAAGTAGAAGGACATGAAGTAGAACAAGTTGTCGCGGATACCGGAAATTATGCTCAATTTGACCTTACCATTGAAAGTGTGGATGTAACACTCTCCTTCGTAAAATGGATGAATGGCAAAGGATTACTTGAGAATGTTGAAGTGCATGGAGTACGTGGTGTAGTTGGTACGTCTCTTCTGTCATATCTTATTAACGATAGATCGCGCACATGTCAAATTTAATCGTGATGACGATCCAAAATCCTACAGACATAAACATGTCCCGGGAGATTTCGAACTAGATTCTTTCAAACTGGAAGATCTCCTGGTAACAGTTTACCAACCGAACGATTTCCGTCCTTTCACCGTATCGATATTCTCCTGCGATCTCCCGAAACTAAGAAAACACTGGTTCTTTTACGACTTTCTTTGTGCGAACACGATTTCTGGAACGTACGATAATAGTCTATTCACTCTACATCCTCGACAAACTCCTTCTAGTTCAAAACCAGAACCTGGGAAAGTGAGTCGTTTGAGAATTGATGGGATTAATGTGGATCATTTGAATCGTGGTGTGGAGAGTGGCATGTTTTCATGGGTTGTCGAAGGTCGAGTGGACGTTATTGCAGATATGCATTTACCTGTCAAAGGTGAACAAGTTGATCTGCGAAAGATCGTTGAAGGAGTGCGAGAGAATTTGGAGACAATTGTTTCTGCAAATGGCAATGGCAACGGACAAGGATCCAAGACTGATGAGCATGAGGATGGTGAAACTTTGTATGCGCCACAACGAGCCCCACTGAGCGACGATGATACAGATCTCGTCACCTTTGATCTTTTCGTCAGGCTTAATGATGTCAGAGCACAGGTACCGTATCTGACGCCCGATTTATCGTATGTGAATAACGCTCTCATACGACCTATTGTCGCCTATATCAATTCTAGAAGGACACATATCCCCGTTAGATGTCAAGTTGCTTTGCCTTTGGAGGAATTTGATGGAGCTTGGGGAATGTGGGATAGCGGCTTATTAGATGCTGTTTCTGCAGAGGTAATTCTTATTATGACCTTTACTAATGGAAGGTTTACGAAGCATTTGCTCGTAGTGTTGGTGATCAAGAAGTCCGACGGCGAAGGATAAAAAAGATTGGATTATGGAGTTTACAGTTAGGTGCACAACTATTGTTGATGAGTATGGAAGGTGTAGCAGCGACGGCATAAAGCGGTGATGAATTTCCCTCTGCATTTCCAAAGGTTCGGTGGATACCCAGGTGATTTCACGTAGATAACAAATTCAATTTAATAAATACATTCCCCTCCTAATTGTGCTCCCGAACGCCAAGTCATGGAATAAGAAAAAACCTACAGAAAATATCTAGTGTACAGGGTTCAAAGATCTTCAATACTTACGTCCAAGAGGTCATCGTTTTCAAGTCCACTTTCCTTGACAGTCACAGAATCCTCCAGAACTTCACCATCCAGCTCAATTATGATCTTCTTGTCCAATGGAACACGTCCTTGTTGTCGATATGCAGCAGCCAATTTTCGTATGGTAGCAACCTAAGTCAGTAAAGTCTTATATGAAAGTATTACCGGCTTTACACTGAATTTGACTTTCCCGCTAGGACCCTGCAATATCAATCGAACAAGAGCTTCCTCCTCTTCTTCAGAACTTAAACTCACTACTTCAGCTTGATGTGCTGCTCTTTTACTGTCGGCCTCATAGAGTTTCCATCCTTCTTCCGTGTAGACGTCTATTGTAAGACCAACTTGAGGAGATACAAACCTATTCTGCTTTCAGCAGCCATTCCTATGTCCTTTGGTGTCCCGTGGAATAATCTTGCACCTCTCCATGCCAACACAATCTCACCCTCATATTTTCTATTCTTCAAGAACTCATCTTTGATTTTGAAAAAGGCTGTTCCTGTCGTAACTTTCAAACCCAATGGTTTCTCCCAATCAATAGGAACTTCCTCCCTCTTTACCCTCCGTCCACAAAGCACAATCACAATCTTGGTATCCTGAACAGAGGCTTTTTGAGTAGTAGACTTGGCTTGTTTGGCCAACTGAGTAGCTTGCTTGGCAATATCTGAATTGACTGCAGACTGAAAGGCTTCCAAATCGAAATCGTCGTCGCTGTCATCCAAAGCCTTTGCTTCTTTTGATTTTCGTGGAGTTGTTTCCGTTGATCGTGTACCTGTACGAGTTCGCGAAGAGCCAAGTGCGTGGTTGGCAAGGACATCTCTTACTTTGCGCAGTTCTTCTTTGCCGATGAGGGGAGGAGGTGTAAGACTTTTATGGCGAGGAGGAATTTTGGTCCCATTTTCCTTGGAATCGTCGTCTTCGTCTTCTTCGTCGGAGAAGAGAGAGACGACTTTGTGTCTATTTGACTTTGGTGTATTAAGTTTCCTTCCATTAGTTCTATAGCGAATTGACAAACTTGAGTCTATTGTTCAACAATGGTTTCCGTGGACTTGGTTTCGCTTTCTTCGGAGTTGATTGTAATGTTGAATCTGAATCTGAGTCACTGCTGCCAGAGTCATCATCGCCCTTCTTTCTCTTCTCAGGAACAGCAAATCGTGATCTAACATCGAAAAAGTCATCATCTTGGTCCATCCCTGGTCCAGTCTAAGCAAACAGACTGCGCTTTTGGCCTTTTGATGATCCGTAGCGAAGTCCGACGTTGCTGAGTCAGGCGGTGATCTTCGTTTCAGCTCGGATTTTGGTTTGAAAGTTCGCGACGCGAAACGACAATTCACAAAATCCAGAAATGATTTTACCAGCGAGCGTGCAGATTCTACTTCATTCGAGTGTTCTTCTATGGACAGGCTATTCTCTTATAGCAAATCCTGCAGCTGTCCTCGACTCATCGATAGTAGTCATTGTAGGAAGAGCAATGCAACTCGTATGCCCCGAATCAAGTGTTTGCTAACTACCAGCCTCGGTTCAGTGCATCCAAGTTTGGGGACGACGGACTGTCTTACGCCGGAATGGTGCTACTTTATCTTGCTCTCGTTGACTTAATACCTCTATTCCGCAAGGATTGGAGCTATTATCAAGCTACAAGTATTGTCGAATCTTTCTTCACATCTAATTGAAGCCCCGTTGCGAGTCATCCTCTCGTTTATTCTTGCCGGCGTCACGTATCTGCATAGCTCACCAAATATCGGAAATGACTTTGTCTTTGCTTCGATCTTTTGTGAGTTGATATTTGGATTTTGGTTATATGCTACCCTACGGACGGAGGCAACTGGAGGGCGAGCTCCCATTCACGAAAGTTAGGCGTCTCGGGAGGAAAATGCATTAGCATAATGGTATCTGGTAGCATTTCGAAAAACCAAGAGAGCAATTTGAATGTAAAGTAGGCATATTATGGATACAACTAATTGGAATCCTGGATATCTCATTAACTCTACGTCCACAATATTGCTTTTCCATCTGCTCCAGCGGAAACCAACCACGCCAACTTTGGATGCCATGCAATCCCCAATACACCTAAAGACTCCACAATACTATGACCTTTAAGAACTTTTAACGGAACAATGACAGGTTGCGAATCGTAAGAAGTATCCATCCCCACATTTGCATGAAACACTTGTACAGCTCCTTCATCACCGGCAGTTGCAAATAATTTGACACCGCCCTTGTGAAATAAAACATCCCTCACAGCTTTTTCATGGTAACGCAATGTCTTGTATGGTTTATCATCCAAATTGAGATCAAACCAAGCTACTTTCTTATCATAACTTCCGATGATAATGTGTTCACCGAGAGGGTGGACATCGAGCGATGAAATGAATTTGAATCCAGGGCGTAATTTCCGTATGAGCTTAGATGGACTGAGTGAGTGATGCGAAACTGTTGTTCGGGAGGCAATGAAGATTTGGGGTAAGATGGGATGGAATGCAATTGCTTCTGTGGAAGGACCTTTTGAGCGGGAAACTGGGGCTTGAGATTGATGTCGTGATAACTGGTGAATTAAGATGGA
>Ga0335073_10007526_pt1 | contig 15280 bp, 17 predicted proteins | sample Lox_Sample_22_FD_207093 | JGI IMG/M metagenome (GOLD analysis project Ga0335073, IMG submission 207093) | Soil microbial communities from Loxahatchee National Wildlife Refuge, Florida, United States - Lox_Sample_2.2 | ecosystem: Environmental > Terrestrial > Soil > Wetlands | place: USA... | reverse complement strand
ATCGTGAACATTTTGGCGCCGTGCGTGGCGCGGTGTTCACGATCGCGGATTGCCGTTCAATATCGTGGGGGAGGGAGTCGGCGGCAGCCACCGACACCGATCGTAGGCGCGCGGCAGCCGATCATTCGATCGTAAAGTGCTCGTCGCCGCTCAACCGGACTGTGCCGACAAGAGGGATGAGCCGAAGCGAGCCGGGTGCGGCATGGGGAATTTCGAAGAAGGGATCGCCGGGCTCGGCATGCAGGTCGCGATCGTCCTGCTCGGCGCCACAATGGAGGCAGTGGTTAGCGTAGCGTGAGCCGTCCGGATCAGAAGCGACGATCTGCCGGAATCCGGGCCACGGGGCCAGTTGCCGAGCCAACGCATCGTCCACTGCCAGGACGTCGACTACCGTGAATTGCGTGAGCAACTCGCCGGAGGCCGTGCCGCTTTTGCAATGGATGCAGATCACTTCGACCGGCTGCCCGCACTCGCTGCACTGAACGGTCGTCGCGGCCACGCATGCCTCATCGGAGATGATCGTGAGCTCCGCGGGTCCGGATTCCGTGCCGAGCCACCGAGCGAACCTGGCCCGATCGGCGCCCGGATCGAGATACCAGCACTTGAGGTGATCGTCCCAATGGGCGCCGGCGCTGCGGACAGCGGCGCTCTCTTCAGGCGGGACGTAGAGATAAGTTCGATCCATGGGGTTTCACGAAGCTAACGGGGCAATTCTGCGCCGCCGCGGGGCTCCTCAACAGCCTTGACTCGAGTCGGGGCGCTCCCGTTCTCCGCCGAGCATGACTCGGGGCCGGCGGACTTTCGCGCGTCAGCAGTGTCGTCCGATCGGGCGGGCGGCTCAGCGGCCACGGCCTTCCTCTTGGCTTTGCGTGCCATGGTGCGCCTGCGCTGCAACGCCGCGGGACCAGGAGGCGGGGGCGGAGAGACGGGCGCGGCCCCTGTGCTCATCGTTTCAGCGCCGCCGACCGGAGGCGACCCGGCGCGGTCAGCGCTCACCGCAGGCTCCCCGCGAGGCTTGCGAGCGACCGAGGCGTGGTCCCTGCGGGTCAAGCGTACGCGCTTCCAATCCGAAGCCGATGCGAGCTTGAGGAACCCATGCAGATCCGGCACTTGCTCGATCTCAGAGGCCATGACCGCGGGCTCTATCCTCACCTGCTGGCTGGTCGTCCGGGTTGTCTGCAGCCACTCATTGGTTTTCCGCGACCTGGACTCCGTGGTGTGCAAGACCTCGCGCTGACCTATGAGTTTGGATGCAAACTCCGAAGTACCTCCCCGCTCGCTCGCCGAGCACCGCAGAATCAACGTATTGCCGCAATTCTCCACGAGAGTGTCGGCAGCCTCCCTGCCGTATGTTCCCGACACCTGCGCGACCGACTGGAACCCGAGTACACAGCGTCCGCCGAACTTGCGCAGCCGGGCGAGAGCGTCCTTCAGGCCGTCTATGGCCCCCAGCGCATCGAGCTCATCGACCACGAACCACAGGCGCTGATCGGCCGCGGGCCGATCCATGGCCTCGAAGATACCGAGGCGCATCCATGCAGAGATCACCGAGCGCAAGGCTGCAATCTGACTCGCACGGTACGGGAGGAACAACACGCCACCTCCCTGCCCTCCCGCCTGGCGGGCCGCCCCCTGCCGTATCCACTGACGCACCGAGAACGGTTCTGCCTGCTGCTCCGTCGTATATTCGAGCGCCCGTACGGCCGAGCTCGCCACGGAGCGCAGCGACCCGAACATCTTCTCGCTCCCATCGTCCAGGAAGGGCCCCGCGGACGTGCCGGCGAGAAGCTTCTTAAGCTCCGCGACGGGCGCTGCGCGGATCAGTCGGTAGAGCGCGCGATCATCCGTGACGTTCACCCTGAGGAGCTGACGCGCGATGGCGGCGAAGAAGGTGCGCGCATACTCGCTCCAGATCCGCTCCTCACCGCCCATATCCGGAATGAGCGCGCGCGCCAACTGCTCGACATCGTACGCCTGATGCATCTCCCCGAAGAGATCCCACTTGAGTGCGTCGGGCTCGAAGGGATTGAGGATCACATCGCCCCTGCCCGCGTCGTAGAACACGTCGAGATACGCGCCGTCCGGGTCCGCGATGACCGCCCGATCGCCGCGAGCCAGGGCGCCATGCAGAAGCTCCTGGATGGCGGTGCTCTTGCCCGTGCCGGTCGCACCGATGATCTTGAAATGCTTCATTTCATCCTGCGGAGGCACGGGGATATCGGCGAGTGTGACTCCGGGATTCCGTGGAGGCTTCCCACGATCAGCACTCGCGTGCCAGGAAGAGACGATCGTCCCGCGACGGTGCTCGATGCCCGGTTGAGATCGCCGACGGGCAGCGATGATCCGGCCCCATCCGTAGTTGATGACGACGCCGTAGAGGAGCATTCCAATGATGAACTCGCCAACACCGTCCTTTGGCATTCCCATGTGATAAAGCAGCGGTCCCACTGCGCCCTGATAGATCAGCGCATCGACTACCACAAGGATCACCGCCACCACGGGTGCCAGCAGCCGGACCCTCCAGGGAGCGCGCCCCCGGACGAGGCCGGCTACGTAAGCCGCCAGAGCCACTCCATAGAGGATCCCGAGGGCGGTCCACCCATGATTCAGCTCGTATAGGAGATTCGACATGAGCCCTTCCTCTCACCTTTCCAGATCGTGATCCCGCCGTGTCTTGACCTGACGAGCGTCATCATCCTGGGCATCGCCCCTCGCATCTTTCCCGGAGCCTCCCTGCAGCGATGAATCCGCAGCAGGGCCTTCCGCGCCGTCACGCTCCGGCGGGTTACCGCGTCCGCGAGCCAAACTCCAGTCCGCGGCGGCCCGCTCCGCGCTCATTTCCGCAGCGTGCCGCTTCCCGTCCGCCAGCCAGGCCCGGGCAGACTCCTCCGGGGTCGGTGACTGCGAAGTCGCCTGCAAAACAGTAGAGCGCGCGGCGCGTGTCCGCTGGTAGTCGCCCCCGCCTCGGCTCTGTTCCAAGGAATTCAGCCGTCGGAGCTCGCGCCGCCGGAGATTCAACTCCGCGGAGCGTGTCCTGCGGTACTCCCGCTGCTTGCGATTGATCTCGTCCGCATGCAACTGCCGATACCGTCGCCGCCGCTCGCGGACCGCTTCGGGATCCGCGCTGAAACTCTCGTGGTATCGGCGCCGCGAAGCCTCGCGCCTGCGCGCCTCCGCCTCGGAATCCTGTCTCTCGATGGCGCGGCGGGTGCGGTACTCTTCCCGTCGCAGCGCGTTACGCTCGTCTCGAGTCAGAGACGCCCAGCGAGTCTTTCCGGGACCGCCGCTCTTCTCGCGCAAGTCCCGGAGGGCCTCGTCATGTAATTGCCGCTTCTGCCTCCCGATCACACGCTCGAGCTCTCCCTGCCCATTCGCTCGCGCCTCCAGCCTCTCCCGATGTCGCGCCCGGATCGCATCACCCGCGGGACTGCCGGCGCCGGATCCGCGCTCCGCATAGAACACCTTCTCGGGAATCGTCGGGGTTGGCTCGCGGTTGATTCCCTGACTGAGGTAGCTGCGGTGGTCCACCCGTGCCGCAAGGCCCGCCCGCTGGAGGGCATAATTGGTCAGCTCCGCCCATCGCTCCCGGATGGCCAGATAGTCCGCCTTCGTCGGACCCAGTCCGCGCTCGCGGCGCTCGTAGCCTCCAAGCTCCAACGAGGTGCGCGGCCCCATGCCGTCCGGCCCCACCTCACGGACCGTCATCAAAAGGTGGGCGTGGTGGTTGCGGGCATCCGCGCCGGGTCGTGGCGAGTGGACCGTCATGTCCACGGCACATCGATACTTGTCAGCAAGCTCGCGCGAGAAGCCACGGACCAGCCCGGCACGTTGCGCCGGATTCAGCTCCGGCGGGAGCAGGACCAGAAGCTCCCGGGCCAGGCGGGAATTGCGGCGCGCACCGGCGTGCTCGGCGGCGTTCCAAAGGACTGCGCGGTCCTGAGTCCACGTCATGTCCGGCTTGCCCTCGAGAGCGGAGGGAAGCACGACCTCCTTGCACACGACGTCGGTGCGATCCGAGTGGTCGTAAACCTCGCTGGTCCGTTGATCGCAAATCCGCTCCCCAGCCCGATACGCGGCGGCCCTGGTGACGCGAGCCCCCTTCCCACGTGAGATGTGTTTCGAGCGCAGGAAGTAGCTCGCCATGCGCGTCGACTTCCAACCTGACGCAACTCCTTGGAAGATTGTTGCGCAGGAGGATCAGGAACTCAACCTGGAAGCGCGGCGGAGTCCGACATGGCCCGAACCCGGGCGGCGCCGGACAGAAGTAGTGGTCCATACTCTGCCTGGCGCCCGGATGGGGTCCCAGAACCAATTCCCGCCGGAGAGCTGTCGGATCGACCCTGCCGGGCGCGAACATCAACAGCCCCGCCATTTTCCATTCGAGGAAGAACCGATCGAGATCGACGGTGTCCGCGTGAGCTCATAGTGAGAAGTGCGACATACCTTTCTGCAGCCAAATCCCTTTGAATCAGATTTCATAGACTGTGAAATGCAATATTCAACGCAAAATTGTCGTTTCTATAGATTCATGCTATATTTTATGCCATGCTACATCGGCTAGAGATCGGTAACTTCTACTCGGTTCGGGAGCCCCAGGTGATTGATCTGCGGGTCGCCGGCCACGCGCCGCCCGAGCCCGGGCGCACCGCCCCTGTTTGGGCCAAAGCCCCCGACCGAGCGCCCAAAGTGGTCGTTCTTTTCGGTGCGAATGCCTCGGGCAAGTCAAACGTGCTGAAGGCTCTGTCCTTTCTCTCGTGGTTTGTCCGGGAGAGCTTTCGCGCAGCACCCGAATCGTGGATGCCCTATCAGCGGTTCAATGACGAGAAGGCACGTGAGCTACCGACCCATCTAGCGGTTCATTTCGCGGGCCCTGCGGATCTTCAGCGAGCGACAGATCCCAATGTCGCTCAGTGCAGATACGCCTACGAGGTCTCCCTGGGTGGACCGGGAAATCAACCTCCGCGCGTTCTATCCGAGGTCCTGAGGTACTGGCCTCCGCACGCCGGGAGGCAGGTACGGCTGTTCGAACGCAATGAGGAAGGCGCGGTAAGCGCGGGAAAGGAATTTGGGCTCGCCGGCTTTCGTCAAGCCCTCGAGAAAGTGCTCCGGCCCAATGCGAGTGTCGTGTCTACGCTGGCGCAACTCAAGCATCCGCTCGCCACGCTTCTGTGGCAGACCGCCGGATTGATTCAATCGAATATCCTGATCGAGAAGCAAGAAATCAATGACGACACCATCGCCCGATTCTACGCCGCGAACCCGAAGCAACTGGAACTCCTGAACAGAGATATTCAGCGCATCGACCTTGGCGTTCGCTCGATGAGCGTACAGCAAGGGACCAACGGCCCGATTGCCTGGTTCGAGCACCGAGGGTTGGCGACCCCGCTTCCAGTACACTTGGAGAGCCACGGAACGCGGCTATTTGTCAGGATATTTCCTTTACTGAATCAAGCGCTCGAAAGGGGTGGCGTGGCGGTAGTCGACGAGTTGGATCTGGCGATCCACCCCCTGGTGCTGCCCGAAATTCTCAGGTGGTTTCATGACAGCGAACGTAATCCTCATGACGCCCAACTTTGGATGACGTGCAACAACGCATCGCTGCTGGAAGACCTCATCAAAGAAGAGATCCTCTTCTGTGAGAAGGATGATCTCGGTCGGACGAGCGTCTACAGCTTGCGGGATGTGCAAGCGGTCCGACGAAATGATAACTACTACCGGAAATACCTGGGCGGTGTGTATGGCGCAGTACCGCATCTCGGATGATGCGTCGGCGTCGACCGGTCATACCGCAGCGTCGCCGCGTCTACTTAGGCTGCGAAGGCGAAAGTGAGCGCGGCTATGGGGCTCGGGTAGGTCGACTGCTCGAGAATCGGCGTCGCGATGTGCACCTGCACGTAGATTTGCTGAGGCCGGGCGGCGGGGACCCATTGGCGCTCATTGACCTTGCTCGAAGGCGCGTTGCCGAGGGTGAGCGTAAGAGTGAGTCCGCCTATGTGCACCGCGCGGTGCTCATGGACTCTGATCAATTGGGGAAGACACCCGCTCGCGACGCGCAAATGGAGCTCATCGCGCAAGCCGCGCGTATCCAAATAATCTGGCAAAGACCCTGCCATGAAGCGCTGTTGCTACGGCACTTTGAAGGATGCCAACAGCTGCGCCCCGCGACATCCGCGCAAGCCTTGGCCGAGCTCCAACACCGTTGGCCAGAATACGTGAAAGGAATGCCCGCACTCCGACTCGCCGATCGGATCGATCATGCTGCACTCCTGCGTGTTCTAGATGTTGAGGCTGAGCTTGCTGCATTTCTCGCCAAGATTGGCTATACGGGTGATCTTTAAATCGCGCAGTCGCCTCCCGCTCTCAAACGGAGATGAGTTCGCGGCGTGTTCTCCGGCTTTGCCCGATGTACAGTCCTCCGTATCTTCCGCGCGTTCGGCTTGGCAGCCAGCCGCATCGTCAACGCTCTACTTCGGTTTAGAAGGCCGCTGCTGGGACAACATCAGGGCAGAAGCAGACTCGAAAGGACGTGTTGCTGAAGTTCAAAGTCGCCTGGGCAGCGGCCAAGCGACCAAGACCCGACCCTGATCTGGATATCGAGAATGCCGTGGGCAGGGTAGAACCGCGCAACATCGACGTAGCAAGCCGAAAGACAAGTCGTGAGCGTATTTTTCTTCAGAATCTGCGACGGCAGGTTTATGAGCAGTATCGCCCCGCCTTTCGTGAAGTTACCGAAGTGCTTGAGGAGCACGGCTTTCGGCGGCAGGAGCTAGAGAGTGCAGGGAAGGCTAACGAAACGAACCGGTTCCTAAACTGGGTCCGTCTCGCATACGCGGTTGGTGATGAGGCGTGGCAATCCGCTCCAGCTCGCAAGGAGGCGGAGCGACGCGCCATGGTCCGGCAACTCGGAGAGGAATGGGCTACAACGCCAAACAGCAGGATTCCTCACGACTATATCGAATGGCTTCACTCAGTCCGTCGCGTGTTCGGAACTCGCGAAGCTATACGGTCCGCATCCGCGGACGAGATCACGGATGGATTGCTCTCCCTGCACGCCTTCGCGGAACAGCAGCGGTTCGTCAAAGGCGGACGCCCAGCTATACCCGACGCATTTTGGGCGGCAAATCGGGATGTGGGCCACGTCCGGCGGACTCTCGAGTATCTGATCCACGGAAGCGGCGACTTCATTCAGCGCTTGCACGACATTCTGTATGACCCGGCTATGAAGCTCGGGATGTTTGGCTACTTCTGTGCGCTCGAATTATACGGAACACTGAAGCCTGAAGACTGCCCACCCATTAACGGCCGTATGGCCAAGGCATTACGGTATCTTGGCCATGAGGTCAGGGCAGCATAATCTCTTGAGACCTGAACAGATCTTCGGAATTCGGCACAGCGCCTATGCATTCTATTTTCCGCAACAACACGGCTGACTTGAAGTCGCTATCGACTCGTCAGCTACTCAAGCTGTACGCAGACCTGATGACGGAGATGCGGTCTCGTGAAATCGTGCGATCGTCAAACGGCCCGGGCGCAGACATTGCTGAGGGACTTGTCGCTAAGGCATTGTCGTTGACTTTGAATGCCGCATCGACAGCCGGATATGATGGTATTGACCCTCGTGGTCGCAAAGTCGAAGTAAAGTGTCGACGTCTGACTCGGCACAACGGGTCACGCCAACTGAGCGCGATTCGAAACCTTGAAAGCGCGCATTTCGATTTTCTCGCAGGCGTGTTGTTCAACGAAGACTTTACGATCATGCGGGCCGCTCTAATTCCTTATGATGTCGTCAAGGACCATGCGGTATTCGTGAAACATACAAACGCATGGAAGTTCGTGCTTAGCGACAGCATTTGGACGCTTCCAGGTGTCGAAGACATAACTGAGACCTTGCAGCGGGTGGAGCAGTGAATGCACTGCGTCTTCCCCCTCTCTCGGAGCTCTGAGTTCCTCTTGTCCCGAGCCTCTGGTCTTGCACCATGAAAGAGATCGCTGCACACACCATCAATTTGGCTACTGAGCTTAGGTCTGGGCGACACTACGGTGTATTCATCGACGACACCGGATCGCCGGGACTGGTGACACCCGGGCTTCATTCGCGGCGAAAATCTTGGGTCGCCGTACTTGTCCCTCCGCATCAGATCCACGAGGTCATGGACCAGATGCCGAAGGCACTCTCAGTACTGGATGATCTTGGCCTTAAAGACCCCGAATTTCACTTCGCGGATATTTGGGCAGGACGGGGAGAGTTTCAGAAGCTGAGTCTGGAGCAGCGACTAGGAATATTTCGCTTTATGGCGCACATATTCGCGACGTATCGATTCGAAATTCTTGTCCAGACGCTAGATCCTGATAACGCGGCTGCGGTTCGGAACCGCGCAGAGTGGCCCGACAAATTGGGTCCACTTAGGTTTGATGACCACGAGGATCTCGCGCTCATACTCGTTCTGCTGCGAACCCGCCTGTATCTTAGGGATCGTCAAAATGCTAGCGGGTGTGTAATTGTAGATGAGGGCCGGCTGCCAAGTGGGCGAGCTATCGTCATCAGCGGCCTGAAACCGATCTTTGTCGGGGGCGTTATATTGTTCGCAAACTCCCGCCTTGTCTATCCGGTGCAGCTCGCTGATTTTGCGGCGTTTGCCATGAACAGATCGCAACTGATCCGCGTGAAAAGCCACGTCAGCGCACTTGACATGAGCCTGCTGGAGATCCTTACACCAATCGTTGAGCTCTTTGTGAACCTCGACTCAGTGCCGCTCTCTGGCGCTATAGGATAATGAACTGGTCCCATGAACGGATCTTCTGGCTTGTGGCGTTACCGATAGCTATCGAACGAATCCGCCGTGCGGACAACGATTGCGACTTCCGGAAGTCGTTGACCAAACTCGCACCGGAGGAGTTGAACGAGTTCGATACTCTTTCTCCGGCGGCGCCAATAGGGCCGCGAGGAACATCGGCTTCAGGGACCGTAAGAACGTGAGTACCGCGCGTGGACATCACTGGGTGTCTCAAACCTATTTGGCGAGATTCACTCGCGAGGGGCGTAAGGATTCGAAGCTACACGTGGTGGATCTGCGCCAGAGGAAAGTCTTCTTAACATCACCTGCTAACGTCTGCAAGGAGCGTGATTTCAATAGGATTGAATCCGCCACACTCCCCCTCGACGCCCTTGAGACGGCGCTGTCCCGATTCGAAGATCTCGTAGGGGGCGCGCTCACTGAGATCCAGCGAGCACCAGAGGCAATTTCCTGGAGCAATTGGAACACTATACTCAACTTCATGGCCCTATTAGCCGTCCGCAACCCCATTGTCAGGGAACACGTCAACAGGAGAGCCGCTCAGGATTGGATTCGTGCTGTTGAAGACGCTACTGATACGCCTGAGAAATTCGCTGCGGTCTTCTCAAAAGCGCAGGCTGCCGGCGATATAGACAAGAGCTTGACACCCGATTTCGATAAGCACCGTGAATTCCTTGCTGCGCGTCGATTCACAGTGGAATTCCCGCATGGTGCTTTCGTGCCGGCTGAGTTTGACGCCATGGATGACTTACTCCGACAGTTAGGGATGCGTCGCTGGACAGTCCTTCGAGCACCGCCTGACAGTGGCGGGTTTGTCACTACAGATCGGCCAGTCACTCCGGCCCGAAGGGATGGCCTACATCCGTCGAAGGAGAACCCTGTAGACTTCCGGTCCGAGAATACTTTGGTCCTCTTTCCGCTGTCACCGAACCTGCTCGCCATCGGACATTTCAGTGAAGCGAACCCGAGACTGCGCCTCACCAACGTAAACCGGGAACTGGTCGCACGTGCCAACTTCACGACGATCAGAGTGTGCCGTCAATGGGTATTCGCCCCAGATGCAAATTTTGAGGTGAAGCCGGCACAGAGTGCACCAACATTCTTGGGTGGCGAAATCCTGAACTTGTTCGGCGAATGGGAGGATGGCGGTGAAGCGTAAGCCGAGGTGCCTGCTTACAGCAGGCTGGTCGCCCAGGGACTGCGAACAGCGTAGCCGATCATGAAGAGGGCGTTCTCGATGTCGCGGACCGGTGACTCACGGATGGCCGTATGGAGGATGGCCGACGCAACGCGGCACACGTGAGCTCGCCGCTCATCCGTAATCCCGTAGCCGTTCAGCTCGCCGAATGTGAAAGTCAGATCGGAAGGGTCACGCCTGTTGGCGGCAGCAGGCGCATTCCGGGACACGCGAGCCGCCCCCCAGAGCAGATCCAAATCGACCGGAACCCCCGGCGCACGGATCCGCTTCAAATGGTGCCGGAGGAGAAGACACAGAGCTGCACCCACGCGCCCGTCGTAAATGATGACCTGTTGTGCGGGATCCGCCGCCGCGTATATTTTGGTCATGGCCGAATTCATGCGGAGACGATGACCGTCGAAATGTGCAAGGGAGGCAGTAGATCCGGGGCTTAGGAGCGTCACTGCATCCTTGATATCCGCGATGATGTGTTTGCCTTTCGACCGCAGCCACCGATCGCTCTCTCCCCTCTGGCCAACTCCTCCCCATTTGAAGATCTCAGTGCAGATGTCCGCAGTAGCGATAGCATTACCGGCCGCCATCGCAATCTGAAGGTCCCTCGAGAGGGCCGAGAAGCCCCTTCCTGGCACGTCGACCCACGAATAGTGTCGAGAAGCTTGGCGCAGTGAATCGCACCACCAGTGCGCGAGCCTAGTGCTCCGCGGCGCCCGCTGATAGCTCGTTCCGCCTGGAAAGCCCGCCTTCCAAGGATCCCAGGCTTTGTGCTTGGTGATCTGGTAACTGTGCAAATGGGTGCCCGGCCGAGGAGGGCTGCAGCCGGCAGGTGTGCCTTGCCCACTGCGGCTATCCTGGTTCCACAGCTTGCTCAGTTCGTCGGCAAATGCTCGTTGCCCATCTGTCAGTGGCATGTCACCCCCGGGGTTTGCCGGCAGAGGTCGCGAGAGTACGGATTTGATGCTTGAGTTCAACTCATCTCACCCTGTCTTTCCATACAGCGAGCGCCCGGATTGCCGCGCCGGCGGTCATCTACTCGCGGTCGAGGATCATGGTCGGTCCGCCGCGCGTGAATCACTGAGTACCTTCCACCACGACGACGTCAATTCTCGGCTCGAAGGCGATTGATAGGGTTTGAATCGGACCGATGACGCCTTGATCGCGGTAATATGTCTTTAGGCGTGCCGGCATGTATTCATTGCTTTCGAGCAGCGGCTCAAACGCATCGACCCAATCCGGGTAGTGCCCATCGTCGGGCAGGGGACAGAGGAAATGCACGATGTACCCCGGACACTCTTGAAGTTCCCTGCACAACCCAGGTACATACGCTCGAACTTGGTGGACAGCGTCCCGAGCCGATGCCTGGACAGAGGAGGGATGTGCTGCGAAGTCGCACTTGGCCTCAATCCAGAACTGTGGCTTTCTGCCCTCGAATGCCAGGAAGTCCAACGGGTGATCCAATTCCTTGTCCATCAGATAGCTCCGCTTTCTCATGGGTGCGCTACCCACCCAGGCAATTCCGAGAAATGTCTTGAGCATCATTTCGACCTTGCCGTTGGTTAGCGCGGAGCGTAGGTCGAGGCCACACTTGGGCATTGCTTTCAGATAACGGATGATTTGCGTCATATGCCACCACCGCCCTGAAGAGGTTGCGCGCAGAGGAATCTGCGCAATACGATAAGTCCGTAGGTATCGCGTCCGCAGTACTCCTTGAGCCGCGCCTCAAGTTCTCTCCGCCGCTCCGGCGTGGTCTGCGAGTCGAGGATCTCAAGATAAGCTGCTTGCGCAGTGCCTCCATCCTTCACTTCGCTCAGACCCGTGTACGAAAGTGCCGGATCGATCGTTGGCAGCACGTCCTTGATCGACCAGGAGCCGCGCATGAGCGGGTGGTAGTAGGCGTGTCTGGTGATGGGCAGCAGGTCGATGAGCCGCCGCACGGCGCGTCCAATGGCTGGCTTGAGCTTAGGTAACAGGCGCGCAACAAGGGTCAGTGCCCCGCGCTCGAGGGTCGCGTTATAAACGAAGATCGGCCCGCGCGGAGGCAGGGCCTCCAACAGAGCGCGAGCTAGTGGCTCTACGCCGCTGGAGAGGTCGGGCGACAGATGCTCGATGTGGCGCACGCTGCCGTCCGCCTCTTCAGTATGTAACGACCATTGGAACGGACATTGCTCATAAGCGCGCGTACCGACAACTCGAGGTACAGCGAGTGCAAGCGTCTCGAAGTCCAGATAGGCATAGGGGGGCTTGAGGCCGCGCAATTTGCGCGTAGCCTTGGCATCGAGATGAGGATCACCGGAAATCGTTGCGGCGCGAATGCGGAGATGCCTCTGGCTCTTTAGTCGCTCGGCTGGAACCGCCCTCAGGTCGTGAATTCCATCCGCGACGAGGGCAGCTACGGTCTTGCCACCGTACGGCAGTATGGTTACGGGAAATTTGGGACCCGGCGGGAGCGATGCACCGCAGCGCTCCATAAAAGGACAACCATGGGGCGAATCGCAGTGACTGCCCATCTGCACCTTGGGTGCCGACCGGCGGCGCATGACCGACAGGCGCTCATCGATTAGCTTCGAGATGGTCACTTTGAGCTTCTGGACGTCGGCGGTGATGTCCTGCTCCGCCACGAGGCCGTCGTAGTTGCCGAACTTGCGGAGTAGAAATTCCTTACTGACGTAGCCGATAAAGGTGCGCTTGACGCGCACACTGGCGCGCTCGAGAACAAAAGTCTGGAACGCGGCATCCAGCAGGTGTTCCTCTTTCACCTTCGTGGTAACTTTGTTCTCGACGACATCGAAGGCTCGCCCGTTTCGGCGCAGCACGTCGGTGATGGTAGCAAGCTCGCCGGCCCGGAACGCGGCCTGGTAGAGGACTTCAGGAACGCCAGCGGCGACGGCCATCTGGGTCGCCTCTACCGCACCAAGGAGCCCGCGCTCGCGACTGATGACGACACCCGCCCGCGCAGAGCGTGCGATGCGATCGAATTCGCGGCCATTGACGAGTTGCATGGATTCCGCTGGCTGCGCTTCGAGAGGCTGATGAACTTCAAACCACAGGCGCTTGGCGCATTGCTGGCCCGACATGAACAGGGATTTCGTTAACGGCGTCACGGAATGTCGAGGGTGAGCGACGACAACCCATTGTCACAGCTCGTCAGCGGGCGGTTGTTGACGGTGCGCACAAGTCTTAGTGGCCACAGGCATTGCAGCAGCCTCCATCCCTGGCCGGGGAGCGTCGCCCTAAGACATGGCCGACTGGGCCGCAGAGGACATACACCCCGGCGCATCCGTCTCGGTCGGATTGATGTAAACAAGCACGGTCAGAATGCACGATTGACGATGTCGATCAGCGATGCTTCGGGCACCGTTCGTAGCCGAGCTGTCTTGCAGCGGACCGTCGCCACGGCAGCAGCGGGGTGGGCCACCGCTCCAAAAGTGGCGCATTGCTGCATCCTCGAGCTGACGCGAGCTCACGGCATTAACGAGTCACGCCACGGCACCGCGAGAGGTTCCATGAGACGTGATCGGCTCGTGTGACCGCCGTTACGAAATGCCCGATACGCCCATCGATGACCGGCCGCCACGGAACCAGGCTAAACCCCATGCCATCGTCGAGCATCGCGAAACGCCCGCTCGCGAGGACCACGGATCGACGCAAGATGCCCGAGATGGGTTGGCGATCGGCGATGGGCCGATGGATGAGCCCGGTCTCCGCCGCAATCTTCCCCGCCGCGCTCTCGAGTTCGCGCGCTCTGAGCCTCGAGAGCAGATCACGGACGACGATGACGCGCTGCCCGCGTCGCTCCGCGAGCCGCTCGGTAACGAGGAAACTTTCCCGTTCTGCGACTGCGGCATGAACTTCGGCACCGAAGCCGGTCGATGGGCGATCAGTGGGCTGGCGAACGATCAACCGGTCCAGCCAAGTGGCGCCAACCGCGTGCACTTGCCGCTCGATTGGCAGGTAGCATCGCACTTCCACACGGATGCCGCCGGCGCGGCGGGCGTCGTGAGTTAGCCCGCGCTCAACCAAGTCCCTGGGCACACTCCAGATGCCTTCCTCCAGACGCTTAACGATACCCGCGCGGCGCAGGGCTTCCAGCCTTCGCACGTGTGCCTGGACGAATCCCTCGGGGTCGCGTCCTGGCCGATCGCTGGCCCGGGCTACCGCAAGATGCTCGGAAGTTCGGTAAATGCCATCGTGTGCCAACTCGGCAATGGCCCGGTCTGCTGCGCGTGGCGCCGGGCCATTGCTGACCGTGACGATCGCCCCGACCGGCAATGCGCCGAGGTCCACTCGAGAGGGCACGGCAATATGGTAGGCACGGCCGTCGATTCCATCCACGATCAGGTATCCGCGCTCATCGAGGGGGCCGAAGATGCCCTTGGCGACCAGCCGCCCGGTGACAGACTCGGGAAGCTCGGCATTTCCGAAGGTGGCAAGGTCTCGGCGCTCACCCGCGAGTGCGCGCTGCATCCGGCGGATGATGTCGCCCCGCTCCCCCATAGTGCGCAGGAGCGGCTCGAACTCTCGCGAGAGCCGCCAGCGGTTCGGCGCGAGGCGCTCAGCGAGGCCGAGCTCGCCGAGACGTTGCAGGCGGCCGACCAGAAGCGCGCGATGCTCTCGCTATTTCACGAACGCGGAGGCCGCGGCCATTCTCAACAGTAGCAGGTAGTTCCAAGAACAACCGAATCCCGATAAAGCGCGCGTCCTTTGATTTTGTGATCTCGAATCTATCCGTAAGCTCCTCTTCGTAAATATTGACTCGCATGTTGGTCTCCGATGTCATTGAGTAAAGGCCGCAGACTGGCCCCACAGATGGTCCAATACCACATCGCGCTACAGCTAGGATTGTAGCGGAGTCTCAGCATGCTAACCGCGGGGCGCGCGGTTACTCTCTGTTTGTCGAGAAGCCGTCGTCAAGTAGATAGGCCGATGCAAATCCTCATCCTGCAGATCCGGATAGCGGGAATCTTCGGCTCGACGTAGGAAGCGCTCTGGGCCGTCACGTAACGAGTTCCGGTGACCCTCGAATTCGAGCGTCCTACGGCCTCGGCTCGATCACGTCTGTCGGCTGCGAGTAAGCCAGATTCTCCTTGTGAGGCAGCTTAACTTACGCGAGCAGCGGCCTTTTTGTTGGCGGCATCGAGATGGGCCTGCAGCGCCGGAAGACCCAGGAGCGGTGTCGCTGTACCACGCCCCACATCAGTGGCTAGTGGACCATTTTCTGGCAGCTCGCACTGGTTGAAGCAGAGGCCGTGAGACGTGGATATGCCCTGAGTCGCGAAATCGGCGTCCGGCA
>Ga0335073_10007525_pt1 | contig 15282 bp, 12 predicted proteins | sample Lox_Sample_22_FD_207093 | JGI IMG/M metagenome (GOLD analysis project Ga0335073, IMG submission 207093) | Soil microbial communities from Loxahatchee National Wildlife Refuge, Florida, United States - Lox_Sample_2.2 | ecosystem: Environmental > Terrestrial > Soil > Wetlands | place: USA... | reverse complement strand
CGCTGCGTTTTCGCATCGGACGGAGACGACTTTGGGAGCAGCAATTCCTCACGCCAGAACTGGCGAGCGTTGGCGTTGGTTACTCTACGTGGCCATGGCTTTCGTCGGCGCCTTGCTCACCTTCGTGGGCGCCCGCGCGCAACAAAAAGCCTCGGATGACGCGACATTTCGCAAACTGATTGACGAGTATTGTGCGGCGTGGAGCGCCGGCAACCCCGACAATCCGGCGCGCTTCTACGCGAAAGACGACGGGCTGGTTTTTTACGACCTCGCTCCCTTTGCGTACCATGGCTGGAAGGAATATCACGAGGGTGTCAAAAAAGAGTTTTTCGAGAACCTGGAAACCGGCACGCTAACGGCAGGCAACGATCTCCATGTCAGCCGCCGCGGCACCGTCGCGTGGACCACGGTCTCGCTGCATTTGTCGGAAAAAACAAAAGGCGGTAAAAGCCTGGAAACAAATCTCCGCTATACCGGGATTTGGGAAAGGCGTCCCACGGGATGGCTGCTGGTGCATGAACATATTTCAGCACCGGCAAACGGGAACTAGAAAGGTAAGAAACGGGGCAGGGATGCACCCGTCGAAGATCGATGTTTAAGACCCTGCAGTATTACTGGAATGTGGCTCGAGGCTATCGCCTCAAGCCGTGGAAGAGTCCCTACTTGCGGTGGCGCTTCGAAACGTTTCTGGGCAAAGAAGCAGCCAATCTCGACGCGCGCAAGTTCTTCCGGCTTTCCTGGAAGTATCGCGCCAACATGATGCGGTTTATGGATTGGGCCGCGGAGCGCAAACGCGTCCAGCGCCAAGTCCGCCGCCACGCCTGAACTGTCTGCTGCTTCCGCTAGCTTGCTCGCCCTCGGCTAGCCGGAATCACTCTCGTCTGCCGAGGTATACTTAAGGCCGAAGGGAGGATGCGTGAGCGAACTAACAATCCTCCAGAAAACAGAGACCTTGCACGAAGGCCGCTGGTGGGAGCCAGAATCTGACGGCCGCGTCCACTGCTATCTCTGTCCCCGCCATTGCCACATTCACCCTGGCCAATCCGGTTTTTGCTTCATTCGTGTAAATCGCGACCGCAAACTCTACAGCCTGGGCTATGGCGCGCCGGCCGCACTACAAGTCGACCCTATCGAAAAGAAGCCGCTGAATCATTTCCTCCCGGGCTCGCGCGTTTTCAGTCTCGGCACCGCCGGCTGCAACATGGGCTGTTTTTTCTGCCAGAACTGGGACATTTCCAAGTCGCATCAGGATCAGGTGCACTCGCAGCACGTTCCGCCGGAAGATGTGCCGTTGCTCGCGCTGAAATACGGCTGCGATTCCATCGCCTTCACGTATAACGAGCCGACCATCTGGGGCGAATACGTCGTGGATATTTGTCGCGCCGCCAAGCCCTACGGCCTGAAAACCGTGATGGTTTCGAACGGCTACATCACCCGCGAGGCCTTTCACGACATCTACGACCACATCGACGCCGCTAACATCGATTTGAAAGCGTTCACCGAGAGCTTCTACGGCAAGATCACGCTGACCCATTTGCAGCCCGTTCTGGAAACCCTGCAATGGCTCAAGAACGAAACGAACGTTTGGTTCGAAATCACGAACTTGCTGATCCCCACGCTCAACGACGATCCCGCCGAAACGCGGAAGCTCGCGGAATGGATCCTCACGCACCTCGGACCCGATGTACCGCTGCACTTCACCGCGTTCCATCCCGATTTTAAATTGCAGGACAAGCCGCGCACGCCGCCCGAAACGTTGCATCGCGCCCGGGCCATCGCTCTCGAAACAGGACTCCACTACGTCTACGAGGGCAACATTTTCAGCGAAGGCGCGAACACGTCGTGCCCGCAATGTGGCGAGCTACTCATTCGCCGTTCCTGGCACGACGTGCTGCGCAAACAGTTGGCTCAAGGAAAATGTCCGCAGTGTGCGCTGGCGATTCCGGGGGTATGGGAGAAATCGCCCGCAGGCGCGCCTGCCGCGGCGAAATCATCAAAAAGCGCCGCCCGCCGCTACGAACATTTGAATCTTTGATTCGCCGCAAAACCCACTAGCGGTGAAACGTGTAGTAGCCCGGACCGACGCGCATCCCGTGATGCCACGCCACCGGGAACGCCCACCAAATTAACGTGCCGACGATGGCTTGGCCGACTGCCAGCGGAATGATGTTGCGCTCCCGCGCAAAGAGCCAGCTCATCACCACTCCGCCGAAGAACGTGAGCGGCACCAGCACGGGATTGGGCCAGTGCAGGCCCGCAAAGACAGCTCCCGCAAGGAACGCCGCGGGCAATCGCGCCTCAAACGCGTAGAGCAGCCGGTTAGTCATATACGAATTCAGGGCCACTTGCTGCAAGAAACAGAACGCCGCGTAATTCAAAACATGGCGGACCTGGATCAGATGGGGCGGAAGCGTTCGAAACGCCCCAAACCACCAGCCAATGGGAATCGCGGCGAGCACGCAAAAAATGAAAAACGGAACGCCCTGCCGCGTGGCTGCTGCTAGATTATCGGCGCGCCAGCCCAGCGTCTTCGGAGTATCGCCGTGAAACACCAGGCTCGACATCAGCCAGATCATCAGCACTATCCAGGAGTTGGGCTTGGTACTTTGCAATTGCCAGATGTACCAGGCGATATACGCAGCCAGCGCCAACGCTTCGACGAGCGTGAGGATGCGGTAACTAATTTTGCTCATCAGGTTCGGAAGCGAAAAGCGAAGGATCGTCGGAGCCACTCAGCTTCAGCAGCCACAGCGTACTCTCGAAAAGCTGCTCGATTTCGGCTTCGCTCGCCACCTTGGGAGCCAGCAGCTTGTCTAGATCAAACCCCGCAAATCCGCGGGCTTTGATCCGCGCCGGCAGCGTGGCGCGTAACTGCCGCGATTCTATCAGCCCGGACGATTGGATCTCCTCGAACACCGCACGCCGCAAGGGATCCAGAAAATCACTCGTCTGCAGGACTCGGCAGATTTCGAAACGCGTGCCCGGTTTGACGAGCACCGAACAAAGCAGCCGCAGCGTGTTGCGCTCCATCTGTTCACGCGTCTGCGGTGCGGCGGCCCGCTTCATCCTCATAAACAGCCGGCCACCATGGTGTAGCTACGACAGCGAGCCCCGCGGCGAACGCCTTCAACGCCTGCCGCGGCGCCGCCGTCAGCGCGCCTCCAGATCGCATATCCATGCGCCCGCAATTCTTTTCTGCACATCCAATATAGTAGGTTCATCGTACGTGAGATGATGCGATGACGGCCCAGGTTGCAAATTGGAGAATAGTTCGATGGAGCGCAAGCATCGGGTGGTGATTCTGGGCGGAGGCTTCGGTGGGTTGAACGCCGCGCGGAGATTGAAGCGGGCGCCGGTGGACGTCACGCTGATTGACCGGCGCAATTTTCATTTGTTTCAGCCGCTGCTGTACCAGGTAGCGACCGGTTCGCTCTCTCCCGGGGAAATTGCCGCTCCCTTGCGCGGCGTGTTAAGCAAACAAAAAAATACCGAAGTGCTGCTCGGCGAGGCGACAGATATCGACCCGGATGCGAAAGTAGTGATCCTCCGCGACGGCGCGAAATATCCTTACGACTCCCTGATTGTCGCGACCGGTTCGAAAACCTCCTATTACGGCAAAGACGAATGGAGCAAATGGGCGCCTAGTCTAAAAACCGTGGAAGAAGCCACCGCCATCCGCCATAAAATTCTTTACGCGTTCGAGTGTGCCGAGCGCGCCGCCACCGAAGACGAAGCGAGAGCGTGGCTCACGTTCGTCATCGTGGGCGCCGGCGCCACCGGTGTGGAACTCGCAGGTGCCCTCGCCGAGATTGCCAACGAAACTTTGAAGAACGATTTTCGCCGGATTAACCCGCGCGAAGCCCGCATCGTGCTCATGGAAGGCGGCTCTCGCCTGCTCGCAACCTTTCCCGAGGATTTATCCGCCAAGGGCGAAAAGCTGCTCGCCGGACTCGGCGTCGAAATCCAGAAAAATGTCATGGTGACGCAAATCGAAGCATCGGGCGTGACCTACAAATCCGGCGACGAAGTGAAAACACTGCCGGCGCGAACGGTGCTCTGGGCGGGCGGGGTAACCATCAACACCTTCGGCCGCAAGCTGGGTGAACGCACCAAAGCGCAAACCGACAAAGCCGGTCGTATCAAAGTAAGCGCCGACTTAACCGTGCCCGGCTATCCCGACATTTTTGTTGTCGGCGACCTGGCGCAAGCATTAGGCAAAGACGGCAAACCGCTGCCTGGTGTAGCGCCCGTGGCGATTCAGGCCGGAAGCTATGTAGCCAAGACGATTGCAGCTCGCTTGAAAGGCCACAAGGTGGATAAGCCGTTTCACTACCTGAACAAAGGCGAACTCGCGGTAATTGGGCGTGCCGCTGCCGTGGCCAATATATTTGGACTCCATTTGGCTGGCTTGTTTGCCTGGCTGACCTGGTTGTTCGTTCACCTCATGTATGTGGTCGAGTTTCAAAATCGTGTACTGGTCTTTGTGCAGTGGGGGTTCGAATACTTGACGTTTAGCCGCGGCGCACGCCTGATTACCGGCACCGCCGCAACGGACTCCTTGGAAAAACGCACTACGCTCGACGCCGGCTCGATGACCGGCGGCCGCTAAGCAAAATCGGCCGGTGTCGTAATTCACCGAAATACGCCTTGAATTTTGTTCGCTCTTGAGTGCATATCATTGCGCATGTCCAGCGCGCCTTCTTCCGCAGGAAATTCTCCTGCCAACCCGGCCCGAGCCTTGCAAGGCCTCCGCGTGCTCGATTTCTCTCATGCCCTCGCCGGACCGTACTGCACGTTGTTGCTGGCCGATTATGGCGCGGAAGTTTACAAACTCGAATCGCCCAACGGGGGCGAACTCAGTCGCGGCTGGGGTCCGCCATTTCTCGGAGGCGAAGCGGCGTTTTTTCTTGGGTTGAACCGCGGCAAGCGGGGCCTCGCCATCGATTTGAAGCGTCCCGAAGGAATTGACCTGTGCTTGCGCCTTGTCGACCAGATGGACGTGCTCATTGAAAATTTTCGTCCCGGGACCATGGATCGCCTCGGCTTGGGCTACGAAGCCATTCGCGCGCGCAACCCCCGCGCGATCTACTGCTCGATTTCGGGCTATGGCCAGGACGGGCCTTCGCGCGACGAAGCGGCGATGGATCTCATTGTCGAATGCTCGAGCGGTTTCATGAGCGTTACCGGCACGGAAGCGGGCGAACAGGTTCGCGCGGGTTACGCCGTCGCCGACATCAACGCGGGGCTCTTCGCCACCATCGGCATCCTGATGGCCGTGCACCATCGCGAGCGCACCGGCGCAGGCCAGTACGTCGACATTTCCATGCTGGACGGCATGATCTCGGCGATGTCCTCGAACTACTCGACGTTCCTCGGTTCCGGCCGGGTCCCTAAGCCGATGGGCACTGCCTTTCCTACCGTGGTGCCTTACCAGGTATTTCACGCCCGCGATCGCGTCGTTGCTCTGGCCGTGGGCAGCGAAAAGCTCTGGGGTACCTTCTGTGGCGCGATTGGTCATCCCGAGTTGCAGGCGCATCCTGATTACGCCAGCAACGCATTGCGCATCCGGAATCGCCAAGCCCTCGGCGAAACCTTGCAGCAAATTTTTCAAACTCAAAACGCGGCGCACTGGGTCGCTCTCCTAGGCGCCGTGGGCATTCCGTGCTGTTTGGTGCGCACATTCGATGAAGTAGTGCAGCACCCGCAGGTTGCCGTGCGCCGCATGTTTCCGTGGCTGGAGCACCCCGCAGCAGGGAAGCATCGCGTCACCGGCTCGCCGATCAAGCTGTCGGCCACTGCGGGAACGCCAACGACCGCGGCGCCCTTACTCGGCCAGCACACCGCCACAGCCCTGCAAGAACTGCTTGGTTTCGACGCCGCACAAATAGCGCAGCTGACTACTAGCGGCGTGATTCCCGCAGCGCCGAAACTCTCCACCGAAACCGCGCAACGCCACTTTTCTGATGCCGGGGAGCCGCGATAGTCGCATGTTGGCCACCGCGGGTTTGTTGACCATTGCCGTGGTCTTTGTCGCGATCCTGAGTCGTCGCGTTTCGCCCCTTGCCGCGTTGATTGCCGTTCCCATTCTCGGATCGCTCACTGCCGGTTTCGGTCCTACGAAAACCGCCGGCTTCATCGTCCATGGCCTTCAGAGCGTTGCGCCGGTCGTCGCGATGTTTGTCTTCGCCATTCTGTATTTCGGCATCATGACCGACGCCGGCCTGCTCGATCCGCTCATTGATTTCATTCTGCGCACCGTCGGCATATCGCCCACGCGCATCGTCTTGGGCACCGCGCTGCTCGCTCTGCTGGTGCATCTGGATGGTTCCGGCGCCGTCGCGTTTCTCGTCACCATTCCGGTGATGCTCCCGCTTTACGATCGGCTCGGCATGGACCGCCGGGTTTTAGCTTGCGCCGCCTCGCTCGCGGCTGGCACGAACTTTCTCCCCTGGACCGGCCCCATGATTCGCGCTTCCGCGGCTCTGCATCTCCCGGTTACAACCATCTTTAATCCCCTGATTCCGGTGCAACTCGTCGGACTTTTGTTCGTGTTCGCGGCCGCCTGGTGGCTCGGACGCCGCGAAGCAAAACGGCTCGGTCTTGCCAAAGGAATTCCCTCGCCCCAGACCAATGCCTACACGCGCATCTTAAACGAAGAGCAAAGGGCCCTGCGGCGCCCGCGCTTCTTCTTGCCGAATCTGTTTCTCACCCTCGCTTTGCTGGTGGCCATGATCGGGCTGCGTCTAGAGCCGGCCGCCGTCTTCATGTGCGCCGTAGTCCTCGCTCTGCTCATTAACTATCCGAACTTGCAGATCCAGCGCCAGCGCCTGGACGCTCACGCTCAGGCTGCTCTTACCATGGCTGCCATTCTATTGGCCGCCGGGGCGTTCACCGGCATCCTCAAAGAGTCCGGCATGCTCGGTGCGCTGGCGAAAACCATGGTCGCGCACGTCTCGCCGCAGGTCGCAGCGCACATCCCCGTTTTACTCGGCCTCGTCGCGATGCCGCTTAGCCTCTTGTTCGATCCCGATTCGTTCTACTTCGGGGTACTCCCGGTATTGGCCGAAGCGGGCCAAGCGCTCGGTGTCCCGCCGGTTCAGCTCGCTCAGGCCTCAGTCCTCGGGCAAATGACCACCGGTTTCCCGGTCAGTCCGCTCACCCCCGCTACGTTTCTTATCGTTGGTCTTGCCGGAATCGAACTAGGCGACCACCAGAAATTTTCAATTCCGTTCCTGTTTCTTGCGTCGGTCGTTATGACCCTAGCGGCCGTTATTTTCGGCGTGCTGCACTTCTGACGCGCCGTTCCCCGCATGTGCCAGCGGCAACACCTGCTGCACCAGCGTATCCGTAAATCTCTGCGCTTCTTCGCTGAAAGGGAAGTGCCCGGACTTTTCAAACCACACGAAGTGTTTGTCGGGATCGTTCATTTTGTCGAAGAAGTCCTTGGCGATGCTCGACGGTGTATACGGGTCGTGTTTTCCTTCCATAAAGAAGATCGGTCCGCGATAGTCATAACCCAAGTCCGCAAAGTTCACCTTGCTGAGGTCGCCAAGCAGCGTATCCACGGAAAAGAAAATCCCGCGAAACCAGCCGACATCATCCGCCAGCGAATATTCCGGCGCCAAAAAGATCGCTTTCTCGCCCATCCAGGATTCGTCGGTACCCTGCGGGCCGATCAGCGCCCCGGACCATTGCCGCACCGTGCGAATCTGCTCGAACGTGACGTTCGCCGAAGGATATGGCGCGATCGCCTTTAAGTCTTTCAATGCTTTTTGGTTCTGCGTGCGCTGCGCTTCCGCCAGCGACTCTTGATACAGCACGGTCTCATTGTCCCGCGAGCTGATCGCTTGCCCCACGCCGATGTACGCGTGCAGCAGCTCCGGATGGTCATGCGCCAGCCGCAAGCCCAGAATGCTGCCCCAGGAATGCCCCAGCACAAAAATCTTGTCTTGCCCGAACCGCTTACGCAGATAGTTGACCATCTCCAAGGTGTCCGCATGCATCCGCTCGATGTTCATCGTCGGCCGCACGGCGTCCCGGCTGTTCGAACTGTACGTCTTTCCAGCGCCGCGCTGGTCCCACTGCACCACGGTGAAATAGTTTTCCCAGGATTCCTGAAAGGCCCGCGCGACCGGCAAAAAAGCGCTTCCCGGTCCGCCGTGAATAAATAGCAGGATCGGATTCTTGGCCGACTCGCCGCGTACTTCGATCCACTGCCCAATCCCGCCGATGGGCACTTCCTCCAGGATGTCAATGCCGTCCGCCGTGTGGATCGTCCGGCCCTGGGCGATCGCACGGCGCTCGAAATAGCGGTAAACCGCCGCCGCGCCCAGCACAATCACCACTGCGGAGATCGCGAACAGTCCCAGGTACTTCAGAAGTTTTTTAATCGACAAGGATCACGCCTCCGGTCAATGCAACGAGCTAGGAGTTGCAAAAGTTCCTGCTTTGTTGCGCGGCTCGCCCGGCGAACCTGCCAGACTCGCGAAGGGTAGCGCAACTGCCCCCGAACCGGAAGCCCGGTAATCTTGCGAATACTTCTTCCTCCGGGACGTGGGGTGCCGCCCGTGAGCAACCGGTTTTTCTGCTGCGGAGTCATTCCTCGGAGGTATAGTGCGGGAGACTCGTTAGGAGAGTTCGCTCATGCTTCCTCGCCGCAAACTCTGCTTGCTGCTGGTTGGGTTCGTCGCGTCTACCTTTGTATCCGCCCTCCGCGCTCAGGATTCCGTGCCCGCCGCGGACTTGCTTCTGCTCCACGGCCACATTCTCACCGTGGATCCAAAGGATTCCGTCGTCGAGGCCATTGCCGTCCGCAACGGCGTCATCGTCAAGACCGGCACTGACGCCGAAGTGCTCGCGTTCGCCGGCCACGCGGCGGGGATTCGCACCATTGATCTGCACGGCCGCACCGCAACTCCCGGCCTTATTGACACGCACGCCCACATCGCCGATGGCGGCGTCGAAGAACTCTTCGGCGTCAAACTTTCCGATGCCACTTCCGTCGCCGAAATTGTCGCTCGCGTGAGAGCCAAGGTCCCGCTGGTCAAACCCGGCGAGTGGATCACCGGCTCTGGCTGGGACGAAGGCAAACTCGCCGAGCATCGCTACGTCACCGCTGCCGACCTCGACGCCGTTGCGCCGAACAATCCTGTCTGGCTCGTCCACACCACTGGCCACTACGGCGTCGCCAACTCCCTCGCGCTGAAGCTCGCGCTCATCACTCCATCCACTCCCGATCCGCCCGCGGGCACGATTGATCGCGACGCTAAAGGCCATCCCACCGGCGTCCTCAAAGAACAGTCCGCCATGGACCCGGTCACCCGTCTCATTCCGCCCACCACGCCCGAGCAAATGCGCCAAGGCATTCTCTACATCCAAAAAGTCTTGTTCAGCGAAGGCATGACCGCCATCAAAGATCCCGATATTTTTCAGATTCACTGGGACGCTTACAAAGCCCTTCTCGATCAAGGCGAGCTTAAACAGCGTATCTGCGTTTTGTGGGACGCTGGCGCCACGGTCGAGTCCGCGCGCAAAGCCCTGGCGCAAATCAACGCCGTTCCGCGCTTGCCCAACTCGCTCGGCCACGATCGCTTACTCTCCTGCGGCGCAAAAATCTATATGGACGGCTCCGGCGGCGCCCGTACCGGGTGGGTCTACGACGCGTGGCTGCGCAACGCCAAAACGCCCGACCTGAACGCCAAGGGCGAGCCGAACAAGGGCTATCCGCAAACCGATCCCGCCGTGTATCGCCAAATGGTTCGCCTCTTTCATCAGAACGGTGTGCCCGTCGGTACGCACGCCGTCGGCGATCGCGCCATGGATTGGGTCGTGGACACCTACGCGCTCGTCGAAAAAGAGCAGCCGCATCCCGGCCTGCGCCACAGCATCATTCACGCCAATCTGCCCACGCCCCACGCTCTCGAGGTCATGGCCGACCTGCAGAAAAAGTACGACGCCGGCTATCCCGAGCTGCAGGCAGAATTTCTCTGGTGGATTGGCGACATCTACGCCGCCAGCTACGGACCCGAACGCGGCCAGCATCTCGATCCGCTAAAAACATTGCTCTCGCGTGGCATTCTCTGGTCCGGCGGCTCCGACTATTTCGTCACACCCGTCGCTGCCCGCTACGGTCTCTGGGCCTCGCTGGCGCGCCAAACCGCCAAAGGCACCTACGGCCTTCATCCCTTCGGTATGGCGGAAGCCGTCGATATTCACGTCGCGCTGCGCAGTTACACCGCCTGGAGCGCTCGCCAAATGTTCCTCGAAACCAAAATCGGTACTCTCGAACCCGGCAAACAGGCCGACATCGCGATCTGGGATCAGAACCCCTACTCCGCCTCCCCCGACCAAATCAAGGACCTCCATTGCGTCATGACCTTGCTCGCTGGCGAAGTCGTCTTCACCGCTCCCAACTAACGAGTTGCCGTGTCAACACACTAAACCAGGCGACCGGCTTTCGAATCGCTGGCCTGCTCGTTCTTGTTTGGCTAGATCCGTAAGGCGCGCAGAACTTCGGTGGTGCCAGGGGCCAGAATCGAACTGGCTACGCCCGCCTTTTCAGGGCGGCGCTCTACCAATGAGCTACCCTGGCACTGTTGCGGTCTAAAAATTGTAGGGTGCATGCCGCTGTGTGTCAATTCGTTGCCGCGCGCCGCGAAGTTGTGAGGGCGCAGCTCATTGTGCCCCGCGCGGCCTGAGCGAGTTGAGCGCTGTTCCCGCAGTCGAAATGCGTCGCAGCGCTACTGCGCCGAGTCGTCGAACTCCTTCATCCAGTTTTTGCCTTTGAGGACTTCGCGAGGGCGCGTACCGTCGGGCGGCCCGACGATGCCGTCTTTTTCCATGATGTCAATCAGGTGCGCGGCGCGGCCGTAGCCGATGCGCAGGCGGCGCTGCAAAGTCGAGGTCGAGGCGCGGCCCATTTCGCAGACCACGCGCACGGCGTCCTGGTACAGCTCGTCATCTACATCACCGTCAGCGGTTTCGCCCTCTTCACCTGCGCCGGCTTCGCCTCCCGCGCCGGGCTTGGCGTTTTCGTCTTTCGGTGTTTCGAGCAACTGCTCGTTGTATTTGGCCTGCGCCTGCTCGCGCCAGAAGTCGCAGACCGAAGTGATTTCGTCTTCGGTGACCAGCGGGCCGTGAATCCGATGCAGCCGCGCGGAGCCGGCGGGCAAGTACAGCATGTCGCCTTTGCCGAGCAGCGACTCCGAACCGTTGGAATCGAGAATCGTGCGCGAATCCACCTTGCTGGCGACGCGGAACGAGATGCGGGCAGGGAAGTTGGCTTTGATCAAGCCAGTGATGACATCCACGGAAGGCCGCTGCGTCGCGAGAATCAGATGGATACCGACGGCACGGGCCATCTGCGCCAAGCGTGTGATGGACTCCTCCACGTTGTTGGTGTCCACCATCATCAAATCGGCCAACTCGTCGATCACAATCACCAAATAGGGAAGGGGCTTGTGCTCGGTCTCTTCAACATTTTCAAAAAGGGAGAGCGACTGCTGCTTCTGAAAGGTGCGGTTGTACTGATCGATGTTGCGCACGCCGCGCTGCGCCAGCAATTTCAGGCGCTTTTCCATTTCTTTGGTGGCGTTGCGCAGCACATTCGACGCAATCTTAGGGTCGGTCACTACCGGCGCGATCAAATGCGGAATGTTCTCGTACAAATTCAATTCCAGCCGCTTCGGATCAACCAGCACCATTTTCACGTCTTCCGGGCTGGCCTTGTACAGAATGGACATCATGAGCGAGTTGATGAACACACTCTTGCCTGTGCCGGTCGAGCCGGCGATCAGCAAGTGGGGCATCGCGGCCAAATCGGTGACGCGGATGCGCCCGTGCAAATCGCGGCCCATCGCGAGGGTTAGCTTGCTGCCGGAATTGGTGAATTCGGGAGCTTCGATGATTTCGCGGAGCGCGATGGTCTGCCGCGTAATGTTCGGCACTTCGATGCCAATGGTGGATTTGCCGGGAATACGCTCAATCAAAATCGATTCGGCCTGCAGCGCCAGGCACAAATCTTCGGTCAGTCCAATAATCCGGCTGTACTTGATACCCGCTTCCGGCTTGAACTCGAACGTCGTGACCACCGGACCAGGATTGATCTGCGTCACGCGGCCCTGAATGTCGAACTCCATACACTTCAGTTCGATGGCGCGAGCGCGTTCCTTTAGTTCGCCTTCATCTAGTTTTTGGCTGCGCTCGCCTTCGCGCAACAGAGAAGGCGAGGGTAGCTTGTAGTTCGGATTGCTCTTTGCAATTTTGGGCTCGGCGGTTTTCCTTACCGCGATCTTTTCGCTTTTGTCTGGACCGATAAAAACAATCGGTTCCTTGCGCTTCCGCCCGTCCTGCCTCTCGCCGTCTTTCTCGATTTCTTCGTCGTCGAATACTTCGCTTTCGTCGGCCAGTTGAATTGTCTTTGGCGCATCGCTGGCCGCCGCCACCGGGCCGCTGCCAAACTGCTGCGACACCGGCTTCCGTCCGGAAATGCGGGTCTCTTCCAGCCGCCGTTTCATCTGCCGCTCTTCGCGTTCATCGCGCCAGGAGTGCCAACGCGCCGCGGCCTTTTGCAGAATCCCCAGCTTCTCCACTTTGCCGATCGGTCCGTGCGGACCGCTGGCCCAGGCATGCGCGCCCGCAAATGAAAAGCGGGTGGTCATGAAAATCGCCACTACCAGCAACGCCGGCGCCACCAGGTACGCGCCGCGATTCAAACTAGCCAGCAACGCACCTGACGTCACTTTGCCCACCAGTCCACCGGCCGGAATAGCTCCTCGAACGACCGGCAAGAAAGAAAGCAGACCAAGCAGGCAGGGTAGAGAAAGCAGCAGCAGACCATATCCGATCAGCGTGGCCGTTTGCGAATCGATCGCCCGGCTACGGAACCAGCGCCATCCCAGCACCAGCAACGCCGCCGGCAACAAAAACGCGGCAAAGCCGAATACCTGGAAAAGTGCGTCCGAAAGATACGCGCCGACGGGACCGATCCAGTTGCGCGCCGGTCCGCCTTCAGGACTTGCCGCGCTCACATTGAACGAATTATCCCGCGGGGAATAGGACAGCAGCGCCAGCGCCAGGAGCAGCGCCAGCGTGATACACAAAAACCCGATCAGCTCATTGAGCCGCTTGTTTTCCGTTGGAGTCAGAAAGCGCACGTACACTCTCCTCAGCTTTTGGGGAAGGCTGAGTGCCGCCAAAGCGCGCCGGCGCTAACGCGCGCCCGAGTGGAGGAATGCCAAAACCAAAATGATGATACCAAAAATCACCCGGTAGATAACAAATGGTTTTAAGGTGCGTGTTTGCAAATACCTCAAAAAGAAGGCGATCACGGCGTAGCCGGCGATGCCGGAGATAAGAATGCTGATCGCTAGCGTGGAAAGCGGCAATTCCAGCGCGCCCGCTTTGTGCAGTTTGATCAGCGCCGGAAGTTTGGTAACCACCGCTCCGGCGATCAATGGAGCGGAAAGAATGAACGAAAAGCGCGTGGCCGCCTCGCGCGTGAAATTGCGGAACAGCCCGGCGGTGATGGTGATGCCCGAACGGGAAACGCCCGGCCAGAGCGCCAAGGCCTGGGCCGTGCCAATCACCACTCCGTCGCCCATATTTGAACCTTCCAGCTTGCGCGTCTGTTTGGCCTTCGCGTCGGCCCACCACATCAGTAAGCCTATGCCAATCATCGAAACGCCGATAATCGCGGGCAGACGCAGATGTTCTTCGATCTGTTTGTCGAAGAACTTTCCGAGAATCGCGCCGGGAATCGTGCCGATCACCATGTACCAAAAGAGTTTTCTGTGCTGCGCCACTTCTTCGGCGGGCGCGCCGGACGGATACGAGCCGCCCAAGCCGCAAATCGCGAGGGTCAGCCAATCCTTGAAGAAATAGAGAATGACGGCCAGCAGAGTGCCGGCATGGAGCGCGACGTCGAAAGCCTCTCCGGGGTCGGGCCAGCCGAGCAGCCAGGGGAAGAGAATCAAGTGCGCCGTGCTGCTCACGGGCAAAAACTCTGTCAGGGCTTGCACCAGTGCGAGAATCACCGCTTGATACAGGAGCATGTGGTGTAGATTTTCCTTTGTCTTGTGTTTTTAGGTCCGACCGCCGATTTTACGTTTGCACCTCAGGGGCTAGAGCCCGGTAATTCTGTCACTTGTCACGGCACGACTAAAGTCGTGCCCTCCCGTCGAGCGTGTTCACTACAGCGATTTTTCAGAGCCATTCTTTTCAGAGGTTATCTTTTTCCGGCCTTGCATTTTCGCCGACCGCGAGTTTCTTGCGCATCTCGTAGGCGTCCAGCCGGCCGAGATAATAGCGTTTCAAGGTTGCCTCCACACGATAGCCATGGCTCTTCCAGAACGCAACCGCGGCATCATTGTCGATTGCCGTTTCGAGCAAAACGGTGCGGATGCCGCGACGGGCGAAATTGTTTTCGAGTTCGCGGAGCATGGCCGAACCGAGGTGCTGCCGGCGATGCGATTCGGCAACGTCGAGAGTAATGATGTGGGCGAGCGGGGGATTTTCTTCGGACAGTACAAACCCGGCGATGCGCTTGCCGTCTTCGGCGACGATGCAATCGGCGCTCGGTAGATCGAGAAAGTAGCGCAGCGTGGTGCGCGAGTAGGAGATACCCGCAGCGAAGCAGCTCTGGTCGAGCTTGAACAGAGTAGGGAAGTCGCGCGGTTCGTAGCCCCGGAGTGCGAGCGGCATGGGGCACATTGTACGCGGGAGACTGGGAAAGAGAACCCGGAGACGAAGGCGGTCGCGAGATCGGGCGAATTGAGCGAGCATAGTTTGGGAGATCTTCGAGGGGGGGTACCCCCGTGGTGACGGAAACTGTGCGCAAGCCCTTGAGATGAATAGGCTTGCGGGTGGAGTTGAGTGGCAAAAAGCGCGCGAGTGCTCGATAAACGCCTTCGGGCGGTGGAGAGATGCCGGGAAGGAGGGACCCCTCCACCCCCCGGTATTTTCGACGCAAGAGTTTGGATTTGGTTGAAAATAAAAGAGATAGCATTTCTCGGAGGGCAAAAGAGTGTGGAACGGTATGCAAGGAAAGGGTTTAAGGGTGTAAAGGAGGTGCGGGAGTTCACCGAACCTGAAGCAGTTTGGGAAGCGATGAAGGCGCTGGGCATGGCGAACCCACTGGGAGGGGCACCGCCGATTGGCGCGGAGCCCGCTCAAAAAGAAAAAGGCGGCAGATGGTCTGCCGCCTTGGTGAGCAACGAGAGCAGGCTAGCACAAGTTAGATAAGTTGTCAATCATAAAATAAGTGCCGCCAAATCTGCCGGTTAT
>Ga0335073_10007524_pt1 | contig 15282 bp, 14 predicted proteins | sample Lox_Sample_22_FD_207093 | JGI IMG/M metagenome (GOLD analysis project Ga0335073, IMG submission 207093) | Soil microbial communities from Loxahatchee National Wildlife Refuge, Florida, United States - Lox_Sample_2.2 | ecosystem: Environmental > Terrestrial > Soil > Wetlands | place: USA... | reverse complement strand
CGGTCTGGTCGTTTTCATGGGTGGGCCTGCTCGGTTCGATAGCGTGTTGGGAAGCCCACCGGAACGCGTCGGGCATTCCGCGCACGAAACCGGCATCGGCGTTGTCCCGGAGCCCACTTTGCCTTCGCGGGCGTGCCGGCGATTGAACACTCCCGATTTCAATTTGATCAAACCCAGCGGGATACGGGCCGGTCATCGCTGCCGCCTCGACCAATACCATCGCACAATGGAAGGAACCGGCCGCGGGCTACAGATAGAGTCACGACCAAGATGGTCGATCGGCAAGCTGCCGCGTCCCGAGGTCGGGTCGACGCAAAACGGATCGGCCACCGACGCAGGAGATGTGCCATGTCTGACACGTCGCAGTTCAAGATAGACCGCACCAATCCGGGCCGGTGGACGATCACCTTCAGCAACCCGCCGATCAATATGTTTGTTCCCACAACGATTGTCGAATTGGGAACGATAATGACAGGCGTCGAGGCGGATCCGTCCGTGAAGGCCGTGGTGTTTCAGTCGGCCAATCCCGATTTTTTCATCGCTCATCTCGACGTGTCCAAAGCGGCCGAGCGGCCTGGAGTGCTGGACCTTTGGCGCGACTTTGTGCTGCGTCTCTCGTCCGCGCCGGTGGTGAGCATCGCCAAGATTCGCGGCCGGACGCGCGGCATCGGCAACGAGTTCGTGCTGGCATGCGACATGCGCTTCGCCAGCCGGCAAGGCACCTTGTTCGGCAATCCCGAGATCGGCGTCGGGCTGGTCCCGGGCGGCGGCGCGCTGGAATGGCTCCCGCGCCTGGTCGGCCGTTCGCGGGCCCTCGAGATCGTGCTCAGCGGCGACGATTTCGATGCTGATGTCGCCGACCATTACGGCTGGGTGAACCGGTCGCTGGACGACGGCGACCTGGACTCGTTTGTCGATGCGCTCGTCCGGCGCCTGGCCTCGTTCGACCGAGAAGCGCTGGCCGCGGCGAAGGCGCAGGTCAATCGGTTCGGCAGGCCGACAGCGACCGAGCTTCAGTCGAGCAACGACCTGTTCTTCCCAGCCTTGGCTTGGCCCAGCGCGCAAGCGCGCCGCGCGAAGGTGCGCGGTATCGGGTACGGTGTTCCAAGCGACTTCGAATTGAATTTCGGCCGGTATCTGCCAGCGCTCGGGCCCGCGAACGACGCGGACGCCGGGGCGCAGCCCGGTTGATCGTGGCCGCCGCCCTTTTGGCGCAGAGCGGCCTGCCGGCGCGGGGGCCGCGAAGCCTGCCCATCCATCATTCGATGACTTCGTCGGCGGTGGTGAGCAATTCGTTGGGGATAGTGAGGTCGATGGCCTTTGCCGCCTTCGTGTTGACGACGAGCTGAAACCGCGTCGGTTCTTGAACTGGAAGATCGCCAGGCTTTGCGCCGTTCAGGATGCGATAGACATAATCGCCGGTCTTGTAGAAGGCGTCGGCCGGATCGCTTGAATAGGACATCAAACCGCCACTCTCGACGAACAATTGGTAAGGATATATTGCGGGCAGACCGTGCGCGGCCACGTCGCGGGCGATCTGTTGGCGGTGGACCAGGCTCACGATTTCCGGCGGGAAGAGGAGACCGCCGTTCCCCGAACCCGAAAAGCGTGCAATCGCTTGGCTTATTTCGCCGACATTCTGTACGTCGAGCAACTCGGCGTCGATGCCGAGCGAAGCGGCGGCCTGTCTTATCGGAGGCAGCAGAAGCCGCAGGTTCGACCGCGCAGCGGGAGAGTCAAAGCTCCAGATGCCGACGCGGCGCAGCTTGGGTGCCACGTCCTTCAAGAGCTGGAGCCATTTGCCGCCGATCGATGGAGGAAACTGGGTAAAGCCCGTAGCGTTGCCGTTGGGGCGCGCCAACCCAGGCACGAAGCCAAGCGACACCGGGTCGTTGACCTGCACGAAAACAACCGGGATCGACTTCGTCGCCGAGAGTACCGCCGGCAACGCGGCGTCACCGGATGTAAGCACGAGATCAGGCTTGGTTGCGATGATCCGAGCGGCCAGCGTTGCATAATCGGGCGTATTCCCGAGGGCGGAATGGAACTCGATCGCATAGTCCTGCCCTTCGCTCAATCCGCGGTCGCGCAAACCTTTGACCAGCGCCTTGCGATTGGCGACGATCTGCGGATCGTCCGCATCCAAACCGGACAGCCAGGCGATGTGGCGGATATGCTGCTCGGCCGCGAAGGCCCGCTGCCGGAGCAGGGACGCCCCACCAAGCGCATAGATGAATTTCCGCCGCGTCACGCGCCAACCTCGTCCCGCGATGGCGCTTGACAATTGACCGCATTTATGGTACAGATGATCGTTTTGGCGGATGCCGCGCCGGCGCAAAGGAGGTGCCGACAAAGGGCGCGGCGATTATCAATTGTCGCGAAAATGGCGCTCAGCGCTTCAGCACGTCGCGCATGGTGCTGCCGAGTGCCGCCGGCGATTGGGCGACGGTGATGCCGGCGCTGCGCATCGCCTCCATCTTGGCCTGGGCCGTGCCGGTCCCGCCCGAGATGATGGCGCCGGCATGGCCCATGCGGCGACCCGGGGGCGCGGTCGCGCCGGCGATGAAGCCCACCATCGGCTTCTTGACCTTGCTGCGGCGGTAGAACTCGGCGGCCTCTTCCTCGCCCGAGCCGCCGATCTCGCCGATCATCACGATCGCCTCGGTGTCGTCGTCGGCGAGGAACATCTCGAGGCAGTCGATGAAGCTGGTGCCGTTCACCGGGTCGCCGCCGATGCCGACGCAGCTCGACTGGCCCAGCCCCACCGCGGTGGTCTGCGCCACCGCCTCGTAGGTCAAGGTGCCCGAGCGCGACACGATGCCGACATGGCCTTTGGCGTGGATGTGGCCGGGCATGATGCCGATCTTGCACTGCTCGGGCGTTATCACGCCGGGACAATTGGGGCCGATGAGGCGGGTCTTGGTGCCGGTCAAAGCGCGCTTCACGGTCACCATGTCGAGCACCGGGATGCCCTCGGTGATGCAGACGACGAGCGGGATGCCGGCATCGATCGCCTCGAGGATCGCGTCGGCGGCAAAAGGGGGCGGGACATAGATGGCGCTCGCCGTGGCTTGGGTGGCGTGCACCGCCGCCGCCACCGTGTCGAAGACGGGCAGGTCGAGATGCTTTGTCCCGCCTTTCCCCGGCGTCACGCCGCCCACCATCTTGGTGCCGTAGGCGATCGCCTGCTCGGAATGGAAGGTGCCCTGGGCGCCGGTGAAGCCCTGACAGATGACCTTGGTCTCGGAATTGACGAGGACCGACATCACGCCGCCTCCCGCACCGCCTTCACCACCTTCTCGGCGGCGTCGGCGAGGTTGTCGGCGGACAGGATGGGCAGGCCCGACTCCGCCAGGATCTTCTTGCCGAGCCGCACGTTGGTGCCTTCGAGCCGCACCACCAGCGGCACTTGCAGGCTCACCTCGCGCGCGGCCGCGACGATGCCCTCGGCGATCACGTCGCAGCGCATGATGCCGCCGAAGATGTTGACGAGGATGCCTTCGACATGCGGGTCGCTGAGGATCAGCTTGAAGGCGGTGGTGACGCGCTCGCGCGTGGCGCCGCCGCCCACGTCGAGGAAGTTGGCGGGCTCGCCGCCGGTGAGCTTGATGATGTCCATGGTCGCCATGGCAAGCCCGGCGCCGTTCACCATGCAGCCGATGTTCCCGTCGAGCTTCACGTAGTTGAGCGAGTGCCTGGCGGCCTCGAGCTCGGTCGGATCCTCCTCGGCCTCATCGCGCAGCTCCTCGATGTCCTTGTGGCGGAAGAGCGCGTTGTCGTCGAAGTTGATCTTGGCGTCGAGCGCCAGGATGTCGCCCGATCCGGTGACGACGAGCGGGTTGATCTCGACGATCGAGGCATCGAGCGCGGTGAAGGCCTTGTACATGCCGAGGAGGAAGTTGGTCGCGGCCTGCACCTGCTTTCCCTGCAGGCCAAGCTCGAAGGCGATGCGGCGGGCGTGAAAGCTTTCCATGCCGGTCGCCGGGTCGATCGCGATGCGGATGATCTTCTCCGGGTGTGCGGCGGCGACCTCCTCGATCTCCATGCCGCCTTCGGTGGAGGCCATCACGGTGACGTCCGAGGTGCGGCGGTCGATCAGCATGCCGAGATAGAGCTCGCGCTTGATGTCGCAGCCCTCCTCGACATAGACGCGCTTGACCTCGCGGCCGCGCGGACCGGTCTGCTTGGTGATGAGCGTGTGGCCCAGCATCTTGGCGGCCTCGGCCGCGACTTCCGCGGGCGACCGGGTCAGCCGCACGCCGCCCTTGCCGCCGGGGTCGTCCTTGAACTTGCCGGCGCCGCGCCCGCCGGCGTGGATCTGCGCCTTCAGGACATAGACCGGACCGGCAAGCGTCGCCGCGACCTTCTCGGCTTCCTGAGGGGTATAGGCGACACCGCCCTTGGGCGTCGCGACGCCGAATTTCTGGAGCAGCGCCTTGGCCTGGTATTCGTGGATGTTCATGCTGGTCCTACTCCGCCGCCATCGGCTTGGCGCCGCCGAGCGCACCCGAGGCCTTTATCTCCTCGATCTTCTTGGCATCGAAACGCAACACGTCGCGCAGGATCTCCTCGGTATGCTCGCCCAGCAGCGGCGAGCGGACCACGTCGGCGGGGCTGTCGCTGAGCTTCACCGGCAATCCGACGGACAGGTACTTGCCGCGCTTGGGGTGGTCCACTTCGACGATGGTGCCGGTCTCGCGCAGGCTCTTCTCCTCGGCGATCTCCTTCATGGACAGGATCGGCCCGCACGGGATGTCGTATTCGTTGAGGATGTCCATGGCCTCGAACTTGGTCTTGGTCATGGTCCATTGCTCGATCCGCGCGAAAATCTCCTTGAGCCGCGGCAGCCGCGCGTCGGGCTTCGCATAGTCGGGATGGGTGATCCAGTCCTCCTGGCCGATGACCTTGCAGATCGCGGCCCATACCGGCGCCTGGGTGATGAAATAGATGTAGGCGTTGGGGTCGCTCTCCCAGCCCTTGCATTTCAGGATCCATCCCGGCTGGCCGCCGCCTGAATCGTTGCCGGCGCGCGGGGTCGCGTCACCGAACGCGACGCCTTCGCCGTACTGGCTATATTCGGTGAGCGGACCGTGGGCGAGGCGCTGCTGATCACGCAGCTTGACCCGGCAGAGATTAAGGACGCCGTCCTGCATCGCGGCGAGGACGCGCTGGCCGCGTCCCGTCGCCACTCGCTGATAGATCGCGGCAACGATGCCGAGCGCCAGATGCAGCCCGGTGCCGCTATCGCCGATCTGCGCGCCGGTGACGACGGGCGGGCCGTTGCGGAACCCGGTCGTCGAGGCCGCGCCGCCGGTGCATTGCGCCACGTTCTCGTACACTTTGCAGTCCTCGTATGGGCCGGGCCCAAACCCTTTGACCGAGGCATAGATCATGCGTGGGTTCAACTCCTGGATGCGCTCCCAGGTGAAGCCCATGCGGTCGAGCACGCCCGGCCCGAAATTCTCCACCATCACGTCGCAGGTCCGCATCAACGCTTCGAGCACGTCTTTTCCCTGCGCATTCTTCGCGTCGAGCGTGATCGAACGCTTGTTATGATTCAGCATCGTGAAATAAAGACTGTCGGCGTTCGGGATATCGCGCAGCTGCCCGCGCGTCACGTCACCGGTGCCAGGTCGCTCGACCTTGATGACATCGGCGCCGAGCCACGCCAGAAGCTGCGTGCAGGTCGGCCCCGACTGAACATGGGTGAAGTCGAGGATGCGGATGCCGTCGAGAGCCTTGCCCATGATCACCTCTCACTTGTACATGGTCTGCGCCTTGGTGCCAGGCGCATATTCGCGGGGATCGACCCAGATGTTGATCACCGCCGATTTTCCGCTCTTGGCGATCTCGGCGCGGGCGCGGCGCAGGGCAGGGGCGATCGCGGCGGGATCGCGCACCTCCTCGCCATAGCCGCCGAGCATCTCGGCGAACCTGCCGAACGGCACGTCGCCCAGCAGGTTCCCGACATTGCCGCGCTGCTCGCCATATTTGGCGAGCTGGCCATACCGGATCTGGTTCATTGCCGAATTATTGCCGATCACCGCGATATAGGGCGCGCCGAACCGGTTGGCGGTCTCCATGTCGAACGCGGTCATTCCAAACGAGCCGTCCCCGTAATAGCACAGCACTTCCTTTCCGGGATGCGCGAGCTTGGCCGCGATCGCGAAACCGGTGCCGATGCCGAGGCTACCGAGCGCGCCCGGATCCATCCAATGGCCTGGCCGGCGCGGCCGCACCGCCTGCGCCGAGATCGTCACGACGTCGCCGCCATCGCCGATATATATCGTGTCGTCGGTCAAGAACTCGTTGAGTTCCCACGCGACGCGATAGGGGTGGATCGGCCGGCTGTCGGAGCGGAACAATGGCATGAGCTTTGCGGTCGCGGCGTCTTCGGCCTGGCGCAGCTCGGTCATCCACGCCCGGCGCTTGGCCTGCTCGCCGCGGTCGACCCGACCCGTCGTCGCCTGAAGAACGGCCGCGAGGATCGCGCCGGGATCGCCGACCAGCGCGAGCTCGACGTCGCGGTTCTTGCCGGCGGTGCGGTAATCGAGATCGATCTGCACCACCTTGGCGCCGCGGCCCAAGCGGCGGCCATAGCCCATGCGGAAATCGAACGGCGTGCCGACGATGACGATGGTGTCGGCCTTGTCGAAGGCGGCCGAGCGGGTCCGATCGAAATGATGCGGGTCGCCCGGCGGCAACAGGCCGCGGCCGGCGCCATTGAAGTAGGCGGGGATGTCGAGCGCGCGGACGAGCGCAAGCGCGCCTTCATGCCCGCGCGTGGACCAAACCTGGCTGCCGAGCAGTATCGCCGGGCGCTCCGAGCGTACCAGGATGTCGGCGAGGCGCTCGATGTCGGCGGGATCGCCGATCGACTTGGTTGACGCGCGGTAGTGCCCGGCCTGGGGGATCACGGCCTTGCCGATGTCGATCTCGCGGTCGAGCACATCCCGTGGTATCTCGAGGTAGGACGGACCGGGCGCGCCGGCGTAACATTCGCGCGCCGCCATCGCGATCATGTCGGCGATGCGCTCGGTGGAGCGGACCCCGGCCGAGAACTTCGTGATGGGCCGCATGATGTCGACATGGGGCAGGTCCTGCAGCGAGCCCATCATGTGCTGCGTCAGCGCCCCTTGGCCGCCAATATGAAGGACCGGGCTTTCTGACCGGAAAGCGGTGGCGATGCCGGTCATGGCATTCATGCAGCCGGGGCCGGCGGTGGTGACGACGCAGCCAAGCTTGCCGGTCTGGCGCGCATAGCCGTCGGCCGCGTGGGCGGCCACCTGTTCGTGGCGCATGTCGACGATGCGGATGCCCTCGTCGACGCAGCCGTCATAAATGTCGATGATGTGCCCGCCGCACAGCGTGAAGATCGTGTCGACGCCCTCGTTCTTGAGCGCCTTGGCCACGAGATGCCCGCCCGAGATGATGTTCGGGTCCCGGCTTTTGGCCTTGAGCGTGTCTTCGGCCGTCGTCGAGCCGCGCTTTGCGGTCACCACATCGTCAGCCATCGTCTCCTCCGCCTCAGGGGGCACGGCCCCTGACCCGGATGTATCTGGTCTTCCCGATGGGTGTCAAACGCGTTGGGCGACGGTCGGGCTTGACGCCGTACGAACTTGCTTTGCTTGACAGGTCGAGCCGTCGCCTTTAGACGCGAGCCTCATGGCGCTCGAAGACATAAAGGCGAACTTCTCCGGTCGGCTCGTCATGGTCGGATGCGGAAGCATCGGCCAAGGCGTGCTGCCGTTGCTACGCCGTCATATCGGGATGCCGGCGAACCGGATCACCATCGTGACCGCGGCTGATCGCGGCAAGGCCGTGGCCGAGGCGATGGGCGCGACATTTCGCGTCGAGCCACTGACTCGTGACAATTACGCGCACATCCTTTCCCCCCTTGTCCGCGCCGGAGATTTTCTGCTCAACGTTTCGGTGGAAGTCTCGAGCGTCGCGCTGGCGGAATTCTGCCAGCAGCGGGGCGCATTCTACCTCGATACGTGCATCGAACCCTGGCCCGGCGGCTACACCGATCCTACGCTTTCGCCATCGCTTCGCTCGAACTACGCGCTGCGCGAGACAGCGTTGGCGCTGCGCGCGAAATATCCCGAAGGGCCAACCGCGGTGCTGACGCATGGCGCCAATCCCGGCCTCGTCTCGCATTTCGTGAAAGCCGCGCTCATGAATCTCGCGGGTCCGGTCGAGATGCCGAAGAGCCGTGCTGCTTGGGCAGGTCTGGCGCGACAGCTCGGCGTCAAGGTCATTCACATCGCCGAGCGCGATACGCAGGTGAGCGCGCAGCCGAAGCGGGTTGGCGAATTCGTCAATACCTGGTCGATCGAGGGCTTCCATGGCGAAGGCTTGCAGCCCTCGGAGCTTGGCTGGGGAACGCATGAGCGCCACTTCCCGCCCGACGGCGCGCGGCATGACTTCGGCAGCGGCGCCGCAATCTATCTCAATCGGCCGGGCGCCGGCATGAGGGTGCGAAGTTGGACGCCGCTTGAAGGCCCGTTCCACGGGTTTCTCATCACCCATGGTGAGGCGATTTCGATTGCGGATTATCTGACCGATTATGTCGACGGCATGGCGCGATACCGTCCGACGGTTCACTACGCCTACCATCCCTGTGACGACGCCATCTTGTCGCTGCATGAGTTGGCGGGGAAGAATTGGCGCCTTCAGGAACGAAAGCGGCTCCTCATGGAGGAGATCGAGAGCGGGATCGACGAATTGGGCGTGCTTCTGATGGGGCACGCCAAGGGCGCCTACTGGTTTGGCTCGCGGCTCTCGATCGGCGAGGCGCGGCGTCTCGTTTCCCACAACAACGCGACCAGCTTGCAAGTGACCGCGTCGGTGCTCGGCGGAATGGTGTGGGCGCTGGAGAATCCGCGACGTTCGCTGGTCGAACCCGACGAGATCGATCATCAGCGGGTGCTCGAAGTGGCTCGTCCCTATCTGGGCGAGTTGGTGGGGGCCTATGGCGATTGGACGCCGCTCGTAGACCGCGGCACCCTCTTTCCCGAGGATCTCGACACCGGCGATCCCTGGCAGTTCAAGAATTTTCGGGTTCTGTGATTTCCAGCACGACCACGCCGTCTTCGATCGATATGGGCGCCGGCGCGAGGCGTTTGCCGATACAGGGACCGCGCACGCAGAGTCCGTCTTCCGGTCTGAACAGCGCACCATGCGTCCCGCACAGAAGATGCTCGCCGTTACGGTCGAAGAAGCGGTCGGGGAGCCAGTCGAGCGGCGTGCCGACATGTGGGCATGAATTGATGTAGCCGCGCAAAACCCCGCCGCTGCGGATCAGAAAGGCCGCCAGTTGGTTCGCGCCCGTGCCAAGCCGGAAGCTGCGTCCCTTGCCTTCGGCGATCGTGTCGGCGCGACAGAGAGGCTCGCGCCTCACGCCTTGATGCCGGCCATCTTGGCGATCACCTCCCATTCCGCGGCGCCGATCGGCACGACGGAAAGGCGCGACTGGCGTACGAGCGCAAGGGATTTGAGCTTGGGCTCCGCCTTGATGGCGGCAAGCGTCACCGGCGTCTTCACCGGCATCATCGCCTTCACATCGACCATGACGAACCGGCCCGCGGGGTCGCCGGGATCGGGATAGGCCTCCTTGATGATCTCGATCACGCCGACGACCGCGCGCTCCTCGCCCGAATGATAGAAGAACGCGCGGTCGCCCCGCTTCATCGCTTTGAGATTGAGGGCCGCCTGGTTATTGCGGACCCCGTTCCAGTTGGTGTGGCCGTCGGCGACCATCTGGTCCCAGGAATAGCTCGCCGGTTCCGACTTCACGAGCCAGTGCTGCATCGCGACCTCCCGCGTTGATCAGGTCTGCGCCACCATGAAGAGGCGGCGGAACGGGAGCAAGGTGCATCCGTCGGCGCGGCGGGGATAGGCCGCCCTGAGCCGGAGGGCGTAGTCGCGCTCGAACCCGAACCGCTGCTCCGGCGACAACGCTTCGAGGACCGGACGCAGCGCGGACCCGCGCACCCATTCCAGCACGGGGTCCTCGCCTTCCAGCACATGGAGATACTCAGTCTCCCACAGATCAAGCGCCTGCGCCCGCGGGCGCAGCAGATCGTAATAGAAGGCCGGCGGTCCGACCGGATCGAGGCGCAGCAGGCTCGACCGGCCCGTGCCGGTTTGCGTTTGCGGGCGCAGCGTCGCGGCCCAAGGCCCGTTGGCGGCGGTTTCGCGCATCAAGGCATGGGAGGGCGCGTCGAAGTTGCGCGGCATCTGCACGGCGAGCACGCCGCCTGGCGCGAGCTGGCGGGCGAGCCTCGGGAACAGTTGGTCGTGGCCTTCGAGCCATTGCAGCGTCGCGTTCGAGAACAAGAGCGCCCCCGGCTCCGGTGCCGACCAGGTTTCGATATCGGCCTCGGCCCAGCGCACCCGCGAGGGCGAGGCAGCGGCTTCGGCCAGCATCTGCGGCGACTTGTCGAGCGCCACGACGGCGCGGTCGGGCCAGCGCTCGGCCATCGCGCGGGCATGGACGCCGGTGCCGCAGCCCAGCTCGTAGATCGGCCCCGGCGGCAAGTCGCCGACCTGCGCCAGAAGATCGAAGCCGGGCCGGAGCCGCTGGTTCGAGAATTTGAGGTATTGCCGGGGGTCCCAGCTCATCGTGCCCTCCGTCGCGGCCGGTTTTCGCGTCTATTGATAATAGGTCGCCGACCAAATATATTACATATATATATTGTTATAATTAGTGATTGACAGCTCGTGCTGGTAGAATAGAGTCGCACCCATGCTGCCTCTCTTCATCGATCTCAGCCGCTTGCGGCTGGTGCTGGCCGGCAATGGCGAGGCCACGCGACGCCGGCTCGCGCTGCTCGAGGAAGCCGGCGCGCGTCAGATCGACATCTATGCCGCCGATCCGTCTCCCGCTCTGACGCAAGAAGCGGGCCATCGCCTCATTCGCCGCTGGCCCACGCCGGCCGAAATCGCGCGCGCCCAGCTCGTCTTCATTGCCGATCCGCCTCGGCCTCAGCGTATCGCCATGGCCGCCGCGGCACGTGCCGCGCGGATCATCGTGCATGTCGAGGACGAGCCGGCGCTCAGCGACACTCAGGCGCCGGCGGTCTTGCGCCGCGGCAGGCTCACGCTCGCCGTCTCCACAGGCGGCGCGAGCCCCGCTCTCGCGACACAGATTAGAGATTTCCTCGGCCGCCTCTTCGCGCCAGAATGGGGCGAACGGCTCGAAGCGATGGCGCGACAACGCCACGCATGGCGCGAGGCGGGCCTCAAGCCGGATGCGATTGCCAGTCGCACGGGTGCCTGGGTCAGGCGGCGTGGATGGTTGCCCGCCCGCACCCCGCCTGTGCCGCCGCCGGAAGCCTAGACACGAGGAGACACGTCCATGTCGTTGCGCATCAATTCCGAGGCACCGAACTTCACGGCTCAAACGACGCAGGGCCAGATCAATTTCCATGACTGGATCGGCAATGGCTGGGCCATCCTGTTCTCGCATCCCAAGGACTTCACGCCGGTCTGCACCACCGAGCTGGGCTTCATGGCCGGCCTCAAGCCCGAGTTCGACAAGCGCGGCTGCAAGATCATCGGCCTGTCGGTCGATCCGGTCGAGAACCACGCCAAATGGGCCAAGGACATCGAAGAGACGCAAGGCCACGCCGTGACCTATCCGATGATCGGCGATCCCGAGCTCAAAGTGGCGAAGCTTTACGACATGCTGCCGGAAGAGGCCGGCACGACGTCCGAAGGCCGCACGCCCGCCGACAATGCGACGGTGCGGTGCGTCTTCATCATCGGCCCCGACAAGAAGATCAAGGTCAACCTGACCTATCCGATGTCGACCGGCCGCAACTTCACCGAGGTGCTGCGCGCGCTTGATTCCTGCCAGCTCACGGCGAAATTCCCGATCGCAACCCCCGTGAACTGGAAGCCGGGTGAGGACGTGGTGATCTCCACCGCGCTCAATGACGAGCAGGCGAAAGAGCGCTTCCCCAAAGGCTTCCGCGTGCTGAAGCCCTATCTGCGAATGGCTTCGCAGCCTTAATTCGTCGCGCTTCAAACCCTCTCCCCCGCTTGCGGAGGGAGAGGGTGAGCGCGCAGCGTGGGGGGAGGTGGGTGCTAGCTCGTCGAATGGTTTCAGCGCGTGAGCGAGCGCCCGAGCGCCCAATCTTATTCCTTTGCAGCCGCTTGCTTCTTCAAAAGAAACGCCCGCTGTCCTTCGTGGCGGCTGAGGCCGATGGCGCGGTCGAAGGCGGCATGGGCCTCGGGTCGCCCGAGCTTTTGCAGCACATGCGCCCGCACGGCCCAATAGGGCTGGTAATCCTTAAGACGTTCACCGTCGAGCGCATCGAGCTGCGCCAGACCGGCTTCGGCGCCTTTTGCTTCAGTGACCGCGGCGGCGTGGCCGAGCCGCGCCGCCAGCGACGGGGCAAAGCGCAACAGGCCCTCATACAGAATGACGATCTCGTCCGAGACGTTGACGCCCGTCAATCCCCGACGCAGATGCGCCGACTGGATCGCCGCCTCGAGCTGGTAGCGGCCGAATTGCCGGAGCGGCTGGACCTTCGTCAACAAAGCGTCACCGCGATCGATCATCGTCTTGTCCCATTGCCGCGAGTCCTGATCCGACAGCGCGACATAACGACCGGACGCGTCATAACGGGCGGCGCGGCGCGCTTCGCAATAGAGCATCAGCGCCAGCAGCCCGTTCAGTTCCGGCGCGACGACGGGCCGCTTCATCCGTTCCAGCAGCTCGTGTAGCGCGAAGCCGAGCGTCATGGCTTCGCCGCTCAGACCGTCGCCCTCCTCCTCGCCTGCATAGTCGCCCCAGCCCAGGCCATAGGCGGCATAGATGGCATCGCACAGCGGACTTAGGCGCGCCGGCCAGTCGGCGTCCCCGGGCACATCGAAGCCGATGCCGGCAGCGCGGATCTTGGTCTTGGCGCGCGTCAGCCGTTGCGCCATCGCCGCCGGCTTGACCAGGAAGGCGCTGGCGATACGTTCGGAGGTCAGGCCCAGCACAGTTTGCAGCATCAACGGCGTTCGCACCTCGACCGCAATCGCCGGGTGGGTGCAGACCAACATCAGCTTCAGTCTTTCATCGGGAAAAGCGAGATCACGACAAGGAGTTGGGACCTCGTCAGCCACGGCCTGGGCCTCGTCCATCAGGGTAAGAAGGGTCGGAACGGCCTCGGCGTGCACGCGCGCGCGACGGTGGCCGTCGTTGAGGCGATTGCGCGCAACAGTCAGCAGCCAGGCTTCAGGCCGATCGGGCACGCCGCGGGCCGGCCACGTTTCCAGCGCCGCCTCCAAGGCCGCCGACAAGGCATCCTCGGCCGCGGCGATGTCGCGGGTGCGGGCCGACAGATAGGCGATGAGGCGGCCATAGGCGGTGCGTACCGCGGCTATGACCGCCTCATGTGCCAGATCCCTCAAGTGGCTACCGTCCGCTCATGGATGGTGGAGAACGGGCCGCACCTCGACCGAACCGCCGTACTTCAGCGGCGCCCGCGCCGCCCACTTCATCGCCGTATCGAGGTCAGGCACGTTGATATTGAAGAAGCCGCCCAGTTGTTCCTTGGTGTCGGCGAAGGGGCCGTCCTGGACCTGCGGACCGTCGCCGCCGAAGCGGATGGTCGTGGCGGTGTCGGGGCCTTGCAACCCGGTGCCGCCGGCCATGGCGCCGGCTTCGGCCAGCGCGGCGGCATAAGCCATCCATCCGGCTGTATAATCGGCGGCACGCGCCGAATCGTTGCCCGTGGCGAAGGCTTCGCGCGTTTGGTAGATGATCAGCGAGAACTGCATGATGTCGGCTCCTGTTTCAGCTTTGCGTGTCGAGCCGTTTCCACCGGCTCGATCGTATGACGCTCCACGCGCGCCATTTCGACAGACACCCGAAAAAAAGTTGGCCGCCCGAGAAATGTTACACCGAGGTTAGGCAAGGGTAGCAGAGCCGCCATAGGTCATTCACGCCGACACTATGCTATCCCTGTCGATCGCCTTTAAGGGCTTCGAGGCGATTTCAGATCGGGACGCGCAAGTCGGCCGGCTGCGCCGCTGCGTCCGGCGCGGGCCGATTGCGCGTGGAGCGGCGGTCAGACCCTGGAACTTTTTGCGCCAACGGCTGTCGGTTTCCAATAGCGGACCTCGCCCTGTCGGTTGCGGCAGGCGGACAGGCCGTCACGGACCAATCAATACCATAGTGTGATTGAAACGAACCCCCTGCCGCCCCTTGTTTGTCCCGGGTTGTGCGCGTTCGGTCGTTGCTAAGAGAGACGGCACACCACGGCCGGCACGTGCGTATGCCAACGAGATAGATCGTCGGCTTGATGGTGTTCGACAGGATTCGGAGTTCAGGGCGTCGCAGATCAGCGTCGCTTGGGTCGCCGCTAATGGATGGCGGGCCGAGACACCGACTTAGCAAACGGTCGTCGACTGGAGCGCAATCACATTCGTGTCGCCGCGGATTTGGTCACGGTGTGACTGATTGCGGTTCCGACGCTGCTGAACTCGGCGAGGTGAGATGGTCAATGGCCAAATGTGCACGATGCGACGACGGTCATCCTGGTTGATGAGACTGTCATCAAGGAGGAACTATGAAACTCGCAGGTAAGAAGGCCCTCATCACCGGTGGAAACAGCGGCATCGGCCTGGCCACAGCCCGCCTTTTTGTTGCAGAAGGCTCCGAAATCGCGATTACCGGCCGGGACCAGAAGACGCTGGATGAAGCAGTCGCCGAATTGGGACCCCGCGCGCGCGGCTACCGCGCCGACGTTACCGTGGCAGATGACCGCAAGCGGCTGTTCGCAGATTTGGCCAAGGATTTCGGCAAGCTGGACATTGTCTTCGCCAATGCCGGAATTAGTGGCAGGACGCCAACCGGCGACACGGACGAAGCCGTGTTTGAGAATATCGTCCGCACCAACCTGAACGGCGCATTCTTCACGATAAACTCCGCCGTCCCTCTATTGAACGACAATGCCAGCATCATCTTCAATGGATCGGTGCACAACCATATTGGTCAGGCCGGCGTAGCGGCCTATGCGGCAACGAAGGGCGGGGTCGTCTCGATGGCTCGTGCGATCGCTGCCGATCTTGCGCCACGCAACATTCGTGTCAATGTGGTCGCGCCCGGAGCGACCAAAACCCCCATCTGGAAGCGCGGGTCTCGCGCCTCGATGTCTGCTGAACAATCCGTCAAGGTGACTGATCTGTTTTCCTCGACGGTTCCTCTCGGCCGATGGGGCGAACCGGAAGAGCTCGCAAAGGCCGTGCTTTTTTTGGCTTCTGAGGATGCATCGTACATCA
>Ga0335073_10007523_pt1 | contig 15282 bp, 12 predicted proteins | sample Lox_Sample_22_FD_207093 | JGI IMG/M metagenome (GOLD analysis project Ga0335073, IMG submission 207093) | Soil microbial communities from Loxahatchee National Wildlife Refuge, Florida, United States - Lox_Sample_2.2 | ecosystem: Environmental > Terrestrial > Soil > Wetlands | place: USA... | reverse complement strand
CCTCGCCTTGAAATCGTCCAACCGCAGTTCGCCGTTTGACTCTGCATCCTTCGAGCTCCTCTGACCCCCTTTGATGTTGTGCGAGGCCATCTCTCCGTCCTTTCCATTGCCGCTCTCACCATCGCTCGGAGCATCCCATCTCCAGCCCTCGAGAAGTTCCATCGCCTCGTCGAGATCCACGCCACTCGTATTGCTCATATCAATGCCAAGCTCGTTTGTGCCGCGAGGATACAGCCTCGGCGTCTGGCCCGGCCCATACAGCCGCACGTACTTACGGCCCACGACTTGCGCCAGCACATTGTGATGCGGGTCGGTGTGCAGAGGCGTCGTGGTGCAGGCCGGCCCGAACCAGGCGTTGACCAGCACGTCGCCTTCACCGCCTTGTGCGTCTCCCGCGTCGCTCCCCGCCGTGGCGGCCTCCGGCGGCACGCTGTAGCAGTAGTCCGGGACGGCAATGTCCGCGCGCAGCGACGGCACCTGTGCGAAGAGGTCGTGCTGTGCGAGGTAGCCCACGCCGATGCTCGATGGGTTCTCGTCCTCTTGGCCTTCGCGCACAGGAAACGAGAACGCTGCCGGGTCAACGTGCAGCATGTATCGCTCCATGAACTCTCTGAATGTGACTATGCGCTGGCTCCAGTCCGCGTCGGTGTAGCTGCGCCCGATTTCAATCGGCACGAGACGTCGGCCGCCGAGTGTCTTGGAGAAAAGATATTGTGGATTGCGCCAAGAATGAGCAGGCTGAAATGCCGGCCAGTGATCAATGGCTCCATCGACTATCAATGGGAGAGGACCTTGGAGATTGTTCTTCTTATGATCCTGCTCCAGGCGTTCTTGAAAAGCTCGCAGTGATAAGTCCGCGGTGCTTGGAAGCGGACGACGCAGATGTGGAGGTGAGGTGCTTGCGGCCGAATACACAAGTTGGTGCGTAGCTGCATGTTCCATGGTCATTAAGTTCGTATGAATTTGATGTGAATGCTTTCGACGCTTAATGGCAGGCTCAGTAGGCGTGGCCATATCTATGAAAGAATTGTCGGTGCTGGATTCATCAGTCAAGGCGATGCTGCGCAGGCCAGCGAGAAGATTAAAAATGGAATCAATCAGATCTCTTCTCCCTGGAGCTGCTGTCATGATGATTGCTTTGTCGAGTTGCTCGACAATCTCCCAGGTCTTCGCATCCTGCTCTTTCATCAACTCGTCTGAAGATGATGACTCGACTTCTTGATGCTCACTGTACTGCTCTAGAGCGACCTCTACTTGGTCAAGGGCAATCCACAAGCATGATTCAGTGTAGAGTCGTCTCCAGCATTCAGGAACGTCCTTGTATGGGAACTCGTAGAGCTTCTTATATGCCTCCTCTCTCGCCACCTCTGGTGAGACGGAGAGCAAAGACAGCAGACTTTGATCGCATGCTCGAATAGAGTCTTCTGCGGCAAATGGCTTCTTTAATGACGTTTCAAGTAACTTTTGAATCGACCTGAGTATTTTCTCATCGTCCAGATTCATAGGGAATCGTCGTGTAGCGGATCCTCTAGAAAAGAAAATGCCTCCGCAACTATTCTCAGAACAAGGTATATAGAGGAATCAGCTTGGCAATATCCCCTTAGGCAACAAAATTTTTAATAATAGAATTAATTGTGCTTCTAGATTAGCTCGAGTCGTTCTAAACACCAGTGGCATAAGGAGAGTGAGAAAGTTGGGTAGGTGGCGAGGAGAAGTTGGACCTGACATTAAGGACTTTGGATTGGCTCTCAACCTTCAACTTTTGACAATCTTAAATTTCTAGATCCTGATACTGTTTCTTTCCGACCTTCGAGCCATGGGGATATATGTGAAAAACCATACAAGGCCGTATCATTCTCCGACACTTTGCAAGCAACCAAAGAATACGCCTTGTACCGTTGCTAAATGATAGCCGAATTCACATGACATTATCCATAGCATCGAGCAAAGTTATTCCCCAATTCACGATTGACAGCGTCTTGAGTCTTCAAACACTGGTAGGAGTACAAAACACACCGTCGTACCTCAGAGGCCACAGTCTCTCGCCGCGTACAATCCACTGAGTCGCGGGCTATCAAACGAAATAGAAGACAGACACTCTTAAATTCCATTCGAATTATTCCTCCATCCCGAGAAAAACCCATCGAACAAATCCAGATTCGTGCCGCCATCATCTCCCCATCCCTGACCGGGCACGCTGCCATCCCAGCCTCCGCCCAAGCCCAGGTCAAAGTCCGCATATCCGGACGCGGGTTGACCGAAGGCATTGCCGGCTCCAGCGTCGCCTCCGAGTGGCAGCGTTTCCAGGAAGTCGAGGTCGCTGAACGGTGACATCATTGGGAATTGGTTTTGAATTTGATTCGTAAAGTTGTTGTAGGGTGCCTGATTGGAGAGAGAGAACGCGTTTTGTTGCTGGTCTTGAAGGTTGGGAGGAGGCACAGTAGCAGAAGTTGGTGAGCGTAAGGCAGCTGTAGTGATAGCATTTGGGCCTTGTAGTCCGGAACCTTGATACTGTGGAGGGCTCATGGGGTTGGAAGTGGAAGTAGATTCGCGCTTCATTTGTATATTAGGATTAGGTTGATATTGAGGTTGAACGGGAGGATGTGGGTAGTAGTCAAGTCGGCTGAGAGGTCTTGTTGCAGTCTCTTCGTCACTGAAAAGTTCTCTTAAATCCATGTCGAATACTGGTTGGCGTCGTTTGGCTATCGTTTGCGACTGAGGCGGTTGCATGGTCATGGTTGAATGAAGTGACATCTCTTCCCGTTGCGAGAGCGACCTCTCTCTGTTAAATGGCCTACCAGATCGTGAAAGGCCTGAAGCCCTATTGCCCGAGTTTCCTTTGGAACCGAAGCCGGTCGTTGACATACACATATTGATTGTTGCTTTGCTCATTCGCACAAAAGCATCTTTACATGCTTCTGCTGGAGGACATTTCTCGATGAGATCATTCAGAACGGATGTCGCGGCAAGGATGGTGAAATCGACGTCGTCAAGCGTTAAATGGCTTCGTACGACCGGTGAGTGCCAAACTGCGTAGAGAAAGGAGATACCTAAGCGCCATTAGTGGCGGATCCGGTCTAATCGCCATGAGTATAACTTACCGGCCATGAATAAGTGGTGAGTGGCGAGGAAGGTATAGTTGACGAGGTGTACTAGATGCAGCTGACGGTATATCTTCAGCACTTTCTGACCAGCCTCGGCAACTTTCATAAAGACAGCATCCTCATCTTCACTATCTTCAATGTTTGGCATTGAAGGACTCTGCACGTCTTCGTTGGTAGAGCGAAGCTCTTCAGCAAGAGGTGGTGGTACGGTAAGGCTCTGACGGTATAGCATTATGACAGCTTGCCAGTAGTTCAGTTCCAGAAACAGTGGATTGAACTGGACGCCGGTGTCCTGTTGAGTTGGAGCAGAAAGTTTCCAATCCCACAATCGACGGTCGATGTCGTTTCGCCACAATCTGAAGGAGCCATCGAAGTCTTTAAGGAATGGCGAGGAAAGGCTTGTATGCATAAACGGATTGTCCTGATTGATACCACGATCTCTTGCCATTTGAGCCTGGCGATGCTGTAATACTTGTAGGATTTCTGACTGGAGGAGCCGCAAGCGGAAATAGTGATAAGCCACCAACTTGTAAGTTGGTTTCGCTTCCTCAAGACTCAGTTCCGGCATTCCAACTGGAGTTATGAAGCGATCATCAATCAAGGACGGAAATTCGGTGGTGATGGCTTCATCTGTGATACCAAATGGTCGACCAACACATGTACTAACAAGTCGATCGAAGGAGTAAACACACCACCAGAGACGCCTCCTGAAGTCTCGGGCATACTCTCTACGAGCTTTGTCCTTGAGAGGGTTCGCCGCGAAGCGATCATCCGAAGCATCTGCTCCTGCATCACCGTTGGAACCGGTAATATCCCCAGAAGTGATGGCATTTGGCGCAGATAATCCACCTTCCTGGTGCAAGCCCATATCGATGGCAAGACGGACGGCTACGCCTATGATGTACCATAGGCCTGGAGCAACTGGCCGTAGCAGCGCGAAGCCTGCAAGGAGCAATATGGCCTGGAGTTCCTCTAGCGCACCGTTGATCTCGAACGGCCGATCAATAGCAGACGAAGCACTTAAGAAATGTTCCAGGTGGATGATGGCTGAAGCGTGGTATTCTTCGGGTTGCCGCTGCTCATCCGCAATCTTTCGTCGCTTCTGACTTGGCGGTGATCCGGGTGCTGAATCGGAGCTGGGTTGCTCCTTCTCGGGGTCTTTCCCAAGGATAATTCCAGCACCAATAGCAAAGACGATGTTGAGCATATACGATTCTCTAGCCGAACGCGATTCCTCGGGATCAGCGTATACCTTTTCAAACATGGCCATGAATTCAGGTCGATGCAAGACTGGGATCTGAGGGTTCGCATGCTCAAAGTAGAGCTCCACCAACTTCAGACCAAGCTCTCTGCTTGGGAATGGTGCTTGTTTGTAGGTGGGTTTCGTCTGCAAACCAAAGAAGGAATCTCTCATCGAAGAAGTTCCAGCCGCGAGTGGTTTGCTAGGTTTCACGCCGCCACGCTCAGATGGTGCACCGGACACAGAACTCTTCACAGCGGCAAACACGACTCTGGCAAATGAAATGCCTGCAGTTGATCCCAGGAAGCGCGAGTCTGATGTTCCCTGCACCGCGACTCTACTCGCGTGCGAAACAAGATTGTTGAGCTTATCATCCTCTTGCTGCTCGATGTGAAGCGCATCGGCGCTATCACCGCCCGACGGCGGAGGTGCCTTCCGTAGACTGAAGTTGCCATTGGCGTCCTGACTATTACTCTTCAGCTTGGCTGTTTTGGTGAAGCTCTCGGCCGGAGTGAAGTCAATGCTATGCTCTTGGAGGGTCTGCTCTAGATATGCTACTCGGGTTTCAAGGTAGAACACATAACTGTAAGTAGTGACGATTAGCGAAAGAAGAGTCAATGGCCAGATGCGCGAATATTTGCGGTTTCATGCCGTCTGGACTGGAAGATGGTCCCTCACCTGCGCGGTATCTCTCTTTTGGTGATGGGATCGAAGCCAACGCAATCGACGTGGGCCTTTTCGCAAGCAGCACATGCTGGTAGTCGTTGATCGCAGCGGTTTTTGCGCAGTCGGCAGCGATTACAAGCAGAGACATTGCGAAAAGAAGAAGCCGCAGAGCTATAGGCAGAGGAGGACGATGGCAGAGCAGTGTCTTGCAACGACTCTTCCGCAGGACTTCTCTCGGTCGACGGAGGCCGTGCACGCTTCCGACCAGCCGCGGCTGGCGAGGTAGGAGAGTTCTCCGTCATGGATTCATCTCATTGAAGTGGTGTGAGGTGGGAGAAACGGGAGCTTCGAGTTCCTGTGTCGTGTCAAGGTACCAGCCGGGTAAGAAGACTCTCGGTCTGCTTTCGAATCACTTTTTACCGCTCAGCCTCAAGACACTGCTAGCTTCCGGTCGGCTTTGTGGACATCCCGCCTGCTCAGCAACGGTAGCCTTGGATCCCACTCTGTGCATGTGGGTATGTGGGCACGGAACGGCTTGGAGCTTCAAGTCAGGCGTCCGGTTGGAAAAGGAATTATACATGTGCGGAGAGGGGCTTATCTTTGAGAGCGCTCCGCCACTCACAACCCACCAAGAGTAACTGTTGTACAATTCAAATGCTCTGTCGAATTGGAGTCTCATTGTCTCGGTAGAAACAGCTTGCAAATTGCCAGGATTGAAACTCTTTGTACCTTATGGAATTGCTAAAAAATGACAAATTGACGCCGAGAGCGAATACAACCTATGTAGCGTCCAGGCACAGAGGATTCCCCCAAAGCACAAATAGTTTCCGGTATCAAATCGCTGAAAGGGGGTATTTCGTTAATTTCCCAACGCCGAGCTGATCCCAAGAGTGTATATGATGTATCGCATCTGAAGGTCCGGGATGTCCGCGTCTATTCAGAAGCGCCGATATTATGCATGCTGAAATACAAGTGCAAGAGCCGACCCAATGCTGCGTTTATCCCTCCTCTTCCTTTTTTTTGCCAATAGCTCCGACCAAAATCAAGTACCGAGATGCCGATAAACAACTATGACTCCTTGGACGCTGTCAACACCGTCATACCATCGATGGTTGCGCTGGGCCGGGGAGTAGCGAAAGGAGACGGCTCACTATCGCTTTCCGTACCTTCGGCAAGCAATGGTCGATCGGCGAGGTCATCCTCTTCCATTCCCGTTCTTGAAATCGCTTTCGACTGGTTGCATCCTTTGTCATCCACCATCGACATACTGATACCCGCTCCGATGATGGCAACCGCGGCACACGTCCACCAAGAGAGAATGGAGTAGCCAATGCTGAGGCCAAACGTCTCGACGAGGCCAGCTACGGTTGGACCGAACGCGCGAGCCAAGCTAGCCGATGACGCTGCAAAGCCATTGATCGTTCCAAGGACTCGTTTGGAAGGTGCCGCGTTCGCAATCATAATCTGAACTGACGGGAAAGCCAGAGACTGTGCGGTGACCTTGAAAATGAGCACAAGGTAGATCCCAGGGTATCGAAGAGCGATGGGCAAGAGCGCAAGATAGGGTAACAAACAATAGTAAACAGGATACAAAAAGACAACCGTTCGGAACGTTCGTAAGCTCCCAAGTCTTCGTTGGACTATCGGGAATACCAAGAGTTGGGCTATCATTTGCAGGATACCTTGCGATGAGAGAATGAAGCCGACGGTTTTGCTGCTAAGGCCAAAGCCTCCAGTAAATTTGAGGATGCTTGAAGGTGGTTCATCGGATTCAGGCATGCTAAACATCAGTGGTAATAGTTGCTCGAGCGCAATCGTATGGCTGAAATAAAAGTTAGGAATGTCTTCAGGATCAAGTGTAATTTCACACATACAATGCCAGGATGCCATATCCAATGATAATGAGTAGAACCTGTGCCGTGAAACCTTGACGCCAGGAAAGCTTCTCACTTGTTGAGGGTATAGGAGAGTATTCAGGGTCGAAATCGCCATCTTCATTGGCGGACGTGATCGAGGTCCGAGAGCTATCAGTAGATTGATAGCTGGGTCGCTTCTCATCCAGCGAAAAAACGTGGGCTGTCTCCCTTGTTTCCGTAAGGTCCACGGCTCCGTTTCCTTTCCACTGGAATAGTCGGACAATTCTTTGACCAAGCTCCAGTCCGAGATCTCTTCGGTGTTTCTTGTCCTCATGTGATTCCTCAAGAAAGAGTACGCCAACGACCAGTCCTAATACAACGACGAAGGTGCAAACCAAGTTCGGTAATAAGAATGGGAAACGGTCGAAAATCGAATTGGGCTTGAAGATTGAAGGGTAATTCTTGACGGGATCAGCCAGAGTACCTCCCAGGCCTGCGCCAATAATTGAACTGCAGCGCATTAGTTTCGAATTTCTGTAGGAGTCGATATCACTAACCCAAGGCACCAAACAAAAGGCATAATAGTGAAAGCTCGCGCTGCTAGAGTCAGTTTACGGAAATCTTTGCAGAATAGTCGTGGAACGTACGTTGATGAGCCTCAACGGTCACAACTTCGGCTACGGCGGTGTTGAGAACGCCAATGTTTCTGAGATAGCTTTCGTTAGTCACGATTCTTATTTCGTCTCCATGTCGAAAGACCCACCCGTTTAAGATCCCACCGACAGCTCTTGCTATGAGAGCAACGGGAAAATTGGGTGCGAATCCGAAGGCTAGCATGCTCACTCCTGTACCGGCAAGACCAGTGAGAAGAATCGGTTTTCGGCCGACACGGTCGCTCAGTCGTCCCCAGAAAACACTTGCAGAGAACTCAGCCAGTGCAAAAGCAGACGTGACCATTCCAGCATAGACTGAGACTTGACGTTCATCTTGAGTGATGTTGAACGACAGAATCATGTAGTAGATGTATGGGAATATCGACATGAACGCGATTGGTTCACATATTCGACATATTGCTACAGTGAAGAAAATCAATGAGATTTAGCTCTGAAATTGACATTCCATTTTTGTTCTTACCAAGAACGAACAATTGGCGCGTTGGAAACCGGCCAGTGTCTTGCACTTGATTTTCTGACCGCAATCGGTACCGAAGGCCATTGGACATGATGTAGCTGAGGCACTGTAAGGAACTTTCACTACGATAAAAGTTGAATTGTAAGAGAAGAGAGAACTTCTTTACGAGTTGATGTCATGTCATATCCTTGAGAGATAAAATGTGCGAGAAGAGCAGGAAGAAAAGCCATTGACGGTATTATGGGGAAAGTACGAGATATACTTTTGTCTGAGACCAGGTGACATAGGGGCAGGAATGGTAACATTGCGGTTTTGGTAGTCCTACAAGGAAGGGCCAAGGATACTGCCCGCGGGGAGGCCGGGAAGGTGGTAACTAAGAAGAAAGCCGTAGTGTCACACAGCTGGAGCATATTGCGGGCTTGTGCTGCGGGCGGATGACTGCCACGATCGTTCGGTTACCATGCTCGGAGCCAACGGTCCTTTCAAAAACGAGGTGGCCACTGTGGCAGTGGACCCGCATATGCGTCGACCGGCTGCCATGCTGTGAACAAGCCCAAGAAGAAAGGCGACGGGCTTGGGTGGTGGCCAGCTAGACTAGGCAAGTGATGAAGCCGATTGCCGGTGCCAGTAAAAGCGAGTGACGAGCCCCTGAAAGTCTGCGGCATCTCGGATGTGTCAAGGGCAAGATGCTACTGGCCAACGCCGACCGTGCGCGTGGACGGGTTGTGAAGGTTGGTCGTGCCTTTGAATCGCTCACTTTTTTGTAAGGCGGCTTGGGGTGGAGAGAGGTGGATCTACGGTTACGGTTTTTTTCGACGATGCAGGTGGTGCTGATCCATGCATTGGCGTGTGCCTTGCCAGACCCGGTACAAAGGCTCGTTCAGAGCCCAATGGTGGGAGCCATGGGCTGGGATCAGAAGAGCAACAGGTTCCGCTGTTCCGGTTTAACACCAACTCGCCACGGTTCCCGGCACAGCTCCTAGCGCAGCCAACAGGAAACCGCGAGCGAGGCACTGGGCGTTCCTGAGCGATTTTGGTCAGCCATGTGCCAGGAAGGGAGCGTGGCTCGTCGCACTATGGAGCTCGAATGAAGCTTATTAGGTCTGCCATCCCCTGACATAGCAAATCTCCTGTAGGTCGAGGTGGCAAAAACGCTGAGATTGCGGTGCAGCTCCCACTCCTCACAGCAAAGTGCCACGAGTCGACTCCACCGTCCATTCCCTAGTATGCAGCCAGCCGCGGGTCCGGAGGTCCCGAAGGGCAAGCCAGGACGGCGCCTCTGGCTATTCCTTTAGCCCAAAAGACGTGGCAGGAGGCCGGCTGGTCGTCGGAGAGGCGGTGAGGAGTCTGACCGGCACCGAGCCCAAGCATCAATTCTGTTGAGCAAAGCACAAAGGAATTCAGGAGTACTGGGGAGAGTACCTCCAAAGAGGTCGTGGGCTAGTCTGCATAGAGCGCGGATGATCACTTGGGGTTTCTGCACTGCTTGGGCTGCTGCGCGCGATAGATGCTGAAGAATATTGGTCTCGCTCCTCTTGCCCTTCTCGCATCCGGCCTTGACTAATCAAACGGCGTGATGAAGGGAATTTCGGGCGCAAACTGCAAGGAATATAAGGTGACGCTGAATCATGAATGCGCACACCGGGGAGAGATTCGTGTCAGATCCACCAGCCCTCGTGGTCGCAGCCAGGAAGCTAGCTAGCAGTTGGCCGGGTCCGCGTCGCGGAACGTGGGCAAGATGTGCCGCAGTCGTCAGCACGGTCGGCTCCTTCACCCCAGTGGTCCGTTCGAGCGACGGCGGATCTTGCCCATGAAATCCGTGGGCCATGGCATCGGATTCGACGATGACTTGTCGAAAGGCATCGGGCTTGAGTCGTTCCGCAAATGCAAGAGCCGGTCACGCCCTAACGCTCTCGAGCCCTCTTTCGACGATCAAAGATATGGCATGGCGCCTGCAGCGCGGCTGCGCCTTCGGCCGTTCTTCTTCGGAACAAGATGGAAACTTTCTCTTGCATGTTGCAGCGAGGCTTGCGGAGGTGCATCACCTTCCACGCGCGCCGACTGCGGGGTTCCATCGGCCTTTGCAAACATGTTCAGGAGCAGGCCAGCACCCTTACAGCGTCCCATTCGACACTCCCCCCCCTAAGCGATCTGAGATTTTCATCCAGGATTCAAACGTATCACAATCTCTACAGGCTCCTGGTGGCTGTTTCGCTTGCGCCATAATGTGATTGCCCGCGTCGACTACCCGTCACCTGACAACTCCAGCATTCGCACCGTCAGCAGTCTGTTCCCAGCGGTGTGGTTGATGCTCCCAGGGGCGTTCGATGGCCCGGCTCTAGAGATGCAATCGAGCTGCAGACGTCATGAAAATCTGTACGGAAGCTGCTCGCTCATGCGCCGTTACGAACCCATGAGACATCGGCTTCTTTTTTGATGCCAAACGCTGATTTGCCTTCCGCTGTGAAACCCTGTTGCCTTGTTGCGCAAACCCAATCTAGACTCAGGCGAGATCTCTACTCACCGGAGACTAGCATCGTGCCCGCTGCTATTCGCTTGGCCGGGCTGCTTGTACGACTGAATGATGTTGCGTTCGCGTATTCACATGTAGTGGGTGGAGCATATTTCCTGTGGATCGCTGTCTACCAGTCCCTGCTTCCACTACGTTATCATGATTTAGTGGTGAGTTGGCGACGTCGCAGTCCGCCTGACCAAGGAGCGTGCCGTTCGTGGTACAAGTCCTTGGACAGCGGTCACGGGAGACAGCTCCTACTGAACGCACCATCCACGGGAGAGGACAGTATTGAGTAGGGCATTCACGCTTGCATGAAAGACTTCGGCCCGCCATCGACGCACGCTAAGCGGTGAACGATGAAGTCAAATGACTCCATACCTAATCAGAGTGTGTTGAAAGATTCGACCCACTCGGCTTGAAGAGCGTCGTACCGCGGTCGGAGCTTGGGCGGCTGAGACTTGGTGGATAGTTTATTATCAAGAATAGTGTCACTGATCTGCAGATAAACAAGGCTGCAGCTGCCCAAGGGCAAAAGAATCCTGATGTCGAGCCCGCGAATCGGGGAAATGCGGCACTTTTCTCTTGCAGCCAATATATCAGATTGTAGAAGTAGTGGAGTGTCTGGATGCTTCTATAGCGACTGAGGCTGTTCAACGTCGTTGTCAATATCGTCAAACCTCACGAGTCGCGTACACGAAAGTACATGGGTATCTTTAATCTTCGAATTATACGAATCGCGGCGGAGTAGAACCTTTTGTGCTGCATCTGATCAGCCATACAAAAGAGACAACGGTCAATCCTGCAACGCTGTGCCCGGCGATTCGACGTCTTCTTCGATATCTTCGAAGTCTTCAAGCAGTTCCTTCCGATCCGTAACTGCAACAATGGGCCTGGTGACCTGATCACTCGTCGTTAAGTCCCCGCGACGCGCGTATCCTGAGTAACCCTGCGCGAGCAATTTTCGCTTGAAAGGGGTAATCGAAGCCAGTCCTGATCGTACAGAAGGAAATGATGAAGAGGCTGCGGGAGCTGTTGCGATTTGAGCCTCCGTGAGGACCCTTTCGAGTGTTCTGGTGGCTGATTTGGTCACATCCAAGCTCGCGAACTTCCCTCGAGCCTTTGCGCGACCTATGCGCCTGGAAGGCGTGCGCAAGTACCCAGGTAAAGGGGTGGAGGTTAGGATTGTGCTACTTTCGACGGCCAACTCATCAATTCCTAGGGTATCAGGATCAGCAGGTATCCGATCAGGATAGAAGGCTCTCGAATGCAAGTGGGCCTCATGCAACATGTCTCGGTGACTTTGTAGAGAGCCGCTTTGCCCAATGTTGGCACCAATGCCGGGCGCTTCCTGATCACCCTCGTATTCAGCGCCTCCCGTGAGGCCTACAATCTCCATTCTTTTAGCTTTCTCCTCTTGCAATGCTGCGGCTCGATCACCCCAGTAACGAAGCATGCTCTTGACACGCTTCTGCCATTGTCTCTCACGTAACTGCATCGCCAAATGCTCTTGACCCTTGATCTGAAAACGACGTCGGTCTAGTCGCCGGAAGCAATCCGAAGATCCCCTCTCTACCGTCGCTAGGTGGAACGATACAGCCGCATCAACTAGCGTTTGGATGTTGTGAAGACGGTCACTCCACGTATGCAGGCCTCTCGCGAGGAGCTTCTGAGTTGACAGGGTCAGAGCGTGCCCCCGATTCTCTTGAACCGAACGTAACCTGTCTCTCCATTCCACCAACATGGTCATTGCTGTTTGCAATACTCTGTCCTCAGCTTTTTCTGCCGCAATCCTGTCCATGGCACGGGCATTTACAACCGTATCATTCATCCTTTGCAGCGTTCCATGAGCGAGCCGGATCTTCCTGTTACGGCGGACAATAGCGAACGCTTCTCTACGGCGCAATCGCAGATGCTCACGAGTCCTTTCTTGCCAAGCTTTGAGTGTTCCTTTGGTGGAGATATAGAATCGAGCTGCTGACGCCTGCTCGTCTAGGTGTTGAGCATGTTGAGTCCGAGCCTGCCACTTCTGTAAATGTGTAGCGGCGAGCTTCTTGCATCGAAAATCCAGCGCTAACTCATCGCTCTGTTGATATCGGTGAAGGACCGAACCCCATCGGTGCAGAGAGGAAAGTAGCTGCACGCGGCATTGCGTAGCCTCAAACTTGTCTGTCAGAGACTTAAGCACCGCCTTTTGTTCGCTTGTCTTACTATGCCAGTGGAGCAAACTCATTCTCAGCAACCTTGTGTCAAGCCTGCGACCGGCTTGTGACATCCTACAAGCTAGAGACCAGCGGTATAATGCCTCAGCCTGCACTCTGAGGTCGACATCTTCAATCACATAACTGGATCGAAGGGCGTGGTTCCACGCCGAGAAAGCCCTTCGAATGATATTCTTGTCGCGAAATTTTGTAGCTTCGCGCGACTGTATTGTCTGATGTCGCCATAATGAGATAGCTCTGTATGCAGCTCTCGAAACCTGCTTCGATTTGAACAAAGATATGTTTGGTGTAAGAATAGTCGATTTGCGCCAGGCCTTAAGATTTCTCCAAAGCAGACTCTGTTTTCGAAATGAATCCGCCTCTGTTTCCATATTCGACAGGTATTCCAAACGTCCACGCCACTGATTCAAATGTGCACGCTCAAGTTTGTGAGGCCACACAATTGTATCAACATACTTTGTACGCACTCTTTGAAGCCGTGTTTGGTTGCACCAGGTGGAGAAGTACTGCCTGGTTCTCTTCTCCGCCTTCCATAACGGTGCTCTCCGGTCGCAATAATGCATAAGCCAGGTGCGAAAAGAGCTGCGGAGAAGGTTGCTACGATATGTGCTTCTTGCTGCTTCTTCAAGCGCGCGTAACCTTGTTCTCCCTTGCCACCACAAGGTAAAAAACTTGCTCTTCTGAAACTGTTGGATTTTGAAGCTTTGTGCCAACGATACAGCTCTCCAATCATTGAAATAATGGAAGCGAATCATATGTCTCTCTGCTGTAGCAAGTTTTGACACTTCGTCAGAGGCAGCATTGCGCCAATGATCGAAAGCCTTGAACATCAACAAATGATGACGAAACTCTACGGCTCGAGTTGTCAACAAGTCGAACCTGTGGCGGTTGGTTGATTGTTGACGCCATTCAGTGAATGTGGAACGCAACAAGTTTGTGTTGACGAGGCTTTCAGCTTTTGTGAGTAGATGTGAATACAGTGCTCGTTCGTCGTCTTCTCCTTTGATGGCGTCAACGAACGAAAGCCTTGTTGGTGAGATTGGCGAGGCTATATCCTCCGTGCCTTCGGCTGGGAACCCATCTCTCTCTACTTGAATACCCATTGATGCAAGGACATGCTGAAATCGTGAGTATAAGGTGTCATTTTCCCCGCGTCCCGTGAGCATGCGAAGTAGAAACATAAAGTACTTCTGCTCACGGCTACTTGGAACATCCTGACGGGCCAGGATCTCATCGTAAGCTGCGAATAAACCTGGTCCAAACTGCGGCCCTGGACTAAGTTCGGCTTGAGAGATAATGTCGTGGAGAATCTGAACGTCTTCGTCTGAAAATGGCGTCGCCTGATCTTGGGCTGCGAACGCCTGATCGCCCGTTGCGAGTATGAAGGCAGACATTTTGACAGCCTTCCATTGCGGCTGTGAATAGTTCTGAGGTGTTGACGAGGACTTTGGGGTGATGGCGCGTAATGTCGCCTTTCAGTCGCGACTCGTGTTTAAGGCGTTCGAAGTCGCGACGTTGACTTGTTGACCAAAACGGGTTTGGTGCATTCCAGCGCAGAACGTCGAGCGAAACCACCAAACTCCAATACTTTCTGCAATTCAAAACTCGCACATTGCCATCGATGCCATCGAGGGTTCGACCTATTGAAAAGTTTGCTGCAGCTGTAGCGCAATGTTCCAAAGAGGTGCGTCATCTACGAGTTCTGCTAGCATATCTCTTACCAATTTCTAGGGCGCCGCTTATGGGAAATGCATCGTGGCAGATTATAACAATGTGGGCAAAGACAAATGTCTTACGGAATTCCTACGACTGCAGGAGTGCTATATGGTGAGATTGACTTCACACAAACGCCTGAAGCTGGCAATACCCTCAATGTGCTTACTGCTCCTTCAGGCTGCGTACAAAAAGCGATGAAATGCTCCACCGAGGAAATTAAGCAGGTATTTCATTACATTTACCGCATCTGAATCTGCTTATGGAGATACGAAATCCTCTGGTGTTGAATCAAGGCTGGTTGCTCCATTTGATTTATATTGCTTGCAGCGCTTAATCTGCGTTCGCAAGATGCTCCTGTACAAATAGAACCCCTTTCGAGATCTAGATAACTATTGACGAAATCCTGAAGCGGTTTAAGAACACACTCTCCGTGTCAGTGAACAGGAGGTATTGATATTCTGCGACATCTTGCTAATCAACGCTATCATCCTCAACATCACTCTGGTCATTATCAGAAACTTCGGCGCCAAGTTCCTTCAACTTGGCTTTGTCTCGCGATCTCTTGTCTTCCAACTCCCCAAGTACAAGGAGCAGGTCATCCAATTCCGTTTGCGCCGCTGTTCGAGCTTCTTCCTTCTCCTTGACGGCCTTCTCGGACTCAGACACTTCCTTCTCTAATAGTGTTACTTTCGTACGTTCGTCTTCAACGGTCTCCTCCAACTCTTCGTTCTTCGCCTTCAGTTTCCGTATGACTTCCTTGTCGCGTTCGGAAGTCGCACTCGAGCCATCAAGCTGTTTCTTAACAGCTGAAAGTTCTGCCTTTAACTGGACCACT